>Ga0302279_10000944_pt1 | contig 42726 bp, 35 predicted proteins | sample III_Bog_N3_3_FD_194541 | JGI IMG/M metagenome (GOLD analysis project Ga0302279, IMG submission 194541) | Peat permafrost microbial communities from Stordalen Mire near Abisko, Sweden - III_Bog_N3_3 | ecosystem: Environmental > Terrestrial > Soil > Wetlands > Peat | place: Sweden: Abisko... | reverse complement strand
AGCCAGCGCGCTCGGAGATCGCGCTCCACCTTGATGCCTGGTTGCGAGTGAAAATCGATCTTTCTTCGAATTGGCCCGCGGTCCTATTTCCCGAAGAGCCGGGCCATCAGGGCAGCCTGCAGGGCACTCGTGTCGGGCTTGCCCAGGGTCCCGGAGATTCGCAGCGGCTCGGTGAAATCGTAGTAGCCCAGGTCGTCGGGCTTGTCGCCCAGGAGGTTCACCAGCCGGAAGACCGTCGCCGTGTCCCCCCGGGCGCGCAGGGTGAATTCCGCAGTGAGCGGGCGCTCAAGGAGGGGCTCGTCCCCGCCACTCGCCAGCCGGCCGCCCCCCAGGATCCGGACCTCGGGGGAAATCAGCGTGAAATCCCTCAGGACCCCGTCGAGCGAGGCGTCCCGGGCGAGCACAAAGCTCATCTGGTCGTAGGGAATCGCGGAAATCTTCGCGGTGACCCGGGAGATCGACTGGCCCAGGTCTCGGCGGCCCATGACCGCGCCCGTCAGGTCGCCGATCAACTGGCCGAAGAGGGCGATGCGCCGCTCCCCTCCATCCCGGGCGCCCGCGGACATTGAAAAGAGGCGCAGGACGCCCGACTTGCCGGTGAAAGTCAGCTCCCCGCGGGCCCCCGTCGCGGCGGCGTAGGGATCCGCCCCGCGCCCGTTAACCGTCCCGGTGATGCTGAACCGGCCGTCCACCGTCGGCTCCCGGCCCGGGTAGAGCGCGCGGAACAGCGGCGCCGGATCGAAGCCTCCAACGTCCACGGCGGCCGTGAGTGCGTACGGGGAGGTCGCCGCGCTTTCGAAGTCAAAGGAGCCGCTCAGCCGGGCGTCACCCGCGTCGCCGAGCGTGGCATGAACGCCGTCAAACCGGAGGCGGTCGCCCTTCAGGGTGATTGTCCCGGTGACGTCAGACGCCGCGAGCTGGCTCGCGACCACGCTCTTGAGCGAAAGCTCAAGCCGGCCGGCAATGCCCGCCCAGATGGGCATCCGGGCCTGCGACGCCTCCCCTCCCGGCTGCGAAACGAGGGACTGGAAGCTGCGGCGCCCGGCAAAGATCACGGCGAGAACCCTCGCGTCGTTCAGAAAAACCATGCCGCCGGTGACACGGCCCTCGACCGCCACGCCGGGATGGGTCACGGCGGCCGTGCCGCTGAGGGTGAGGTCGGATTCCCGCCCGTCCTGGCTGATGCGGATGGGGGCGTCGAACACGACGCGGCCGCCCCGGTCGAACGCGGCGCGGATGTCCGCAGAGACGTCCGGAAGCCTCTCGTCGGGGGTCGCGACGCCCGAAACCACCAGGCGCGCCGACACCGCCGGGTTGGCGGAAAGGCTGGCCGCAAAATCGCAGACGGCCGTGCCCGCGGACAGTGAACGACCCTCCAATCCGCCGCTGATCGCCGGCTGCGCCAGCAGCGCGGGAAGGTTGAGGCTGAGCCTGCCGGTCATCTTCACGGGCTGGTCGCGGGCCGCCAGCCGGCCGATCCTCGCCTCGAGCCGGTAGAGGGGACCGGGCAGCGATGCGGTCGCCGCCCGGTTCTCCATTTCCACCTGCCAGCCTGCCGGATTGTAGTCGGCCGAGGCTGCGAGGGACAGCGACACGTTTCTGACGAGGATATTCCCCGCCCGGGTGGCGGACAGGTCGGCGACGGCGAGCGGCGAGCTCGATCGAAGGGAAAGGCCCCCGTCCCTGGCCCCGGCGACCAGGCTGCCCCTGAGGGTGCCGCCGGTGAGGACAATCCCGCGAAGGAAGGGCTGTGCCCATTCCACGGGCACGCCCTGGAGCGTCACCGCAAACAGGTCGCGCGCCGTGTCCGCCACCGTGAGCTCGCCGGTGGCCGGGTTGAAGGCGAACGCCTGGAGGCCCTGTACCAAAAAATAGGGCCGGTCGCCGGCCACCGACGCAATCAACCGGTCGACGCGAACGGTGTCGCCAGCCCGCGCGACGTCGAATTCCGCTCCAACCCGGAGCGGGCCGACCCCTGAAAGCTGGGGCCGAAGCAGGCCGAGGTGGTCGGCAGTGAAATCGAGCCGGCCGCCGACATCGAGCCCGGAGAAGGCCGCGTCCACCCCGAACGATCCCTCGCCTGCCCCGTTGAACAGCGGCAGCGCGTTCCCGAGCAGGAAGGGCGCCAGGTCGTCGTCGCAGACATTGAGCTTCCATCGCCCCGAGATGCGACCCCGGGCGTCCGGAAATTCGGCCTGAAGCGACAGGAGCTCCTTTTTCTCCCCGGCCAGCGACACCGCGTAGGTCTCGCCCCGGGGACCGAGCAGCGCAATGAGCGACGCCGACAGCCTGACGGGCCGCCGAAGCCTCGGGCCCGAGGCCACCGCATCGAGGCGCAGGTCGAGCTTCCGGAACGCGCGGGGGCCGTCCATCGCCGCAACGAGCTTCCCGTCGGCGGTCAGCGAATTGACCAGGCCGCCCGCGACGGCCGGCGGCAATCCCAGGCTGAGGAGGAAGGCCCCCTCCCGGCCCGGCGAGAGACCGCCGCCGCTCAGCACGATGTGCATCCGCCCCCCGGGCCGCCCTTTGGCGTCGGGCAGGATCACGTCTCCCTCCAGCTCGAGCCTGTCCAGGGCCAGGCCCACGGGAAGCCGGAGCTGGCTTAGGATCCCCGGAAACCCGCCGCTCGGCCACCGAAGGGCATCGGCCGCCGACGCGCTGGGCAGGAGCGAGAAGGGGCGCGGGCCGCGCGGCGCCGCCGCCACCACCGGGCGGAGGGGCCCCCGGAGGTCCAGCGTCCACCCCCGCGCGGCCAGGTGTTGGAATCGGAGGTCCCCGCCGAACAGGGCGGGAATCAATGGGAGTTCCGCCTCGACCGAGGGCAGGACAAGGATAGCCCCGCCCCGCTCGATCCGGACGTCGCGCAGGGTGAAGGCTCCCGGCCTGAAGGATGCGGATCCCACTGTGGCGCCCAGGCCGGGCCGCGCCGCCAGACAGCGGCGCAGCACCCAGGTCTGCAGGCTCGGGTCAAGCGCCAGGCAGGCGGCGCCGGCGATGAGGAGGAGTGCCGCTGCGACAGCCAGGAGGATGCCGCGAGGAAATTTCAAGGCTCAGTTCCTGATCTGCGCGTCGGCAAGGCCCATGGCCTTCCGCAGCGCCGCCACGGCGACCAGGTAATTGTAATTGGCCTGAAGCTGGTTGGTCCGGGTCTGGGTGAGGGAGGTCTCGCTGGTGAGGACATCGAGCTGGGTGGCGGAGCCCGCCCGGTAGCGCTCGCGGGCGAGGCGGAGCGCCTCGTCTGCCTGTCCCACCGTCTGCCGGGACGCCTCGACGAGCTCGCCGGCCTCCTGAAGGGTCGACAGCGCCTGGCGGACCTCGACGTCGATCGCCAGTTCCTCCGCGTCGTAGGCGAGCTGCTCCTGGCTCGACACGGCCACGGCCTGCTCGACCTTGCCGGCCGTCGAGCGGCCATCGAAGATCGCCCAGTTGGACTGCAGGCCGGCGAGCCATCCGTTCGCCGTCCCGGAGCCGCCCGCGGCCGAATTTGTCGCATTGAAATTCTCCCCGCCCCACTCATAGGCGCCAAAGGCCGAGAGCGTCGGATAGTAGGTTGACTTGGCGACGACGACCGACTGCTCGGCGGCCTCGTGCAGCTTGCCGAGCTGCAGGAGCTCCGGCCTGTTCTGGTGCGCGGAGGTGAGGGCCGCATCGGTCTCAACGGCTTCCGTGGTGATGTCCAGGCCGCCCGCGACCGACGTGAACGAGCCCGTGGTGCCGATCCCCGAGGGGACGCCGAGGGCCTGGCGGAGCTGCTCGATTGCGATCCGCTCATTGTTCCGGGCGGTGATGAGGTCGGGCTGGGCGTTCGCCAGGGCGACCCGCGCGCGCAGGACCTCGAAATTCGAGACCGCCCCGGCATGGAACTGGTTTTGCGTGTCCACCAGCTCGCGCTCGGCGAGCTTCACGTTGTCCTCCTGGACCTTCACCTGCTCGCGCGCCAGGATGACGCCGTAAAACTTGGTCCTCACGTCGAGCAGGGCCGCGTTGACGACGGCCTGGAGGCTCAGGAGGGCGGCATCGCGGGACAGCCGGGCGCCCTTGACGGAGGCGGCGATCCCCCCGCCGGCATAGATCGCCTGGGTCGCCTTGACCTGGATTTCCCAGAGGGCGGTCTCCGGCGGGCTGAAGGTGGAGACCGCGGCGGCATTGCGCTGGTAGAGGCCCGTCGCATCCACGTTGGGAATTTCCTGGGACTTCACCTGGAGGATCACGCCCTCCTGCTGGCGGATCTGCTCGCGGGCCTCGCGGATCGGGTAGCTGTGGTCCAGCGCGTAGTGCACCGCCGTCGACAGGTCGATCGAGTCCGGGAGGGTCGTCAGCGAGTCGGCGCGCGCCGTGGCGGCCAGGGCCGCGGCGAAGGAAAGGAGGAGGATTCCGTGAGGTTTCATGGATGAACGGGAGTGCGCGGTCACAACGATGCGGCGTCGATCGCCTGTTCGCGAGCGCGATCCTTGGCGTGGTCCTTGGCGATCAGCACGTAGACGCAGGGAACGACGAAGAGGGTGAACACCGTCCCGATGGACATGCCGCCGACCAGGACCCGGCCGATCGAGTTTCGGGCCGCGGCGCCGGGGCCGGTCACGATCGTCAGCGGGAAATGGCCGGCCACCGTGGCGACGGTCGTCATGAGGACGGGCCGCAGCCGGGTCATCGCCGCCTCGTGGACCGCCTCGATCTTGGACTTGCCGGCGAGCTGGAGCTTGTTGGCGAACTCGACGATCAGGATGCCGTTCTTGGAAATGAGCCCGATCAGCGTCACCAGCCCCACCTTCGAGTAGATGTTCAGCGTGGTGGTCCAGGCGTTGGTCCAGTAGGGCAGGTTCGGGTTGGGCATCCTCAGGAACATGAAGAGCGACGCGCCGAAGAGCGCCAGCGGCACGGATCCGCCGAGGATGATGAGCGGGTCGCGGAAGCTGTTGAACTGGGCGGCGAGGACCAGGAAGATGATGACCGCCGCCAGGCCCATCATCTGCCAGAACTGGGCGCTGCCCCCCTCCCGCCGGAGCTGGCGGGATTCCCCCATGTAGTCGATGACGTAGCCCTTCGGGAGGGTCTTCGCCGCGTCGTCCTCAAGGAACGCGAGCGCCTGGTCGAGCGGCCGGAAGGAGACCCCCTGGATCGTCACGGCATTGAGCTGCTGGAAGCGGTTCAGGGACCGCGCCACCGTCGAATTCCTCAGGGTGGCGAAGGTGCTGACCGAGACCAACTGCCCGCCGGGCGCGCTCACGTAGATCTCCCGGAGCTGCTCCGGGTTGAGCCGGTCGATCCGCCTGACCTGGGGGATGACCTTGTAGCTGCGCCCCTGGATGTCGAAGAAGTTGACGTAGTTCCCGCCCACGGCCGCCGCGAGGTCGTTGCCAACCTGCTGGAGGTTGAGCCCGAGCGCCGCCACCTTGTCGCGGTCGATGACCAGCTCGGACTGCGGCTGGTCGATCTTGACGTCCACCAGCGGGGGGAAGGCGAACATCCCGGTCTTGGCGGCGTCGTCGGCAATCTTCTGCGCGAGGGGCAGCAGCTCGTCGAAATCGGCCGTGGAGGAGATCACGAACTCCATCGGGAAGTTGTCGCCGCCGGGCAGCGCCCCGGGAAGGGCGGCGAACATCTGGATGCCGGGGATCGAGTTCATCTGCGCCTGCACCTGCGGAAGGATGGAGTAGACGGTGCGCTTGCGCTGGCCCCAGGGCTTGACGACCAGGCCCCCGAATCCGTTGTTTGGGAAGGTGAGCTGGAAGGTGAAATCGGCCTCCGGGACGCTCCGGAATACCTTGCCGGCGGCCAGCGCGAAGGCGTTGGTCTGGTCCAGGGTCGAGTTCGCCGACGCGGTCATGATCCCGAAGACGACGCCCTGGTCCTCGGACGGGGCCAGCTCGGCGGGGGAAAGGACGAGCATGGCCAGGCCCGCCAGGCCCAGGATGATCCAGACCGCGTAGATCGGCGCGCGGTGCCGGAGCACGACAGCCAGGGTGCGCCCGTAGTGGTCGCGGAGCTTCGCGAACCCGCGGGCGATCCTGCCGGCGAGCCCGCGCTCCTCCTCGCCCTGCCGCAGGAGGGTGGCGGACATCATGGGCGAGAGGGTCAGGGCCACGATCCCGGAGATGGTGACCGTTCCGGCGAGCGTGAACGCGAACTCGCGGAAAAGGGAGCCGGTGACGCCGCCCTGGAGCCCGATGGGGGCGTAGACCGCGGCCAGCGTGATCGTCATCGCGATGATCGGGCCGATGAGCTCCCGGGCCCCGAGCAGGGCCGCATCGAGGGGCTTGCGCCCCTCGGCCATGTGCCGCTCGACGTTTTCGACGACCACGATGGCGTCGTCGACCACGAGGCCGACCGAGAGCACGATCGCCAGCAGGGTGAGCAGGTTCACGGTGAACCCGAAGGCCTGCATGAGGAAGACCCCGCCGATGAGCGAGATCGGGATCGCGACAACGGGGATGAGCACGGAGCGGAACGAGCCGAGAAAAAGGAAGATCACGACCACGACGATGAGCAGCGTGTCCACCAGCGTGTGGATGACGTCGTGGATGGCCGCATTGATGTACTCGGTGCCGTCGTAGGCGACGCGGGCCCGGAGCCCGGCCGGAAGGTCGTGCTGGATCGACGCCATCTCCGCGCGCACCCGCCGGATGACGTCCAGCGAGTTGGCACTGGGCAGGACGAAGACGCCGATGAACACGGCCGTCTCGCCCGAGAAGCGCACCTCGGTATTGTAATCCTCGGCCCCGAGGGCGACGTCGGCGACGTCCTGGAGCCGCACGATCGCCCCGTTCTGCTGGCGGATCACGAGCTGCTTGAAGTCCTCGACCGAGTGCATGTCGGTGTCGGCGGTCAGGTTCACCTGGATCAGCGCGCCCTTCGTCGTCCCGAGCGCGGTCAGGTGGTTGTTGGCCTGCAGGGCCGCCGTCACCTCCGATGGGGTCACGTGGAGATCGGCCATCCGCGCCGTCTTCAGCCAGATCCGCATGGCAAAGGTCCTGCCCCCGAGGACCTGCGCGCTCTGCACACCCTCAAGCGCCGAGAGCCGCGGCTGGATGGCGCGGACAATATAGTCTGTTATCTCGTTATGCTGAAGTACGTTGGAACTAAAGCTGAGGTAGGCTGACGCGAATTGGCTGTCGGCCGGCTGGATGCTGATCGCGGGGATCTGCGCCTCGGGGGGCAGGTTGTTGCGCACCTGGTCGACGCGCGCGCTGATGTCGGCCAGGGCCTTGTTCGGGTCGTAGTTGATCTTCAGGCGCGCGGTGATCAGCGACGTGCCCTGCGAGCTCTGCGACTGCAGGTAGTCGATCCCGTCGGCCGCGGCGATCGCCTGCTCCAGCGGGGTGGTGACGAAGCCCCGGACCAGGTCCGGGCTCGCGCCGATGTAGACGGTCGTGACGGTGATCGAGGCGTTCTCGCTCTGCGGGTACTGCCGGACGTTCAGCGAGTGGATCGCCTGGATGCCGGCGATCAGGATCACAAGGCTGACGACCAGCGCCAGGACCGGACGCCGGATGAATAGATCAGTGAACTTCATCAGGAATTTTCCGGCTGGGGTGTGAGGCTCGCCGCGGGGGCCAGCCGGTTGTCGATCGTGACCTGGAGGCCGTTGCGCAGCTTGAACGCGCCGGTCGTCACGACCACCTCCCCCGCCTTGAGCCCGGAGACGACGGCGACAAAGTCGCCGCGCTTCTCACCCAGGCGGACGAACTGCTGGCGGGCGACCTTGACGGGCTTCCCGTCGGCGTCCTTGGCGTCGTCCACGACGAAGACCGAGTCGCCGTAGGGCGCGTAAAGGACGGAGGTCGAGGGGATCACGAGCACCCGCGCCTTTGTGGGGAGCAGGACCTTCACGTCGACGAACATCCCGGGCCGGAGCAGCTCGTCCCCGTTGGCGATGGTCGCCTCAACCTTCACGTTGCGGGTCGCGCTGTCCACGTCGGGGTTCATCGCCGTGATGGAACCCTGGCCCGTGAAGTTATGGAGGGCGCCAGTCGAGACCTGCACGGGCATCCCGGTCGCAACCTCCGAGAGCCACTGCTGGGGAAGGTAGAAATCGGCATAGATCGGCTTCAGCGCCTGGAGCGAGACGATCGGGTCGCCCGCCCGCAGCGTCTGGCCGAGGTTCACGAGCCGGATCCCGAGCCGTCCGGCAAAGGGCGCGCGGATCGTCTTCTTCGCAATCGTCGCCTGGATGTTGGCGGCCTGCGCGACGGCCTGCTTGTGGACGGCATCGTCGGAGTCGTACTGCTGCTGGGAGATCGTTTCCTTGTCGAGCAGCTCGCGGGAGCGCTGGAGGTTGAGCCGGGCCAGCTCGGCGGCCGCCTGGGCCGCCGCGAGCTGGGCCATTTCCGAGGTCACGTCCTGCTGCACGAGGAGGTCGCCGGCCTTCACGAGGCTCCCGGCCTCGAAGGAGATCACCGACACGTTCCCGTCGAGCTGGGCGGAGACCGTGACGCCCTGCACCGCGGCGATGCTGCCCACCGCGGGAAGAAAGGGCTCCCAATCGTCCTGGCTGACCGCCGCGGTCGTGACCGGTGTCGGCGGCAGGGACCATTTCGAGGCCATCATCGTCTTGATCTGCGACATCTTCACGGAGACCAGCCCGCCGATCAGCACGACGAGGACCCCGAGGGAGATGCAGGCGACCCAGCTGACGAGCCCGAGAAACCGGAGCAGGAGAAGGACGACGACCAGGGCCGCCGCGGCAATGAGGATGATTTCAGGATGCATGGAAGGGGGATGTCAGGAGGCGATGGCGACCGGCGCGTCCGGGCGCGTGGCCGAGGCCTCCCGGGAAATCGTGAGCAGGAGGCGCACCAGCGTCTTGCGGTCTGTGTCGGAGAGCGGCGCCATCAGGGCCGCCATCCGCCGGAAATGCCCGGGCAGGATGCGGTGGAGGAGCGAATGCCCCTTGCCCGTCAGGGTTACCGCCGTCATCCGGCCGTCCGCCGGATCCGGCTCACGGGTCACCAGCCCGTCCCGCTCCAGCGTGTCCACAAGCCCGGTGATGGTCGCGCGTGTCACATTGGCCAGGTCCGCCAGTTCCGCCGGCGTGCGCGTAAGCGGGTGGTTCTTGTTCTTGTCCAGAAGGAGCATCAGGACGGTGAAGCGCCCCTGGGAGATATCAAACCCGGCCAGGTAGGTTTCGCAGTCGTGGATCGCATCGTTGCCCGTGCGAAGGAGATACAGAAATGCCTCGCAGGCAGACGGATCCAAATCAGGAAAAGTCTTCGACGCTTCGATCAGGCACTCGTACCGGGGCAGGTTTTTTGGAAGCAGCAGTGGCATGCGACAGGACAGTCGCATATCGTTAGGCAGCTAATCAACAAACGCAAGTGTAACCACTGATTTTGGCGGAAGGGAGACCTTCGCCGCTCCTTCACCGGTCGAAAATCCCGTGAATTCCGCCGGGGCGACCGCCGCGGGCCGCTCGAAGGTGTTGTGCGCATCCATGTCCTGGGCGGTGAGGATCCGCCCGTGCGCGCGGGAGCCCACCGGGCCCGAAAGCCGGCAGGCGACTTCCGCGGGCCGGTTGGGATCGGTGTTCACGAGCGAGAGGTGGACCGTGCCCGCCGCGTCGCGGGAGGCGGTCGCGCTCACCGCGGGAATCGCCGAGCCGCCCAGCGCATAGTCCGGCGACTCGAGCGCGACCGGGAGCGCGGAGGCCCCCTTGTGCACCGCGTACATCTCGAACACGTGGTAGGTCGGGGTGACGAGCATCCGCGGACCGTCCGTCAGGATCATGGCCTGGAGGACGTTCACGGTCTGGGCGATGTTCGCCATCGCCACGCGCCGGGCGTGCCGGTGGAAAATATTGAAGTGCAGGGCCGCGACCAGCGCGTCGCGCAGCGAATTCTGCTGGTAGAGGAAGCCGGGATTGGTGCCCGGCTCGACGTCGTACCAGGTGCCCCACTCGTCCACGATGAGCGCGACCGCGCCGGCCGGGTCGTACCGGTCCATGACCGCGCTGTGGGCCGCGATCAGGCCGTCGATGTCGAGCGCGCGCCGGAGCGTCAGGTGCCACCGCGCCTCGTCGAACCCGGTGGCCAGGCCGCGGTCGGTCCACTCGCCGGCGACCGTGTAGTAGTGGAACGAGAGCGCGTTCATCGCCGTGCCGGCCAGCTGCATGAGGACCTCCGTCCAGACCGTGTCCGCGCCCCGCGGCCCGCAGGCGACCCGATACACGGTGTTGCCCGACAGGTTCCTCACGTAGGTGTTATAGCGCAGGTAATTGTCAGCGTAGTATTCGGGGCGCATGCTGCCGCCGCAGCCCCAGTTCTCATTGCCCACCCCGAAAAAGCGCAGCTTCCAGGGCGCCTCGCGGCCGTTCGCGCGGCGCAGGTTCGCCATCGGCGAATCGGCGTCGGAGGTGAGGTACTCGACCCACTCCTGCATCTCGCGCACCGTCCCGCTGCCCACGTTTCCGCAGATGTACGGCTCGCAGCCGAGCTGGGCGCAAAGGTCCATGTACTCGTGCGTGCCGAAATGGTTGTTCTCCGAGACGCCGCCCCAGTGGGTGTTGATCATCCGCGGGCGGTCCTCCCGCGGGCCGATCCCGTCGCGCCAGTGGTACTCGTCGGCGAAGCATCCGCCCGGCCAGCGCAGGACCGGGACCCGGATTTTCCTGAGGGCGGCGACCGCGTCGTTGCGGATCCCGCGGGTGTTCGGGATCGGCGAATCCTCCCCGACCCACAGTCCCTCGTAGATGCAGCGCCCGAGGTGCTCGGCAAAGTGCCCGTAGACGTTCGGGTTGATGGCCGTCCCCGGGGCGCCTGCGTCCAGGGCCAGGACTGCCTTGGCGGGGCTCACAGGCTGCGCGCCGCCGCCACCACCGCTTCCGTCGTGATTCCCAGTTCCTTGAAAACGGCGGGAGCCGGGGCGCTCAGGCCGAACCGGTTGATCCCGACCGTCCTGCCCTCAAACCCGACATATTTCCGCCAGAGGTCGGTCACGCCGGCCTCGACGGAGACCCGCCGCCGGCAGGAGGACGGAAGGACGGCCTCGCGGTACTCGGCGGGCTGGCCGTCAAAGCGGGAAAAGGAGGGCATCGAGACGACGCGGGTGCCCGCGCCGAGCTCCGCTGCGGCGGCCAGCGCAAGCTGAAGCTCGCTGCCGGTCGCGAGCAGGATTGTCGACAGGGGGGCGGTCTCCTGCAGGGCCACGTAGCCGCCCTTCAGGACGCCTGCGCGGCGGATGTGCGGGGGAATGTCGTTGAGGTTGGGCACCTCCTGGCGGGAGAGCGCGATGAGCGTCGGGCCCCCGGTCCGCTCGAGGGCCGCCGCAAAGGCCCCCGCGGTTTCCTCGGCGTCGGCCGGCCGGATCACCTCGAACCCCGGGATCAGCCGCAGCGCGGAGATCGTCTCGACGGGCTGGTGCGTCGGCCCGTCCTCGCCGACCCCGATCGAGTCGTGCGTGTAGATGTAGACCACCGGAAGCTTCGAGAGGGCCGCGAGCCGCATCGAGGGCCTCGAGTAATCGGCAAATACGAGGAACGTGGCGCAGGAGGGCCGGAAAATCCCGTCGTAGGCGATGCCATTGCACATCGCCGCCATCGCGTGCTCGCGGATGCCGAAGCGGATGTTCCTGCCCGCCCGGTTGACGGGGTTGAAGTCCTCGTCGGCCTTGATGTAGTTGTAGGTGGAGCCGTGCAGGTCGGCGCTGCCCGAAATGAGCAGCGGCAGCTCGGCGGCAAGCGGCTGGAGCACCTCGCGGCCCGCCGCGCGCGTCCCGGCGAGCTTCACGTCCGGGGCGAAGACCGGGACCTTCGAGAGCAGGTGCGCCGCGCTCGGCGCCACGGAGGCTGAATCCAGCAGGGCCGCCTTCTCGGGATAGGACTCGCGCCACGCCTTGTAGTTCTTCTCCCACTTGTTGGCCCGGCGGATGAGCCGCCGCTTGTGCCCGGCGAAGTACTCGCGGACATCCTCGCTCACGAAAAAATGCTGGTCGGCGGGCAGGCCCAGTCCGGCCCGGGCCGCGTCGGCGAACTTCGCCCCGCCCTCGCCGTGCGCCTTCTGCGTGCCCTGCACCTCGGGGATCCCCTTGCCGATGACCGTGTGGGCGATGATCAGCTGCGGCTTCCCGCTCTTGGCCTTCTTCGCCTTGTTGAAGGCCTTGAGGAACGCCGGCATGTCGTGGCCATCGACCGTCTGCACATCCCACTCGATCGCCTTGAAGCGCAGGGCCGTATTCTCGCTCTGCGTCTTGTCGGCCATCGCGTCCAGCGTGACGTAATTTGAGTCGTAGATGAGGATCAGGTTGCCGAGCTTCTGGTGGCCGGCGAACTCGACGGCCTCCATGGCGACGCCCTCCTGCATGCAGCCATCACCAGCCAGGCAAACCACGTGATAGTCGAAGATCGGCTCCCCCGGCCCGTTGAAGCGCGCGGCGGCCATCTGCCCGGCAACCGCCATGCCGACCGCGTTGCCCACCCCCTGGCCCAGGGGTCCGGTCGTGGCCTCGACCCCCGGCGTGTCGCGAAACTCGGGGTGCCCCGGAGTCATGCTATGGAGGGCCCGGAAACGGGTCAGCTCCTCGAGCGGCAGGTCGTAGCCGCTCAGGTGCAGCCACGCATAAAGGAACATGCTGCCATGGCCCGCCGACAGGACGAAGCGGTCCCGGTTGAGCCAGCGCGGCTTGGCCGGGTTGTGCTCCAGCGCGCAGCCATAGAGCACGGCGCCGATCTCGGCGCAACCCAGGGGCAGCCCGAGATGGCCGATCCCCGCCTTGTGCACCGCGTCGATCGCGAGGCCGCGGGCTTGGGTGGCTGACTTGGCGAGAATTTCTACTGGAAGGGTCATGCCGTAAACTTTGGTGAAGTTTATGGCATGACGGCAATCTTAAGCCGTCGCCGCGGGGGTGGTTTCCGCAGTGGCGGCGAGCCGCCCCTCCTTCTCCCTCACCTTGACGGCCGCCTTGCCGGTCCTGCCGCGCAGGTAGTAGAGGCGGGCCTTCATCGGCTCGGACTCGCGCTCGATCTCGATCTTCTCGATATTCGGCGAATTGAGCGGAAACACGCGCTCGACACCCTCGCCGTAGCTGATCCGGCGGACGGTGAAAGTCTCGTGGATGCCGCTGGACTTGCGGGCGATCACGATCCCGGCGAAGATCTGGATGCGCTCCTTGTCTCCCTCGCGGACCTTGGTGTGGACGCGCACGCCGTCCCCGACCCTGAACGGAGGGAGGCCTGTTTTAACCTGTGATGCGGTTATCTCGTTGATTATCGGGTTCATGGCAGTGGCTTATTTTAGTAAATCGGGTCGGACTTGGCGGGTTTTCTCCAACGCATGATCGCGTCGCCATTTTTCGATTTCGGCATGGTTGCCGGATAGAAGCACATCCGGCACGGACATGCCGCGAAATTCGGCGGGACGCGTGTATTGAGGAAAGTCGAGCAACTTGCCTGTGAACGATTCGTGCGTCAACGACTTTTCCTCGCCAAGCACGCCGGGGATGAAACGGCTCAGGGCGTCCACCAGGACGGCCGCCGCCAGGGTGCCGTTGGTCAGGACGTAGTCCCCAATGCTGATCTCCTGGTCAATCACGCTGTCCCGTATCCTCTGGTCGATCCCCTCGTAGTGCCCGCTGAGAAGGATAAGGTGCTCCAGCCCTGATAGTTCCTTCGCCACCGCGGGCGAGAGCGGCACCCCGTCCGGGGTGAGGTAGATCCTCCGGCACCCCGGCGATTGAAGCTGCTCAATGGCAGCAAATACCGGTTCCGGCTTGAGAAGCATCCCCGCCCCGCCGCCAAAGGGCCGGTCGTCAGCCGTGTGATGCTTGTCGGTGGTCCAATCGCGGAGGTTGTGGACGGTGATGCCGATCAGCCCGCTCTCCCGCGCCCGACCCACAATGCTCTCGGCGAGAAAGCCGTCCAGCATCGCTGGGAATAATGTGAGTATATCGATTCTAACCATGGCGGCCTCGCATCAGAAACCCGGGGCCTGGGTGATTGCCCAGAACCCAAATCCTGAATTTTGGTGGTCGGTCTGATTGAGGGTGGAGCGGGACCTCCGGGCACGCTGGTTTGGGACTATCGTCGCTCAGCGCGCTCGGAGATCGCGCTCCACCCTCAATCCGAAAATCGCATAAATACTCGCCCTATCCCCGGGCTGACCGCCAAATGATCTTCGGGCGTTAGACCGCCGCGGGAGCGGCCGGCGCCGCTTCCACCGCAGGAGCCGCCGCGGCGGACTTCCTTGCCCGCTTGATGATCGAGTGCAGCGTATCCGACGGCTTCGCACCCTTGGAGAGCCAGTAGTCGACGCGGGCGAGGTCCAGCTTCACCATTTCTCCCTTGGCGCGGGGGTCGTAGGTGCCAAGCATCTCGGCGGGGCGGCCGTCGCGGCGCGAACGGGCCTCCGCTACAACGATGCGGTAATGCGGCTGGTGGGTGGTGCCCACGCGGGTGAGACGGATTTTGAGTGCCATGGCTTATGCTTTCGGAGCGGACCTGTTTTGGAAAAGTTGGATAGCAGACCGCTTCATAAATGGCTTGTCAAGTCCCTAGCCCTCCCGGTCAATGGACCGTTTATGTTGAAAGCTGGCATTGTCGGGCTCCCCAACGTGGGTAAATCCACGCTTTTCAACGCGCTTACGCGCTCCCGCAAGGCCGAGGCGGCCAACTACCCCTTCTGCACGATCGACCCCAACGTGGGGGTCGTGACGGTGCCCGACGAACGGCTCGCGGTGCTCCAGAAGATCGCCAAGACCAACGTCATCATCCCGGCGGCCGTGGAATTTGTCGACATCGCCGGACTGGTCGCGGGGGCGAGCAAGGGCGAGGGCCTGGGCAACCAGTTCCTGGCGAACATCCGCGAGGTGGACGCCATCGTCCACGTGGTGCGCTGCTTCGAGGATCCGGACGTCATCCACACCATGGGCAATGTCGACCCGGTTCGCGACATCGAGGTGGTGGGGACCGAGCTCATCCTCTCCGACCTCGACGCGGTCCAGAAGCGCGTCGACAAGACGCAGAAGAAGGCGAAGAGCGGCGACAAGGAGGCCCAGGCGGAGCTCCTGCTCCTGGAGCGCCTCGCCCCCCACCTCAACGCCAACAAGCCCGCCAACACCCTCCCCGTCCACGAGGAGGAGGCAAAGCTGCTCCGGCTCTTCCAGCTCCTGAGCGCCAAGCCCGTCATCTATGCGTGCAACGTCGCGGAGTCCGACCTGGCGACCGCCCAGGAGAATCCCTTTGTCCGCCTGGTGGCCGGCTACGTCACCGCACACCACGACGCTGCCTACGTGCCGATCAGCGCCCGGATCGAGTCGGAACTGGTCGACCTGGCCCCGGAGGAGGCGACCGCATTCCTCAAGGACCTGGGGGTGGACGACTCGGGGGTGTCCTCGCTCATCCGCGCGACCTACGCCCTGCTCGGCCTGATGACCTATTTCACCGCCGGCGAAAAGGAGGTCCGCGCGTGGACGATCAAGAAGGGCTGGAAGGCCCCCCAGGCGGCGGGCGTGATCCATACCGACTTTGAGAAGGGCTTCATCAAGGCCGAGGTCGTGTCGTACGCGGACCTCTCGCGCCTGGGGAGCGTCGCCGCCGCCCGGGAGGCCGGGAAATACCGGCTCGAGGGCAAGGAGTACGTGTTCCAGGACGGGGACGTGGCGCTGTTCCGGTTCAATAACTGAGCGGGCGGCCGATCCTTCGGAGTTGAACAGGAAGGTCGGAAAGGCCCGAAATCTCGCCCAGTAACTACGGCCCTGTTTGGAAGGAATTCGGATCGGATCTTCCCGGCACTTCCCGAACTTCCTGTTCAAAATCCGAAAGTGCATTTGTGATCTATTGCGCAAATCATACCATTACCTTTCGTCGGTTTGATTTGTGTTTTGGCATCGCAGCCTCGATACTTGTTGCTCCATGGATTCCTTTCGGAAGGTCGTCACATTCGGCTCTCTAGCCCTGATCCTCGCGGGCTGCCGGGAATCCAAGGTCTCCTTTTACCGGGTGCCCAAGGAGCAGGATCCCACTCTGGCGGCCTCCGCTCCGGACAATTCCGCGCAGGCGGGCCCGGCGGCGGGCGGCTCGATGTCCGACACAGCGGTGCCAACCGCCGCGGGCCCGAGCCTGACATGGAGCGCCCCGGCCACCTGGACGGCCAAGCCCGCCACGGCCATGCGCAAGGGCAGCTATGCGGTTCCCGGCGCGGGTGGCGAGGCCGGTGACCTCTCGATCACCGCATTCCCCGGCGCGGTCGGCGGCCTGATCGCCAACGTGAATCGCTGGCGCGGCCAGGTGCAGCTCCCTCCCCTCGCCGACGCGGATCTCGCCGCGGCGGTCACGACCGTCCCGGAAAACGGGCTTCAGGTCACGGTGGTGGATTTCTCCGCGCCGGGCGGCGCAAAGCGGATCCTGGGAGCGATCGTCCCCTTTGGCGACAGCTGCTGGTTTTTCAAGCTCACCGGCTCAAGCGCCCTCATCACGTCCGCCAAGCCCGGATTCCTTGATTTCCTGAAGACGATCAAGGCCTCGGGCCAAGCCGCGGCGGAGCCGTCCTCCGCCGCACCGGCGCCCGCTGGCGGCGCCGCTATGGCCGATACTGCCGTCCCGACCTCGTCGGGCGCCGGCCTGGCATGGACGGCCCCCTCCGGATGGACCGCGAAGCCGGCCTCCGCCATGCGCAAGGGCAGCTACGCGCTCGCCGGGGCCGGGGGCGACGCGGGCGACCTCTCGATAACCGCCTTTCCCGGTGACGTCGGCGGCCTGCTCGCCAACGTGAACCGCTGGCGCGGGCAGGTGCAGCTGCCTCCCCTCGGCGACGCGGAACTGGCCGGGGCGGTCACCTCCCTCTCCCAGGGCGGGTTGCAGCTGACGCTGGTCGACGCCGCGAGCCCCGACGGATCAAAGCGGATCCTCGGCGCCATCGTCCCCCTCGGGGACAGCACGTGGTTTTTCAAGCTGACCGGGACCGACGCCCTGGTCGCATCCAGCAAGCCGGCATTCGTCGCCTTCCTCCGGACCGTCAGGCCCGCCGGACCATGAGCGGCGCCCTCGGCCTGATCCGGGACTTCTTCGTCTCGCTCAAGCTCACCGTCGCGCTCCTCGCGCTGGGAATCGTCCTGATCTTCTGGGCGACCCTCGCCCAGACCGACCTCGGGGTCTGGGGTGTCCATGAGAAGTTCTTCCACAGCATCCTGATCTTTGCGGCCATCCCGGGCACCGCCCTGCAGGTCCCGATCTTTCCCGGCGGCTACCTGATCGGCGGTTTCCTCCTGGTCAACCTGGTGGCCGCGCACCTCTCGCGCTTCCGGCTCGGCTGGAAAAAGGCGGGGATCTGGCTCACCCACACCGGCCTGATCCTTCTGCTCCTCGGCGAACTGCTCAGCGGGCTCTGGCAGGAGGATTTTGACACCTCGCTGGACGGCGGTCAGACGAAGAACTACGCGGAGAGCGAGCGCTACAACGAGGTTGCCATCACGGACGCGACCGACCCGAAGTTCGACGACGTGGTCGCGATCCCCGAGTCGGTGATCGCGGCAAACGAGGCGGTCCAGCACCCCCGATTGCCCTTCCGCGTCGTGCCGCGGCTCTACTACCCCAACGCCTCGCTTGAGATGCGCCGGGACGCGGCGGGGGCCCCGCCCTCACCCGCAACCCAGGGCATGGGCTCGCAGATCTCCGTCACGCCCCTGGCGATTACCTCCAAGGAGGAGGAGCGGAACATCCCCGCCGCCTCGCTCGAGCTGATCGCCCCGGAGGGATCCCTCGGGACCTGGCTCGTGTCGCCCGACCTGGGCATGCCGCAGCACTTCTCCTACGGCGGCCGCGACTGGAAGATCTCAATGCGCTTCCAGCGCCGCTACCTGCCCTTCTCGCTGACGCTCCTCAAATTCAGCCACGACATCTACCCGGGGACGGACATCCCGAAGAATTTCTCGAGCAAGGTCCGGGTGAACGCCGCGGACGGCTCCGGGCGGGAGGTCCTGATCTACATGAACAACCCGATGCGCTCCGCCGGGCTGACTTTCTACCAGAAGAGTTTCGCCAACGAGGACCGGACAACCGTCCTCCAGGTCGTCCGCAACCCGAGCTGGCTGATGCCCTACATCGCCTGCACGATGATGGCGCTGGGGCTGGTCCTTCAGTTCGGCCAGCACCTCGCCGCCTTCGGACGGCGGAGGCGCGGTGCGGCGGCGGCACCCGCGGAGGCCCGCCCATGAAGCGCATCCTCCCCTGGCTCGGTCTGATCCTCGGCGCGGCCTTCATCGGCCTCACGCTCCTGCCCCATCCCAATCCCGGGTCCTTTGACATCAACGGATTCGGCCGGCTTCCCGTGCTGGCGAACGGCCGCGTCAAGCCGATGGACACGCTCGCGCGTACCTCGCTTCTCCAGATGTCCGGCGTCCAGACGGTCTTCGCCGACGACGCCAGCACGGTCCTGGGCGAGGACAACACCGAGCCGCTCTCCCCGTCGGGCTGGCTGCTCGACATGTTCTACCGGCCGGACGTCGCCGACGGTTACCGGGTCCTCACGATCGACGACTCCGACCTGCTTTCGCTGATCGGCCGGAACGAGCAGAACCTCGCGATCAGCTACGACCGCCCCCTCTCCCAGTACACGGCGTGGTTTAGCCACGGGCACTCGCGCCTGGGCGGGTTCGCGTACCGGAAGCTGGCTCCCGCCCTTCCCGCGATCGAGCGGACGATGGCCCAGCTCGGCTTCCTGCCCTCGCACTACCGCCGCTTCAGCTACCGGGAGGTCGCCCCCTACCTTCCGGCGATCGAGAGCCAGGCAAAGCTCGCCGACCCGATCGACACCCAGCTCAGGACCCGGTTCCAGCGGGCCGTCCTCCAGCTCCACGAGAACCTCGCCCTCTACCAGGCCCTCCGGCACGCCCTCCAGCCGCCCGACTCACCGGACTTTCTGGCTGAACTCTTCCGCTTCCAGGACGCGATCCCCGCGGGAGTGGACGCGGTCCGGGCCAAGGAGGCGGGGAAGCCGCATAATGAGGACCTGGCCCAGGCGATGCTCGAAATGGGCAAGCGCTACCTGGCGCTCTCCGACGCCACGAATATCCTGACGATACCGCCGGAGCCCGGCGCCGCAGACCCAAATACGTGGTCGACGGCCGGCCAGGGTGTCCTCGAGGCATTTGGCAATGGAAGCGTGAACGCGAGCGTCCTCGCCTATGCCGGGATGGGCTCGGCCTGGCGCGCGCAAAACGCGGGGCAATTCAACACCGTCACCTCCCTGTACCGCCGCGACATGGCGGTCCGGCTCAACTCCCAGCTGCGAAAATGCGCCGCGGAGGCCCGCTTCAACGCGGCCGCTCCGTTTTCCTCGAGCATGTTTCTTTACGTCCTCGCCTTCCTCCTGGGGATATTCTCCTGGCTGAGGTGGCCCGAGGGCCTCGGCCGGGCCGCCTTCCAGCTGCTCACCCTCGCCTGGCTGCTGGCGACCGCCGGAATCATCCTGCGGATGTGGATGGGGGGGCGCCCCCCGGTCACCAACCTTTATTCCTCCGCGCTCTTCGTGGGCTGGGGATCGGCGGGCCTCTGCCTGATCCTCGAGCGGGTCTATCGCAACGCGATCGGGACGGTGGCCGGCAGCCTGATTGGGTTCGCGACCCTGGTGATCGCCCACTACCTGGCCCTCGGCGGCGACACCCTCGAGATGATGCGCGCGGTCCTCGACTCGAACTTCTGGCTCTCCACCCACGTCGTCGTCGTCACCTCCGGGTACGCCTCCACGCTCCTCGCCGGGTTCCTGGCGATCATCTACGTCCTGCGCGGGGTTTTCACGCGCTCCCTCGACCGCGCCACCGCCGATTCGCTCGCCCGGATGGTCTATGGCATCGTCTGCTTTGCCACCCTCTTCAGCTTCGTCGGGACGGTCCTGGGCGGGATCTGGGCCGACCAGTCCTGGGGCCGGTTCTGGGGCTGGGACCCGAAGGAGAACGGCGCCCTGATCATCGTCCTTTGGAACGCGCTGATCCTGCACGCGCGCTGGGGCGGGATGATCCGCCAGCGCGGCCTCATGTGCCTGGCGCTCTTCGGGAACATCGTGACAAGCTGGAGCTGGTTCGGGGTCAACATGCTCGGCGTGGGCCTGCACAGCTACGGTTTCACGGAGGCCGCCTTCCAGATGCTCACGCTCTTCGTGGCGATCCAGCTCGCCCTGATCGCCGTCGCGAATCTCCCCCTGGCCAAGTGGCGGAGCGCCGCCGCGCTCAAGGCCTGATAATAACGCCGCGCGGCTCGGTTCGATGTAGCCGGGGTCCCAGACCCCGGGACCGGCCTTCTGGAGGACGGGGATCGGAAATCAGATATACGACCCCAGACACCGGGGTCTGGGACCCCCGGCTACATCGGACAAGACCGTCAGCGCCCGAGGAGCTGCTCGGCATGCGCGAGGGCGCTCTTCGCGCTGCGGTCGCCGAGCATCCGCGCCAGCTCGGCCACCCGCGCCTTCCGGCTGGCCTGGATCGGCGCAATTGAGACGACGGCGCGCTCCCCGGTCTGGTCCTTGGCGACCACCAGGTGGCAGGTCGCCTGCGCGGCCACCTGCGGCAGGTGGGTGACGCAGAGTACCTGGTGGCTCTTCCCTATCGCCGCCATCTTCTCGCCGACCACCCGGCCGATCTCGCCGCCGACGTTCGCGTCCACCTCGTCGAAGACGAGCAGCGGGACGCCGTCGAGGTCGGCGAGGACCGCCTTGAGGGCGAGCATCACGCGGGCAAGCTCCCCGCTGGAGGCAACGCGGTTGAGCGGCAGCAGCGGCTCGCCGGCGTTCGGGGAAAACTGGAACTCGCAGCCGCTGTCGCCGGTCGGGCCCAAGGACTCAAGGGGCGTGATCCGGATGCGGAAATCCGCCTTTTGGAATCCCAGCTCGGCGATCGCGCCGGACGCCGCGCGTCCGAGCTCCTTCGCCGCCGCCTCGCGGCGCACCCGGAGCGCCTGCGCGTCCTTCCGCGCGGCCTTCTCCGCCTCCGCGGCCTGCTTTTCCAGGCGGGCGATCGCGCCAGCCAGGTCGCCCTGCCGCGCCAGGCGGGCCCGCAGGTCCTCCCGCGCGGAAATCACGGAGGATAGGTCGCCGCCGTGCCTGCGCCGGACCTCCAGCCACGCGTTCATCTTTTCGGCCAGCGCCTCGGCGTGCGCCGGGTCAAAGTGAAGCTTCTGGCCCAGGGCGGCGAACTCCCCTCCCAGCTCGTTGAGCTCGACCGCCGCCGCGGCAAGCCGGCCGGCCAGTTCGCCGCTCGCCGGATCCAGGCCCTCCAGCCTGCGGGACTCGCGGAGGAGCGCGCCGAGCCTCTCCTGGATGCCCTCCTCGCCGGTCAGTCCACCGGCGAGCGTTTCCGCGATCCCGATCAGCTCCTGGGAGCGGCTCATCCGCTGGAAGTCCCGCTCGAGTGACTCGATCGCCTCGTCGGTGAGCTCGAGCGACTCGATCCTCGCCAGCTGCGTGCGCGAGAACTCGATCTGGTCGGGAGAGAGCCGCTCCTCGCCGGCGACCCGGTCCCGCTCGGCCAGGAGCGCGCGCCACGCGCGGTACTTCGCCTGGTAGGCCTCAAGCGCCCCGGAATTGCGCCCGAACAGGTCGAGGAGTTCGAGCTGGCAGGAGTCCTTCAGGAGCCGGCGCGGCTCGCTCGGCCCGTGAAAATCGATCCACAGTTCCCCGAGCCGCTGGAGGGCGGCCAGCGTGGCCAGGCCGCCGTTCACCGAGATCCGGGGCGCCTTCTCACGCGGGACGCTCCGCTTCAGGATGAGCAGGCCGTCCTCGCAGGCGGGAAGGCCCAGGTCGGCCAGGACCGCGTCGATGCCCGCCGGGGATGAAAAGTACAGGGAGGCCTCGACCTCGCAGCCGGGCGCGCCCTGACGGATGATCGTCTTGTCCGCGCGCTCGCCGGCCAGGAGGCTGAGGGCGCCCAGGAGGATGCTCTTGCCCGCGCCGGTCTCCCCGGTGACCGCCGTGAAGCCGGCCTCAAAGTCGAGGCTGACCGCCTCGAGGAGGGCCAGGTTGCGAATATTGAGGGATTGCAGCATCGCCGGGCCTACTCGGGCTTCCCGACGGGCCCGCCCAGCCGCGATTCAAGGGCTCCGACCCGCTTGAAGAGCTCGGGAAGCCGCTGGTGCAGGATCTTGAGGCGCTGTTCCAGCATATAGGGAAGGCTGGGATTACCGAAGACCGACGTGCCTGCGGGCAGGCTGTGGTTGACGCCGGACTTCGCTCCCACCTTCGTGCCGCGGCCGATCGTGATGTGGCCGACCGTCCCGACCTGCCCCCCGAGGACCACGTAATCCTCGAGGGTCGTGCTCCCCGAGATTCCCGTCTGTGCGATGATCATGCAGTGGCGGCCGATCACGACATTGTGCCCGACCTGGACCAGGTTGTCGATTTTCGTGCCCTCCCCGACCGTCGTGCTGGTGAATCGGCCGCGGTCGATCGTGGTATTGGCGCCGATCTCGACGTCGTCACCAAGCACGACGCCGCCCAGCTGCGGGACCCGCTCGTGACGGCCGCCGACAAACTCATATCCAAAGCCGTCGGCCCCGACGATCGCCCCCGGCTGGAGGCGAACCCGGTCGCCCAGCACGCACTCGGCGGCCACAGCCGTGCCGGGCATCAGCCAGCAGTCGGCGCCAATCCGCGCCGCGCGGCCGACAAAGACGCTTGCCTGGAGGTGCACGCGCTCGCCGATGACCGCACCGGTCTCGACCACGCACAGCGGGCCGACCGTGGCGCTGGCCGCTATCCGGGCCCCCGGGGCGACGCTGGCGGCCGGGTGGACGCCGGGGGCCGGCTTCGGCCAGAGCGCCTGCTCGATCCGGGCGCAGACCCGGGCCAGCGCGACCGAGGGGTTGTCGACGACCAGGTAGAGCTGGTTGGGCCGCGGATCTCCCGCATAGTCCGTCGGCACGAATATTACCGACGCAAGCGACAGGGCCACCTGGGGCCGATACCTTGAGTTGCCCAGGAAGGAAAGGTCCCCGGGCTGCGCGGCCGCTAGGGCGGCGATCCCGCGGACCGTCTCGGAGGTGCCACCGCGCGCTCCGACCGGGCTCACGATGCCGGCGATTTCATCGGGGGCGAAGGCGATCTCCATTTGTGCAGGCTATTGAATCTTCCCGGCCGTGCGCAACCCGGTAGTGCTGGGCCGCAAAAAAGCCCCGTCATCCGGACGGGGCTTTCGTTAAAAAACAGGTTCCGCCCTTACTGCGGGGTGATTCCGGGGACGACGATCTTCGGAGCCGAGGAATCCGATCCGGAGGAGGAAGAGGACGAGGAGGAGGGGCTCGGCGCGGGGGCCGGGGCCGCATCCGTCGCGCCGGCGGGGCGCTGGCGGTTGATCTCGGCCATCACCTGGTCGGTGATCTCATAGGAGGCGTCGGCGTAGATCACCGGGGGAATGCCGATCAGGGTCGGGCCGGACTTGTCGATGAGGAGGGTGGCGCCGTTCTGCTTGGCCACCTCGGTGGCGATGCGGGTGATCTGCTGGAGCATCGCGGTCCGGAAGGTCTCCATGCGCTGCCGGAACTTGTCCCTGGCCTGGGTCGAAAGGTCGGTGATGTCCTTCTGCTTCTGCTGGATCTGCCGGCCGATGTCGTTGGCCTCGGCCTGGATCTTGGCCTTGGCTTCGTTGGTGGCGGTCGGGTCCTTCGCCTGGTCCTGGAGGCCCTTGTATTGCTCAACAAGGCTCTCGCCCTCCTTGTTCATCAGGTCGATCTGCTCCTGGACCTTCTGGGCGTCCATCTTGAGCTTCGAGTTCTGGGCAACCGTCTCGTAGTGGCTGTCGTAGATCTTCGCGATGTCGATGATCGCGATCTTGGGGCCCGCCTGGGCATGGGCGAAAAGCGAGGCTGCGCAGAACGCCCCGACGGCGGTTAGTGTCTTGATGAGTTTGTTCATTGTGGATCGGTTTGACCGGTAAAGTGAGGGGAAGGTTTCTCAGAAACGCGTGCCAAAGTCAAAGTTGAACTGCCCGCCGGTCTTGTTGGGCGCGTAGTTGTCCCCGCGGATCGGGACGCCGTAGTCAAGGCGAAGGGGGGCGCCCATGATGAACATGCGAAGCCCGATCCCGTAGTCGTCCTGGTAATTGTTCACGTTGAAGTCGTAGGCGCCGGGATTGACGAAGCCCACGTCGTAAAACACAGCCAGCCGGATCGGGCTGATGACGTCGAAGGAGTATTCCGTCGAGAAAAAGCCGTAGGTCTTGCCGCCGATGGGCTCGCCGTAGGAATCCCGCGGGCTGACCGCACGGTACTGGAAGCCGCGAAGGTCCTCCGGGCCGCCAAGGTAGAACGCGTCGAAGTAGGGAACGGTGGTGGACGCGCCGTAATTGTCCATCACACCGGCGTGCCCTATGAATTCGACAACCTGGGAGAGGGTCTGGAACACCGGGAAGAACTGGGTCCCCATAAACTCGACCTTGTAGTAGTTGGCCTGGCCGCCGAAGGGTCCGCCGGCGAGCGTCGTGGTCAGGCTCAGCTTGTTGCCGGCGGTCGGGTTGATGAGCTTGTCCACGGTATTGCGGGTCAGGTTCAGCGAGACCTTTGACTCGGTGGTGTTGCCCGCGGCCGCGAGGATGATCGGCGAGGCCGCCGCGCTCACGTCCTTGATCTCGATGACCTCAAACTCGTACTGGATCGTGGCGTCGATCAGCTCGAAGAGCCGCTTGCGAAGCGAGACGGTGCTACCCAGGTCCACCTCGTTGTAGTAGGTGCTGACGTAGTCGTTGGCCTGGCGGAAGAAGCTGACACCCAGGTCGAGCATCTTCTGGAAGAGCCAGGGCTCCTCAAACGACACGTCGATCTGGTTGGTGAGGGCCCCCACCTCCAGACGGATGCGGAACTTCTGCCCGTCTCCCTGGAAGAAGGAACGCCGGTTGAAAAGGTCGAAATTGGACTGCGATATCTCCGCGAAGACGTCGGCCCCCTCCAGGGTGCTGAACCCGGCGCCGAAGGTCAGGTTCCCGGTCTTGCCCTCCCGCACGGCGATCCGCAGGTTCTCGCGGCCGGGGATGTTCGTGTCCTCGGGGGTGACGTCGGCGTTGTCGAAGAAGCGCGTGTTGTCGAGCCGCAGCTTGCTCACCTTGACCGCCAGGGTGTTGAAAACATCGCCCGGCCCCAGCGCCAGCTCGCGCAGGATCACCGTGCTCTTGGTCTTCGTGTTGCCCTCGATCGTGATCGACTCGACGTTGAATCGCTGCCCCTCGTCGATCTGGTACTCGATGTCGATGTTGCCCGTTGTCAGGTTGGGCTTGCGCAGGAGGTGGACGCGCGTGCCGCCCTCGACCTGGCTGAGGTAGCCGTCCTTGCCGTAAAAGTCCTCCAGCCGGCTGACGTCCTTCTCGAGCCTCGACGGTGAGAAGACGGCCCCCGCCTTGTTCCTGATCACCCGCTTGAGCAGGGCCGAGGAGTGGACCTTGTTGCCGGTGAAGTTGATGTCGCCGACGTGGTACTGGCGGCCCTCGTTGATCGTGATCGTGATGATCATGTGGGTGCGGTTCGGGTAGTCGAAGAGCACCTGGTCCTGCGGGACCTCCACGTCGAGGTACCCGTGGTCCTGGTAATACTGGCGCAGCGTGTCCATGTCGTCCTGGAACTGGTCGTCCTGGAAGCGCCCGGAGTCGGTCAGCCACGAGAACATCCACCAGCGGCGGGTCTGGATCACGGTCCTGAGCTTGCTGCTCTTGAAGTGATGATTCCCGAGGAAGATGACGTTCGCGATCTTGACCTTGGCGCCCTCCTTGATCTGGAAGACGACCGCCCCGAACCCGGTGCTGCGGTCCCGGTCGATGCGGTAGGTGACCGACACGGCGTTGTAGCCGACCTTCTCGTAGAAATCGCGGAGCTTCTCGGAGTCCTCCTTCACCTGGCGTTCGTCGAGCGCGGTGTTGGGCTTGGTCTTGACCTGCTCCATGAGCTTCTTGGTCTTCAGCCCGACATTCCCCTCGAAGCGGACGGCCAGCACGCGGTACTTCGGGGTGACCTCCACCACGAGGTTGTAGGTGTGCTCGTCGAGCTGCTCGCGCTTGATCTCGATCAGCTCGAAAAGCCCCGTCTTGTAGAGGTTGCGGATATCGCGGTCGAATATGGTGTCGTCCAGGGGCCCGCCGTCGTGCAACTGCATGTTGGCCCGCACGATCTGCTCATTGACGTTCGCCGTGCCGACAAATTTGACGGTCAGCGTGCCGACGCGGTCCCCGGCACCGGGGAGCGCAAGGGCGCCCGTGGCCGGCCCGGACTGCGCCCGGAGCGATCCCAGAAACGCAACCAGCAGGAGCCCAATGACAAGGAATGGTGTGGCAGCCCTGCCTAAGGGGTTACTGGGCATAATTTTCAAATCGGGTAATGTCGCGAAGGAAGGTTAGACGCAACTCTCCTACCGGCCCGTTCCGCTGCTTGGCAACGACTAACTCGGCGGAATCGGCTGCCACCTGGTATTTTTCGTCGGCGTCTTTGGGTCGGGAAAGCATGATTACTACGTCTGCGTCCTGCTCGATCGATCCGGATTCGCGCAAATCAGCGAGCTTTGGGGCGCGGTTCTCCTTTTCGGACGAGCGGTTAAGCTGACTTAATACAATGACGGGGACATCAAGTTCCTTCGCAAGCGCCTTTAGTCCGCGGGACGCCTCGGCGACCTGCTGCTCGCGGGGGGCCTGGCCGTCGGTCGGGCTGAGGAGCTGCAGGTAGTCAACGACGATCAGCCCAAGCTTGTGACGGGCCTGGACCCGGCGCGCCTTCGCGCGCAACTCCATGATGGACAGGTGGCTGGAATCATCGATGAAGATCGGCGCCTTCGTGAACTCGTCGGCGGTGGCCACCAACCGGCTGTAGTCGTCGCCCGTCTTTGAGAGCAGGCCCTCCCTGAGGAACTTCAGGTTGACCCGGGCCCGCGAGCAAAGCATGCGAAGCGCGAGCTGGCCGGCGCTCATCTCGAGGGAAAAGACGAGCGTGGGAACCGGATCGCCCTTCTTGGGAAGGGCTGCGGCCTCCGCGATGTTCAGGGCGAAGGAGGTCTTGCCCATCGAGGGGCGCGCGGCGATCACGATCATTTCCTGGCGCTGGAATCCCCAGGTGAGCACGTCCAGGTCCTTGAAGCCCGAGGAAACACCCGTCAGCTCGCCCTTCTTCATCATCATCTTTGTGATGACGTTCATGGCCTCCTTGGTCGGGTCCTTCATCGGCTTGGCCGAGTCGGAAATCCGGTCCTGGGTGATCCGGAAGACGTCCTGTTCGACCTTGTCGATGAACTCCGGGAGGCCCCCGGTGTAATTCAGGCAGTTCTCGACGGTCACCGTCGCGACCTTGATCAGCTCCCGGAGCAGGTAGAGCTCGCGGACCTTCTCGATAAAATACTGCGCCTGCGCGGTCGTCGGTATGCTCGCCCCGAGCTTGGCCAGGTAGGCGTAGCCGCCGATCGAGTCGAGCTGCCGCGAGGTCTTCAGCTCCTCGGCGAGGACCGCGACATCGACGGGCGGGTTCTTCTGGTACAATTCGCCCAGCTTCTCGTAGATCAGCCGGTTTGCCGGCGAATAAAACGCGTCGGCAGCTTGGACTCAAGGCAGCGCGCGATCGTATCAGCCCCGTCGAGCAGACAGCATCCCAGCAAGTATTCCTCCGCCTCCAGGCTGTGCGGGGGAGCCCGGCCCAGGCCCGGAGAGGTGGTCTGCTCAGCCATGCATTACCTTCTGAACTCGCCCTTTTTCTCGTCGGTCTTGGTCGGATCGACCGGGGCGACAATCGGGTTCTCCGAGACGACGTCGAAGGAGAGCTCGACCGTGACCTCGGGGTGGAGCTTCACCTTGACGGTGTGCTTGCCCAGGGTCTTCACCGGCGTGAAAAGGTGGATCCGCTTCCGGTCGATCGTGAAGCCGGCCGCGGTGATCTTCTCGTGCACGTCCGCCGCGGTGATCGCGCCGAACATCTTGCCGCCCTCGCCCGTCTTGACGGCAAAGGCGAGCGCGGTCTTCTCGAGCTTCTGGCCCAGGGCCTGGGCGCCGGCGAGTTCCTCGGTCTCGCGGACCGCGCGGCGCTTCTTCAGCGCGTCAACCTGCTTGCGGTTGGACTTGGTCAGCGGGACCGCGACGCCGCGGGGAAGCAGGAAATTGCGCGCGTAACCGGCGCGGACTTTGACTTGGTCGCCCTCGCCGCCGAGGTTGTCGACGGGCTTGATGAGCAGGATTTCTTGAGTAGCCATGGTGGGATTGGAGAAATTTCAGGTTTCAGGTTTCAGGTCTCAGCCTTCAGAAGGGAACGTCCTCGTCCGCCTTGTCCTGGCCGGGGGCCGGAGCGGCGGGACGGTCGGTCGCAGGGGCGTCGCCGGGGGCCTGCTGGGGCTGGCCCCCGCCGGAGGACCCGCGGCTGGAAAGGAATTGGACGTTCTCGAGGACGACCTTCAGCTTGCTGCGCTTCTGCGCTGTCTGCTTGTCCTCCCACTGGTCGAACTTCAGCCGACCCTCGACCATGGCGAGGCTTCCCTTGGTCAGGTACTTGGAGACCAGCTCGCCCTGCTTGCCCCACGCCTCGATGTCCACAAAGGTCGTCTCATCGCGCGTCGCGCCCGACTCGTCCTTGAACTGGCGGTTGACCGCGATGCCGAACTGGCAGATGGCGGTTCCCTTCGGCGTCACCCGCAGCTCGGGATCCCGGGTCAGGTTGCCGATGATGAAGACTTTGTTGAGGTAGGCCATGGGTGGTGCGCCGGCGGGTCCGTCAGGCGGACTCGACGAAGGTGCGGTAGATGCTTTGGTTGAGCCGGAGGCGCTCCTTGAGCTGCGCGGGGGCCTCGGGCGGGGCGCTGAAGGCGATCTGCACGTAGGATCCGCCGGTGAACTTCCGGTCGGTTACCCGCACGAAGTCCTTGCGCCCGAGGTTCTCGACGGCGCTGACCTCGCCCTTGACGGCGGCGATGTCCTTCTTGACGCCCTCGATGATCGCCTCGGGGGAGTCTTCCTTGCCCCGGTTGTCGAGAATGAAGGTCGCGCGGTAGTTGCGTTGCGTGGGTTTCATGTTGGTTCCTTGCGATTGAGCCGGTTCATGGCCTGGTCGGCGCCGCTGGCGAGCAGCTCCTCCAGTCCTTGAAGGTAAAATTCGAGTTTTTGCTGTATTATAGTAAGTTGTTCGGGAGTGAAATTTGCGAGGACGTAGTCCTTGAGGTCCATTTCCGCCGGGGCCTTCGGCCCGATGCCGATCCGGTACCGGGCGAATCCGTCCCCCAGGTGCTCCAGGAGGCTGGCGACCCCGTTGTGGCCGCCGGCGCTGCCGGTGATCGATACCTTGAGGCGGCCCAGGTCGATCGCAAGGTCGTCATAGACAACCGCAACGGCGGGGGCCGGGAGCTTGTGGAACCGCGCCATCGCCCCGACGGCCCGGCCGCAGTCGTTCATGAACGTCAGCGGCTTGAGAAGCCAGAGGGTGGCGCCGCCGGGCCTGTCCCAGCGGGCGACATCCGCGTCGAAACGGGGCTCGGCGCGCCAGGCGAGCCGGTGCTTTCGCGCCAGCGCCTCGACGACCGACCACCCCAGGTTGTGGCGGGTGTTCGCGTATTCCCGGCCCGGGTTTCCCAGGCCGGCTACAAGCGAAATGGTCATGACTCAAAGAACAGTGAAAAGGGTGGCAGGCGCGCGGTGGCGCCCCCCCGGGCGGCTACTTCTTTCCCGCGGCGGGCTTGGCGCCGGCGGCGGGTGCTGCGGCCTTGGCGGCGCCGGCTGCCGGGGCTGCGCCGGGCTTGGCGCCAGCGGCGGGAGCGCCCTTGGCGTCCCCGGCCGGGGCGGCGACCGGCTTGCCATCGGCGCCGACGGCGCCGGGGGCTGCGGGAGCGCCCGGGACTGCGGCCGCACCCTCGACCGCCGCCGCGGCCACGGGGGCCTCGGTGACGATCTCGGCGACGGGCTCGACGCAGGCCACGACGGGCTGACCCTTGCTATCCATGAATTCGACGCCGGCAATGGGCTTCAATTCGCCAATCTTGATGGTCTGGCCGACATGCAGTTCGGTGACGTCGACCTCGATGACCGCGGGAAGGTCCTTGGGAAGGCACCGGATCCGCAGGGTGTGGGAGGCGATTTCAAGCACGCCGCTCTCCTTCTTGACGCCGTAGGCCTCGCCCGCGACGTGCACGGGAACGCGGATCTCAAATTTCTCGTCCGGCTTCACCTCGTGGAGGTCCACGTGGAGGTACTTGTCGGTGATGGGGTCGCGCTGGATCTCCTGCAGGAAGGACAGGGCCTTCTCGGCGCTGTCGCGGCGCTGGAGCTCAATCAGGACGGAACGGCCGCTCAACACCTTGATCAGGCGGAGGAACTCGGCCCCCTCGATCTCGAGCTTCTCGGGATCGGTGTGCTTCCCGTAAAGGATGGCGGGAATGCGGTTGACCTTGCGGAGGCGGCGGGAGGCGCTCCGGCCGGTATGGGCCCGCGGCGCAACGTTCAGTGTAATCTGGGTATTCATGGTTTCGTTCCCCCTGGGACCCCTGGAATAGGGGGCAGGCGTATTTGAAGGGGACCATCAGATAGAAGCAGGGAGCCAATGCAACCAAATATGACGACGGGGCGATGCACGCATCCACCCGGGCAAAATAGGCGCTTTGCAAAAGAGCGGGGACTGGTTAGCAAGGAGGTCATGGCCAAGTCATTCCACCAGCTAACCGAGCAGGAAATCCTGGCGCTGGCCATCTCGCTGGAGGAGGAGGATGGGCAGATTTTTGGCGAATTCGCCGAGCGGTTGAGGCAGGAATACCCCGACACGGCCGCCGCGCTCAAGAGCATGCAGCAGGAGGAGTCAACCCACCGGCACTGGCTCATCGAGGCGTACCGGGCCCGTTTCGGCGAGCACATCCCCGCCATTTCCCGGACCGACGTGAAGGGCTTCGTCAAGCGCAAGCCGGTCTGGCTCATGCGCCGGCTCTCCGTGGCCCAGGTGCGCAACGAGGTCGAGTCAATCGAGGAGGAGACCCTCCGCTTCTACAAGGTGGCCATGACCCGGACCGGCGACGCGGGCGTGCGCAAGCTTCTGGGCGACCTGGCGGCGGCCGAGCAGGAGCACTCCCAGCTCGCCGGGCACCTCGAGCGCGAGCAGCAGGCCTCCGGGGCGCGCGGCCGGGAGGATGCGGCCCAGCGGCGTTCCTTCGTCCTGCAGATCATCCAGCCGGGGCTGGTCGGGCTCATGGACGGATCGGTCTCCACCCTGGCCCCCCTCTTCGCGGCGGCCTTCGCCACCCACAGCACGACGGATGCGTTCCGGGTGGGCATGGCGGCGTCCGTGGGCGCCGGCATCAGCATGGGATTTGCGGAGGCGCTCTCCGACGACGGCGTCCTCAGCGGCCGTGGCCGCCCGTGGATCCGGGGCGTGATGTGCGGGCTGATGACGATGGTCGGCGGGCTGGGGCACACCCTGCCCTTCCTGATCCACAACTTCCGGGTCGCCACGACCCTTGCCGGCGCCGTGGTCGCCGTGGAACTGGGCGTGATCTCCTGGGTGCGCGAGCACTTCATGGACACGCCCTTCCTCGCCGCCGCCTTCCAGATCATCCTCGGCGGGATCCTGGTCCTCGCCGCCGGCATCCTGATCGGCGCCTCCTGATCCCGCCATGGTGACGATCGCCACGACCTTCCTGCTCGACGAGGCCCTCGTCATCCGGTCGGCCCTGGAGGGCAGCGGAATCCCCGCCTTCATCCCCGACGAATTCATGGCCCAGAACGAGCTGCCCGCCATCACCGCCTCGGGGGGCGTGAGGGTCCAGGTGGCCGACGAGAACGCCGAGGCTGCGCGCCGGGTCCTCGCCGCCTTCAAATGACGGAGCACGAGCCGATCATCGACCCCCTGGCGGGAGTCCAGGACGGCAGGCTCTACAACGACGACCTGGCGCCCGTGCCCGCGTCACGGCGGACCTGGGGTGCCGGGAGTTATGCGGCCCTGTGGATCTCGATGTCCGCCTGCATCCCGACCTACATGCTCGCCTCCTCGCTGATCGGCGGGGGCATGAACTGGTGGGAGGCGGTCCTCACGATCTTCCTGGGAAACCTCATCGTCCTGGTCCCGATGATCCTCAACGCCCACGCCGGGACCCGGTATGGCATCCCCTTTCCCGTCTACTGCCGGGCGGCCTTCGGGACCACGGGCGCCAACCTCCCCGCGCTCCTGCGCGCCCTGGTCGCGTGCGGCTGGTTCGGCATCCAGTCCTGGATCGGCGGGAACGCGATCTACCGGATCCTCGCCCTCTTCGTTCCCGCCGTGGCGAAGGGCGGAGTCATCGCCGCCCTGGGGATATCGCTTCCGCAGTTCCTCTGCTTCCTCTTTTTCTGGGCGATCAACATGGTTGTCGTGATCAAGGGAATCGACTCGATCCGGCTGCTCCTGAACATCAAGGCCCCGCTCCTGATCGCGCTCGGGCTGCTGCTCCTCGCCTGGGCCTACCGCCACGCGGGGGGATTCGGCCCGATCCTCTCCCAACCTTCAGCATTCGATCCCGGGCAGCCGCGGCAGGGGCGCTTCCTCGCGTTCTTCGTTCCGGCCCTCACCGGGATGATCGGGTTCTGGGCCACACTCTCGCTGAACATCCCGGACTTCTCCCGATACGCCCGCTCCCAGCGCGCCCAGGTCCTGGGCCAGGCCCTCGGGCTCCCGCTCACGATGGCGCTCTACTCGTTCATCGGCGTGGCGGTCACATCGGCGACGATGATCATCTTCGGCCGGACGATCTGGGACCCCGTCGAGGTCCTCACCCAGTTCAAGAATCCGGTCGTCCTGGTGATCGCGATGCTTGCGCTGTGCATCGCAACCCTGGCCACGAACATCGCGGCCAACGTCGTCAGCCCGGCCAATGACTTCTCCCATCTCTCCCCCCGGCGAATCTCATTTCGGACCGGCGGGCTGATCACCGGGCTCCTTGGGATCGCGATGATGCCCTGGAAACTGCTGGCCGATCCCTCCGGCTACATCTTCACCTGGCTGGTCGGCTACAGCGCGCTGCTCGGGCCGATCGGCGGGATCCTGATCGCCGACTACTTCGTGTGCCGCCGGTGCCGCCTGAACCTGACCGCCCTCTACCAGGAGGGCGGCGAGTATCGCTTCACCGGGGGCTTCAGCATCGTTGCGATCGTCGCCTTTGCCGCGGGCGTGCTGCCAAGCCTCCCCGGCTTCCTGATCCAACTCGGCGCCCTCCCCGCCTCCGCCGTCCCGCCCGCCCTGGCCCACGTCTACGACTACGCCTGGTTCGCCGGCTTCGGCATCGCCTTCTGCCTCTACGTCACCCTGCGAAAAATAGCACCTAGCAGGCGTTGAATGGGGCATCGGTGGGGCCCTTCTCTGCGCTCGCAAAAGGGGGCGCGGGGGGCCAATCTTGCGGCTTCATGAAGACGATCCCGCTCCCGCCCAGCGATTTCAAGCCCGCGCCCTACAATGGGCCCTCGGCCGACGAGGTTCTCGCGATGCGCAAGGAGTTCCTGTCACCGGCGCTCTTTACCTACTACCGCAAGCCGATCATGATCGTCCAGGGCCGCGGGCAGTGGCTCTTCGACGAGAAGGGCCGCCGCTACCTGGACGGGATCGCCGGCATCGTCACCGTCGGCTGCGGGCACTGCCACCCGGACATCGTCGCCGCCGCGAACGCCCAGAACGAACTCCTCCAGCACACGACCACGATCTACCTCAATCCGAACATCGCGCTGTACGCCAGGGAGCTCGCCGCGAAGATGCCCGGCGACCTCAAGGCCGTTTACTTCGTCAACTCCGGCTCAGAGGCCAACGACCTGGCCCTGCTCATGGCCCGCGCGGCCACCGGCAACTACGACATGATCGCGCTGCGCAACTCCTACCACGGGGGCAACTCCTCCGGAATGGGGCTCACCTCGCACAGCACCTGGAAATTCAACGTGCCCCACAGCTACGGCGTCCAGCACGCGCTGATGCCGGACACCTACCGGGGCTTTTACGCGAGGAACGACCCCGACGCCGGACGCAAGTACGCCGACGATGTGAAGAGCCTGATCCAGTTCGGCTCCTCGGGCCAGATCGCCGGGTTTATCGCCGAGTCAATCCAGGGCGTCGGCGGCGCCATCGTTTTCCCAGACGGCTACCTGAAGAACGCCTACGCGCACGTCCGGGCCGCCGGCGGCCTTTGCATCGCCGATGAGGTCCAGGCCGGATTCGGCCGCACGGGCACGCACTACTGGGGCTTCGAGACCCAGGGCGTGATTCCCGACATCGTCACGATGGCCAAGGGCATCGGCAACGGCTGCCCGCTCGCCGCCGTGGTCACGACCCGGAAGATCGCCCAGACGCTCGCATCGCGGATCCACTTCAACACCTTCGGCGGCAACCCCGTCGTCTGCGCCCAGGGCCGGGCCGTCCTCCAGGTCATCGAACGCGAGGGCCTGCAGGCGAACAGCCTGCGGATCGGCGCCCAGCTCAAGGCCGGATTCGAGAAGCTCGCCCAGAAGCACACGCTGATCGGCGACGTGCGCGGCCTGGGACTCATGCTCGGCGTCGAGCTGGTCAAGGACCGCACGACGAAGGAGCCGGCCAAGGAGGCCTGCGCCGAGGTCTTCGAGCGGTGCAAGGACATGGGCCTTTTGATCGGCAAGGGCGGCCTGTGGGGCAACACGCTGCGGATCAAGCCGCCGATGTGCATCACGCCGGCAGACGCCACGTTTATCCTGGAAGTTCTGGACGAGGCTCTCGCGGGCGTCTGACGGCACGATCAGAAACCTGAAACCTGAGTCGATCCTTCAGGATTGGGGTGGAGCGCGATCTCCGAGCGCGCTGAGCGACTCGAGAACATTCATAACGCCAATTCCCAAATCAGAGTGCCATTCTTTCGATTGAATCTTGATTGAAGACAGTGTCGCACAGCGCGCTCGGAGATCGCGCTCCACCTTCAAGCCTGGTTGCGAGTGAAAAATCGACCGGGGCTTGGGTATTAAATTTCAGGTTTCAGGTCTCAGGTTTCTGAAGGCTGAGGGTGAGCAGCCGCTCGCCCGCCTCTCTTAGCGTAACTTCGCGTTTGGCGAAGTTTAACCGTATATATCTGTTCTCTCCCCCGGCGAAGAAGCTTGAGCCGGGGACGGGGGCCACCCCGACCTTCTCGGTCATCCAGTGGGCGAACGCCACGTCGCTCGCGTACCCGAAGGGGGAGATGTCCACCATCACGTAGTAGGCGCCCTGGGGGCGCGTGTAGGAGAGGCCGGTGCGGTCGAGGTAGCCCAGGAGGATGTCGCGGCGGGCGGCGTACTCGCCGGCGAGGCCCTCGTAGTACGAGGTCGGCATCCTCAGGCCGGCCACCACCGCGTGCTGCAGCGGGGCGGCCGCGCCCACGGTCAGGAAGTCGTGCACCTTGCGGGCCTGGGCGATGATGGCCGCCGGCGCGAACACGTAGCCCAGGCGCCAGCCGGTGATCGAGAAGGTCTTCGAGAGCGAGCTGCACATGAGCGTCCGCTCGGCCATGCCGGGAAGCGTCGAGATGTAGGTGTGCTTGTGCGGCGGATACACGATGTGCTCGTACACCTCGTCGGTGATCACGAAGACGTCGAACTCCTCCGCAAGCGCCGCAATTTGCCCGAGTTCTTCCGCGGTGAAGACCTTTCCCGTCGGGTTGGAGGGGTTGCACAGGACGAAGGCCTTGATGCCCCCCGCAAAGACGCGGCGCAGCTCCGCCGGGTCGAACGAGTAATCCGGCGGGTTCAGCGGGACGTGGACGGGCCGGGCCCCGCAGAGGATCGCGTCGGCCCCGTAGTTCTCATAGAAGGGGCTGAACAGCCCGACGCTGTCTCCCGGGTCGCAGACCGTCATCATGGCGACCATCATCGCCTCCGTCGCCCCGCAGGTGACGACCAGCTGGGACTCGGGGTCGACCGGCATGCCCGTGAACCGGTTCAGCTTTTCCGCCAGGGCAATCCGCAGCGGGGGCGCACCCCAGGTGATGGCGTACTGGTGGTGCCCGGCGTCCATCTCCGCCCGCCCCGCCTCGAGCAGCTCCCGCGGGGGATCGAAGTCCGGAAACCCCTGCGCGAGGTTGATCGCCCCGTGCCGCTGCGCGACGCGCGTCATCTCCCGAATCATCGACTCGGCAAAGAGGGCGGTGCGGCGGGAGGTTCGCGGCATCAGGGGATCGTGAGCACCGTGCCGATCTTCAGGTGGGCGGAGGTGCTGGAGAGCTTGTCGCGGTTGGCCGCGACGATGCCGCGAACCTTCGCCCCGGAGCGCGTGCCATAGTACCGCTGGGCGATGCTGAACAGGGTGTCGCCCCTGACGACCGTGTGCGTCCTGCCGGAGTGGGCGGCCGGCTCGGGAGCGGGGGCCGGCGGCTGCGGCTCGGCGCCGTCCTGGGGAAGGGGCGCCAGCGTGATCGGGGCCGCGGGGAGTTCCTCCTGCCGGACCGCCGGCGCCGGGGCGGGCGGGGGCGACTCGACGCTCTCCTGGGCGGGCGCCGCCGGGGCCGCGGGCTGCGCGGTTTCCGCCGAGGGAAGCGAGACGGTCGGGGGAGCCCCGGCTCCCGAGCGGTAGGCGGCCAGCTCCGCCTTGAGCTCGTCGTTCTCGCGCCGGAGCTGGTCGACAACCTCGTTGCCATCCAGCCGCGTGTCGGGATTCTCCAGCGGCTTTGCCGGGAGGGTCCGGGCGAAATTGAGCTTGGCCGTGTCGATCAGCCCCCGGACCTGGCCCGCCTGCCGGGAATTCGGCTCGAGCTCGAGGTACTTGTGAAAGTGGTAGATCGCAGCGATGGGGTCCTCGACGTGTTCCAGGTAGATCAGGCCGGCCTCGAGATGCGACTCGGGCGCGGTTTCCCCGCGCTTGGCGATGACCCTGAGGTAGGAATCCAGCGCCTCGCGGTTGCGCCCCTGCTTCTCCAGCTGCTGGCCCTCCCGGTAGAGGGGCTCGTCGGTCTCCGAGGAGAGGGAGAAGCTGTCCCCGCCGCATCCCGCCAGCGCGAGGAGCGAGGCGAGGGCGATCAAGCCGACGATTTTGAGAGGGGGGGCCACGGAGTGATGACGGTCACTGTGGATGCTTCATTTTCCATTGTCCATCGGTCAATGCCCAAAGACCGGCCCTGCCGGCGATAATACAGGATTGAACGGCGCGGAAAGCCCCGTAGATTCCACCCGCCGAGTCCCCCCGGCCCTAACAATAAATGGCGCTCGATCCGAAATCATCCCTTGCCCGCGCCCGCGCCTGCATCCGGATTGAAAGGGAGGCTCTCGACGAGACGGCAAGGGGCCTGGGCCGCGAATTCGTTGCGACCGCCCGTGCGGTTGACGAGGCCGTCTCCGCGGGCAAGAAGCTCATCTTCAGCGGGGTGGGAAAATCCGCCCACATCGCCCAGAAGGTTGCGGCGACCTTCAACAGCACGGGGGTTTCATCCTGCTTCCTCGACTCGACCCAGGCCCTCCACGGCGACCTCGGGCTCTGCGACGAGGGGGACCTGGCCATCCTGCTGAGCAACAGCGGGCAAACCGACGAGATCCTCCGCCTGATCCCGCTGCTCAAGCGCTTCGGGCTGAAGATCGTCGCCTTCACCGCCAGGGCCGGCTCCGACCTGGCTGCCAACGCCGACCACCTGCTGCTCTACCGCGTCCCCCGCGAGGCCTGCCCGCTCAAGCTGGCCCCGACCGCGAGCACGACGGCGGCCCTCGCCCTGGGCGACGCCCTGGCGATGACGCTCCTGGAGGCGCGCGGATTCACGCGCGACGACTTTGCGAAGTACCACCCGGGCGGCAGCCTGGGACGCGGCCTGCTCCTGAAGGCTTCCGACATCATGCGCTCCGGCGAGCGCCTCGCCGCCGGTCGCGACACGATCACCGTCCAGGACGCGGTCATGGCGATGACCCGCGCGAAGACCGGGTGCATCGCGCTGGTCGGCGCGGGGATCGGCCGGCTGACCGGGGTGTTCACCGACGGGGATTTTCGCCGCTGCGCGCTGCGCGAGGCCGACTTCCTCGGCAAGCCGGTCTCCCGCTTCATGACACGCAGCCCCAAGACGATCCGGAATGACGCCCTGGGCGTCGACGCGCTCCGGCTCTTCGAGGCCCACAAGATCGACGACGTGATTGTCGTGGACGCGCGCGGCAGGCCCGTCGGCCTCATCGACGGGCAGGACCTTCCCCGTTTCAAGATCGTGTGAAGACGCCCCTGCGAGTCGGCATCATCGGCATGGGCGGCTTTGCCGGCTGGCACCACAACACGGTCGCCAAGCTCGAGGAGCGCGGGCACGCCCGGCTGGTCTGCACCTGCGACCCCGAGCCCCAGGCCTTCGCCGCCGCCCGCCAGGGCTGGCGGCTTGAGCAGCGCGGGGTCGGCGTGTTTCCCGACTACCGCACGATGCTCGACGCCTGCCGCGGGAATCTCGACCTGGTCGTGATCCCGACGCCGATCGACCTTCACGCCGGGATGCACGATGCGGTGACCGCCCTGGGGTTGCCCGCGTACGTGGAGAAACCGCCGACCCTGGACTACGCGGAGCTTGAGCGGATGATCGTCGCCGACCGGCGCGCGCCACGGTCCTCGGTGGTCGGCTTCAACTTCATCGTCGAGCGCCAGCGGCTCGCCCTCAAGGAGCGCCTGCTCTCCGGGGAGTTCGGCGCAGTCACCGGGGGGACGCTGGCGGGGATGTGGCCGCGACCGGCCAGCTATTTCTCGCGCAATTCCTGGGCCGGGCGGCTCTTCAAGGACGGCCACGCGGTCGTGGACTCCTGCTTTGGCAACGCGTTCGCGCACTTCGTCCACAACATGCTCTTCTGGCTCGGCGGCCCGGAGCTCTTCAGCTGGGCGGGAATCGCGACCGTCCGCTCCGAGCTGTACCGCGCGCACGCGATCGAGGGCGCCGACACCTTCTTCGTGGAGTGCCGGACCGACTCGGGGGTTCCCCTCCGCTTCGCCCTCACCCACGCCTGCAGCGGGGAGAGCACCCACTGCGAGTCCGTCCAGTGCGAGAAGGCTGTCCTGACCTACGTCGTGGGCCGCCTGATCGAGGTGCGCTGGCACGACGGACGCGTGGAGCGGATCGCCCCCGAGCCCTTCGACGGGCTTGAGGAGAACCACCTGGATTACTACCGCTACCTGCGCGGCGAATCCGCGCGGCCGGCGACGACGCTCGCCGACTGCCGGCCCTTTGTCGCGCTGAACGACCTGGCCCACATCTCCAGCGGCGTCATCTCGCCGATCCCGGCCGCCCTTGTCACCCGGATCCGCGAAGAGAAGGAGCAGAAGGAGTACGTCGGCGTCGCGGGCATCAGCGGCGCCGTGGAGCAGTTTCTCACCCTCGGCCTGTGGCCGGGGGCCCACGGCTGGAACCGGGACACCGGGGCGCCGGCCTCCCCCGCCGACCTGCCCCGCCTCCACGAGGTCCTCCACGCGATGGCCGCGGCGCGCTGACGCGCTACCCGCCGCCGGCGGACATCCCGCCGGCGCCCGGCTTGGTCATCGAGATCGGGTCGAGCGCCCTGTCGAGGTCGGCCGCGTCCATGAGTTTCCGGGCCAGGACGATCTCCCGGAGCGTGCGGCCGGTCGCAAAGGCCTCCTTGGCAACCGAAGCCGCGTTGTCGTAGCCGATGAAGGGATTGAGCGCGGTCACGAGCATCAGCGATCGATCCATCAGCTCCTTGCAGCGCGCGGCGTCGGCCTCAATGCCGTCGACACAGGCCGATGCAAAGACCCGGGACGCGTTGGCCAGGCAGCGGATCGCCTCGTGCAGCGAGTGGGCGATCAGGGGGATCGTCACGTTCAGCTCGAAGTGGCCGTCCCGCCCGCACATGACGACGGTCTGGGCCAGCCCGTGGGTGTAGTGGCAGACCTGCACCATCATCTCGCTCATCACGGGATTGACCTTCCCGGGCATGATCGATGAGCCCGGCTGGGTGGCCGGCAGCCGCAGCTCGGCCAGCCCGGCGCGGGGGCCCGACCCGAGCAGCCGGATGTCGTTGGCAATCTTCGCGAGGCCGGCGGCAATCGTCGCCAGATGGCCGGCGGCCTCGACAGCGTCATCGCGCGCGCCCTGGGCCTCGAAATGGTTCGCCGCCTCGCGGAACGGGATGCCCGTCTCCCTTGAGAGGATCGCGCAGACTTTCGGGGGGAAATTCAGGTCGCAGTTGATCCCCGTGCCGACGGCCGTCCCCCCGACCGCCAGTTCGCCGAGGGCGGCGACCGCCTTTTGCGCGCGCCCGATTCCCTTGCGGACCTGGGCGGCGTACCCTGAGAACTCCTGGCCCAGGGTGAGCGGCGTGGCGTCCATCAGGTGGGTGCGCCCGATCTTGACGATCCCCGCGAAGGCCGCGGCCTTCCTCTCCAGGGCCGCGGCGAGGGCCTCGAGCCCGGGCACCAGGTCGCCCGAGAGGGCGAGCGCGACGCTCACGTGGAGGGTCGTCGGGATGATGTCGTTGGAGGACTGGCCGAGGTTCACGTCGTCGTTGGGGTGGACGGGCTTCTTGAGCCCGATCGGCAGCCCGGCGATCTGGGCCGCGCGGTTGGAGATCACCTCGTTGACGTTCATGTTCGTCGAGGTGCCCGAGCCGGTCTGGAAAACGTCGACGGGGAAGTGCGCCAGGAGCCCGCCATCGGCGATCTCGCGGGCGGCCGCCTTGATCAGCCGGCCCTTGCCCGGCGACAGGTGGCCGAGTTCCTCATTGGCCTGCGCGCAGGCGAACTTGACCAGCCCCAGCCCGCGGATGAAGGCCTCGGGCATCGGCCGGCCGCTCACCGGAAAGTTGAGAACGGCCCGCTGCGTCGAGGCTCCGTAGAGCGCGTCATCGGGCACCTGCATCTCACCCATCGAGTCTTTTTCAGTTCTCATGAAGTCCCAAGAGAACAGAAGCGCACCGGGTGCGCAAGGGGCCGATCAGAACCGGATCGAGAGCCGGTCGCTGTCGGAGGCGTAGCGGCTGATCGAGTCGAAGACCCGGTCGTCGGGCAGCCGGCTGGCAAAGTGGTCGCTCGGGGAGACCGTGCCGCCCTCAAAGGAGGCGGTCTGCACAACGGCGTCGCCCATGATGCGGGAACGCCGCTCATCGGAGGGCGAGGTCATGCGGGCCAGGGGCTCGACAGCCTGGCTGCCGCCATCGGCGGAAACCGGGGATTCAAAGCTCTTTGAGAGCGCAAACTGGTCGTGCGCAACCTCGGCCGCCTGGATTGCGGCCAGATTCATCGCCGAGAACGAACGCCCGAGGGAGACCACGTTGCGGTCGCTTCTTTCAAACTGCATGGACTCGTCGCGGGCCGCGTCAGGTGCCACCGCCGCGGAGGCGATCGGCGCGGCGGCCGTCGGACGGGACTCACGGCCGTAGCTTTCCTCGGCGGATTTCACCGGGACGCTCCGGGCCTCGACAATCGCCGAGCGGGCGGGTGCCTGCAGGGGCGAACTGCGCAGGGCGGCGGGCGCCTCGGACGGGCCCGGGGCGGCAGCCGCGGCGGTTGCGTAGGCGTCCTCATCCGGCCCGGCGGCCACTGGCGAGGAGACGCGCGTGCCGCGGTATTCGCCGACGCTGAAGACGGCAACGGCAAGGGCCGCTGCTGTTCCCAGGGCAAGCGGGTGCCGGCTGAAAATTCCGTAGACGCGGGAACGCCGCTCCCACCACCGGGGCTTCTCGACGATCGCCGCAAGCTGCTTGGCCCTCAGGTCGCTGTTGAACTGGGCCCAGAACTCAGGCGCGGGCTGCTCGATTCGCTTAAGGCGGATCAGCGACTCGACCGTCACCGGCTGTTTTTCCCCGTTGTTCATGCGCTGATGTACTGCTGCAACTCAGCCTGCAGCAGCTGCTTGGCATAATGCAGCCGGGACCGGACCGTTCCGACGGAACAGTCCATCACCTCGGCGATGTCCTGGTGGCTTAATCCGTCGATTTCAAAAAGGGTGACCACGGTGCGATGATTGATAGACAGTTTCTGCATCGCTTCGTTCAATTTTTCCTGGAGTTCGCGAACATGGGTGTCGCGGTCGGCCCCCGTCTTGTCCGTCAGCGCCGCGATGATCTCCCGGGAAACCGGCTCCTCGCTGTTGATCGACTCCAGGCTGAAAAAGGATCGGGAGCGGTTCTTGCGCACGTGGGTGAGCGTCGAATTGATCGCGATCCGGTAAATCCACGTGAAGAACGAGGCCTGCCCCTGGAAGCGGTTGATCGACTGGAATGCCTTGATGAAGGTGTCCTGGGTGAGATCCGCGGCGTCCTCGCGGTTCGAGGTGAGATTGTAGATCACCCCGTAGATCCGGCCCCGATATTTGACGATCAGCCGGTCGAATGCGCTGACATCCCCGGCCTGGACCCGGCGGACCACATCGAGGTCCTCGTCGGCCTCCCGAACGCGCTCGGGGGAGGCGACAAGCGACTTGCCGATGACTTTGATCGCTTCCAGCACGCGTGAACGAAGCCCCAAATAGGCGATTTCTGCAAATTGAAAATGGACCTAACGGCGCAGGCTGCCGACCTGGGACCGCAAAACCTCCAGGAGGTTCATCAATAGCGGTCCGGGTTCCTGTTCCCGGATCGCAGCCCCCGCAACGGCCATTTCCTCGTCGATCGCACCGGCGACGGCGGCAAAGACTCCCAGTTCATGCATTTGCGCGAGCCTCAAGGCGGGCTGCGGCGGGCGGCGGCCCGTCAGTTCCTCGGCAAGAACAGCCCCGTCGGCCGGGGAGAGCCGGTCCATCAGCGCAAAGAGGGGAAGGGTGAGCTTCCCGCTGGCAAAGTCGGTCCCCAGGGTCTTCCCAATCCGCTTCTCCTCCCCAAAAAAATCGGCCAGGTCATCGTACATTTGATAGGCGATTCCCAGGTGCCGCCCGAATACGCCGACGGCCTCCACGCAGGCCGGGCTGAAACCGGCCAGAC
>Ga0302279_10000943_pt1 | contig 42728 bp, 37 predicted proteins | sample III_Bog_N3_3_FD_194541 | JGI IMG/M metagenome (GOLD analysis project Ga0302279, IMG submission 194541) | Peat permafrost microbial communities from Stordalen Mire near Abisko, Sweden - III_Bog_N3_3 | ecosystem: Environmental > Terrestrial > Soil > Wetlands > Peat | place: Sweden: Abisko... | reverse complement strand
CGTGGACACCGCGAAGTCCGTGGTTCAGGCGAAGCTCGCTGCCGAGAAGACCCAAGCGCCGCCCCTGCGTAGCCTCATGGCTGCGCTCGTGGCGTACGTGAAGGTCACCTACAGCGCATCGCCGGACGTCCTCGCCGACTTCGGCATTGCGCCGAAGAAGGCGGCGACGCCGCTGACGACCGAAGAGAAGGTGGTCGCAGTAGCCAGGCGCGTCTCGACGCGCTCGGCCCGCGGAACGACAGGCAAGAAGGCCAAGCAGGCAATCAAGGGCGACGTGGTGAACGTCATCCTTACGCCCGTGAAGGCCCCGCCGCCGGTCGTCGGAACGTCCGCCGCACCGGGCGCGCCCGCCAATGGCGGGGGCGCTACGGGCGGCGGGCCGCAGCACGGCACCTGAGCCGCTCCGCGAGGGGAGAGGCTCGGCGCTGAGGAGTGGGGGGCGCCTCCAGGGAGAGGGAGGCGCCCCCGAGGGCCGCGATGAGATGGATCACAGGGCTCCGGGCCACGTCGCAGTCACGCAGCGCTGGCGAGGGCCGTCGCCGCGAGCCGCTCGTCGAGCCAGTCGAACACGCGCTCGTGGAAGAGGGGCCGGTTGCCCATGACGCAGTGATCGGCGGCGCCCTCGTCGGCCGTGAACCGCAGGTAGCCCTTCGGGCACGTGAGCATCTCGTAGAACTCCTTCGCGAACGCGGAGATCTCGTCCTCCGCGGCGTCGCACACGAGCGTCGGGCAGCGAATCCTTCCGATACGATCTTGCTGCTCGTAGCGTGCGCTCTCCACGACATAGTCCCAGGGGGTTGCGACGCCGTGGGTGAGCATTCCGCGCCGCAGCGCCCATCCCGCGGCGGGCTTTCTCGCGATGCGCGCGAGGATGAAGCGCAACGCGGCGACGAGCCAGCGTGGTCCGTGGGGCAGGTCGGCCTTCCATGACGCGGGGATCGGCAAGCGCGCGAGCACCGCTCGAAAGAGACCGACCTGCGCGGGATCGAGCACGCACGCGGCGATGCGGCGATCGTCCGCCGCCGCGCGCGGCGCAAGGTAGCCGCCGAAGCTCTCGCCGATGACGACGATCTCCCCGACGTCGGAGCGCGCCGCGAGGGCGTCGACAACGGCCGAGATCACCTTCTCCCAGTCGGGCCGGAACGGGAGCCCGCGCTCCAGGAGCGGTCCGCCTTGGCCCGGGCCATCGAAGGTGACCGCGTGGTACCCGTGCGCGATCGCCGCGGCGCCGTTCCAGAAGTACGACTCCTCGGCCGTGCTGTCGTATCCGCCGACCGAGATCACGACGGGCCTTCGTGAAGGACCCGCCGACCCGAACCACCCCGGCAGCCGTGACAACCAGTTGTCAATATGCACCCGAAGCCTGCGGAGCGGTGGCCGGGCTGGTGGGCTCAGCTGCGGTACGGAGAGACCGCCGACACGCGCACGACCTTGTGCTTGTAGTTCTTCTCCATCGACGCGACGTCCGTGAAGAAGTCCGTCTGGCCGCAGCTCCGGCAAACGAGCAGGTCGAACTGATGGGGTGAGGAGCCGGTCGCCTGGTCGAAGCCGACATCCTGGAAGTGGCTGTACTCGGGTCCGCCGCAGCGACGGCAAGGGCTCTGGGTCAGCGTGGTGATGGGCACTTGGCTCTTGATCATCGAGAAAGTCTATCTCCTGGAGGCTCGTGGGGTTCGGGGGTTCGGCGGGTCGTCAGTCGCCCGAGAACCCGGTGAAGAACACCTCGTCGGGCTTTCCGTCCTTGTAGACGATCACGTACGTCCCTTCCCACCGGGTGCGGACCGTCTGAAGGTCGTGGGCCTTCGCCGCGACCACTTTGTGATCGGGCTTGTCCGTTCCGAGGAGAGCGACGAGCTCGTCCTTGGGTAGAGGTGCCGCCACGCCGAAGCTCGCGGTGTCCGCGATGGCGCCGATGTCGAGGATCGAGTGGGTGCCCTCCTCGGCGTTCATCTCCTGCAGCTCCTCGATGGTCGCAGGCTTGGCCTTCGGATCCACCGAGTAGAACTTCTTCGCGCGGAAGGTCTCCTCCCGGAGCCCCTCGAGCACCGCGCCGAGGTCCTTCTTGTACTTGGCGAAATACGCCCAGCCCGATGCTCCCATGGTGCTCCCTCCAGACCATCCTACGGCGCGCCCGTGCGCGGTCTTCCTCCGGGCGCGGCACGAAGTCTCGTAGCATCCGGCCGATGGACCTCACCTGCACCGGATGCGGCGGCCGCCTTCCTCCCGAAGGGGCGCGCGAGACCGTCACCTGCCGTTACTGCGGCGCGACCTGCGTCCCCCCGCCCGAGGTCATCGAGCACGTGGTCGAGCGCGTCGTCGTCCAGCGGATCCCGCTTCCGACGGGAGGCGAGGCAGGGCCGCCCGGGATGCCCTGCCCGCGCTGCGCGGCCTACCTGAAGGAGAAGCGCGTGCACGCGGCGCTCATCGCGGCATGCCGGGAGTGCGGCGGGATCTGGGTCGATGCGGCCACCGTCGAGCGGCTGAAGAGCGCGCACGACGAGGAGCTCGAGAACGCGGCGCGCCGCATCAACGGCCCCTTAGTGCTCGTCGGGCCTCCGCCGGACCAGCGGCTCGCGATCTCCTGTCCCGTCTGCTCGGGCCCGCTCAGGCGCGTCGAGATCCCCGACACGATGCACTCGGTGGACGTGTGCGACGTCCACGGGACCTGGTTCGACCGCTGCAACGGCGACGAGCTCCAGATGTTCGTGACCTCGTTCGCCGAGGCCCGCGCAGGGGAGGTCACCGAGGGAGACCTCCGCAGCGCGGGCGTCGGCGGCGGGTTCTTCTCCAGACTGTTTCGCTAGCTCACACCGCCGGCGCCTACTTGCAGGTAGAAGCGGTCTCCGTCAGCTGGCACACGCCGTTCACGCAGCTCGCGAACGTGTCGCACGTGGCCGCTCCCGAGCTCGTGCACGGCTGACCGTCCGGAATGATGGTCGGGCAGGTCCCCTGCGTCGAGGTGATGCCGCCGTCGGGGGATGGTTCCTCGCTCGCCCCGTTGCACTGGCCGACGAGGCACACCTTCGTGAGGAGGTCACACGGCTGACCTGCTTCGACGAACGTGGGGACGACGCAGGTGTTCGCGGGGCCGCACGCGAGGCCGGGCGCGCAGAAGGCGTCCGAGTTGGGGACGTTGCACGCTCCGCCCTCGGCAATCGTCGTGAAGGTGGTCGCGCCGCCGTCGGCCGTGCTGTTGGCGGTGCAGGTGGAGGCGCCGGTCGTGCCCTGGTTGCACGTCGCGTTCGGCCCGCACGTCGTTCCCGGTCCGCTGCACGACCCACCGATGGCGACGAGTGCGTCGCAGGTGCCACACCCGGAAACCGTCGTACCGCCATCGGGAAGCGAGTCGTCGCACGAGCCGCTCTGGCACTGGGAGCCGTCGATGCACGAAGCTCCCGCGGCGAGGGTCCCCGCGTTCAGCGAGGTGCATGCGGCGGGCGTCACCTCGCCGCTGCAGTCCGCCGTCGCGTAGGCCGCCGCGCATTGCTCGAGCTCGGCGCCCGTCGCGCCGAAGCCGGGCAGGGACGTGAGCGAGCCGCAGTACGTGTCCCACCGCGCTTGCAGGCGCGTGACCTCGCTCGCCGGGTAGTTGGCGAGCTCGCACCGCGCGAAGTACTTCGTGTAGAGCTCGTCGCAGCCGTTCGCCTCCGCGCTCGCGTTGCTGCTGGTGCTGCTGCAAGCAAGCGCCGCGAGCATCATCGCCGCCCCGGCCGTGCCAACTCCAATCCATCGAAGCATCGTTCTTGGTCCCTTTCGATCGTGTTGCGCGAAGCGAAGCGCGACAAGGCGTTGCCGGCGTCGCTCCGGTACGACTCAGCAAGGAGGGTGCCGCCAGGCCATCGCTCTTTCACCAGGAGGCAAGAGGGCGAAATTGCCTGACCCAAGCGAGCAGCCAGCCGTCCCCGGAGCGCTGGAGTGGCGCGAAGTGAACCCGAGGCCACAGCGTTCATGTGCGCTGGACGCCCACTCCCCAGCGCGATCCCCCGCCCTCCCTTCCGTCTGCAGCGCAACGACGGGACGGGCCCGCGGGTGATGCGTCGCCTGCCCGCGTGGCCTGGCGATGATCCAGGACCGGGCCCTCATTCCGCCGTCGCACGCGCGCAAGTCCACGTACTCATGGGCGCAGCGCTCCTGGCGCCAGGGGCACGACATGTGCTGAAGGCGCCGCCACATGCGAACCCTGACGTGGAGAGTCGCCGCCCTCGTGGCAGCCATCGGAGCCCCCCTCGCCGTTGCCGGTTGCACGGTCGCCCCTTCTGCCGCGTCGTCGACCGGCGCCATCCAGGGCGGACAGCCGGAGAGCAACTGGCTCGCCGCGGGCTACCTGACCTACGCCGACACGGCCGGGGATCTCGACCCGTCGCTGCTCGCGTGCGGGGGAACGCTCATCGCACCGAACGTCGTCATGACCGCCGCCCACTGCGTGCTGGCGCAGCCGACCTCCACATGGGCATTCGGAACCGGGACGCCCGGCTCGTCCCCGCTCGTCACGGTCGCCTCGGTGAACCCCCATCCCCAGTACAACCCGAACAACCCCCTCCGGAACTACGACCTCGCCTACCTCGTCCTCACGAGCCCGATCGAAGGGGTCGTGCCGGCGACGGTGCCGTCGGCCGAGCCCGCGGACGGCTGCGGCGACTACGAGGCGGTGGGGTACGACGCGCAGGGCAATCGCGTCGGCGCGAGCGCGTGCATCGTCGTCAGGCCGACCCTCGGCTCGGACCCCATCCTGGAGGTCCACCCCGCGGGCGGCAGCGCGCTCTGCGTGAGCGATGGCGACTACGGCAGCGCGCTCCTCCAGAACGACTCGGCCGCCCCGGTCCTCCTCGGGCTGTTCGTCGGCAGCGTCACGCAGCCCTTGACCGATTGCGTCTCGGGCAGCCAGTACCTCGACGGGTACGAGTCCGCGTACGGATACGCCGACTTCTTCCAGCAAGCGGCAGACGACGGTGCGGCGGCGCTCGACGGGTCCGCGGATGCAGGGGCCGACGCCGGGACCGACTCGTAGATCGGCGAGGTCGTCTCGGACGGAGGCGCCACCGTGGTGGTCGTGGGGGAGGCGAGCGAGAAATCGACCGGCGGCCCGCATCCTTCTGGAAACCTCGGTCGTCCTCCCGGAAGAGACGATGGTGACCAACCGAACCAGACGGAGCGCGTCATGAGCAAGGTCAAGGGAGCAGGAACGAAGGACACGCCGTGGGAGCTCAAGACCCCGCCCGGCACGTCGGACTACCAGGCCTACAGGGACGAGGAGGCCGATCCGCCGGCGCTCGTGGTGCAGGTCGGCAAGACGCAGCTGCGCTACCACCTCCGCGGGATCGAGGATCTGCACGCGATGCTGAAGAAGAACGGCGACTGGGTGCCGCTCGGGAGCGCCGACGAGCAGAAGCCCGCCGCGGAGGGCACGGTCGAGGCCTGGGGCCGCGCGAGCACCAACCCGGTGAAGGGGTGGTACGGGCTCAAGAAGGGGCTCCGCGGTCGGTTCGGGATGTACCTGCCCCCGGTGCTGGAGGCGCTGGGCCTCGCCGAGGTCGAGCACAACCCGAAGAACAACCGCATGCGCGCGGCCACCAAGGGCAAGTAAGCTCGTGAGCGCGCGCTCGCGTGCCTCCTGCCCGCGCGAGGACCTGGTAGCTTGCCGCTCGTGACCCAGACACCGTCCACGCTCGCCGAGGCACGCGAGCAGTTCCTCGCCATCGTCGACGGCGTGCGCCCCGAGCTGCACCGCTACTGCGCGCGGCTGACCGGCTCCGTCATCGAGGGAGAGGACATCGTCCAGGACACGCTCGCGAAGGCCTTCTATGCGCTGAGCCTCTCGCCCGACGTACCGCCGCTGCGGCCCTGGCTGTTCCGCATCGCCCACAACGCGGCCCTCGATTTCCTGAAGAGCCATGGCCGGAAATACACCGAGGTGCATGCCGACATCGAGGAGGTGGCGGGCTTCGAGGAGAGGCCCGATCCCGCGATCGTTCGCGCGGCGCTCGTCCAGTTTCTCTTGCTGCCCGTCACCCAGAGGAGCGCCGTCATCTTGAAGGACGTGCTCGGGCACTCCCTGGAGGAGACCGCCGAGACGATGGGGAGCACCGTCATGGCCGTCAAAGCGGCGCTCGTTCGCGGGCGTGCAGCGCTACGCAAGCAAGCGGACGAGGAGGTCGCCGTCGCCGCCACGACGCGCGCCGACCTCGACCGCTACGCGAAGCTCTTCAACGCGCGCGACTGGGACGGCGTCCGTGCGCTCGTGAGCGACGACTGCCGGCTCGACCTCGTGTCCAAGTCCCAGCGGCGCGGCAAGCAGGTGGGCATGTACTTCGGGCGCTACGAGAAGGAGAACGTCACGCTCCGCGTGGTGGAGCTCGAGGGCCACCTCGCGTTCGCGGCGTACGTGGACGGCGCTGGCAAGCCCGCCTACTTCATCCTGCTCGAGGTCGAGGATGGGCGCGTGAAGGCGATCCGCGACTTCCGGTACGTGCCGTACATCGCCGCCGAGGCCGAGTTCGCGCCCGCATAGGCGGGCGGGGGCCCGCGAGGGGGGCGATCAGAACGAGCCCTCGACGCCCACGCTCGGGATCGTGATGGGGCCGAGGTAGTCGTTCGTGCAGCGATCGGTCTGTGCGCCGGCGGGCAGCGCTCCTCCGGTGTACGGAGCCACCGGGCCCGAGGCGGGCGCCGGCTGGCAGTCGAGTCCGTCGACCTCCTTGTTGGCCGTGACGTTGACCCCTTCGACGACGAAGGAGACCCTCCCCGTCGCCCCCACGCGCCAGGACTTCTCGAGGCGCGCGTCGAGCCGGAAGAAGCCCGGGAGCCGCTCGTCGTTGTACGGCGCGAGCGGGACCCCCATGTACGTCTCCGAGTACGGACGGCCCGAGTACGCGACGACGCGCGCGCCCACGCGCCAGTGGTGCCCGAGGTCGTAGGCAGCCATGGCGCTGACGACGTGCGTGCGGTCGTACTCGCTCGGGATCCAGGTGAGCGGGCCGCCGCCGCCTTCGCCGTGCGCCTGCCGCGTCGATCGCGAGAGCGTGTAGGCGACGAAGATGGCGAACCGCTCGGTGAGCGCGCGCTTCACGAGGAGCTCGAGGCCGTACGCGCGGCCGTCGACGCCCAGCTCGATGCACCGGGTCGGGTCGAGGCTCGTCGTGCACGGGGCCGTCAGGTCCGGCAGGTTCGTGTAGTGGTGGAGGAACGCGGTGGCCGAGGAGGTGAAGCCCTCCGGGAGCGCGACCTCGAACCCCTCGCTCAGCTGGGCCGAGGTCTTGAGGCCCTGCTCGACGCCCGCCCCCTGGAGCATCGGGGTGTCGGTCGGCGTGGACGCCACGAGGCCCGGCATCTGGTGCGCGATGCCCACCGTCGAGACCCACGTGACCCGATGGACGAGCGCGACACGTGCCGCGAGCCGCGGGTCGATGGCAGGGACGGCCGTGGCGCTCGTGTCGCGCGAGCCCGGAGGAGGCGAGTCCGTGCGCCGGGACGTGAACATGTCGACCCGGATGCCGGGCACGATCTCGACGCCCGGGAGGATGCGCCACGCGACGTCCGCGCGGACCCCGAGGGTCACGTCGTTTCTGGGCGTGACCGGCAGGCCGACCTGGGGAGGCGTGGGGTCGGCGGCCTGCTCCGGGTTCGCTCCGACCGCGAAGTGGTCGAGCTGCACGTCGGCCCCGGCGCGGATGCGCACCTTGCGCGACGGCCGGAGGTCGAGCTCGGAGCGCAGGCGTGCGAGCGTGTCCAGCCCGCTCGCGGTCTCGTTGCCGATGGCATCGTGACCGAGCGTGACCGCGACGCGGAGCGTGTCGCGCGGGCCCAGCGCGTCGTCGTAGCGGAGATCGACGCGATGAAACTGCGTCGAGACGAGCTGCGCGGTGTACGCGTAGCCGGCCGCGTTGGTGTTCTTCGAGGTGAGGAGATCGTTGCTGCCGAAGGTGAGCGCGCCGATCCGCTCGTGGTCGGACAGCTGCCAGGTGGCGCGCGCCTGGTAGTCCCAGTACGAGAGCCCGACCGAAGGATCGAAGAGCGAGACGACGGGCCCAGGATACGCATAGCGGCCCGAGGCGAGCACGCTGCCGCGTCCGTCGCCGAACGGGGTCTCGGCGAGCGCGCTCGCGTCGAAGAGGCGCAGGTTTCCCTCTCCATGCAACCGCGGCACCGGCTCGGCGGTCTCGGCGTCGAGCACTGCCCCGACGGCGCGGCCATAGCGCGCGGGCGCCGCACCCGGGAAGAAGTCGACGTGGTCGAGGAGCGCCGGATGGACGACGGCCGGGCCGAACCCCACGTGGTAGAGCGCGGGCACGGGGATGCCGTCGACGAAGAACCCGCTCGTCTCGGGCGGGGCGCCGCGCACGAAGAACGACTGCGAGCCGCTCGTGGTCGGGACGACGCCCGGCAGGGCCTCCACGAACTTCGTGGGGTCCCCGAAGGTGCCGGGGATCTCGCGGGCGTCGTCGCGCCGGATGGTGGCGCCGCCGACCTCGCGACGCGCGCCTTGGACGCGGACGTCGGTGGGGGGTGGCGCCGCGTCCCTTGGAGTCGTCGCACCGTCCCCCGGCTTGGGGGCTTCCGCGCTCGCCGGGGCGGCCGCTGCCGGCGCCGACTCTGGTGTGTCGGCGAGCGCTCGGGCGGAAACCAGCCCGCCGTACAGCGTCGCCCCCAGGACGAGCAGCCATCGGTGCCCTCGGGGCCTGGACTTCATGCCAAGGCCGGCGGTCGCGTCGCTCGCCCCTCGTTCCGCACGGGTGGCAACACGCTACCTACCGTGCCGCCTTTCCTCAAGCCGCTACGCCGCTGGTCGGGTCCGGAGCGCGCCTCCGTTCACGTGATGGCGACGAAGCCGCTCATGCCGGCCACACGGGTCAGGCGCGGCGACGGCTGCGCCGCGGGAGCCGCTTGCGAGCCGAGGCCAGTCGGAGGGATGGGGGCAGGGGCGGCCTCGGCCCGCGCTGGGGCCACCCGCGTGGTCACCTTGACGAAGACCCCGACGTGCTGCCCACCAACCGTGTCTCGCACCATCGTCCAGTAGTTCATCGCGACCTCTGCCCGGGGGGACAGAGCAACGCGCATGCCCGTACCAAGCGGCGCGCGGACGGCCAGTTACCGCGATCCAGCCTCGTGGCCCCTCGCTAGCCCTCGCAGCAGGTCGCGGCAGGTCGCGACTGGGAGAAGGGAGAGAGGCTGGCGCGTACTGGGAGAATCACCGAGAAAACAAGTGCCGGAGGAGGGAGTCGAACCCCCGACCTAGCGCGTATGAAACGCCCGCTCTAACCAACTGAGCTACTCCGGCAAACGGCCGCGCAGTATGTTCAGGACGAGGCCCTCTGTAAAGTAGAACTGCGACCTTCTTCGCCGGGCGGCCCGTGCCCGGCGAAACCGGCGTCCCGATGCCCTAGGCGCTTAGGCGCCTCCGGCGGATCAAGACGCCCGCCGTGACGAGGGCGCCCAGCGCCCACGTGAAGAAGCTGCCGTCCGCGCCCCCATCCCGCCGCGAGACCGCGCACCCGCCACCACCGGCCACGTAGGTCGGCGTCGTCGTCGGGGGCGCGACCGTGCAGTTGATCGGGGTAGGCGCGCGCTGCGCACCACCCTGGTCGAGCGGCGCGTTGTAGTTGCCCGTGTTCGCGTTGTCGTGGTGAAACGACTCCCACTCGATGACGCCTTCCTGCGTCCCCGTCGTGTGCCACGCGTAGAGCCATCCCTCGCGCGTCGCCGCGACGACCTCGAGCGAGTGGGCGCTGTCGCCGTCGATGTCCCCCACGGCGGGCGTCGCGATGAGCCATCCGCCCGTGAACTTGGGCCAGCCGGGCGTCTCGCGCCCGCAGGCGTCGACGGCGTGGACGAAGTAGGCGCCCGTCCCGATGATGACCTCGGGGTAGTCGTCCGGTTGCCCGTTGGGCCCGCCGATGTCGGCGACGGCCATGCTCATGAAGAACGTGTAGTCCTCGAGCACGACGGGCGAGCCCGGCAGCATGTGCCCGGTCGCCCCGCTCCACATGGCGAGCAGGTGCTGGAAGGGCTTCGCGGTGGACCCGCCGGCGAGGTTGCCTGCGAGGCTGAGCGACCCACCGGACATGATGACGTCCGGCACGCCGTCCTGGTCCAGGTCGCCGACGGAGGGCTGGCTGAGGAGCGGGAACATCGTGTCGGGACGGTGCGCGGCCGAGCTCGCGCCAAACTCGCTCGTCGGGTCGAAGCCGCGGGGGGTGTCCGTGTCCCCCGGGCGAACGGGGAGCTTGTTCGGCGGATCGTTGAACCCCTGCTGCTTGCCAGGATCGCCGGGGAACACGTACGGCGGCGACACGTTGCCCTGGATGAGGATGTCCGGCTTTCCGTCCCCGTCCATGTCGAGCGCGTCGGGGGCAGCGTCGATGCCTTCACCGACCACGGGGAACAGGTACGCGGAGACGATGTCGATCGGCCAGTCCGGCAAGTTCGGGCTCTTCGGGGTCTTCGTTCCGCGCCCGTCGATGATGTAGACCGATCCTGCCTGCCCGCCGCCGCCGACCTCCTCGTTCGATCCGGTCGCGATGTCGGGGATGCCGTCGCCGTTGTAGTCGGCCACGGCGGGCGTCGTCATGATGCGGTTGCTGATCGGGGATGCGGGGTTGTGCACCAGGACCGGCCACCCGGCGAGGGGGGAGCCATCGTCATGGTAAATGTAGATGTTCCCGTCGAACGCGGCCTGTATCAGGTCGAGCTTTCCGTCGCCGTCCATGTCGACGAGGACGGGGCTCGCGTACGCCCCGCGCGCCCAGTTGTGGTAGAGATCCATGCACGGCCCCGGCGGCCTGGGCTTGTTCGGGTCGAGCGGGCACGACGGAACGAGGGGCAGCCGCACCGGCCAGCCGGGCAAGAGCTGCCCGTGCGAGTCGAAGACGTAGGTGGACCCTTGCCAGGTCGTGACGGCAATCTCCGGTAGCCCGTCGCCGTTCATGTCGCCGACGGCGGGGGATCCCACGATGGCCTCGCGCGCGATCGTCGGGTCGACACCCCCGTTGGCCCCCTTCGTGTACGCCGGCGCGGTGAGGTAGCTCGGCAACGACGCGATGGGCGGCGTCGGGTTCAGGCCGTCGAGGAGCCCCGTGTGGACGGGGAAGCCGGGCGCGAGCGCGGGCTGCCCGCTCGCGAGCGAGTACACGCTGATCGATCCGTCGCTCGTTGCCATGACGATGTCGCGGATGCCGTCACCGGTGATGTCGGCGAGCTTGGGTCCAGGCTCGCCGGACCCGGGGAGCTTGATCGGGAACCCGGGAAGCAGGTCCGTGTCGAGCCCGTTCATCTCGTTGACGATCGCGATGGCGCGCCGCGCCTCTCCCTTCGCGTCCCCGTTCGGGTAGTGCGCGGTCACCTGGATGCGGATGGTGACGGTGCGGTCGTTCTCGTGGTGGGGCGAGTCGGGATCGGGGGTGTGCGCCGTGTTGATCTGGCGCGGGTCGATCATCGCGAGCGGCGAGGTCGGCCCGCCGCTCGACGTCTTGCCCGGCACGTTCATCAGCGGCGAGCCCAGAGGCTGGAAGGCCGAGTCGTCCGGCTGCTCCACTCCAGGCGCCCACTCGACGGTGTAGTCGTAGGACGTGGCCCGCGCCGCGACGACCCTGCCGATGATCGGCACGGGCCCGGCCACGCGATCGGCGTAGAGGGTGTCGAACCAGGCAGGCGAGATGATCTCCACCTCGGGCGGGATGAGGCCGGCCTTGATGGCCTCCATGGCCTTGTCCGCGTTGACGCGGCCGTACCCGAAGCGCTGGCTGAAGCCCGGGAGCGACTCGTAGTACTGCCCGCTGATGTTGGGATCGGTGCTGCGCGACTGCGGCACGTTGATGACGTCCGCCGTCATCTTCTCGAGCTGCATCACCTCTTCCGCCGTGAACGAGTACCCCTTCGCGAGCCCGTACGAGAAAAGGAGGCCCGAGATGCCGGCGTCGCGGCCCGTCGCCTCGCTGGAGCACGAGCCGCCGCTCACGCTCAGCATGTTCTGGCCGCCGTAGTTGGTACACGTGTTGAACGCGAGGAAGCTCGTCGACGAGGTGTCGCTGTTGCCGAGGTAGGTGATGGCGTGGACGGGGAGCGTGTGGTTCGCCATCCCAGGCATGTTGTGGTGGCGCGAGTTCTCGTCCGCCATGCTGGCGATGACGATGACGTTCTTGCTGTAGGCGTAGTCGATCGCGGCCCGGGAGAACGCGGTCTGGTCGACCGTGCCGACCGCCTCCTGGATGACGCTCGTGTTGTTGTCGGTCGCGTAGACGACGGCCTTCGCGAAGTCGGCCGAGTCGGCGATGAAGCTGTTGCCGGCGCGCAGCATCATGAAGCGGCAGTCGGGGCAGGTCCCGACCGTGTCGAGCATGTTGTTGGCCTGGGCCGACGAGTCGTGCGCCTCGCCCGTGCCGTGCCCGTAGCGCGTGTCGTCGTACGGGTCGTTGTCGTTCTTGAAGAAGTCCCAGCCCGAGATGTCGTCCGTGTAGCCGTTGGCGTCGTCGTCGACGCCGTCCGAGAACATCTCGATGAGGTCGCCCGGATCGAGGACGCAGTTGTGGTTGACGTCCCCCTTGGTCCGGTCCGGCCCGGGCATCGTCGGATCGCCCGACGGGAAGCACTTGTCGCCCGTGACCACGGGGGTCATCCGCGGGTCGTTCGCGTAGTCGTTCATCGTGAAGACGCCGTCACCGTCGCAGTCGTAGCCGGCGAGCGGTCCCTTGCCGCCGCACGGCTGGCCCTGGGCGTTCTGTGGCATCTGGTTGGGCTTCGACAGCTCGCCGGTGTTGAGGAACGCCTTGTTGATGATGTCGGTGCTGTCCCACTCGATGCCCGAGTCGATGATGGCGATCTTCACGCGCGGGTCGCCGATCGTGTACGTCCACGCCTTGTCCACGCTCATCCCGCTGGCGCCGAGGAGCTGGTCGGCCATGATGTACGGCTGCGTGCCCGGGACCTGCTTCGGCAGCCAGGAGAAGTAGTTCCACCGGCTGGGGTAGTCCGGATCGTTGGGCCAGTTCGCGGGGTTGGTCATGTCCGCGTTCGGGGGCGGCGGCCAGGTGTTGGCGCGCGCGTCGCGGAGCGTGATGGCGACCAGCGAGGCGCCGAAGAGAAGCGTTGCGAAGCTCTGGGCGCGGCGTAGCGCACGACGGGAATTCATTGGCGGCATTGTAGCTGCCACCGACCCGCGAGCCTACGAATGTCAGGGCTGGAGTTTGTCTCTTGGGGGTCTCCCCGCCGGCTTGACGACCGCCCTCACGACCGCCGACCCGAGGTCCGCCAAGACCAGCCTGTGATGAACCAGCGGGTCGGCCCGGCCACGCACCACCAGGTACATCGTGATGTTGAGCAGCGTGATGAGGCCGAGGGCTCACCGACGCGAGCATGAGCTCGTTTCGCCGGGCTTCGTCCGCCAGCCTCTTCTCGACGGACTTCGCGATATCGACGTAGAGACTGCTACGCGCCACGCGCCCGTCAGAACTCGCCGAAGAGATCCTGAATGCGCGACTCGAGCGCGATGGCGATCTTGTAGAGCGACGAGATGGAGGCGCTCGACTCGGCGCGCTCGATCTGGGAGAGGAGCGAGACGCTGAGGCCCGTGCGACGCGACATCTGCTTGAGCGTCAGGTCCTTCTCCTTGCGAAGGTTCCGGATCGTGTCGCCGATGACGCGGTGGAGCTGCTCCTCGGGGGTGCGCGCGAGCCCCTTCTTGCGCATCACGCGGGCGAGGACCTCGCGGAACTCGTCCACGTTGAACGGCTTCTTGATGTAGTCGACCGCGTCGAGCTTCATCGAGGCGACCGCGCTCTCCAAGTTGGGGAAGCCCGTGAAGATGACGACGGCGATGTCCGTGTCAAGCTTGCGGATCCGGCGCAGGACCTCGATGCCGTCCAGCTTGGGCATCATCAGGTCGAGGATGATGAGGTGGTAGCCGCCGCTGCGGATCTCTTCCTCGACGAACGTGGGGTCGCTCAGCGTCTTGACCTGGAAGCCATCGCGTTCCAGCAGCGTCTGCATGTAGTCGCAGATCGCCTTGTCGTCGTCGACGATCAGGATTCGGACGGACGGCAGCTCGGGAGGGGCGGGCTTCTCGGCGGTGTTCGTTCGGTTCATGGGCGTTTACCGTCCGTTCCGGGTGGAGTGCATTCCGCGGGGGGCGGAATGCAGAGCATTCGTTACAGTACTGCTTAACACTTGAGCTGTCGTCCAGGAAATAGAGGGGGAGAGGTGGGAGGAGACGGGAAGGGGAGGACCACGGCCAGTTGACGAGTGACACGCACGAAAACGTTGACGTGGAGCGTCCGGCCCTTCATAAGTTCGCCCTCTGCCGCGCGCGTGAAGACGCGCGAGGTGGGATCGGGGCGTAGCGCAGCCTGGTAGCGCACTCGGTTCGGGACCGAGGAGTCGGAGGTTCAAATCCTCTCGCCCCGACTATTGCTGGTGCCTCTCTCGTGGTGCCTCTGCTGCAAGCTTCTGTTGCAAGCTTTTGGGGGGGGCAGGGGCCACGGCGACACTCTCGAGGCTCGGAGGATAGGTTGAAGGTCGTAGAGGCGGTGCTCGTTACGATCGCGCTCCTCTCCGTCGCGCCCCGGTCGCGCGCGGAAGGGCCCGCGTCGGTTTCTCCCGAGGTCGCGGCCGGCAAGGGGGCGCCGCCGGGCCCGGAGGCCCCGCCTCCTGGCTTCACCATCGGCCCGAAGCCCGCATGGTTTCTCGCGGGGGGCGTCACGAGTGGCGACACGCTCGTGGCCCACGATCGCGGCGGGTACGTGGGCGGCGAGATCTCGCTGGTGAGGCTCCAGCGCGGCCGCTTCCTGGGCCTGTACGGAGACGGCTACTACGACGTCGGGGCCAGCCGGACGTACGCGACGGGCGGCGTCGAGCTTGGCTACAAGTTCTTCGGCATCGACGCGGGAGCGGCCGCCCGCTTCGGACAAGATGGCGCCGACTGGGGACCGACCGGCCGGATCTTCGTCACGGTCGGAATCGTGTCGATCTACGGACGATACGCGTACTTCCCGGGCTCGGCGCTGGCCGGCAACGAGCACGTCGTCCAGGTTGGTGGGCTCTTCAAGCTGCCGTTCGCGGCGTGGGGTGGTCGATGAAGCTCGACATCAACGGCAAGTCGCTGGACGCGCCCGTTCCGCACGACACGCCGCTCTTGTGGGTGATCCGCGAGGAGGCTGGGCTCACCGGCACGAAGTTCGGCTGCGGGCGCGCGCTCTGCGGCGCGTGCACCGTCCACGTCGACGGCGCCGCGAAGCGCTCCTGCGTGACCGCGGCCGGGGACGTCGTCGGCAAGGCCATCACCACGATCGAGGGGCTGGCGAAGGACGGTGCGCTGCACGTCGTCCAGCAGGCCTGGGTCGACGAGAACGTCGTGCAGTGCGGCTACTGCCAGGCCGGACAGATCATGAGCGCGGCGGCGCTCCTCGCCAGGCGCCCGAAGCCCACCGACGCGGACATCGACGCCGCGATGTCCGCGAACCTCTGCCGCTGCGGGACCTACCCCCGCATCCGCGCGGCGATTCACCGGGCGGCGCGCGCTCTCGCCGGGGACGCGAAGTGACGACGCAGAGCGAGCTCTCGCGGCGCGGCTTTCTCACGGTGCTCGGAGGAGCGCTGACGCTGGGTTTCGACGCGGGCTGCGGGGGCGAGCAGGCGAAGATCATCAAGCACGCCGAGCGGACGGGAGAGCTCGCCCCGAACATGTACGTCAGCGTGAAGCGTGATGGCCGGATCGGGCTCACCATCAACAAGGCGGAGATCGGCCAGGGCGTGACCGCTGCCTTCGCGACGCTCGTGGCCGAGGAGCTCGACGTGCCGATCGAGTCCATCGACTACGCGTTCGCGGACTCGCTGCCGGAGTTCAAGACGAGCAGCTTCATGCAGCTGACGGGCGGCTCGACCAGCACCAAGGAGATCTTCCTGCCTCTGCGGCGGGCCGCTGCCTCCGCGCGGTCGATGCTCGTCTCGGCCGCAGCCACGGGGTGGTCGGTCCCTGCGTCCGAATGCCGGACGGACGCCGCCCGCGTCTTCCACGACCCATCGAATCGCCAGGTCGGCTACGGCGAGCTCACCGTCAAGGCGGCCGAGCTTCCGGTCCCCGAATCCCCTGCGCTCAAGCCACGCAGCCAGTGGAAGCAGATCGGCAAGCGAAACAAGCGCGTGGACGCGCGGGACAAGGTCGTCGGCGCGACCAAGTTCGGCATGGACGTGGTCGTCCCGGGCATGGTCCGCGCGCTCGTGATCCACGGGCCGGTCTACGGCGCAAATGCCAAGGCGATCCGCGCCGACGCGGCCAGGAGCATGCCGGGCGTGCACGGCGTCTTCGCGATCGCGGGCGGTGTGGCCGTCGTGGCCGACAAGTACTGGCAGGCGCTCGCCGCCGCACCGTCCGTGGACATCGAGTGGGCGGAGGGCGACGTGCCCGGCCTGGGCAGTGCAGAGATGCGCGCGTCGGCCCACGCCTTCAAGAAGCCCGGCGTATCCGCCCGGTCCGAAGGCAACGTCGACAAGGCCCTCGAACAGGCCTCCATCAAGGTCGAGGCGATCTACGACGTCCCGTACCTCGCGCACGCGCCGATGGAGCCGCAGAACTGCACGGTTCACGTACGGGGCAGCAGCGTCGAGGTGTGGGCACCCACGCAGTCACCTACGATCCTCCAGGCTTCGCTCTCCGAGGCGCTCGGCGTGTCGGCGAGCGACATCCTCGTCCACACGACCTTCATCGGGGGCGGCTTCGGTCGTCGCCTCGTGGCCGACTGGGCGGTGGAGGCGGCGCTGATCGCGCGCGCGGTCGGCAGGCCGGTGCAGCTCATCTGGTCCCGCGAGAACGACATGACCCAGGCGTTCTATCGGCCGCAAGGGACTGCGCACCTCTCCGGCGCAGTCAGCGCCGACGGCACCCACGCGACAGCGTTCTCCGCGCAGCTCATCTCGCAGTCCCTGTTCCTCCACTCCGACCCGTTCGTGCACGCGCTGGCGGCAGGCGTCCCGCGGTCGGTCCAGAACCTGCTCGCGAGCACGATCGCCGGCCTCATGGGGTCGAGCACGCTCCCCGACTTCCTCGAGGTCGAAGGTCTCGCGACCTTGCCGTACGCGATCGAGAACGTCGAGGTCGGCTTCACGCCGATCCAGAGCAAGCTGCCCATCTCCTCGTGGCGCTCGGTCGGCAGCTCCGTGACGGGCTTCCTCGTGGAGGGCTTCGTCGACGAGCTCGCCCGGGCGGCGAAGCAGGACCCGTACACCTTCCGGCGCACGATGTTGCGCCCCGGCTCGCGCCAGCTGCCCGTGCTCGACGCCGTCGCCAAGCTCGCCAGGTGGGGTGAGAAGAGACCCGGGATCGGTCGCGGCATCGCCCGGCACTTCTCCTTCGATACCGAGGTGGCAGAGGTCGCCGACGTCGAGATCGTCGGAGGTCGCATCAAGGTCCGGCGCGTCTGGGCTGCCGTCGACTGCGGGCTCGCGGTAAACCCCGACATCGTGCGCGCCCAGGTCGAGGGCGCGATCATCTTCGGTCTCTCGGCGGCGCTCCTGCAGGAGATCACGCTCATGAACGGCGTCGTGCAGCAGAAGAACTTCGATTCGTTCCCGCTCCTGCGCATGCACGAGTGCCCCGAGATCACGGTCGAGATCCTCGAGACCGATCGCGATCCAACGGGCATCGGCGAGCCGGGGCTTCCCCCGATAGCGCCGGCCGTGGCGAACGCCATCTTCGATCTGACCGGGCACCGGCTGCGGCGGCTGCCGCTCCAGGCCGCGCTCGACGAGGCCCGCCGAACATGAGCACGCTCCGAGCGCTCGTCATCCTGGCGCCCCTCGTCGGCCTCACCGCGGTCGCCCTGGCCGACGAGCCGGTGGATCCGGGGCCCGAGGCCGGGAGGAGAGCTTTCCTCGAGGTCGCGGGCGTCCTTCAGTCTCCGCGCTGCATGAACTGCCATCCGGCGGGGGATGCGCCCTTGCAGGGAGATGAGTCGAGGCCGCACGCGATGAACGTCACGCGCGCGAGCATCGAGGCAGGGCTCGCCTGCACCACCTGCCATCAAGAGCGCAACTCCGAGGTGGTGGGCGTGCGCGGCGGTCCGCCAGGCGCGCCGCGCTGGGGGCTCCCCGCCAGGGACATGCCGCTCGTGTTTCAGGGGCTCACCCCGTCGCAGCTCTGCGAGCAGCTGAAGGACCCTGAGCGCAACGGCCACAAGGACGCCCAGGCCCTGCTCGAGCACGTCGAGCACGACCCGCTCGTCTTGTGGGGCTGGCAACCGGGCGGCACGAGAACGACGCCCCGGCTGAGCCACGGAGCGTTCGTCGACGCCTGGAAGACGTGGACCGCAGCAAACCGCGTGTGCCCGTGACCGCAAATTTGTGAGCCCGAAGTCGGCCGGAGGATCGTCATGTTGCGCGCTGGAAGCCAGAGCTCGGGGACGATGATCGAGCTCGACGTCATCTGCCGGCGGGCCTCGGTGCGGCGGCAGGCGGGCGAGGAGCTCTTGCTGGCGACGGTCGTGCGAATCGAAGGGTCTTCCTACCGAAGGCCGGGCGCGCGCATGCTCGTGGGTCACGAGAGCTGGCTCTCTGGCTGCGTGAGCGGCGGATGCCTCGAGGACGACGTCGTTCGACGCGCAGAGTTCCGCCTCCGCGGGGCCCGCGCGGTCGTGGCGCGGTACGACTCGATGTCGGACGACGAGATCGGTTGGGGATTCGGGGTCGGTTGCAACGGCCTGGTCGAGATCCTGATCGAACGGCTCGACGAGGCCAGCCCCACGGATCCGTTGCGCTTCGCGGAGGAGTGCTTCGCGCGCGAAGAGGGCGGCGTCATGGCCACGGTCTTCGTGTCACCGGAGGAGTCGGTGCCGGTGGGCGCGCGCCTGCTCGTGCGACGGGGCGTTCGCGTTGCCTCGTCGATGGGCTCGGCGCTCGAGCAAGCGCTCTCGAGTCACGTCGCGCGGCTCGACCACGAGGACTCCTGGCGCACCTCCGTGGTCTCCCACGAAGGCTTCGATGTGTTCCTCGAGCGGGTCCATCCGGTGCCGCACGTCTTCGTCCTCGGGTCCCGGCACGACGCGAGCCCGCTCATCGAGATCGCGCGGTCGGTAGGTTTTCGCGTGACGGTCGTCGACCGGACCGCGAGCCTCACGACGCGCGAGCGCTTTCGCGAGGCGGACCGATTCGTCATCGCAAAACCTGCCGAGCTCCTCGAGCTCGTGGATGCTCATCACACCGCGCTCGCCGTCGTGATGTCCCACGACTACGAGCGCGATCGCGATTACCTCGGCGCCTTGCTCGAGTCGAGGGCTCGTTACATCGGCATGCTCGGGCCCGAGCGGCGCACGAGGAGGATGCTGGCCGAGCTCGCGCAGGTGGGCAAGACCGACCGCGCGCCCTCGCTCGACCGCGTGCACGCGCCGGTCGGGCTGGCGATAGGCGCCGAGACGCCTGGCGAGATAGCGCTCGCCATCGTGGCGGAGATGCATGCGGCCCTGGCAGGTGCTCCGGCGGGCCGCCTGCGCACGCGCCGCGGACCGATTCACCCCGGGCTGGACGCGCGCCGATGATCGCGCCGGCACGGGACGCGACGGGTCTCTGCTCCGTCGTGCTCGCGGCCGGCGCGTCGAGGCGCCTGGGGCGGCCGAAGCAGCTCCTCCCCCACGGGGGCGTGCCGCTCGTCCGCGCGATCGCCCTTGTGCTCCTCGGAGCGCCATCGATCGGCCGCGTCGGTGTCGTCACCGGGAGCGAGCACGAGGCGGTGGAGGCCGCGGTCGCGGGGCTCGCGACCGACGTACTGGCGAACACAGCCTGGGAGGAAGGCATGGCATCGTCGGTGCGCACGGCCGTGGCGTGGGCGGTGAGCGTCGGCGCCGAAGGGCTCCTCATCGCGCTCGTCGATCAGGTGCGCCTGAGCGTCGAGCACGTGGAGGCCCTCGCGCTGGCGTGGCGTACCGGAACGGTCGCGTCGGCCTCGGGCTACGGGGGAACGGTCGGCGTTCCCGCGCTCTTCGACAAGCGTGCGTTCGGCGCGCTCCTGGCGCTCGAGGGCGATCGCGGGGGAGCCAAGGTTTTGCGCGGGCTCGAAGACGTCGCGATCGTCCCCTGGGAGGACGGGCTCGTGGACATCGATACTCCAGACGACGTCCGCGCCGGTCTCCCCTCTGCCTGATCGGCGGCATCGCGGGGGTCTCCCCGAACGCAGAGCCTCGCCCAGCTGGAGCAGCTCGAGCGGGGGGCCGCTCGGGCGCTCGGGGCGCGTCCCTTGCGTCCCGTCAGCGCATGGGCACGCACAAGCAGGCGCTCGCAGCCGTTCTCTCCTTCTCCGTGCTCTTCGTCGGCCTGGCGTTCGGGCGTACTGCCACGGCCGAGGAGGGCGCCGTGCAGTTCGTCCGGACGACCGATGCGCGGCTGACGGCGCTGCTTCGCAAGCCCGAGTCCCCGTCGCGCAACCAAGAGCTCGACGCGGTGCTCGAGCAGCTCATCGACTTCGACGAGCTGTCGCGTCGCGCGTTCGGGGATCCCTGCCCGGAGACGTTGCCGACGTGCGCCGATCTCTGGACGGGACTGAAGCCTGCGGAGCGCGCGCAGGCGAAGGATCTGCTCCGGCGCCTCGTCGAGAAGAACTACCGGCAGCACCTCGTGCAGATCCTCGGGTTTCAGGTGAGCTACGAAGGCGTCGACCAGGCGAGCGGCCTCGAGGAGGTCCGGACCGAGGCAAGGCAACCGGCCAAGCCACGCGACCCTCCAGTCCAGGTCGCCTACGTGCTCGAGGGGCGCAGCGGCCGCTACCGGATCGTGGATCTGGTCACCGAGGGCGCGAGCCTCACGAAGAGCTACTACGAGCAATTTCGCCGGATGCTGGCGGACCCGTCCGAGGGGTTTCCACACATCGTCGAGCGGCTTCGCGCGAAGATCGCGGAGCGCTGACGCGGCCTCAGCGGGACGTCAGGCTCGGCGCTTCCCCTTGGGCGCTCGCTTGCGAGGCGCCGGCCGGCCCGGCTTCGCCGGCGCGGAAGCCTCCTTCCCACCGGGCGCGCCGAGGCTCGCGACGAGCTTCTTGGGGGCCTGGGCGCGGTAGCTCTCGTCGATCCACTCCTTGAGCATGTCGACCGGGGGCGCCTGGCCGTCTTCGAGCTCGGCGGTCACCCAGCCGCTCTTGCCGAGGCCATATTCCGTCGGCCTGGTGAAGGGCAGGAGCAGCGCCGCGGAGCTCGAGTGAGGCAGCTTGCAGGAGATCGAGAATGGCTCCCCGTCGACGCTCAGGTACGCGAACGTCTTGTCCTTCACGGCGAGATCCAGGTGCCCCGGCCAGGGGCTCTTCGTGTGCGCGCCCGGGTAAGCGAGGCCGAAGGCCCGGAGCACCTTGAGGACGGCGCTGGTCGAGTGCTTCGCGGGAGGCATCACCTGGTCGTACCCTCATCCGAAAGCCGGGCCAAGGGCCGGCGCACGAGGTACCGTTCGGGCGTGGGACACAAGAAGCGATCGTGGTGCGTCTGGGTGGGCCTCCTCGGCGGCGCCCTCCTCGCGGGGTGCGACGACGGGCCGGTGCCCGCGTCGGCGGACTACAGCGTGACGGTCGATGGAACGCTGGACGGCGGGGTGGTCACGTTCGTGGACGTCGGGGCCGCCACGGGCCAAGGCGGCGGCGTCAACGGCGTCCTGTCGTACGCAGAGGTGTACGTGACGAGCAAGGCTCCGGCGTGCGGCTGGCTCGACGACACGAACGCGACGCGCGCGGACCTCGTGACGCTGGCCTTCCTGGTCTCCAACAACGGCGGCGCGACGCCCGCGCCGATCACCCCGGGCGTCTACAGCGTCGGCTCGATGTACGACCAGGACGCGGGCATCAACCAGGTCGTCCAGGCAAGCTTGCTCGTCTCCGACGCGACCTGCCAGGGCAACGCCGACCAGTACGCGACGTCGGGCAGCGTGACGTTCACGTCGCTCTCGTCGACGGCGATCGTCGGCTCCTTCAACGTCACCTTCCAGTCAGGCTCGACGCTCACCGGGTCGTTCAACGCACCCATCTGCGCGACCCACCTCGCGGAGCCGGCCGACGGCGGCGTGCAACAGGGCGACGCGGGCGCGTGCCACCCGTAGCCAGCTGTCACTGGAACGCCCGTTCGCGCACGCGCACGTGGACGAGAACGTACCTCAGCCCGTCGTGCGCGGGCTCGCCGCCTGAGCTCCTCCACTCGGGGGCCGCTCCACCATCATGCCGTGTCTGGACCCACCCAAAAGCCGGAAGAGCCCCCGAAAGTTTCCCGCGTCCGAGGGAGAAACCTGGTCGTGTTGTCTCGGTAAGAGCGAGGTGCAGGCGAGCCTGCGCGTGTAAGGTCTTTCAGGTGGACGCGAGTAGTCGGGATAACCGGAGTCGAACCGGTAGCGTGTGAGTGCCGCCGCGGAGCGCCTGCTCCTCCGACCTTGTGTGGCCAGACGAACCAGGCGCGAGTGGGTGGCACTGGGTGATGTTCTGTTTTGGCGACAGATGAGGGAACCGTCCCTCGTTATCCCGTTGATGGAGGCGTTGGACGCGCCTCACGTCGCTCTATTCAATCAAGCTCGTATCGCGCCACCGGGGTTGATCTCGAATCCAATCTTTCTCCCCGTCGCCAGGAACTCCTGCGCGGCGCGCGCAAGGTAGGCGGATGCGATGGCGACGAACGGCAGGTGCGCGCCGTCGTCGCAGGTCGCGGCGCCGCCGGCCTGCTCGTCGTCGATGGCGAAGGCCTCGTCCCACACGACGCGTCCGAAGCCCCCGTCGGCCGCGAGCGCGCCGTGAACGCAGGCGATGCCTGCCGTTCGCACGAAGTCCTGGAGGATGCGCCGCGAGGCGCCGTTGTCCAGGCAGTCGATGACCAGATCGCCCGCTCCCAGGAGCTCCTTCGCGTTGTCCGCCGCGAGGCGGTGAGGGATCGTCTCGAGATCCCTGGCGAAGAGGAACTGCATCGCCTGCTTCAGCGCCAGGACCTTCGGCTTGCCCACACCGGGCTTGCCGTGAAACTGCGACGCCACGTTCTTCTGCTCGACCTTGTCGAAGTCGATGACGCGCAGGGTCGCGCGCTCGTTCCGGAGGAGCTGGACGACGTGGGAGCCGAGGGCCCCCACGCCGACCACGATCACCGCCTTCACGCGCCGAACGGCACCTTCGGCCGGACCTGGATCAGGTTGTACGGACGCGCATCGTTCGCCGTGAAGCGGTCGATGACGAAGTCGGTGAAGTCCGCCCGCGCGTCGGCCGCGATGCCGGGGACACCCCCACCACGCACCGCCTCCGTGACCCACTGGCGCACGTCGCCGTCGTTCGCGTCACGCGAGACGGTGTCCGGCAGATCGCCGTTCTGGCCCTTCCACGTCACGTTCACACGAGCTTCGTTTGCTGCGACCATAGCGATCTCCTTTCACGCGCGAAAATGCGCAAGGAGCGAAGGATGAGCACGGCGCTCCGGTTCGTCAAGGTGCCCCAGAGGCTCCGACTGGCGCCCGCGTGGCCGGGGCGAGCGCGCCCGCAGGGCGAACGGATGCCTTCCGGGCAGGAATGCCGGGCACCGTGTGACGAGCGAGGCGGCCCGGTCGACGAACGAAGGCATCCAGGCGACGAGCGAGCCCGTCCACGCGACGAACGAAGGGATCCCGCAGAGGAACGAAGCCATTCGTTCGACGAACGAGGGCATCCGTTCGATGCGGGGACGCGTTCGCTCGAGGAGCGAAGGCATCCACGCGATGAGTGAAGGCGTTCGCTCGAGGAGCGAAGGCGTTCGCTCGAGGAGTGAAGGCATCCACTCGAGGAGTGAAGGCGTTCACTCGAGGAGCGAAGGCGTTCGCTCGAGGAGTGAAGGCGTTCTCTCGAGGAGCGAAGGCGTTCTCTCGAGGAGTGAAGGCGTTCGCTCGTGGAGCGGAGGCATCCGCTCGAGGAGTGAAGGCATCCGCTCGAGGAGCGAAGGCGTCCGCTCGAGGAGTGAAGGCGTTCGCTCGAGGAGTGAAGGCGTTCGCTCGAGGAGCGAAGGCGTCCGCTCGAGGAGTGAAGGCGTTCGCTCGAGGAGTGAAGGCGTTCGCTCGAGGAGTGAAGGCATCCGCTCGAGGCCGGGACGCGTTCGTTCGATTGGCGAAGGTGTCCCGGGCGAGGGCGCAGGCACGAGGACCGAAGGCGAAGGCCTCCGGTGCGAAGGCGAACCGCCCGGATTTGCGCACCGTGGTCGTTCGGGGATGGACCGCAGTCGTTCGGGCACGGGCACGGGCACGGGCACGGAGAAAGAACGTCTGGCTCCGTGAGCTAAATTCAGAGTACCCGCAACCGCGACGCCCACGCCGGCTCTTCGGCAACGAGCTCGGCCGCGTAGTCGTAGCTCCCCGGGCCCCGCCAGCGCACGACCACGACGGCGTCGCCGCTCGTGATCCACCAGTCGAGCCGCCGCCCGAGGGCCAGCTCCACCGCCGAGAACGTCGTGACGTCCTCGTGCGATGGGCCCGGGATGCCCGAGCCCGGGTGGCTGTGCGCGAAGCCCGAGAGGGCGTTCCGGTTCGCCCACAGGACGTCCCACAGCTCGCGGCTATCGGGGAGCGAGCCTGTGGTACGCCCGGCCGGCACGTGCCAGTGGAGGGGCAAACCCTCGCGATCGAGGACCACGCCGGCTTCCATCACGGCCGGCCCCTCACGCCCTTTCCCTGCCGCTGCCTCGCTTGGCCTCGATCCACGCGGCCTGCGCGTCTCCGACCTGCCCGTTCTTGGCCCACTCCTTCAGGCTCAGCCCGGATCCTTCCTCTTTCCACCGCTTCTTCATGCGGCGAAGCTCCTTCTTCCCGATGCCTCGGGATCGCTCCCTGTCATCTGCGGCGTTGGCCATGATCGCGCCTCCCTAATCGACGTGGCGAAAGACCACCAGCTTACCCTCACGGTCGGCTTCCTGGATGACGCCGGGCAGGGACTCGAGGGTGAGCCAGGTGTCGCCTCGCTCGCCGGTGTCGTGGTCCGTGAGGCAGATACCGGCGTCCACGATGCGCAGCGTGCGATCGTCGCACGTGCACTCGTACCGACGGCCCTCGAAGCGAAAGCGCACGGCCATCTCCCGTGCGCGGGGCGTACGCCGGTGATCGAGGTACTTCGCTCCTCCCACGTCGAGCGCTGCGCGCGCAGCCGCCTCGAAGTCGAACGCGGCCATCCTCCGGCGACCCGCGCCGTCGCCGAGCTCGCGAACGAGCTTCTGACGCGCCTCCTCGCGCTCCCGCCGCTCCTCCTCCTCGCGGCGCAGCCGGAGGACCTCGGCGCGCCGTCGCACAGCCTCGGCACGCCGCCACGCCTCGAGGCGGAACGCGGCGTCGAGGGCGGGCGGCACCTCCGCGATGGCGTCGACCGAGGTGCGCTCATCGAGGTAGGCCGCGAGGACGGCGCCCTCGGGGCCGAGCGGCATCACCTGCTCGCGGTAGACGAGCGGGCCTCCTTCGAACGCGCGCCCGGCCGAGACGCGCACGAACCTGTCGAGGCCCGGCTCGACCAGGTGTACGCGCTCCGAGTAGTCGGCGATCTGGCCCGGGTCGGGGACGACGCGCGCGAGGTCGGGCACCATGCGGTCGCCGACCAGGTAGCCCTGAACGGTGAAACGCAAGGTCTCCGGCTGCGCCTCCGCGGCGGTCACCCACCGCGCCTTCCGCCTCACGACCCGGAACGAGTGCCACCCGTGCTCGGGCGGGAGGGGCCCGTCCAGCGTCCATGTTCGCCCGCCGGCGTGGACGGATCTCCCTCCGACCCAGGGGGAGACCGCGCTCTCGTCGCCCTTCTGGAGGAGATCCTTCCATCCCATGGCCGACCGCTCAGGCCCAGGCGGGCTTCTGGAGGATGTCTGTCTTCAGGATCGTCTCCGCGAGCGACTTGCGCGAGGTGCTCGTGCGCGGCGTGCCGACCGGCGTGGCCGCGACGAGGGCGCGAATGGTCCTCGGGATGGCGTAGGGGTCGGCGAACGTCCGCTCGTCGACGAGGAAGCAGGGGACGCCGAGCGCCGCGGCGGTCGCCTGGACGGCCTGGAGCCCCATCCCTTCGCTGCCCGAGACGCGGACGAAGCCGAAGGCCATGGGCGCGATCTCCGCCGCCTTGAACGCGGCCTCGAAGGTGCCGTTCTGCTGCTCGTCGCCGACGAAGAGAAAGAGGGCGTCCTCGTCGCCGGTGGGCTTGTGGTGGGCGAGCGCGCGCACGCCCGCGCCATGGTCGGTTCCGCCGCTCGCGACGATGCCCCTGAAGGCGTTCTCGACGCCCGCTGCGGAGGGGTGGGGGACCTTGATCTCGCGCCCCTGCGTGTTGAAGACGGCGACGTGCACGCGATCGGGCGGGAAGCCCTGGAGGAAGCGCGCGATGTGGCCCTTGGCGGCCTCGATGGCGTTCTGCATCGAGCCCGAGATGTCGACGATGACGTAGGTGCGGATGTTCTTCGTGACCTCGAGGGCGGCCTTCTTGAGCGCGTTGTCGGAGGCCTCAAAAAGCTTCTCCTTGGTCTCGGTGGACTTCACGCGCGCCGCGATGTTGGTCGCGCGCATGTCCTCGGCCGACCGAACCGCGCGCTCCCACCGCTCGCGGATCTCCTGGACCTCCATGAGGCCCAGCTCCTCCAGCGTGGGGCTCGCGATGATGAGGTCCTTGACGCTGAAGCAGCCGGCTTCGACGGCCGCGGCCACGATCGCGCGCGTCAGCCCGACCTTCTTCGGGACCATCCCGACGATGCGCTTGTAGCCGGGCTTGTCGGCCATGATCCTCTCGCAGATCGCCTCCTCGCCGAGGTCCTCCCACGACTCCGCCTTCGCCACGGTCTGTCCGATGGCGATCTCCCGCCTGCCGTCCTTCGCCTGGACCTGCTTCCAGCGCAGGATCTCGAAGAACTTCGGAGTGTGCGGCTTGTAACCGACACGCTTGGCCAGATCCATCACCGTGGTCCGGAAGCCCGCCTTGACGAGGCCCTCGAGGAGCCTGGGGTTCTCCTCGCGGTAGCGGAGCCACTTCTCCACGGCCTTGTCCCAGCGGCCCGTGAAGGCGTTGCGCCCCGACTTGCCGAAGCCGAGCGTCCGGTTCTGGGCGGCCACGAGGGGCAAGGACAGCACGTCGTGGATGCGGAGGAGGAGCTTCGGGTTGAGATCCTTCTGGTCCTTGCGGACGAGGAGCATCATGGCCTCGCCGACGTCGCGGTAGTCCTCGTCGTGGAAGGCTACCTTTCCGCCGTCGAGCACTGGCTCGCCCTTGCGCGACTGGCAAAGCATGAACGCGGCGAGGACGACCTTGAGGTCTCGATGCTCCTGGACGAACTGGTAGCTCGCCCAGCGCGCCGAGAACTCGTTGTCGAGGCGCCAGACCTCGGCCACCTGCTTGTACATCCACGCGACCACCTCGGGGAACAGGCCCGCGGGGCGGTAGTCGCCCGCGATGCGCCCGGCGTCGTCCTTGATCTGGCCGTGGTCCTGGAGGACGCCGACCTTCTTCTTCACGCTCTTCTTGCCGACCTTCTCGAGGCGATAGACGATCTTCTGGCCTCCCTCCTCGCGGTGGGTGACAGGCGACCACGTCACGCCGACGACGGACGAGGCGTCCTTCACGATCATCCCGGGCCGGTTGTGGACCATGTGATCGCTGTAGGCGAGGACGGTCTGGATGATCCGCTCCGCGGGTCCGAGCTCTTCGTGCTTCATGCCTGGAAGTCTAGACCAGGTGGGCTGGCGAGCGCTTCAGCTAGGTCGTCACCTGACGGCCTTTGGCCGATCAGTTCGGCGCGACGTTGCAGAAGCCGCCGATGCAGGACGCGCCCACGGCGCAGCAGCTCGCCGCCGTCGTGCACGCCTCGCCCGTCGCCGAGCAGCCGCCCGTCGGCATCGTGCACACCGGCGTTCCGGCGTCGTCGCTCCGGCAGAAGCCCGCGCAGCACTGGTAGCCCGCGGTGCACGACGCGCCCTGCTGGAGGCAAGGGTCGAGCGCCCACTCGCCGCGCATGTTCTGATCGTTCGTGTCTTGCCCCGGGAGCCAGAAGGCCGGGTGGCTCGGGTCCACGCCGGGCTGGGGCTGCGCGTCGATCGCGGTGACCCAGAGCTGCTTGTGGCGGCCGGGCGCGGACGAGGTCCCTTCGGTGGTGTCGGTCAGCGTGTTGCCGTAGACGCGCTCGCTGACGAACACGAGCCAGAAGTAGCCCCCCACCGCGACGGGCATGAACGTCGGCTCGTAGTTGGCGTTGTTCTGCGCGTAGAGCCCGGTGCCTGCGTTCGCCGCGTCGAGCGACTGCACCGTCTGCCCGTCGAGCGACGTGAGCCAGAGCTCGGCCTGTGCGCCGCGCGAGCGCGCCTGCGTCGATCGCTCGAAGGCGATCCAGCTCGAGTCGGGGCTGAACGAGGGGTAGATGACCGTCGGCCGGGTGGCCGTGTTCGTGATGAGCTGCGCCGTGTTCGCGAACGTCGGGGGGCTCGCGGAGACGTTGACGTCCGTGATCCACAAGCTCGACGTCTGGTAGTCGAGCCAGTTGCCGTCCGCCCGCACGCCGAACGCGATGTGGTTGCCGTCCGGGGACCAGGCGGGCTGCACCGGGTTGCCCATGCCGGGGCTCAGCTGCGCCGCGAGGGCGCTGCTGTTGGACGGGTTGAGCGAGAGGTACGCAGCTCCCTGCTCCTGACCCCAGAGCACCCACGAGCCGTCCGGCGAGATGGCCTCGAAGCCCGAGCCCGCAGGTCCATTGTTCGGATCGCTTCCCGAGACGAAGATGGAGCTCCCGGTCTGCGTGTCGAACGTCCCCCACGGGCTCGCCGAGCCGTTGAAGGCCGCGACGAGGGTGGAGCCGTCCTTCGAGACCGAGTGGCACGCGACGCACCCGATGGCCGGGCTCGCCGTGGGGATCTGAAGGAACGTCCCCGGGCTCGAGCCGAGCGGCATCTTCACGACCGTGCCGTTGTTGATCTCCCAGTAGTAGATCGTCCCCGCGAGGTCGGCCGCCGCGACGGTCCACGTCAACGTGACGGGCGTGTAGGCGTTCGTGCCGTCGTAGCGGGCGATGGAGAAGGTCATCGCGCCCGTGGTCGAGTCGGTGAGCTTGTTCCAGACGTCGACCGGGAGGGTCGGAAACGAGAAGCTCGGCGCCGAGGGAGTCCCGGTGGTCGTGAAGGCCTCGAACGTCGCCGTCGGGCTCGTGATCTTGATGTCGTAGACGTCCGTGGCGTTTCCGGTGCAGGCCGGCGCGACGCCAAGGCACCACTGCGGGACCGGCGCCGGGAGGCCTCGCGGGAAGACGGTCTGGTCGTAGGGGTAGTCGAACGCGAGGAGCGGGTCGGCCAGCGTCGCGGCGGCGAAGGTCGGGCCGAGCGTGGGGGCGAGGCCGTTCGGGTCGTAGGTCATCTGGAGCTGGACGGTGATGGTCGTCGTCGCGCTGAGCCCTTGCGCCATCGCCGTGAGGTTGCCGACGCCGCCCACGAACCCCGTCGCCGTGAAGTTGCCGGAGGCGTCGACCGACCCGAGATCGAAGCGATCGTAGGTCCACGCCACCGTATCGAGCTGCACCTGTGCGCCCGCCGTGGTGGTGCCCATCACCTGAAAGCTCATCGGCGCCGGGGCGACGCCGTTCACGACCACGATCGTGGCGTTCTGGGGCTGGATGGCGATGGAGGCGATCGTGGCGGTGCTGAACGACTGCGCGTCGCCGTTGCCCTCGGCGTCGCTCGCAGGGCCCCCGTCGTCGTTGGCGGTGGTGGTGTCGCCGCCCCCTGCGTCGCCTGCGTCCGGCGGCCCCTCGAACGTCTGGTGCGACGACGGCTGGCTGCTGCACGCCTCGAAGGCGAGGAGGCCAAGGGCGAGGACCGCGACCTGGAGGGGGCGAGTCCGTACGGCGCGCGACAGTTCACCCTGCAGCTTCATGCAATCGACCCTTCAAGGTTCCCGGGACGGGATAACAGTGACGTCGCAAACTTCGCGCCTGGGTGAAATTCGCAGGGACGTCTCTCGTGGGCCCGCTTGCCGGAAGGCCCATCGTTGAAGTTTCGCGGTGTTGGGAGAGGTGAGAGGGGCAGGCCTCGATCCAGGGGCGGGCGCCATCATGAGCCAACGCGGATCCACCGGGGGGATCGAGGACGCGCCTCCCGCTCGCCCCGAGACCTAGCGCTGCACGGGCAAGCCCGCGGCGACCCACTCGATCATGCCGCCGGTCAGGTTGAAGACGTTGCGCCAGCCGGCGCGGACCAGGATGGCTCCGGCGCTCGCGCTGCGCGCCCCCGCGCGACACACGACGACGACCTGGCGATCGACGTAGCCGGCGAGCTTGGGCAGCCGGCGCTCGAGCGCGTCCATCGGGATGAGGAGCGCGCCCTGGATGTGGCCGAGATCTCCCACGAACTCCTCGGGCTCGCGCACGTCGATGAGGACGGGGGGCAACTCCCCGGCGAGCCGCGCGCTAACATCCCGCGGCTGCAAGGGAGCCACCGCCGCGACGGCCGAGACCGCCGGGAACGCGACCTCGCTCGCCTCGAAGCCCGACTGGTTCACCTGGAGCGCCTGCTGGATCTTGTCGGGGAAGGGGAGCCCCAGCGCGGCCATGATGGCCTCGTACTCCGCGCGCGACTTGCCCGCGAAGCGGGGGTTATGGCGCTTCTCCTCGCCGATGGTCGACTGCGTCTTGCCCCGGTAGTCGTGCCCCGGGTACACGATCGTCTCGTCGTGCAGGGCGAAGAGCCGAGCCGTCACGGCGTCGTACTGCTCGCCGGCGTCGCCGCCGGGGAAGTCGGTTCGCCCCGAGCCGCCGATGAGGAGCGTGTCCCCGGTGAGCACCGCGCCGTCGAGCAAGTAACAGACGGAGTCGCGCGTGTGGCCGGGCGTATGGAGGACCCTGACCTGCTCGCTGCCGATCGTGATCACGTCGCCGTCGCGCACGTGGTCGTCGACGAGGGGGCTGGGGCTCTCCTTGTGCATGACGATCCGCGCGCTCGGCGACAGCAGCTCCTTCAGGGCGCGCGAGATCATGAGGTGGTCCGCGTGCGTGTGCGTCTCGAGGATCGTGCGGAGCGCCAGGCCGCGCGTGACGATCGCCGCGCGGTAGCTCTCGACGCGCTCGCGCACCGGGTCGACCAGCGCGGCCTCGCCGCCGGACGTCAGGAGATAGGTCTTGCAGTTGGTCTGGTTCAGCTCTTCGACGAGGATCGTCATGGCGTGGCGGGTCTCTCGAGAATCCAGCGGAGCTCGCGCATCGGAGGCGCGCCCTGGGCGAGGAGGCGGTCGTGGTAGGCCTTCTCGTGGAACGAGGGCCGCTTCTCGGCGCCCTCACGGAGCTTCATGAACTCGCGGAAGCCATAGAAGTACGTCGAGAGCTGGCCGAACGTCAGCCGCGCGCGGTTCCACTTCGCCGCGGCCTCCGCGTCCTCCTGGAACGCCTGCTCGGTCATGAGGGCCATCGCCTCCTTCTCGTCCATGGCGCCGGCGTGGATGCCGTGGTCGAGCAGCACGTTGGCGCACACCCGGAGGAACATCTTCAGGCGTTGCATCCGCGTCTTGGGCCCGCCGAAGCCGTTCTTGGCCATGAGCCACTCGCCGTAGACGGCCCACCCCTCGACGAACGCTCCGTTCGAGAAGACCGTGCGGACGTCGGAGTGAAACGCGTTCGCGTGCATCGCCTGGAGGTAGTGGCCGGGCATCGCCTCGTGGACGGTCAGGTCGTTCAGCATGCTCCGGTTGTACTCGCGGTAGAACGACGCGGCGCGCTTGGCGCTCCACGTCCGCGGCGCGGGCGAGATGGCGTAGAACGTCTCCTGCTTCTTCTCGAGCGGCCCCGAGGACTCGCAGTACGCGATCGAGAGGCCGCGCTTGTACTCGGGCATCTCGATGACCTTGCATGGCTCGGTCGGCAGGCTGACCAGATCGTGCTCCTTCACGAACCGCGTGGCGTCCCCCAAGGTCGCCGTCGCGAGGTCCAGGATCGTGGCGGGCGCGGTCGCGTCGTCGCCGAGCTTGGCGAGGACCTTGGCCACCATGGCGCGCTTCTCCTCGACCGTCGCAGGCTTCGGCGCGGGGCCCGTGAGCAGCGTGGGCCAGAGCTCGCGCGCCGTGACGACCATCTCCTCGAGCGTGTCGTCCATCGCGGCCTGCGCGTCCTCCGCGAGGGCGTCCACGTGGATCTCGTCGCCGATCTCGTAGCGCAGGACGTTCTCGAAGCGCGCGCGGCCGAGCCGGAACGAGCCCGTGCTGCGCGGGAGCAGCTCGGTCTCGAGGAAGTGCTTGAAGTCGACGAGGGACTTCGCCGCGCTGTCCCCTGCCGCCTGCACGTCCGCGCGCATGTCCGGTACGGCGGAGAGCGGATCGGCCAGGCCGCCCTGGCAGAGCGCCACGAGCCCCGTCACCCGCTCGATGGCCGTCTCCGTGTAGAGGCGGGGAGGGTTCTTGAGGCGCGCCCTGGCGGCGGCGACCACGGCAGGCACGCCGAGGAGCCGTGCGCGCAGGCTCGTCATCCGCTCGCGGAGCGGCGCGAAGTCGCGCGCCACGAGCGGATCGAGGCCGTCGCCGAGGACGCTCGTGTAAAGGACGGGGTCGGTCTCGGGCTGGCGGATCTCGTCCATGTAGAAGAGGGCGCGGTCAATCTGGTCGTCCAGCATGCGGGCGTCGACCTGGTTCTGGTCGCTGAGCGCCTCGCGGGGGACGGCGGAAAGACCCTTGCGCGCGTCGCTGAGGAACGCCCGCAGATCGCGATCGCCGGCCTCGCTGAGGTCCGGCCACTTGTCGTCGTAGTGGTGATCGCCGAGCTCCGTCGCCTGCTGAGGCTCTCGCTTCAGGTAGCCCGCGAGGAAGCTCGCGGCGACGCGCGCGAACGCCTCGTTGGCCGAGGGGGCGGCAGGCGACGCCGAGGCGACCGTGGTAGGCGGCGGAGCGTTCGTGGCCGCGGGGTGCGCGCCGCCGCACGCGATGGCGACGCACAGGACGAGGGGGCGGAGAGGTCGGGCCATGGGCCCACCGTCTAGCACCAGAGGTCGTGAACAGGAACGGACGGAGCTTCCGGCAGCGGCAGGAGCGGACCCTCAGCCTCCCTCGCCCGCGTCCGTCGGAGTAGGCGGCGGAGGCCCCTCTCCGCCCCTCTATGTTGACGAACCATCACTGGCACACGCCGGTGACGCACGTTTGACCGTTCTCGCAGCTCGTTCCGCAGCCGCCGCAGTTCTTGGCGTCCGTCGTCGTGTCGACGCAGCTGCCGCCGCAGTTCGTGTAGCTCGTCGCGCACGTGCACGCGCTGTTCGTGCAGACCTCGTTGTTGCCGCACCGCGTGCCGCAGAGGCCGCAGTTGTTCTTGTCGTCCGCGAGGTCGACGCACGAGTTGGTGCAGAGCGCGAGCCCCTCGCTGCACCCGGCCGAGCACGTGCCCGAGTTGCAGACGTTCCCCGGCGCGCAGGCATTGCCGCACGCGCCGCAGTTTCTCACGCTCGTCTGCAGGTCGTCGCAGATCGAGAACCCACCGCCGGGCCCCATGCCCCCGCCCATGCACTCGGTCTCGCCCGAGGGGCAGTTGCAGGTCCCCTCGGTGCACGTCGCGCCGGCGGGGCAGGCGTTGCCGCACGAGCCGCAGTTGGCGGCGCTCGTCTGCAGATCCACGCAGGTCATCATGCCGCCGCCGAACCCGCCGGTGCACGCCGTCTCACCGGTCGCGCAGCCGCCGGTGCAGGCGCCGTTCACGCACGAGTTGCCGGGGCCGCAGCGGTTGCCGCAGGCGCCGCAGTTGTTGGGGGCGGAGCTCAGGTCGACGCAGATGTTGTTGCACGTACCGAGGCCGCCGCCGCACGCGCAGGTGCCCGAGATGCAGTTGGCCCCCGTGCCGCAAACGTTGGCGCACGTGCCGCAGTTCGAAGGGTCGACCGACACGTCGGTGCACGCGCCGCTGCAATCGGTCTGGCCGGAAGCACACGAGACCGTGCACGCGCCGCTCGAGCAAACCTGACCTGTGGGGCACGCCTTGCCGCACGCGCCGCAGTTGTCCGGGTCGCTCTGCGTGTTCGTGCAGACGTTGTCGCAGAGATCGCCGCCGTTGAAGCACTTGCACGCGCCGCTCTGGCAGGTCGTCCCCGTGTCGCAGCGGGTGCCGCAGCCGCCGCAGTTGCCGTTGTCGGAGCTCTCGTCGACGCAGGCGCCGTTGCAGGTGGTTCCTCCCGCGGGGCACGAGCAGGTGCCGCCCGAGCAAGTCTGCCCGGCGGCGCACGCCGTGCCGCAGCCGCCGCAGTTGCCGGGGTTGGTCGCGGTGTCGACGCACGCGCCGGTGGCGGCGCAGTAGGTGAGGCCGCTGCCGGCGGCGCAGGCGCAGGCGCCGGCCGCGCACGTTCCCGCGGCGCTGCACGTCGTACCGCAGCCGCCGCAGTTGTTCGGGTCGGTCTGCTCGTCGACGCACGCGGCGCCGCACGCCACGAGGCCCGCCGCGCAGCTCGTCGTGCAGGCACCGTTGGAGCACACCTGGTTGCCGGTGCAAGTCGTGCCGCAGCCGCCGCAGTTGTTCGGGTCCGTCTGCTCGTCGACGCACGCGGCGCTGCAGACGGAGCCTCCCGCCGGGCACCCGCACGCGGAGCTCGTGCAAATCTCGTTGTTCGAGCACGCGGTCGTGCACGCGCCGCAATGGGCGGCGGTCGACGTCAGATCGACGCAAGCGCCGTTGCAGTCCGTCAGCCCAGCTCCGCAGGTGGAGGCACAGGTGCTGTTCGAGCAGACCGTGCTCCCGGAGCAAAGGACGCCGCACCCGCCGCAGTTCGTCGGGTCGGAGGTGGTGTCGACGCACACGCCGTTGCAGGACGTGCCCGTCGAGCAAGGGCCGGTGTCGGGGACGCCCACGTCCACGGGCGGGACCGTGCCATCGGCTGTCACGGCATCCGGCTCGAAAGGGTTGCCGTCGGGCGCCGGGGCGTCGGGAGTCGTTCCGTCGGGCGACGTTCCGTCGGGCGCCGTTCCGTCGGGCGTACCGCTGTCGGTCGACGTGATGGCCCCGGGCGCGAGGTAGTCGACGAGGTCGCTCCGTCCGCATCCGGTCAGGAAGGCCGATACCGCGAGGAGGGCCACCGCGAGGCATCCCGTTCGAAAGCGTCCCGCTGGGGTCTGGAGGCCGAGGGTCACGGATTTCATCGAGTTATCCTCATGTAGGCAGCGACGGAGACGGAAGGAAGTGCAGAGCTCGATGGCTACTGTGTGCGGGACCCTACCAGAAGGGTCAACGTGCCGTCCTTCTCGCGAAAAGACCGACCGGTCCAACGGCCGGCGCGGGTGGTTCGAGGGGGGCCAACCTGCTACCAATCGGGTGCGCGGTGATCCTTTTTGGTCGGCGCACCGCACTATCTCCATCAGAGCAATGGGCGACCCAGTGGAAGACGGACCGATCGAGGCGACGAGTGAACCGGCGGATTCGCCGGTCGCGCTCGCGCGCATCGCCGCGGCAGGGGACAGCGTCGCCACGGCGAAGCTCCTCCGCCACTGCGCTCCGCGCCTCGGTCGCGTCGTGCGGGCGGTCCTCGGGGCCGCCCACCCCGATGTGGAGGACGCGATCCAGCAGTCCTTGATCGGCTTCGTCCAGGCGCTGCCCGCCTTCCGTGGAGACTGCGATCCCATCGGGTACGCCACGGTCATCGCCGTACGCACCGCCGTGGCGGCTCGCAAGCGCTCCCGCACCGAGCAGACCCGCCGTGACGATGGCGTGGACGCAGACGCCATGGCGTGCCGGCGCGAGTCTCCGAGCGAGGCGGCCATCGCGCAGAAGCGGAAGGAGATCCTCCGCGACCTCTTGGCCGAGCTGCCCGTCGAGCAGGGCGAGGCGCTCGCTTCGCGCGTGGTGCTCGGCTGGTCCCTCGAGGAGATCGCCGCCCATAGCGGCGCCCCCCTGAACACCGTCCGGAGTCGCCTGCGGCTGGCCAAGGAGGCCATGCGGCGGAAGATCGAGGGTACCTCGGGTCTACTCGAAGCGCTGGAGGTGCAGCCGTGAGCGTCGTCGATCTGCACCCGGAAGAGCTGCTCGACAAGGAGCGCCGCGGCGAGCTCGACGAGGTCGAGCGTGGACGGCTCGAGGCCCACGTGGCCCGTTGCGCGGCGTGCCGGTTCGAGCGCCTGCTACGCGCCGACTTCGCCGATGAGCTGGGCGAGCCGGACAGCGGGGACGTTAGGATCTCGGCCCCCCGCCTCGAGACGCAGACCCACGGCGGAAGCGAGCCAGCGACGGAGCGGGCCGGATCGGGCGCTGCGCCTGCGCCGGCGGGCGTGCTCTTGGACTCCCTTTCCGCGGAGAGCCCGCCGCCCAGGCTGTCGCCCGCGGTGCGCGTTCTGCGTCCTGCCCGGAAGGCGACGTGGCTGCTCGTCGCCGCCGCGCTGGTCGTGAGCGTGGCGGCCGCGGGGTCGGGCGTTCGAGGCCCGACGTGGCTGCGGCTCGTTCGGTCGACCTTCGTGACCGATCCGTCGGACGTGACGGCGCCCGCGCCGGCGAAGACGAGCGCGCGGCAGCTCGGCAGCGTCCCGCAAGAGAGGCCCAGAGCGCAAGCGGCGGCTGTGGCTACGAGCATCGAGAGCCCCGCCGAGCTGGCGCCCGGGGTAGTCCCCGCCTCGTCACCTGCGTCGCCCCCGCAACGTCAGGTCGTGGCCCAGGCCGCTCCGCCGATGGCGACGGGCCCCCTCGGGAGTCCGCCGCAAACTGGGCAGCAGACGGGCTCGGCAGCGATCTTCGACGCCGCGCGCTCGGCCCGCCTGCGCGGGGACTACCCGCGCGTGATGGAGCTTCATCGGGAGCTCTTGATTCGCTACCCGCAGAGCCGCGAAGCGCAGGTCTCGCGTGCGACGGTCGGGCAGCTCCTGCTCGATCGGGGCGATCCGAGCGGCGCCCTCGCGAGCTTCGACGCCTACCTCGGAGCGGGCTCGGGCGAGCTCTCGGAGGTGGTGCTGGTCGGTCGCGCGACGGCGCTCGACCGGCTGGGTCGTGGCGACGAGGCCCGGCGCGCCTGGAGCGCCCTGCTCGTCGCCTTCCCCGATACGCCGTACGCGGCTCACGCGCGCGCCCGCATCGGCGAGGGTCGGCTGGTTCAGCGCGGAGACCCCTGATGTCCGGGCGGACGGCACGTCCGCGGGCGAGCCGCGGCGTGGTCGAGAAGACGCGCGCGAGGGCGGTCGTCGCGCTAGGCGTCGCGCTTGCCGGGCTGTGGGTCGGGACAGGCCCTCTCGCGAACGCTCAGGAGAGAGGCGGCGCCGTCGACAACCCGATCCGCCGCAAGGTGGAGCTGACGATCGAAGGCGAGTCCGACCCCGACCTCGCCAACACCATCCGTGAGCTCGTGGGGCGTCTGGGCATCGAGGTCGTCCGGCCCGCTGCGCGCGGGGCGGGCGAAGGGCACGACTTCACGCTCGCGCGCGTCTGGGTCGACTTCGGCTCGTTCGGCGAGGCTCTCATCGTCGTCTCCGACGTACGAACGGGCGACGTGGTGCTCCGCAGGAGCATCCCCAAGAATCCATCCGTTTCGATCTTTCGCGAGGAGATAGCGCACGCGGTCCACTCGGCCGTCGAGTCCGAGCTCCTCGTGGAGCAGGATCGCGTCGACGCGGCGTCGAGGCGGCCAGCGGGGGGCCCTCCGTCGGCGTCCGCACCGCCCGAGCTCCCGCCTTCACCCTCGGCGCCCGCGCCTTCTCCGCCGCCGGCGCCGCCGCCACCCGCGCCGCCGCCGTCGAGCCCGCCAGCGCCGCCCCGCCCGGAGTCCGTCTCGTTCTCGGAGGCGCGGGTCCTCGACGACAAGCCCCAGGCGGTGCCATCGGGTCGGTCTTCGCTCGCCCTCGACGTGACCACGCTCGTCGGCGTGGGGCCATTTGCGAGCGGCACCTACGTGCCGCGCGTCACCGGTGGCGCCATTCTGGGGTCGCGGAGGGGACTGCGGTCGTCGCTCGCCCTCACGGTCTCTTACCTGGTGCCCTTCGACGCCAGCTCGCCGTACGTGGACGCCCGCACGAACGTCCTGTCCGCCCGAGCCGTACCGGGAGTCGAGCTGTTTCGCGGCGCGCGGATGTCTCTCGGCGTCGGCGCCGGCGTGGGCTTCGACGCACTCAACGTCACCCCGGGGTCGACCACGCTCCCGCCGCCGCTCGGCGCGAGCACGACACGCCTCGACCCGATCCTCTCTCCCGTCCTCGAGGGTCATTTCGGGCTCACGGCGGGCGTAGTTCTGACGGTGGCCGTGGCGTGCGACTTCGACCTGGCCTCCCGCCGCTACGTCCTGGAAGAGGGAGGGGCGGACAGCAACGTCTTCGTCCCCTGGCGCGTGCGTCCGACGCTGCTCGCGGGCTTCACGTTCACGGCGCTCGGCGAAGGCCTCTTTGCGGCGAGAGGCACGCGATGAAGCGGCAGCTTGGTGGGGCCCTCGTCGGTCTCGTCGTCACCGTCGCAGCGTCCGCGTGCGCACCCGACACGATCGTCCTCGCCGATATCCAAGCGCTCGACGATGGGGGGCCGCCGGCGACCCGATGCTTCCGCAACAGCGACTGCAACGAAGCGGGTCTCGTCGGGTACTGCTCTTATGCTTCGTGCGGCGCGTCGGCGGGAACGTGCCTGCCTTTTCCGCAGGAGTCGTGCCCACCGTACGAGCAGGCTGTCTGCGGATGCGATCACGTGACCTACTTCAACGACTGCCTGCGTCAGTCGACCGGTGTGAGCGCGTCTTGGCCAGGACCCTGCGGCCTCCCGGGCGGGCCGCCCGCCCAGAGGTGCAGGACCGCCTCGGACTGCCCAGACACGGCTTTCTGTGCGCACCTGGGCGGCGGGTTCGGTCAGGGCGCGTGCCCGCCTCCAGAAGCCAACGGCGGCACGTGTTGGGGTGTCCCCGTCACATGCCCGCAATCGATGGTGGACCACTGGAACGCGTGCGGCAGCGGGCCCGACGCAGGGCTGAAACAGTGCGTCGATACGTGTACGGCGGTTCAGAGCGGCCTGAGCTACGAGCACGCGTCTCAGGACTGTCAGTAGAACCGGTCCTTGCGCGACCGTGAAACGTACAGTTACACGGAAATGGGCGGGAAAAAGTCCAGACGGATGATCCGTTTCGCGCGGCCCGGCCACATCAGTCCTGTGCGATCCGACGGAAAGCCCTCCTCGCTTGCGAGCTCGTCCGACTCGTCAGCTGCGCGACTGCCACTGCGTCTGCTCGGGGAGGGGGGGCTCCCGCAGCGCGTACCTCGACCGGTGGCCGAGCCTCCGGTCCAGGCGCGGCTCGCCGCTCACCACAGGGGAGGCCTCGTCTTCCTCGCTCCGCACGAGGTGTGGGCGTTCGAAGCATCCGCGGGGAGCACCTTCGTCCACTCGTCGCACGGCAGGTTCAACATCGACTTCTCCCTCGTCGAGATGGAAGAGTCCTTCTGCCGTCCGCTGACGCGTGTTCACAGAAACTGGCTTGTCGATCTCTCTCACGTACGGGCCTTCGAGCGTGAGCCCTCGGGAGCGCGGCTCCTCGTGGGAGCAGGCATGGACGAGAGCCAGTGCGTTCGGGTTCCCGTCTCGCGCGATCTGGCCCATGCGATTCGCGGGCGGCTGCTCGCGGATGCGACGGGGGTCCGCCAGACGCCGTCGTCGCGCGACTAGTGGTCTTTCGAGCAAGGGGGCGCCTGCCGGGAAGTGACATGGGAGCCGTGACATGAGCAATCGACATCGTTCGGGAAGAATGCGCAGCAACGTCCGTGTGGAGCTCGCGCCGAGCCTCGCGCCGACCGCGATGGAGATCCCGGCCTCGGAGCGCCTGACCGAGCCCGAGCCCGTGGTTCCGGAGGCCGCACCAGCCGATGAGCTGGAGCCGGAGAGCAGCAGGCCGACCCGCGACATGGCCGTGTCGGAGAGCACCTCTACGCGCCCGCCGGAGAGCACGGCGAAGCGCCCGGCCGTCGCGTTGCAGTCCGAGCCGCCCCTCGAGCTCCACGCCGAGCACGAGAGCTTCTTTCTGGCGTCCGACCATCACTTCGAGCACCACGAGGAGACGGGGATCGAGCTTCCGGTCGACCCGAAGCTCGAGCAGAAGATGCGCCCCGAAGTACGGGCGCGCCGCGCCAAGCTCACCCGGGTCGTGCAGTGGACCGTCGCGACGTTGGCCATGGTCTGCGTGTGCGCCCTCGCCAAGCTCGTCGCCGCGCACGGCCTGGTCGCGCGCACCGCCAGTCCGCCCAGGGCCATGCACGATGGCGTCGTGAGCGTCGCTGCCGCAGCCGCGCAGCCACTGCCTTCCACATCGGACGAGGTGGCAAAGCCGAACGACGGCATCGCGTCCGCCGCGTCTCCGTCCGCCCCTGTAGAGCAGCCCGCGGCCCCCGGCGCGAGCGCACCGAGCGCCGTCGAGGAGGCGCCGGCGGCAACGGTTGTCGCCGCCGCGCCGGTTCCTGAGACCGCGCCCGCCCAGCCCGCCGCCGAGCACGCGGACGGCAAGACGGCTACGGAGGAGAAGCGGGACGCGCGCACCGCGCTGGAGCGGAGCTCGTTCGCGAAGGCGGTCGAGGCAGGTGAGCGGTCCGTGGCCCTCGACCGCAAGGACGGCGAGGCCTGGCTGATCCTAGGCGCGGCGTACCAGAGCCTTGGCAAGCTGGCGGACGCGCGCCGGTCGTTCCTCGCGTGCTCGAAGGAGGCGACGACGGGCCCGGTCGGCGAGTGCCGGGCAATGCTGCAGTAAGAAGTAGCCCGACCGTATGACCGCGAACCGAGGCGGGACGTCGCGAAGCCTCACGGGTAGCTGATGGTTGCCTGGGCGATCCCGTTGGGTCCGTTGGATGCTCCGCTGCCACCGGGCCCACCGATTCCCGGCTGGCCGACGGCGGGCGGCGTCGCAGGCGCTCCTGTCACCGTGCCGGAGCCGGCGGAGGCGATGGCGATGGAGTTTCCTCCTGCGCCGCCGCTGCCGCCGCCTCCTGCACCGCCGCTGGCGGCAGGCGTGTCCACGCCGCCGGCCGCGCTCGGTCCCATCGGCAGACATGCCCCGCTGCACGCCGTTCCGGCTCCGGCGGGACACATCGCCGAGGGGCCCATGTTCCCTCCTGGACCTCCACCGCTCGCGGGTCCTCCCATCCCCCCTGATCCACCGGCGCCACCCGCCCCGCCGTCCCCGACCGCAACACTGCCTGCGTCGATATTCACGCTGCCGTTGTCGAGCACGAGGATACCGATCGAGCTTCCCCCCGCGCTTCCGCCGCCACCGGGGGCGCCGCCGCCACCGCCACAGGGTAGCGGCGCGGGCTGACCGCAGGTGGATCCCGGCGTGAAAGCGCAGGCGAGGCTCAAGTTGATCCCGCACGTTCCACAGCACTGGCGCGCCGTCATGACCTCGCCATTTCCGCCCGGCAACCCGGGCAGCCCGGCCTGACCGTTGCCCGGGAGGTACTCCGTACCCGACGCCGTGGTCGCGCCGGCGGCTGTCCCGGGCGCACCGCTCTGTCCCGGCTGGGGCGGAGACGTGCTCGCGACCGTACACGCGGCGCCTGAAGCTCCCATGCCGCCTTGCGCCCCCGCCACCCCGTCACCGGCGTTGGGCATCGCAATGACCACGTTCTCCAGGCTGACCGCGACAGAGCTCGCGGTCCCCCCGACGAGCAGGCCCACCACGGACTCTCCGGCGTTCACCTGTGATTGCTGCCTGGCCAGCGTCAGGGTCGAGAGCGTGATCGATGCGCCCTGCGTGGCGGTCGCGATGACGTTCAAGCCCATCGCATCGATTGCGTTCGTCCCCCTGACCACGACGTCGGAGCTCTGGGCGGAGTTCGTGCAGTCCTCGGTCCAGACGGTGCCGCCCGTGACGACCCAGCCGCCCTGGATGGTCTGACCGGCGACGAGGAAGAGCGACTCCTCGTACGTTCCGGGAGACACGTAGATGATGGTCTTGCTCGCGGCCTGTGCGGCCTTGATGCCCTGATCGATGTTCGAGCACGGGGTTGCGCGCGTCCCACAGGTCAACCCGGCGTCCGGGGAGTTCTGCCGCACGAAGATCCCCGCGTCGTCGTCGACGGTCAACGGGCAGCCGTTCGCTCCGTCCGGTGCCGCGGAATCGACGGAGCCGGTTCCCGAGTCGTCCGCGGATCCGGTGTCCAAGGGGACGACGTCCGACGTGACGACGTCCTGGACCACGGCGTCGTTGGGCAGCGTGGAGTCACCGGCGCTCCCCGTGTCACGATCCACCCGCGAATCCGTCGTCGCGTCACCGACGGTCCCGGAATCCGCCGCCGAGTCCTGGCCCGTGGGGGCGTCCGTCGTTGCACCGTCCTGCTCGGACGCCGCAGTGAACGCCGACCCGCCACACGCGGCGAGGCCAGCGACGGCCGCGAGGAGCAAGAACGCGGCGAAGCACTTCCGGCGATGACCCATGAGCAACGACCTCCCTAAGCTCGACGAAGGTCGGATTCTACCGCATTCCCAGGATGCCCCGCTCGCTCGACAGCTCTTGCGTCGACATCCAGCACGGCTTGGTCTGGGAGTACGCCGTTCTGCTCTGGGAGGAAGGCGCGCTTGCTCAGGGAGCAGGCGGTCCTGCCTTGGGAGGACGGGGTCCCTGCTCTGGGAGGAGGCCGTTCTGCCTTGGGAGGACGGCGTCTCTCGTATGGGAGGGGGCCGTCCTGTTTTGGGAGGACAGCGTCCTCGTTTGGGAGGAGGCCGTTCTGCCTTGGGAGGACGGCGTCCCTGGTCTGGGAGGAGGCCGTTCTGTCTTGGGAGGACGGCGTCTCTGGTCTGGGAGGAGGCCGTTCTGCCTTGGGAGGACGGCGTCTCTGGTCTGGGAGGAGGCCGTTCTGCCTTGGGAGAACGGTGTCTCTGCTTTGGGAGGAGGCCGTTCTGCTCAACCAGGGC
>Ga0302279_10000938_pt1 | contig 42963 bp, 29 predicted proteins | sample III_Bog_N3_3_FD_194541 | JGI IMG/M metagenome (GOLD analysis project Ga0302279, IMG submission 194541) | Peat permafrost microbial communities from Stordalen Mire near Abisko, Sweden - III_Bog_N3_3 | ecosystem: Environmental > Terrestrial > Soil > Wetlands > Peat | place: Sweden: Abisko... | reverse complement strand
GAACGTGCAAGCGTTCCAGGGGTTCGAATCCCCTTCTCTCCGCAAGAAAACATCGAGGATTTCGGGGAGCGGTGACGAAACTCGCACCGCCCGTGACGAAACCCCCAGGTCCGTCGGCGCGCCATTTCGCGCGGCCATCATCAACTATTCGAGCAGCGCGCCCGGCAGCGGCGGGAACGGCACGCCGAAGGCGACGGGATCGGCCGCCTCCACGAGCCGCACGTGGAGGTCCGTCGTCTGCAGGTCCTCGTGGCCGACGCGCCGCTGGATCTTTAGCGCGTCGTCGCCGCGAACCGCCCACCACGTGATCGTGCTCGATCGAAGATCGTGCGCCGTGATGTGCATCGAGCGACCGCGCTCCGAGTGATGAAGCTCGTGCCTCGTGACCCCTGCGAGCTTCAGGTACTCGCGCAGCATCATCGCGCGCCGCTCGCCACGACGTTCGCGCAGGGACGGAAGGGGAGCGCGCCGAACACGGTCGTCACCGGAAAATCGTCGTCATCGGTGATCGAGTAGATTCAACGGTGCCGCAGTCCCGCGAACCACCCAGAAGAGACCTCGGAACGCGTTCTCGGTCACCACAACGCTGAACGCGGCGAGACGCCGGTCGATCATCGAACGCTCTGCGAGGCTTGCCCTTTTCTCGCGGGGTAAGCCGTGCGGAGCGTTTGGCTTCCCGCTACGCTTGCCGTTGAGTTCCGTTTCCAGAGAGGCCGTTCGAAGGGAGCGCATGTGTCGATCGATTGTCCTCGAATCCTGATGCTCGAGGACGACGTCCTGCATGCCCGCGCGGTACAGAGGACGCTCAAGGGTCTCGCGAAAGTGACGGCCGCCGGGTCCTGCGCTGCAGCGGACGAGGCGTTCGTGGACGGCCCATGGAACGGCCTCTTCGTGGACGTCTTGCTCCCCGACGGTTCGGGGCTGGATTGGCTGGCCACCGCGCGTCGGAACGGATGCAGAGCCCCCGCGCTCGTCCTCACGAATCTCGTGGACCGGAAGCTCATCAATGAAGCTTTCGATCTCCGAGCCACCTACGTCTGCAAACCGCTGCAACCGCAAGGCTTGCGGGACTTCGTAGGGTCACTCGCGCTTCGCAGCGCTGAGAACAGCCAATTTGGACTTCTCACGGAGTCCGCGCTTCGCGTGCTGGCGTCGAGCGGGCTGACGTGGAGCGAGCTGGAGATCGTCTCGGCCGCGGTGGCGGGGATGTCGTCGCACGCGTTCATCGAGGCGCAGGGGATCTCGATGAATACGTACAAGACGCAGGTGCGGAGCGTCCTACGGAAGACCGGGGCCGAGTCAGTGGGCGCGATCAGGGATCGCGTGCTCCGCGAAGCTAGGCAGGGCGTGCGACGGCGGGGGTGAGGAGCACGAAGGCTTCGCCGGGGTGCACGCTTTGTTGCACCCCTCAGCCGAGCGCAATCGGCACGCGGCGCGGAGAAGACGGCCAGAGCGTCTCGGCGAGCGCTCGGAGCGCGGCGGTCCACACCCCGTCTCCTTGCGTTCTCGGGCCGCGCCCCGGTGCGCCGTGCCGTAGGAAGCACCCTGTTCGTGCAGGCCATCGGAAACACTCGCTTGCCTGACGCGAACGGTGTGAGGGATGCCTTGAACAACGAAGCACTTGTGATGAACCGTGCGCCGCGCGGCCTCGTTCCGACGCCGCGAACCGCTGCGCACGGCATGCTGGAGATCTTCGCGCGCCGCGGCATCCGGGCGGCCTTCGGCATACCGGGTGGGCTGGTCAGCTCCATCTACGATGCGGTCGCCGACGAGCCACGAATCTCGCTCGTCCATACGCGGCACGAAGCGATGGCGGCCTTCAGCGCGATGGGACACGCGCTGGTCAGCGGGACGCCCGCGCTCGTCATGACGACGAGTGGGCCGGGGATCACGAACGCGATCACCGGAATCGCCGCAGCGCACGTAGAGGGCATTCCGATGGTCGTCGTGGCCGGCGAAGTCCCCGCAACAGCTGCCAGCCGAGGGGCCATTCAGGATGCGACGACCAACGGTCTTGACGCCGTCGCGATGCTCCGCACCATCACCCGCTTCAGCGCTCGGGTCGACTCCGCCGTCGGCGCCGCGGGCATGGCCGAACACGCAATGCGCGTTGCGACGGGACCACGACCCGGTCCTGTCTTTCTCTCGCTCCCGCTCGACGTCGGTGGGACCTTCGTGGGCGGTGGCCGCATGATGCGGAGCCAGCCGCGGCCAGAGCCGCCCCCGGATGAAGAAGCGTGTCGCGTTACCGCGATGGCGCTCTCTCGTGCGCGCCGGCCGCTCCTCGTCGTCGGCAATGGCGCTCGCGGCGCCGCGCGAGAGCTTCGCCTTCTCGCCGAACGCCTCGCGATTCCCGTAGTCACAACGCCGCACGCGAAAGGCATCTTCCCCGAGTCGCATGTGCTGTCGCTCGGAGGCATCGGTCTCGGCGCGGACCCCGCGGCAACCGACTACCTCCGGTCGGAGCCCGACGTCGTCCTCATCTGTGGCTCGCGCCTCGGCGACTACGCCACTAACGGCTGGTCGACACCGCTGACAGGGAGCCAAGAGACGATCCAGATCGATCGCGAAGCTCTCCTAATCGGCCGCAACTATCCCGTGACGTTGGGACTCGTCGGCGACGTGCGGGAGGCACTCACCAGCGTCCTCGCGATGCTGCCCTGCGACGTACGCAACCTGGATCGAGCGCCCTACGCCGTACGCACTGCGCGCGTCCCCGAACCGCGTCCGGGCGGGCGCCTGGCGCCGGCGCGCGTCCTCTCCGCTTTGCAGGCGGCATTTCCGGAGGCGATGTGGACCGTCGACCAGGGTGAGCACTGCGCGTACGCGATCCACCATCTGCGCATCGAAGAGCCCGATCGATTCCGCACGATGGTGGGTCTCGCCTCGATGGGCAGCGGTATCGGCATCGGCATCGGCGCCGCGCACGCTTTGCGCGGGAGACGACGCGTAATCGCGCTCTGCGGTGATGGGTGCTTCGCGATGCACCCGGGGGAGGTCCTCACGTGCGTCGAGCACGGGATCGACGTCGTGTTCGTCGTCTTCAACGACGGGCGCTGGAACATGGTGCATCACGGCTTCAAGGCGGTGTACGGGCGGATGCCGGAGCGTCTCCCGGCCCAGGTCGCCGATATCGCGGGCGTCGCGGCGAGCTTCGGCGCTGCCTCGATGCGCGTCGAGACCGAGGAGGATCTCGGCGTGGAGCGACTGCGTGCCGCTGCGACGCCGGGGCGCCCCGTCCTTTTCGACATCCGTTTCGACCCGAGCGTCGGCCTCAGCGTCGCGTCCCGCAGCGCGGCCTTGCGGCAGCTGAAGGCGGGGGGTGCGAAATGACGTCCGGCAGCACTTCGCGCGCGAGGCGCGCGGGAATCATCGGCATCGGCATGTGGGTGTCCGACAACGTACGGACGAACCAAGCGTGGCCGGCGTCGTTCGCGCGATGCTTTCGCGAGGAGCGCGAGAAGCGGCGTGCTCGAGACTTCACTTACATCGAAGGAAGCAATGCGGCGCGCCCCTATGACGAGCTGTTCACGAAACACGCTCTTCCCTACGACGACGATCCATTCAAGGGCGCGACCGTGCGTCGCGTCACGCCGGACCACGTCTCGACGGCACTTTGCGACAGCAGGGCGCTCACAAGTGCTCTGCGCGACGCGCGCGTCGATCCGAAGGACGTGACCTGCGTCTTCTCGTCGGCGCTCGTGCCCGATCGCCTCGCGCCGTCGAACGGCCCGGTCGCCGCACACGAGGCCGGGTGCGTGAGTGCGCCGGGCATCGGGGTCGAGGGGTTCTGCTCCTCGGCCGTCGCACAGCTGGATCTCGCAGCCGCGCTCGTGGAGTGCGGGCGCGCCCGCTTCGTTGCATGTCTGCAATCCCACCACATCGCGCGGCTAGGAGATCTCGAAGGGGCGACGTCCCCGATCTTTGGCGACGCCTCGACGGCGTTCGTGGTCGGTGAGGTCCCGGAAGATCGCGGGCTTACGCACGTCGTCCGCGCGGGTGACGGTCGCCTGGCCGGTGGAGTCACCTACGTGCACAAGGATCGTGAGGACGCACCGTGGTACGCGGGCGACGCCGGACCGATCGTACCCGGAACGCAGGATGCCGCGGCCTCGCGCACGATTGCGCGGCATGCGCTCGAGTACCCAATTGAAACAATCCGCGAGCTATGCCGGATCTCGGGCACTCCCGTCGACGCCGTCGCGGTCGTGGCGACGATGCAGCCCATGATCTGGTATGCGCCGGCGGTGGCCGAGGGGCTCGGCATCTCGGCCGAGCGCGTACCGACGACCTATGGTCTCTACGCGCACATTGGAGGCTGTGCCCCCGTGGCGAACCTGCTCGCGGCTCGTCAACGAGGCCAGCTTCGCGATGGGAGCCCTGTCGTCCTCTATGCGCACGGCGCGGGGATCACTCGCTATGCCGCGCTTCTGCGCTGGTCTGGAGAGCACTGAGTGGCTCCGATCCATTCGGGCTTTCCCACAGAGGGCGAGGTAGAGTGCCGTAGTGAACGAGCTCGTCCTCCTCTGGGTCGCCGCATCGACGACGAGGTTCGAGGTGGCCGAATCTCGGCCGCCGGGCATACGTGTCGTCCGCTGCCCGATGCGGGACGTGCCCAGCTACACGGTCGGCGGCTCGAACGTCGTGATCGCCGTGGTTGATGATGATCGCGAGTCGACGGAGGCGCTAGGCGCAGGCGTGGACGAAGTCATTCGTCACGGCGATCTGACGCACGCTGAGCTCGATCGTGCGTCGGAGCGAGCGGTGGCGCGCGCGCGGACGCGCTTGCGCGCGTTCGAGGTCGCGCAACCCACGGACGACACCGATGCCTTGACGACCCTTCTCGACTGGGTTGCGATCGAGCTCGTCGCGTGCGTCAGTGGCGCCGTGCTCGAAGGCGACTTGCTCGAGGAGAACGTTCGAAAGATGCTCGAGCTCCGCGAGAAGGGCGTACCTCGACGCGAAGACGACCTCTCCGCGGCGGACACCATGGAAATGCTCCAGACGGTGCGCGACTCGTTCCGCCGCATGCAGGAGGTTCTCCAAGCGGTCCGCACGCTGAGTAGCGGGGAGGCCACGCTTGGGGCCATCTGCGAGGCGACCGCGCGGACTCTCAGGAACCGCGCGCTTCCCCTCGCCGACATCGAGCTCGACCTCCAGCCGGACAGTGCGACGAGCCTTCGGACCGGGAGGGTGGTGGCCGCCCTCGTCATGTTGGTGAGCGACGTATTCGATCGCTCGGCGCTGGCGCCGTCGGAGCGGAGGAAGCGCCCGCGAATCACGCTCCGGACCTTCGTCGCCGAAGGAGCGGCTATCATCGAAATCGAAGACGACCTGGACGTGCCGCACGCTTCGAGCGCGCGCGCGGGACGCCGCGATCCGGTCGCTGAGGTTCGAGCGCGCCTCAACGGCGATGGCGGCGAGCTCCAACTAGCGTCCGCGCCCGGACGCACCACGGTTCGCCTCGTCCTTCCGCTCGCCGCGCTCCCGCAAACGAGCACGCACGAAGCGCCACGGCCCGGGACGCGCGCATCGCGCGCGAACTGAAGGCTCAGCTCGGCGACCACCTGACATTCAGTCGGCCGCGAAACGGGGTATCGAGGTCGACGTCCACCGTCCCGACGACGCCACACGCTTCGAGCAGCCCTTCACAGCCACCTCGCTGACACGACTCCAGCCAGCAGTACTCGTCGAAGAAGTGGAGGATTGCTTGCGTCGGCGTCCGCCGCTCGACGCGCATGGACTGATAGTTCGAGATGTAGTCGCGTGAGAAGGCGACCCACTGCATCGCCGCATAGGGCTCCGGCCGCAGGAAACGCTTGAAGACTTGCCCGTACCAGGTCGACGTGAAGAAGGTCGCCATCCCCCTGCTCAGGCGCCGGATGCCCTCGCGGGGTTGCTGATCCACGAGCGACCCCGCGATTGCGTACGCCTCGACGATCTCGCGCGCTGGGTACATCTGATGGCTCCGCCGCCCCGCGCCGACGAGGCGGTCGACTGCCGCCACGTCGATCTTGAGCGCGCGCTGGAGCGCGTCTCGGAGCTGATTGAAGAAGACGCCGCGGACGCCCGCCGAGTCGGGAATAGCCCTGAGACGACTGCGTAGGTTCAGCGCCAAGTCGAGCTCCTCCATATCTACGCTGAGGCTCTTCATCTACGCTCTGCCCTCGCATGGAGTCGCTGCGCGCGCACCACACGCTGCAGCGACTGCCTGGACACCGAAAGGATGGTGGCCGCACGCGTGAGGTTACCGTGTGAGAGCTCCATGGCCTGTTCCACCATGCCGCGCCGGAGCTCTCCTTCAGCGGCGCGCAGGTCGACGCGACCCACCCAGCTGCGACCGAGCAGCTCGAGGGACGGCCGCTCGGCGCACGTGGCCTCGGCGAGCGCGGCGCGGAAGGGGCGAAGCTCGAAGGGCTTTTGCAGGAAGCCCTCGACGCCGAGCTTGCCCAGCTCGAACGCGGCGCGCGGCGGAGCGTTCGCGGCGAGCACGATCGTGACTGGTCGTGGTCTCTTCGCGATGATGCAAGATAGCGCTTCGGCGGAGGCTGAGCTTAGCCAATCGAGATCGAGGATGACCAGATCGAAGGTTCGGCGGATCGGCTGCGTCAGCCGCCGCATGGTCTTCACGTTGCACGCGAAGACCGAGCGTACGGCTCGCCCCAGCGCCTGGCGGAGCCATAGGTCTTCTGCGACGACGAGCGCATGTCTGACGGATCTGTGGCCTTGGCAGCGCCCCATCCCCTTGTCGCTTCAGCCCGCCCGCGCCGAAGTGTCCCCACCAATAGCGTAGCGCGTTTGCCGTGATGTGCCGGGACACGCAAGGCGTTTCTTGGCCGACGGACTCGTGTGCAGCTCGTGGTGGACGCAGCGCTGAGGCGCAACTAGATTTTCGACAGTGCCGGCGCGAATCCTGGTCGTGGACGATGACGCAGCCATCCGCCGGGCCCTCGTGAGGACACTGCGACTGGCCGATGTCGTGTCGGCGGCCTCGGCCGACGAGGCGCTTCGCGAACTATCCGCGCATGCGTTCGACGCGATCCTCACGGATTACGGCATCGAGCCGACGAACGGAGTGACCCTCCTTCAAGACGTTGCGCTCGCGCACCCCAAGGTCCGCCGCTATCTCATGTCGGGTTTCGATGCGGACCGGTTCAGCAGCCATCTGGCCTCTGGCCTCATTCTTGGTTTCTACGCGAAGCCATTGGACGTCGCGGCCCTGCGAAGTGGAGTTCTCCAGAACGAGTAGCGCGCCTTGCGCACCGCACACCGCACCGCCCGAGGTTGCGTCGCTCTCCACCGTCACCCATTGTAAAGTAGGCGAGTGCACGAGGTCTCAGGCAAAGCAAGCCGGATGGTCTTCGACGTGCTCGAGGATGCTGGCATCCCGGTCGATCCGGTGGTCGAAGGGCTCCCGATCTCTCTTGCCGAGCTGCGCGACACAAGTGCGCGGATCGACTGGGACGTGTTTGCGAGAGTGCTCGCGGGCGTCGAGCGTGTGTGCGGGGACGCCCTGCCTCTGGAGGAGATTGGCGCGCGCCTCCTGAGAGTGCCGTCCTTCGAGATCTTGCGGCGCGCCGGCCAACTCCTCATGGGACCGAAGCATCTCTACGAAATTGCGGCGCGCCTCCTAGCGCCCTCGCTGTTCCCGAATGTGGTCGTCCGGCTTGACTGGCTCCCTTCGGGACGCGTCGTCGTGACAGGCGAGCTTCTCCCCGGCTATCGAGAGTCGATTCCCTTCTTTCGCATTTGCCACGGGAACGCGGCCGCCCTCCCGCACCTCCTCGATCTGCCGCCTTCGAAGATCGAGGAACAGGCCCTTTCGGGCCGGCGTGGGAGACTCGTCCTACTGCCTCCGCCTTCACACACACTCGTGGCGCGCGTGCGTCGTAGCGCGCGCGCCGTCGGTGCTTTCGGCGACGTCTGGCGCGGCATCGAGCGCCACCAGACCGAGCTCGAGAAGAGCCTGGCGGCGCTCCGCGCGTCGCGGCATGAGCTGCAGTTTCTAGTTGAACGGCTCCCGGACGGCGTGCTCGTCCACCACGACGGGACGTTGCGCTGGGCGAACGGAACGCTCCTCGAGATTCTCGGGGTCTCGCGGATCGAAGACGTCGTGGGCCGTTCGATCCTGAGCTTCGCGCCGCCGGAGGATCGGGAACGGCTCGCGCTCGAGATGCGCCGAGCCGCCGCTAGCGAAGTGCGGGACACTCGCCCCGAGTACCGCGTCCAGCGACCGGACGGTTCGCTGCGCCGCGTGCAGGCAGGCACGGCGCAGCTCATCGACTTCCATGGCGAGGTCGCGCGCATGGTGGTCCTGCGCGACGTAACCGAGCAGCACCAACTGCGAGAGCAGGTGGCAATCTCGGAGCGACTCGCGTCGCTCGGTGCTCTCGCGGCCAACATCGCCCACGAGATCAACAACCCTCTTTCCTACGTGCGCCTGAGCCTCGAGAGCGCCTTGCGCGATGCGAGGGCCGGCGGGCGTGAGCAATCAACTGTCCGTGATGAGTCGCTCGTCCGTGCGCTCGAAGGGACGGATCGCGTGCTCGGCATCGTTCGCGATCTGAAGATGCTCTCGCGCGTACATGGAGAGTCTGGGGGGGGCGTCGACCTGCCCGAGGTCCTCGACGCGAGCATCGCAATCGTCGAGAACGTGATCCGCGCAAAGGCGCGCCTCGTTCGCGCCTACGGAACGACGCCGCTTGCGCACGGGGTGAATGGAAGGCTCGGTCAGGTTTTCCTCAACCTTCTGGTCAATGCCGCCGATGCCATTCCCGAGGGAGCACCCTCGCAACACACCATACGTGTCGCGACGCGCACTGGCGCGGACGGGCACGCGGTCGTTGAGATATCCGATACCGGATCTGGCATCGCGCAAGACGTCGCGCCCCGTGTCTTCGACCCATTCTTCACGACGAAGCCCGTCGGGCTCGGAACAGGCCTCGGCCTAGCGATGTGCCATCGCATCGTCACGGAGTTGAAGGGGGAGATCACATTCGACTCGACTCCCGGAGTGACCACGTTTCGCGTGAGTTTGCTGCCGGCGGCTCCGGAGATTCGCAGCGTAGCGACCGCGGAACGGCCTGCCCCGCGACGTCTCCGAACACGCGTACTCGTGATCGACGACGAACCGGAGCTGCTTGCTTCGATCGTGCGCTCACTCGCGGACACGCACGATGTCGTGACGGCCCCCGGCGGGAGCGCGGCGCTCGAGATCCTCGGCGGCGATGATCATTTCGACGCCGTGCTCACGGATGTGATGATGGCCGATATCACGGGCATGGATCTCTACGACCGGGTGCGAAAACGCCACCCGGGGCTCGAGCGACGCTTTCTCTTCATGACGGGCGGCGCTTTCACGCGCCGCGTTCAGCGCTTTGTTGCAGAGGTACCGAACCGCTGCCTTGCGAAACCCTTCGAGCGCCGGCAGCTGTTGGAGGCGGTCGACGCCGTCGCACTTGGGGCGCGCACATAGCAAACAACAGCAGGCGCGCCGCGGCGCCCAGCTGCTGCTCCAAACGCGAGATTCCGCTGTTTTCTCCCAAAGCCCGCGCGGCGCACAGGAGGAATCGCACGCGCTTCTTTTCTTGCGAGCGCATTGGCGCAAAGGCGGTGGCCGCTCCGGAACGAGGAACGGGGCGTGCGACGCCTCCTCCGGTCGATCTCGGGCCAAGCGGCGTCTCCCGGCGAAATGGTGCCCGGACTTCGACAACGCGCGCAGAGTCGTCCGCGCCGAGCGCGGGGTCGCCCGCGTCCTCCTCGTTCGGTACTTCGTCTCCCATGCGGTGACTCTCTTCCTTCTTCTCGGAGCGTCGCTTCATGGTTCCCCCCGACGATGGCGCGCAAGTTCGAGGGCGGGAGCTTTCGGCGGGTCCAGCACATCGAGAAGCGCGCGAACGCGTGCGAGATCGCCGACGTCGAGCGCTGCCTTGATCGCTCCGCGGAGGGCTTCGTCCGGGTCTTCTGGCCCAGAGAACGTGGTCGAGGGTCGCCGGGCGTGGTCATTGCGTGCCACGGCTAGCGGATCGCAACGGTCGGCAACCTCCGGACCACGTTTGCGCGGGCTCGAATCCCCTTCTCTCCGCCAAGAAAAATGGGGGGTCGCGCGCTGAGGGGTCCGCGGGCGGCGCGGGAGTAGCGGCTCCCGTTTGCACCCCTGTTTGCACCCCGCCGTCCGTCGGTCCCGTTTGACGCTCGCCACGCACCGGCACGATCTGGATCTCATCCCGGACCTGTGCGACACATCGCGCCGGTGACGAAGCCTGACCTCGTACTGGCGGATCGCATCGCGAGCGCCATCCTTCTTCTGCGAGGCGAGAAAGTCATGCTCGACGCCGATCTCGCCGCGCTCTACGGCGTCGAGACCAAGGCGCTCGTCCGGGCAGTGAAACGGAATGTCGAGCGCTTCCCAGAAGACTTCATGTTCCAGCTCACGAAGTCGGAGTTCGACAACTTGAGGTACCAGTCTGGCACCTCAAGATCGTGGGGCGGTCGGCGCACTGCACCGTACGCATTCACGGAGCACGGCGTCACCATGCTCTCGAGCGTGCTTCACAGCGAACGGGCCATTCGGGTCAACATCGAGGTCGTACGGGCGTTTGTCCGCCTGCGGCGCATCCTCGCGACCCACGATGACTTGGCCCGAAAGCTCGTCGCTCTCGAGAAGAAGTACGACGCCCAGTTCAGGGTCGTCTTCGACGCGATTCGGGACCTCATGGCGCCGCCGCCTGCGACGAAACGACGTATCGGATTCAAGGCCGAGTAGCGACACTAGGCTCCCGCGCATGAGGTTGAAGCTCCCTCCGACGCTTGCCTTTCCGAGCCGTGAGGAGGTTCCGAAGGGCTACGACATCGACTTGTTGGATGCTCGACGAGCGGCGGCGCAGATCGAGCCCGGTTACGTCCTCTCCCCCGCTGACGGGGACAAGCCCTTCGCCTTCTACGCCCGATGCAACGTGGACACCGACCAGCTTTGGGATGCCTTCGAGGCTTTTTCCGGTGATCTGCCGGACGTCGTCGGGACGATCCTCGGGTTCAAAGACGAGAGGCCGAAGGTCCTACCCTACTCGGCTCGCGCCGACGTGGTCGCCCAGCTCCGGCTTTATCGGCGCGAGCTCACGCGCGATCCGTTCCTCGAGTGCGGCTTGATTCATCAGGCCGCTGGTCGGACCGAAGAAGTCTTCGTTACCGCAGCGAAGTACTTGCGCGTTTGGGGCAATGACGTCGTCCGGTTCAAGGCCACGGCTGGGCGGCTCGGGCTCGACGAGATCGCCGATCTCCGCTTCGTCGACGAATTTCCTCTGACGTCACACGCCCTTCGCTTTGTGGAACCCGACGCACTCCACTTCACGGACGTGCTCGAGGACCTCTGCGACCGGCTGAACGAGCTCGCGTCCGGGCCTGCCTCTTTGTAACGCGCGGTCCTCTGCGTCCGAGCGCCGAACGTCGCGCAGCTAGGCTGCGAATCAGTTCCGCGCGCGGTGCGTGTCGATCGCCTCCACGCGCCAGTGACGCCGTCGATGATCATCATCACCCCGTCGAGCGCGTCATCCACGGCGCGCTGCGCGGCACGTTTCGCGGCGTCGTCGAGACCAGGGTCGAGACGGGCAAGCGCGTATCGTCTCGCGTCCTCGAGGAGAATGAAGCCCGCGGCGTGCTGCAGCCAAAGGTCGCGGGCGCGTGGGGGGCGGAGCCGAGAAGAAGCGCGTGCCGAAACGGAGGGCTTTCCGCACAGCCTCAGACGGTGAAGTCGCGGTGGGACGTCGGCTGATTTGAGTGATGCGGGGCGAGCCCCCTCGATTGCAGGGGGCGCCCAGCCTCCGGTAGCCTCAGCTTTATTGGCCATGCGGCGCACGTCGGAAGCGGAGGGGAACGACGCGGCATCCCCGCCGAGTGACCGACCCCGCCGCGATTCAAGTAGCCCGACGCAGCAGGAGTCGAGCTCGGGTGTCGGCGACGCCCTCGGCGCCTCTCGAACGGAAGCCGCCGTCGAGCGATATGTGCTCTTGGAGAGCCTGGGGACCGGCGGGATGGGAGAGGTCTACGCCGCGTACGACCGCAACCTCGATCGAAAAGTGGCGCTGAAGATGCTGCGAACGGAGGACCCGCACTACAGAGAGCGGCTGACCCGCGAGGCGCACGCGATGGCCCGCTTGTCGCACCCGAACGTCGTGCCCGTGTTCGACGCCGGCATCATCGACCGCAAGGTTTTCGTGGCGATGGAGTTCGTGCCGGGCGGGACCCTGAAGGCGCGCCACGCTTCGCACAAGGACACCTGGCGCGAGACGCTGCACCTGTACCTGGAAGCCGGTCGCGGTCTGGCGGCAGCTCACGCCGCGGGGATCGTCCATCGCGACTTCAAGCCCGAGAACGTGCTCGTGTCGGAGTCCGGGCACGTCAAGGTCACCGACTTCGGCATCGCCCGCTCGGTCGGGGACAGAGGCTCCCTGAAGAGAGACGGCGAGCTGCCGCCCGCGCCTCCCAGTGCGCCCGCAGAGCTCCCGCGCTCGCTCGGCGACGCGATGACCGTGGCGGGCGAGCTGCTCGGAACGCCGGGCTACATGGCGCCCGAGCAGTATTTCAGTGAAGACGTCGACGAGCGCACGGATCAGTTCTCGTTTTGCGTCTCGCTGTACGAGGCTCTTTACGGCCAGAAGCCGTTCGCGGGGACGGACATCTCCGAGCTCGCGACCGCGACGGCGAACGGCCAGGTCCGCGAGGCTCCGAAGGACTCCGACGTCCCGCCGCGCCTTCGGCGCGTCCTCTTGCGCGGGCTGAGCGCCGAGCGAGGGGCGCGCTACCCGTCGATGCAGGCACTGCTCGACGAGCTCGCGCGCGATCCGCGCGCGGTGAGGCGGCGGGCGATCCTGGCGGCGACGGCGGTCGGTGTGGTGGCGCTCAGCGCGTTCGGCTTGTGGCGCGGTACGCATTCCGCCGTGCGTGTCTGCCAGGACGCGGGATCCCCTTTGCTCGGTGTCTGGGACTCCACGCGGCGCAGCCAGGTCCGCGCCGCGTTCGCGTCGACGGGGGACGTCGGCGCGCCGGCGGCCTTCGAGAGCGTGCGCCTGGAGCTCGACGGCACCGCCGAGGCGTGGCGGGTGATGCGGACGGAGACATGCGAGGCAACCCGGGTCCGCGGGGTGCAATCGGACGAGCTGCTCGATCTCCGCATGCAGTGTCTCGATCGCCAGCGGATGGACCTCGAAGCCCGGGTGGAGGTGCTCGCACACGCGACGCCCGCGGTGGTGCAGCGCATTCTCGAGCACCCGCCGTCGCCGTTTTCGATGTCCGAGTGCGCGGACGCGGTCACGCTGAGGGCGGCCGAGCAGCTGCCGGCTGATCCCGCGGCGCGCTCCCGCATCGACGAACTGAGGCGGCGCCTCGCGCAGGCCCGCGCGTCGCAGCTCTCGGGAGAGATTGCTCCGGCGCTCGCCACCGCCGACGAGGTGAGCCACGAAGCCGAGGCGCTGAGCTATCACCCGCTGGTCGCCGAGTCGCTCATCGTACGCGGCGGGCTGCATGGCAGGCTTGCCCATTACGACGACCAGGTGAGCGATCTGAAGGGCGCGGCGCTGGCGGCGTTGGCGGGGCGGCGAGACGACCTACTCGCGACCGCGTGGACCGAGCTGGCCAGCACGCTCGGCTACCGCGAGCACAAGCCGGACGAGGCCCATGCGTGGGCGCGCTACGCCGAGGCGACGCTCGAGCGGCTGCCGGGCCGCAGCCAGCTGCTCGCCGACCTACGCTTCAGCGAAGGGACGATCTTCTATGGGCAGCAGCGGCTCCCCGAGGCGCGTGCGTCAGCCGAGGCGGCCTTGGTGCTGCTCGACCGCGTCGAGAACAAGGATCGGATCTCGGCGCAGAGCCACACGCTGCTCGGCAACATCGCCGCCGACGAGGCGCGCTTCGACGAGGCGCTCGACCACTACACGAGGGCTCTTGCCTCCACGGCGCGCTACGTCGGCCCCGACAACCCCGAGCTCGAGCCCCTCTTGATCGACCGCGGAATCGTCTACGAGCACCAGGCGCGCTTCGACGAGGCGCTCGCCGAGTTCCAGCGCGCACTCGGGCTGGTGGAGCGCCACCTCGGGCCGGACAACCCGCGGGTCGGGGTGGTCTTGACCAACATCGGCGACACCTACCGGTTCCAGGGGCGCGTCTCCGAGGCGCGCGCCTCCTTCGAGCGGGTGCTTGCGTTCGACGAGAAGCAGAAGCCCGAGAGCGTCGACGTGGTCATCGATCTCCTGAACCTGGCCGATGTCGCCGTCGACGACAGGCGCGCAAAGGAGGCCCTGGCCTTCGCCGACCGCGCCCTCGCGCTCACGCAGCAGGTAGCCCCCGGTGACCCGGTGCTGCAGGCGGGGTCCCGGATCCCCCGCGGTCGAGCGCTCAATGCGCTCGGACAGTTCGCGCCCGCGCTCGAGGAGCACCAGGCCGGGCTCCGCCTTCTCGAGAAGCAGTACGGGACGTCGCACCCCGATCTGGCGCCCCCGCTGAGCGGCGCCGGCGTCGCGCTTCTCGGCCTCGCGCAGCCCACGCGCGCGCTCGAGCCGCTCGAGCGCGCCGTCGCCCTTGCGCAACGCCCCGGGGTCACGGAGGCCACCGCGGCCGAGGCGCGTCTCGCGCTAGCACGCGCATTGTGGGCCACGCACGGCGATCGGGAGCGTGCTCGCGCGCTCGCGCGCTCTGCCGCCGACGCTTACCGCGCCCTCGGTTGGTCGCAGCCAGCCGCCGCCGCCGAGTCGTGGCTAAGCAGCCCGCGCTGAGATTGGTAAGCCACCTGAGTTCGCGATTCCATCCAAGCGCGTGACGCATCGAGGGGATGTTCGATCGCGGACGGGCGGGCTCTCGACCCATCGTCGTTGGCGAAGTGAGCAGGCGTGCACCGCCCCCATTCGCCGGACGAGAAAAAGCCCCTCGGCTCCTTTCGAAGCCGAGGGGCCGGTCCGCGACTGCGCACGCCCCTTACGGCGCGTGCGTCGTCACGACGTTCGACGGCGCGACCGGCGCGCTCGTCGATGCGGTGGCAGCAGACGGAGTCGCGGGCGTTGCCGAGACCGAGCTCTCGGCCGTCGCTTGCGCGGCGGCCTGCTTCTCGGCCGCGAGCGCGGCCCTCTTCCCCTTCTGCTTCGGATGGGCCTTCTTCGCGACCGGAGTCCGGTACGCGAAGAACTCCTGCACTGGCGCGAGCTGCGATCTCAACCCCGGATCGCGGTGCGCCACCTTCTGCAGCATCCCGTACAACGTGGTCGCGGTATTCCACGACCCGCTGCGCGCGAAGTCGACGTTGTTCCCCACGAGCGTGAGGAGCCCCGTCAACTTCTGCATCACGGGCTCGAGCTGGTTGGCCAGCTCGATGTTCGACGTCATCTGCGACGTCGGCTGCTTCGGGACGGAGACCACATGCTCCGCACTGAGCGTGGACAGGGTCGTGACGACCTTGTCCATCCCCTTGCGCGAGCGCGTGGCGGCCTTCCTCTGCTTGGTCGTGATCACCTGGGAGGGGAGCGCCAGAGCGGCGGTCACCTGGTCCAGGAGCGTCACGGCCCCGGCGACGTCCATGGTGGACGCGGCGGGTGCTGCTTCAGACTTCTTCGTATGTGTATGAGTAGACATTGTTTCCCCTTTCTCCCCCGCGTGGCGCCGTCGCTTCCCGGGACCATCCCGCTCGGCGCGTCGCTCGCTGCAAGTGAGTGAGCTTTTGACAGCTTCGAGCGCGACTGTCCGTTCCACTGCCGTTCCGTTCGAGAGGGCGCAACGGAACGATCGCGGAACGATCGCGCGCGCACTGGCTCGTATCGCGAGGCGCGCGCGATCCGTCGCGAGGTGAGATCCGAGCGCTCCGCGGGTCGTTGCCGACCGCTTTCGCATTCTTCTTCTCTTCGCGTGGCTCGCATCACGGAAGCTGCAGCCGCTGTGACCGAGTCATCGCTCGTCTCTATCTTGTTGACCTCGCGCGTGCCGAACCTCTCTACTCCGCCGGCCTCTCGGAGAGAGGCTGTCCTCGAGCCGTCGGCCCGCAATCGAACCGGAGAGTCCCATCATGCCGAGCGCTGGCTACTACAGCATCGAAGTCCAGATCACGAACGACACCGCGACGAGCTTCGCCATCCAGGCCGCGACGACGGACGGGGAGAATGACGTCTGGATCACCAACGAGCAACCCCACGTCGGCTCGACGTTGAGCCCGGCCGAGACCCTCATGGTGGGCGTCTCCACCGACGACCAGGATGGACCGGCGGGCGGCTCCGTCTCGTTGACGGCGTCTGGCGCCGACGAACCGGTCGCCATCACCTTCCAGGTTCCGCCTGAGGAGGGTGGGGTGAACGTCGTTGGGCCAACGGCGTACAGCTACACGACGCAGCAGGTGCAGACGAGTGAGGGCACCCACGCGATGTACCAAGTGACGATCTTGGGGCGCTGAGTCGGCTGGTCCACGGGCACGAGCTAGCGCAGCACCGCGCGCTCGCCTCCGACGCGATCCTCGCGCGCGTGAGGCTCGCTTCTCGACGCCCCAGCGACGTGCGGACAGAATCACTCTTTCGTGGGGTGGTTGCCCCGGCGGCGTGGGGAGGCGATGACTCCTGTGCAGGGCCGTTGCACAGGCGACGTGCGGAGGCGATCACACCTTCGTGGGGTCGATGCCCTAGCGCCGTGGGGAGGCGATCACCTCTGCTTGGGGCCGCTGCGCCATCGTGGATTCGTCGTCCCGTCGATGGGGGGAGCGTTCAACCCAACGAGGGGTGGCGCCCGATACTCACGCCCTCAAGCGTCGTGCGCTTGCAAGAGAGCACCGCAAAGTGGGCGCGCCGCCTATCATCCGACGATGCGTCGCGCGCTCGCCCTCACCGTGCTCAGCGCGGCGCTGAGCATCGCGACGCGCGCGACCGCTGCACCGACGTCCAAGTTGCTCTACTCGCGCTCGAACGACGCCAGCTCGTGCCCGGACGAGGAGGCACTCCGGCAGGCGGTCGCAGACCGCGTCGGCGGCGATCGGTTCTCTCCATCAGGGACGCAGACGATCGTCGTGAGCGTCTTCCGTCGCGGTTCTCCATTCGTCGCCACGGTCGCTCTCGTCGACGAGAGCGGCGTCTCGCACCCCCCCGAGCTGCACGTCGAAGGGAGCTGCGGTGAGTTGCTGGACGCTGTTGCGCTCGCGATCGCCATCGCGATCGATCCGCAGAGCCTCGCCCGATCCGCGACGCCCCCTCCGCCTCCGACGCCGAGCGAGCCCGTCGCCACACTGCCACCTCCCGCCGCGGCCCCCATTCTCCCCCCTCCTGCCCCGAAGGAGCAGCCGCTCGGCCCGGTTGGAGAGCCCTCCGCGCCGATGCCGGTTCGGCCTGCACCCTTGATGATCGAGGCGCGCACCGGGGCCGTCGCGTCGCTCGGGACCGCTCCTGGCCCCGCCGTCGGCCTCGCGCTGGGCGCCGAGGTGCGATGGCGTGCTCTGTCGGTCGCTCTGGAAGGGCGAGTCGACGCACCGTCGAGCATGCCGGCATCGGGCGGGGGCGAAGTCTCGTCCTGGCTCGTCCTCGGCGCAATCGTGCCGTGCTTTCACCAGGGTCCCTTCTTCGGATGCCTTGTCGAGCAAGCCGGATCCGTCCAGACCTCGGGATCCGGCGTATCGGTCACCCACGCGAAGTCGGTGCCGTGGCGCGCGACGGGGGGCCGCGTCGGCGCGCGCCTTCCGTTCTCGGAGACGGTGGAGGTCCAGATCCACGGGGACCTGGTCGCCAATCTCGACCCGATGACCCTCGTCCTCGATGGCGCGCAGGTATTCAAAGCCCCTCCTGCGACGGAGTCGCTCGGCGCCGGCGTCGTCTTCCATTTTCGATGACGAACTCGCTTCGCTCCGACCAATCCCTAGTGGTGGCTTCCCGCGAAGAGCTCGATGCCCCGGCCGTTCCGAAGGCCATCGACTTTCGGACTCTGTTTACGATGCACGCACCCTACGTCTGGAACACCCTTCGTCGCCTCGGCGTCCCTACGCCAGATCTCGAGGACCAGACGCACGAGGTCTTCCTTCAAGTGCGGCGCCACCTCGACGACTACGACTCGTCGCGGCCCCTCAAGCCGTGGCTCTTCGGCTTCGCGTACCGGATCGCCTCGCAACACCGACGTAGAGCGCACCGCCGTCACGAGACCGTCGGTAGCGAGCGCGTCGAGCATGCCATCGATACCGCGGCGCTCGCCGATGAGCGTCTGGCCGCAGAACAGGACCGACGCCTCGTGCTCGAAGCGCTCGACGCCATCGATCTCGATCGCCGCGCCGTCTTCGTCCTCTACGAGATCGACGGGGTCACGATGGACGAGATCGCGCGCTCGCTCGGTATCCCCGTGAATACGGCGTACTCGCGGTTGCGCGTGGCCCGCGGCGAGTTCGCGGCAGCCGTGAAGCGGCTGAAGCGAGGGGAGCGATGAGCGACGAGAACAAGCTCGAGAAGCTCGACCCGGAGCTCGAGAAGCTGCTGGATGCCGAGCGCGCCGCGGTGCCTGCGTCGGCAGCGATCGAGCGTGTGTGGGCGCGCGTGATCGGCGTCGCGCCCTTGAGTCCGGGCGGACATGCGGGGGGGGGCATCGCGGCCGGCACGTCGGTCGCGGGGACCGGGTGGCTAGCCTCGCACGCCGTTGGGGTCGGGTTGGCGATGGTCGTCGCGGGCAGTGTCACCGGTGCGGGACTCTACGTTTCGGGCGCGAGGAAGCGACCGCCACCGGAGCGCCCCGTCGTTCACGTCGTCAGCCAACCAAGCGCTCCCGCAGCGGCTCCGGCAGAACCCCCGGCGCCGCCGGCGGTCGTCTTGGCCGCGCCCACCCCCTCCACTGCGACGGCGCCTCCGCCCACCTCGCCCCCTAGCCACGCCCCCGCGCACGCGGCCCCCTCTCCAGTACCGTCGTCTCTGGCCGTGGAGCAGTTGCTGCTCGACGATGCCCGCCGCGCACTGAGCTCTCATGACGCCGACCAGGCGCTTGCCCTGCTCGACGAACACGAGCGCCGTTTCCCGCAAGGACAGCTCAGCGAAGAGCGCGAAGCGCTGGGCATTCAAGCGCTGGTCGCACTCGGCCGCTACGACGATGCGCGGACTCGCGCGGTACGCTTTCGTGCCGCGACGCCTCGCAGCCTCTTCCTCCCTGCGATCGAGACGAGTCTCGGGTCGATTCCGTGACGAGACGAGAGCGGCGTGACCAAACGAGAGCAAGGGAGATTCTCATGCGCGGTTGGCTCAGACTCGGATCGTGCCTTGGCCTGATTGCCTGTGGAGGCATGACGGTGAATCTCGGCGGTAGCGAGGAGGACGAAAGCGGTAGCCAGCCCGCCACATCGGCGGCCGTCGACTCGGGGACCAGCACGATCGCACCCACCTCGGTGAGCTGCGCGGGCGTGAGCTCCACGACTACATTGAGCGACGGGACGGGATTCAACGCCAACATCCCACCGGCATGCAGTGCGGCGGATGGGCCGACACAGACCCCCACGTCCGTCGCGCAGGTGGCGCAAGCCGTGGTTGGTACTTGGTACGACTGCCTCGGCTCGGGCCCGATCTTCACCTTGTTGGGCGACGACATAGCGTCCGGCTCGCAAGGAATCGAGCTGACGAAAGATGGCCACTACGTCGTGCTCGGGACGGGACCGGCCGACTATCCGATCCTGTCGACCGCCAGCACGGGTGCGTTCATCCCCCTGTCGGTGCCGGCCCCGGACGGAGGCGCCAGCATCCCCGTAGAGGGCACCTACCAAGTCGTGGACGCTTCCGCCTCGCTGGGAGCTAGCGCCTACCAGATCAGCTTTCAGCCCTCGACGGGCGGCGTCTATCTGGCGCAAGTCGTGATGCTCGGCTCTCCGACCAAGATGCGCCTCATCTCTGGAGCAGCGAGCACCACGGAGGAATTCGCGCCCGCGCTCCCGCTGACGTTCCGTGCGGGCGTCTGCAACTACACTCAGTTCGGGCCTCAGGCGCCTCCATTCGCGACTGCCGCTGAGATGCTCGCGGGCATCAAGGGGACCTGGATTTGGTGCGCCGGAACGGCGCTTCAGACTGCAAACGCCATCGTTGGGATCGAATTCCCCGGAGACTACACCTTCTCCTATTTGATCGAAGATGACTCGGGCAAAGTCACGCGCGGCACGGGAAACAACGCCGGGACGATCTCGCCCGGCGACGACGGCATTCTGAACCTTACGTACGGCGTCTCGGGCTCGGGAACGGACTTTCAGCCGGTGCTCGCCGCCTGTGAGTCGACCCTCGGCTTCGACTGGCAGCCGTATTGGCCATCCGATGCCGGGGACCAAGTCGACTACCAGCCAATTTTTCAGCGGACGACAGCGACCTTCTGACCGCGTTGGGAGGCGAGGTATGCGAGTTGTGTGCGCGATTGGAATGACCTTGGCCTTCGTAGGCTGCGGAGGGATCACCGCAGACCTCGGTGGCATGGGAACGGGAGGCGACGGAGGCGAACCGACGAGAGCGGTGGCAGCAGGTCCGACGCCTGCGCCGGAAGCGGGGACGGGCGCGACGGTGCGTCCCGTGAGCTGCGAAGCCGCAAGCTACATCGGTGCCCCGAGCGACGGCTCTGGCTACAGCGGCGAGCTCCCTCCAACCTGCGTCGCCTCGGACGGCCCGATGCAGCTCCTCACGTCGGCGGCCCAGGTGGCGCAGGCCATCGTCGGTACGTGGTACGACTGCTCCTGGGGAAACGACCCCAGCGATCCGATCCTCCGGGCGCTAGGTTACGACCAAGACGATCAGGGAGGAGGCCTCGCACTGACGAACGATGGCTACTACGCCGTGCTCAAGAACGGGCCCGGTGTCGAGCCGGCGGTCTCGACTCCCAATAGCGGAGCGTTCCAATCGATGTCCCTCACGGGGACGTATCAGGTCGTCGACGCGTCGGCCACTCTCGGCGCGGGGAGCTACCAGATCAGCTTTCAAGACTCGCTGGGCAACGTTCACCTCGCGCGGGTGGAGATGCTCGGTTCACCCACGAAGATGCGACTCATCTCCGGCACTCCGAGCATCGCGGAGGAGTTCGCGCCTGCGCTTCCGCTTACGTTCCGGGCAGGGATCTGCAACTACGCTCAGTTCGGTCCCCAGCTCGCTCCCTTCGCACGCGCGGCCGAGACGCTCGAGGGCATCACGGGGACGTGGATCTGGTGCGCAGGGCCAAGGCCCGCCCTGAACGACAACGTGGCCCCTATCGTTGGAGTCGAGTTCCCCGGGGACGGGACCTTCCACGATCTGGTGGAGGATGGGGCCGGTAGCGTCGAGCGGGGCAGCGGGAGCAACGACTTCGGGCCTGTCGTCGTCTCCGATGACGGGACGTTGAGCCTAATAGGCGCCGGCGGCCAGGGTGATACGCACGGCATCCTGCCTGTCCTCGCTGCATGCACGTCGACGCTCAGCTTCACGTGGCTCCTTTCGGGGCCAGTCGAGCAGCAGCCGATTTTCCAGCGAACGACGACGAGCTACTGAGGCGCTAGGACCCCGCCCGCTCTCCGCGCAATGGCCCCCAGCGCGACCTCACGCCCGTGAGACCCGCTTTACTTTCCCCCCCGCCCGCGCTCCTCTGATTCCTTGGGTCCGCTCGCGCCCGAGGAGCTTCGATGATCTCTCTCACCCGAAAGCGGCTGCTCGGTGTGAGTAGGGCGTCCTTGCCCCCTTCGCCGAGGAAGGCGGGCTACATCCCGTCCCCCCGTCACGCTCTCCTCGAACCGTTCCGCTCGGAACGGAACCGCGGAGCTACGTGAGAACGATCTTCTGCCGATCTTCGGTTCGAGCGGGCGAGTCTCCGAGGTGCTGACCGGGAAGAGGGCGCTCACGATCGAGATGATCCGCGGACTCCATGAGAGGTTTGGGATCGCGTACGAAGTGCTGGTTGCTTGTACGAGCAACCGAGCGGTCGGGCGTACGAAGGCGGCGACCAGGAAGCTGCGCGGCGAGGTCAAGGCGAAGCCTCGCGGAGCGGCGGCGGGGAAACGAAAGACCGGCAGGAGCGCCCGCGTCGGCGCTGGTCGGTAGTTTCAGGGAACGTACGTGGAAGCGTGCACGCGTCATCTTGAGGCGTGACCGCCCCGACTTCAGCGATCGAGAGACGCCCGGTGAAGCGCGAGCGCCGCATGCGCCGTCACGTCACCGCGCGAAAACGACGCGATCGGAGAGAGCGGGAAAGCTCCCTCGGCGTAGGCGGGATCGAGTGCGGCGGGCACGCACCCAGGCCGAAACTGCCACCGCTCGAGGAACCGACACGCGCGCGCGACGGCGGCACGTGTGCGCGCCGAAACGACGACGAGCGGCGCGAGTGCTTCGATGGTGATCGCGGTGAGCGCGACCTCCACGACGCCGAGCGGCACGGACTTCCGGTGGCCAGCGGCCCAGTGCCTCTTCATTTCCGCCAGCACGTTGTCACGCGACCGCTGGAATTCGGGGGCCACTCGGGGCGGCCCGACGACCGCCGTAAGCAACTGACATTACGTACGCACTTTTTGGCGCGAACCGCGCTACGCAGTTCCGCAAACCTCCTAGATGGGGAGGAGGGCTTCCTCACGGGGAGGCGTCGCGTCTCCCCCCCTAGAACCGCCCTCTACCATCCGAGTCGCCGCGCCTCCCCCCTCAGAGCCGCCCTCTACCATCCGAGTCGCCGCATCTCCCCCCTAGAACCGCCCTCTACCACCCGAGTCGCCGCGCCTCCCCCCCTAGAACCGCCCTCTACCACCCAAGTCGTCGCGTCTCCCCCCTTAGAACCGCCTTCTTCCACCCGAGTCGTCGCGTCTCCCGCCAAAGAACTGCCTTCTACGACGAGAGCCGTCGCGCCTCCGTTCCGCGATACCCTCGATGACGCACGAGTGCCCCTCAAGCCCGGCGACCGCATCGAGCGCTACATCATCGACGGCCTCCTGGGATCCGGCGGGATGGGCGAGGTCTATCGCGCACACGACACGCGCCTGAAGCGGTCCGTCGCCTTCAAGATCCTGCAGGCCGAGGACGCGCCCGACGCGCAAGGTCCAACGGCCGCGCGTTCGTCCCCCCCGACATCGAGCGGCGCGGCGCGGATGATGCGCGAGGCGCAGCTCGCCGCCGCTCTCGATCATCCGAACGTCGTCGCCGTCTTCGACGTCGGTCAGATCGAGCATCCCCCGGAGCTGCGCGGGACGACGTACCTCGCGATGGAGCTCATCCGAGGCGAGACGCTACGAAAGTACATCGGCGATCCGCGGGTCCGGATGAGGGTCCGCGTGCGGTGGCTCGAGGAGATGGCGCGCGCGCTCGCGGCCGCGCACGCCGCCGGCCTCGTGCACCGCGACGTGAAGCCCGAGAACGTGATGATCCGCGACGACGGGATCGTGAAGGTCCTCGACTTCGGCATCGCGAAGCGGACCCTCGCGGCGCCGACCGATCCGATGTCGTCGACGGAGGGGTACGCGGTCTCCACCCTGAGCGCGCAGGGGGCGGTTGTCGGCACGCCGGTCTACATGGCGCCCGAGCAGATTCGCGGCGACGCGGTCGACGGGCGGGCCGACCAGTTCGCGTGGGGAGTGGTCGCGTACGAGCTCCTGGCGGGAACCCGCCTTTGGTCGCTCGAGGGGGGCGCGTACTCGCTCGTCGCGCAGATTCTCCAGACGCCGGCCCCATCGCTCGCGACGGTGCCTCGAGTCGAGCCGCGGGTCGCCGCCGTGGTAGCGCGGGCGCTGGAGAAGGATCCTGCGGCGCGGTTTCCGACGATGGATGCGCTCATCGATGCGCTCGTCGGGAGCGCGGGAGAGGGGGACTCGGAGGCCAGGGTCCAGGTGTCGTCGCCGAGCTTGCCGGACTCGGGGGAGGCCGGGCTCGCGGAGGCGCCAACCCAGGCGAGCGGGAAGCTCGCGGGGATCGTGGCGAGCGTGGCGACCGAGACGACGGGGCCGACGCGGCCGATAGACCCGCCGAGGGCGCGACCGCGAACGTGGGGAGCCCGCGCCGCCGTGGTGCTGACCGCCCTCGCCGCGCTCCTCGTGGCGGCGGGGGGCGCCCTGCGCTGGCGAGCGCGCTCCCACGACGAGCGCTTCTCGACCGCGGCGGCGGCGACCCCGGCTCCCGAGTGCACGACCAACCACGACTGCCCCTTCGGCGATCCGAAGGCGCCGCGCATCTGCCGCGCCGGCACTTGCCGGGACCTCGCCTCCGCCGACTGTCACGTCCTGGCCGTCCAGGAGGAGATCGCCGACGACGCGACGCTCTGGATCGGAACGATGTTCCCTACGTCGGAAGAGGGGGACGGAGAGGAGATCAAAGCGAACGAGCGCGCCGCCGAGCTCGCGAGGAGCGACTTCTGGGACGTCACGCACGGGCTCCCCTCGGCGACGGGCATGGGGGCGTCGCGACCGATCGGGATCGTCGCCTGCGACGACGCGAAGCACCCGAAGGAGGTCGCGCATCACCTCGTGGACGACGTCGGCGTCCCCGCGGTCATCGGCTTCTCGGTCCCCGACGAGGTCGCCGATCTGTCGACGACGCTGTTCTTGCCCCACGGTGTGCTCGTGTTCGATGCCATGTGCCCCGACGAGTTCATCGCCTCCATGCCGCAGCCTCCGGGCGGTCCGAGGCTGCTCTGGAGGACGATGGCGAGCGGCCGCTTCGGGCAGCTCTTGGCGGCCGCGCTCGTCGAGAGCGTCGTCGAGCCCCAGCTCCGCGCGGCGCCGTCGATCGGCAAGAGCGGCCGCATCCGGGTCGCCGAGGTCAGAGTCGGCGCGCGCTCGGACACGATCTTCGACAACATGCATTTCAACGGGAAGACAGTGGCGGAGAACCGGGACGATTTTCTCTACGTCGCCGTCTGGGCCAAGGACTGGTTCAAAGGGGACTTCAGCGCGACGATCGCAGCGCTCGAGAAGTTCCAGCCGGACGTGGTCATCTTCGACGACACCAAGCTTTTCGAGGCGATCCTCGACCCCGTGGAGTCGCACCATCGGTCGGGCGCCCTGCCGCGCTGGATCGGGATCGGGAGCTTGATGACGGAGCCGATCAAGCACGCCCTCTCGCGCCGGCCAGGCCTCACCGCGCGCATCTACGAGCAGGACGTCGTCCGAAACGCGAACCGCGAGAGGCTGCGAAACTCGATCCGGAACCACTTCCCCGACGCGCCCGACGACGAATACGGGGAGGCCACGTACGACGCCGTGTACGCGATCGCCTACGCCGCCTACGCGGCGAGCCCCGGCCGCGCCCCGCTCACCGGAGCGACGATCGCCAGCGGCATCGCGCGCCTCCTGCCGCCGGGCGTCCCGACCGATGTCGGGCGGGCGGCGAAGTACCAGGCGTTCGAAACGCTGCGCTCCGGGGCCTCGATCGACTTGCGGGGCGCAGCGACCGAGCTCGACTTCGATCCGAAGACGGGCGACTCGAGAGTCGACCTCGACGTGCTCTGCGTCGCGCCGAAGGGCGATAGCGTGACCGAGCTCCCTTCGGGGCTGAGATTCAATGGGCGTACGAGCCGGCTGGAGGGGAAGCTGGAGTGCCGGTAGCGGTGGCTCCTCGACGCCGACCGCTTTCGCGCTCTTCCTCTCCCGAGACGCCCTTTACTTCCTCCCTCGGCCACGCTCCCCTGATTCCTTGGGCCCGCTCGCGCCCGAGGAGCTTCGATGATCTCTCTCACCCGAAAGCGGCTGCTCGGTGGTCTCGGTATCGCGTCCAGCGTCGCCGCCTCCGCCGCGCTCGGCGCGGCCTGCGTCGCATCGTCCTCGCAGTCGCCCTCCGGCACGGACGCCTCCATCGATGGAGCCAATCCCGAGAGCGACGCTGCCCCCGCCGGACCTGACGCCGGCGCCGACTCGCAGCCCGTGGGCTCTGACGGCGGGACCGACACAGGAGCCGCCACCAACGACGCGGCTCCCGAAGACTCGGGCCCGCTCGACAGCGGCGCCGACACGGCGACCGCTCCTCAAGACGCCGCCCCCTTCGTCCTCGCCATCGGGCAGACCTTCCCGGGCGAGATCGCAGCGGCGGGGGGCTACGTCTACTGGACCAACGCCCTCACCACAGGAAGCATCGTCGGGCTCCCGCTCGACGGCGGCGCGCCGATCTCGATCTCCCAGTACCTCCCGCGAGGCGTCGCCCTCGAAGGGGCCAACGTCTACTGGGTCACCTACGGGTTCGGCGCCACGCCGGGCACCGGCACCGTGATGGTCGCACCGCTCGGCAGCGCGACCGCGACGACGATCGTCTCGGCGCAAGAGGGGCCGTACTACGTCGCGACCTACGCGACGCGGGTCTTCTGGACGAACTACGGCAACTCGATCACCAATGACGGCGGCGCGGTCTTCAGCGTGCTCCCCGACGGCGGCGGCGAAACGACGCTCACCTCGGTGCAGGGCAACGTCACCGGGCACATCGCGACCGACGGCGCGAACGTGTACGTCCCCGCCGGGTTCGCCACCGGGAACGTCATCATGGTGCTCCCTCTCGACGGCGGCAGCCCCGCGCCTCTCGTCGCCGACGGCGGAGGCGGAGCGTCCAGCCTCGTGGTCGATTCGACGAGCGTGTACTGGATCGCGAACGGGAACGTGCTGAAAGCCCCGCTCGGCGGCGGAGCCTCGGCCCCCGTGACGCTCGCGTCCGGACAGAACAACCTGCCGACGGAGATCGCCGTCGACGGGACCTATGTGTACTGGACCAACTCCGGCGCTGGAGGGGGGGACGCGGGGACGATCCTGAAGGTGTCCCTCGACGGCGGCGCGCCGATCGTGGTCGTCGCCGGGCAGATCGACCCCTACGGGATCGCCGTGGACGGCACGTACGTCTACTGGACGAGCCCCAACACGGGCGTCGTGCAGGCGGCGCTGAAGTAGCCCTCAGGCCGGCGGCGATCGCAACCGGCGATCGACCGTGCGCTCGGAGAGCGGCGCGGCGACGGTGCGGGCGAGCAACGAGAGGACCGGGCTCGTCGCCGCGGTGGTGAGCACGGCCATGATGACGAACATCGTGAAGAGCGTGGGGGTGAGCACCCCGAGCTCGAGCCCCACGTTGAGCACGACGAGCTCGACGAGACCGCGCGTGTTCATCAGCGTCGCCAGCGTCAGTGCGTCGCGCCACCCCTGACCTGTGAGACGCGCGGCGACGAGGGTGCCTCCGCACTTGCCGAGGCACGCGGTCGCGACGACGAGGCCGCAGAGGAGCCAGTGGGTCGGCGAATGCAGTAGACCGAGCTGTACGCGTGCGCCCGCGTGCACGAAGAAGATCGGCAGAAGCAGAGCGAGCACGAGCCCCTCGAGACGACGCGCGATCCCCGAGGCGATCTTCGAATCCGAAGGGACGACGACGCCCAGGATGAACGATCCGAAGATCGCGTGGATGCCGATGAGCTCCGTCGCGAGCGAGGAGAGGAGGAGACCGACGAGCGCCACCGCGAGCACGGGCTGGGTGGCGTCCATGGACCGATGGCGCTCGACGAACCGGCGGAGCCACGGCTTCACGACGGTCAGCATCAGGAAGACGTAGAGCGCCGTCAGCGTCACGGTGACCGCAGCCCGCGACGCGTCCGCTTTCACCACGCCGACGACGACGGCCAGCAGGCACCACGCCGTCACGTCGTCCACGGCGGCGCAGGCCATCGCCAGCTGCCCCACCGGCGATCCGAGCATCCCTCGCTCCCGGAGAATGCGCGTCAGCACCGGGAACGCCGTGACCGACATCGCCGCGCCGCAGAACATCGCGAACGCCGTGAAGGAGACGTCCGCGCGGGCGGCGTACGGGTAGAGGAGCAGAGCAAGCGCGGCGCCGAGCAGAAACGGGACGGCGATGCTCGCGTGCGAGATCGCCACGGTCGCGTGGCGCAGCCGCTTCAGGTGCGAGTCGTCGAGCTCGAGACCGATCAGGAACATGTAGAGGATGACGCCGACCTGCGAGAAGACGGAGAGCACAGGCGCGACGGCTGGAGGCAGGAGGAGCGCGCTGAGGCCGGGGGCGACCTTGCCGAAGAGGGACGGGCCCAGCGCGAGCCCCGCGAGGATCTCGCCGACGACGGGAGGCTGTCGGATCTTCGCGAACAGGGAGCCGGCGGCTCGCGACACGCACACGATGGTGAGCAGCGCGACGAGGACCTGGACGAGGCTCACGACCTCGCGCGAACCGGGGAGACCGGACGTGAGCACGACCTCGTGGGTCGAGCGGAGAGCGGTGCCGATCCGGCGGATGACGAGAAACACGACGACGGCCGCCACCAGCATCGAGGCGTACATGCCGGCCCCGACCCAGGCGGGATAGCCACGCGCGGGGGCACCGCCCGCCACTTCGGATGAATCGACGGCTCTCATGGGTCAGCCGGCGGCGACGCCGTTCAGCCCCTTGCCCGCGCGGAGGACGGCGAGGAAGCTCGGGTGATCGGAGGTCAGGTCCCTACGCCGCTCCGTTCCGAGGAGCGTGCCGTAGCGAGCCATGTCGCCTGCCATCATCTGAAGGCGAGCGCGGAGCGAGTCGGACACGACGGCGCCCGTGCGGTCGACGTCGACACCCGATACCCCGCAGACGCCATACGGCAGGCTCCACCCGTAGCACTGCCGTACGGCGACGCGGAGCGCGTCCATGGCGCTCACCCCCCGCTCGTTCGAGACGCAGACGAAGCCGAACAGCTTGCCGGTGAACTCGCGCCAGAAGTAATCCATGAAGTTCTTCAAAACCCCCGACGGGTTGCCGTGATAGTCGGGCGTCCCCAGGACGTAGCCGTCGGCCTCCTGGATGAGGGGAGCGAGCTCGCGGTACTGCGCGACGTCACGCGCCGTCGCCTGCTCGAAGAACGGGAGGCGTATCTCGCGAAGGTCGATGTAGTCGACGCGAGCCCCGTGCTGCTCCAAGCACTCTCCCACGTGCCGCACGAGCGACGACGTGGCGGAGTTGCGATCCATGCTCCCCTGTATGGCGGCGATTCTCGGACTCATCGTTCCCTCCGCATCCTCGTTGCGCGTGTCACGACATCGCGCTGACCTGCGACGGTGACGCTCCGTTGGTCATTCGCTTCGGCTCCGCGGGCTCGACGGCGCGCACCGACAGCTTGCGAACCACCACGGAGGTCGCCGCCGCCGCCTCCGGCTTCGGCGTGTTCGACGTTCGCGTGAGGAACATGTCCCAGAACGGCTGCCTGGCGACACCGAAGAAGCGCGACATGTACGAGCCGAGATTCGACGCGATCATGCGGGCGAACGCGCCCACGCCGAAGTCGTAGTAGTGGCGCGTGGAGGCGGGCCCCACCGTCTTCCCCCAGATGAACATGCGGATCAGTCGCTCGAGCGTGAACGTGCCGATGGTTCGCTCGCGCGGATCGCGCCGCGTGATGAACGAGGGCATCGCTTGGAAGTGATCGAGCGCCGCGTAGAGCGCCTTGATCCCCCTGTCCTCGTCCCATTCACCGCGATCCACCTTCTCGACGGCGTCGACCATGGTCTCGAAGAGCTCGGGATACCCCTCGACGCTGAACGCGAGAGGCGTCGCGTACCTCTTGCTGAAGCGCTCGTGCAGGTGCGCCTTGTCGCCCGTCTCGTCGTACTTGAGGATGCATTTCATCGCGCCGAGCGTGTTGAAGTACGTCCCGATCTCCCAGACCCGGTACCAGGCATTCCAGAGCGGGAAGCTGCGGAACGACTTGAACGAGGTCGCGACCAGCCGGTCGAAGACCGCGGTCTTGTGGAGGACCTGGTTCTCCAGCATGGCCAGCCTGCCGTACTGCATCCGTCCCTGCGCGAACGACTGGATCAACACGTCACCGAGCACGTTCACCGCATGCACGGTCAGGTTGAGGCCGGTGGAGAAGAGCGGGTCGATGAACATCGCCGCGTGCGGCAGCGCGAAGTAGCGCCCCGTCGCGAGCTTCGCGCTCGAGTACTGAATCCGGGGCGACGACACCCACTTGCGGGTCGCCCTCGCCGCCTTGAACTGCTGACCGATGCTCGGATAGCGCGCCAGGAACGCTTCGAACTCCTCCTCGGGCGGCGTGCCCATGGCCGGGTACTTCGTGCAGTCGAACATCACCCCGACGCTGCACAGGCTGTTGGTGGCCTGCTTGTGGTTGTTGAACGGGATGACCCACATCCAGCCGCCGTCGAAGATGTGATGGAGCGTCGTCTGGTCCATGCGGTACGGCATGCCGTGGGCCTTCGCGTCCACCATGGCGTCCCAGCTGCCGACGCCGACCATGTGCGTGAAGATGCCGCGGGACTGCGTCGTGAGCTTGGTCGGTACGTCGCGGATCTCCATCTTCTTCGCGAACGGCGAGAACGGCCCGCTGGCGTCGACGACGAACTGGCAGCGAAACTCGCCACGGTCGGACGAGAGCGTCACCCCGTCGTCGTCCACCGTGAAGTCCTTGACCGTCGTCCACTGGTGGATCTCCGCTCCATAATGGGCGGCCACGTTGAGCATGTACTGATCGGTGTCCTGCCTGAACCAGTGCGAGTCGGGTCCGAACGGCGGGCTGAGCGTCGCGGTCTGCGTCGTCTCGTGCGGCAGGTGCGGCTGGTTGTCGTGGTGGTAGCAGAAGGAGAATCCGCGCTTGATTCCGTGGCTCGAGCCGACGCCGTCGCGATGGTCGAAGAAGTTCGCCATGTTGCCGATCTCCGGGACGTCGTAGAGGCGCGACATGATCTTCAGGTTCGTCGTCGTCTCGGGCACCGTCGCTTCGCCGATGGCGAAGCGCGGGTGCGTGCCGCTGTCGAGCACGGCGACGCGAACGTTGTGCCGCGCAAGGATGGCGGCGAGCAGCGTCCCGGAGATGCCGGAACCGAGGATGACGACTTCGTATTCTTTGACCATGACGAGACCTCCACACGAGTGAACGCACAGACACGGAAACGCGAGACGGACGTGGCGAGGAGAAGCGGAGCGGAGCTCCGAGTTGCGGGTGTGCGCGGGCCCCTAGGCCGCAGCGCGTGATCGTTCAGCGAGGGCAGATACGAGGTGCTCGGGGAGCGCTCCTACCTTTCCGGTCTCGCCGTCCATCCAGACCCCTTCGAGCTCGCCGACGGCCAGCTTGGATCTCTCCCCATCGTCGGTGAGCTTGTAGAAGGCGAAGTGGAGCTCGAGCCCCCCCTGGTAGAGGCCTCGGAGCGCCATCACGACCTCGATACGGTCGAACGGCATCGCCTCACGCAGATGGCGCACCGTCGCGGCGCGGCAGACCACCTGACCGCGCGGGCTCTTGCTCCCCTGCTTCAGCGCGATCGAGTGGAAGAACCGATCGATCACGCGACCCGCCCAGCGGTAGTAGTTCGCGTAGTACACGTTGCCGACGAGGTTGGACTCGGCCGACGTCGTATCGAACGTCAGGCTGACCAGCTCGGGCTCGACCCTTGGAGCCTTGGGAGCGACGTAGATCGCCGGCCCGAAGTCGATCCCCTGACGCGCTCCGGGGAGCTCGAGGCGCAGATCCGGCTCGACCGTACCGACGACGACGGCCGCGGGCGCCGGCAGATAGGAGTCGATGAGCTCCTGCATGTAAGCGGGGAACGGACGGAGCTCGACGGCGCCGTGGCTCAAGATTTTGACCCACGTGGTCGTCATCTCGCTGGTGGCGACGGGGTGCTCCGAGCCATCTCGACCGATGGCGACCCACTCGAAGTGGAGATCGACCGAGGAGCCGAACTGTCCGTAAGCACGCACGACATGCATCCGCCCCTCGATGAGGTCGAGGCTGCTCGCGTCGCCCACGACGCGAATGTTCGAGTGGTTCGTGACCATTCCCCACTCGCCCGACGCGAAGTCGGCGACCAGGCGATCGGCGATCGTCACCGTGGCGAGCTCCCGAATGCGCCCCATCCAGTCGGCGAAGACGTCGAAGTGGAGGCCGCGACGGAGGGTCGTCGTGTCCTTGAACGTGACGCGGAATCGATAGCGCAGCTCCGGTTGCCCGTTGGGACCCGTGGTCGCATACGAGTAGGCCTCGCCATCGAGAGGTGTCACCGCACGTCGGAGACCCGACGCGCTCGCCGGCCGCGCCGCGGGGGCGACGCGCGCGTCGGCGCGCAGGACGAGCGCCACCATGCGCACCGGCGGTCGCGTCAGGCGAACGGAGAACGTCACGACCTCGGCGTTCCTTCCTTCGATGCGAAGCGAGAACACCGTGGCGTGCGCGTCGCGGCGATGCGCGACGATCTCGATCGGGCCGGCGCCGAGCGCCTTCCTCACGCTCTCGAACGCGCACCAGAGTCGCGTTCCCGCTTCATCGACCGAGTCGCCGGAGTCGACGAGCTGCCGAAGCATTTGCTCCTGCGGAGCGCCGAGAATCCCCACCCATTCGGCATGGGTCCGGGTCGCGATGCTCTCGAGGTCGCACCCCTGGGCCCCCGCGCCTGCGACGCAGAGGCAGTACCGGCCGTCGTGAGACAGAGAGACCCCCAGCTGCTCCTCGCTCGTTCCGTGGATCGACGGCTTGCCGTCGTCGCTCCACTGAAGCTCGAGCGCACCCGGGTTCGTGTCACCTGCGGCATAGAGAGCCCTGGCCGCGACGTCCAGCACGAGCGGGGCCTCCAGGAGCCGCCGATTGGACCGGTCCATTCCGGCGAGGCGCGGCACGAAGGTGAGCGACCAGAAGGGCGTCGTCGCCTGTCCGAGAGCCTGGAGAGTCTCGCGGAAGATGCGTGCGTCGCGCGCCGTCGGGTTGACCCAGTCCTCTGGATCGGCCGACGCGGGGTCGAGCTCCATCTGCTTCAGGCGATAGCCGACCAGCGTCTCCAGCACCCCGTCCTCGCCCGTCGCGGTGACGGCGCACACGGGCCCGGTCTCGTTCCGCTCGGTCAGGTCGTTGCGTGCGAGAACGACGCCCGGCTCGCCGCGTTGCAGCGAGTGGATGTGAAGCGCGTCGATCCCGATCGGAAGCAGGATCCCTTTGACCGAGAGCTGCGCGCTCTGGAGAAGGACGTCCCGGAACGACGGGTCCCCGAGGATGAGTCGACCGGCATACTGCGGAGAGAAGTACTCGGCGGGCGCGTTGCGCCGGATGCCGATGAGCGATCCCGCGGAGTCCATCGACCACACACGCTCGAGTCGTTGGAACAGCGACCCCTGAAAGAGGAGACCACCGTAGAGTTCTGTCTTCGGATCGATGTCCACTGCCGCGGGAGGCGCGACGAGCCGGGTCGTCTCGACGACGCGCGGCGCTTCGAGCACGAAGGTGCCGGCGAAGTGATCGTGGATGAAGCTGGTCTGCTCGGTGCGAATGCCGACGCGAACCGAGATCGGGTCGTTGAAGGAGCTACGCTCCAGCACCTCGGCGCGAACCTCGATCTCGGTCCCCTTGCCGCTGCCGACGACGATCGGACGGGTGAGCTGGATGTCGGTGATCTGGAGTGACGTGAGCTCGCTCTTTCCGAGCAGGTGCGCGACCGCCTGGGCCATCGCCTCCAGACCGAAGACGGTCGGGAAGAGGTACACGCCGCGGAAGTAGTGGTCTCGGAGATAGAGGTCGTCGTCCAGCGTGAGCCGCGTACGGGCCACGATCTCGACTCCCGGCTCGAGGCTTGTCACGTTCTGCAGGAACCGGTTCGCCTCCGGCAACGCCGAGGTCGTCGGGTGCCACGTGTCGAGACCCCCCAGTCGGCTCGCGATGACGACGTGACTCGCGCTGCTCTTGCCGAGGACGGAGTGGAGGAAGTGCTGGACCCCGCCGTCGAGCGGGATGGCCGCTATGCCGAGCTGCTCGAGGTGCCCCGTCGCCCCCAGCCTCGCGCCCATGCCCACCTCGTCCCAGACGCTGTACGCAAGGGCGACGACGTCGGTCGCCGGGTGTGCGCGCCGGAAGGCGAGGAGCTGGGCATGCAGCGCCTCGTTCGAGAAGGCGTACCAGGCGTTGCCGTGCATTCCGGTGATTCCGATGATCGACGACATGCCGACCATCAGCTTCGGCGGCGCGTTCTCCAGCGCGTCGCAGAGGTTCAAGAGGCCCACCAGCTTCGGGCCGATCTTGCGGAGCGCTTCGGTCTCGTCGACCTGCTCGATGCGACGGGGCTTGTTCACGCCGGCGCCGTGGATGACGCCGGTCACGGGCCCGACTTCCTGGGCGATCTGCCGCACCAACCTGTGCACGGCGTCCGGATCGACGACGTCGCACGCGTAGTACCGCGCGAAGAGCCCAGCCTCCGCGTAGCGCGCGAGCGTCTGGTTCACTTCAGGCGACGGCTCGTCTTTGGAATTCGGACTGGAACCGATGAGCACCATCCTCGCGCGCGTCACCTTGGCGAAGGCGAGCGCGCACTCCGCGGTGATCCCCTTGGCGCCCCCCGTCACGAGCACCACGTCGCTCGCGTCCCAGCGGAGGTCGCGCGGGGGCTGAAGATGCGCTTCGACGGCGACCGGCGCCTGCGCGTAGCGCCGACCGCTCTCCCCGTAGTGACCGAGGACGTAAGCCCCCGTCGAGATCCGCTCGTCCATCACGCGGTCGGCGACGAAGTCGTCGGAGTGACCCTCATGGAAGTCGAGGACGAGGACGCCGACGTTCGGTCGTTCCAGATGAAGCGTGGCGGCGAACGACGAGGCGCACCCCGATGCGATCGTCGCCGAGGAGTCGCCCGGCTCGACTTGAATCCCACCGAACTGGACGAAGATCACGCTGGCGCAGGCGCTCTTCCCCGCGGAGACGAGCGCCGCCGGACGCAGGCGCGCGATGGTCCGGTGCAGCGGCTCGCGCCGGCTGCCGGCGGACGAGCCACCGCGCGGCAGGAGCACGATGTAATGGTGGATGTCCCCGGCCTCGTGGGTCGGCTCGCCCCCGCCGACGGTCACGACGATCGCTCCCGCTGCCGTGAGACGCGAGCGCAGCGCCGCCGCGAGCGCCCCGTGCGCGTCATCGCACTGAATCGCGACGACGCGATTCCTGTAATCGGTTGCAGCGAGGGAGAGATCGACGCTTCGCGCGGTGGCGCGCATCTCGAAGCTTCGAACCCAGCTCCGCTGACGGAGACGCGGAGCCGGTGCCTGTGCCGGAGACGTGCCTGCGCTCCCCGCGAGGAGGGCACGCATCTTCGCGGCGACCTCGCCGATCGTCGCCTTCGCGAGCTGGCTCGGATCGAATCCGCTCTCGATCCCGAGGGTCGCCGCCGCCTGGGAGAGCAGCGCCGAGATCTTGATCGAATCGAGATTCAAGTCGTCCAGAAGAGAGAACGTCGGTGCGAGCGTGCTGCGGTCGAAGCCGGTCTGCTTGGCCGCCAAGTCCAGGAGCAGGTCTTCGGGCGAGATCGTCGCCCTCGCGGCCGTCGGTCGTGCGGGGACGAGGGCGTCGAGACGCGCCGCGATGTCGCCGAGGGTCGCGCCGGCGAGCGCGGAGGGATCCAACACCCCCAGGACGCCCAGCGAAGCCGACGCGTTGCCGATGAGCGCGGTGACCTTGATCGAATCCAGGTTCAGGTCGTCGAGGAGCCGGAGCTGTGGAGTCATCTCGGAGGCCGAGAAGCCGGTCAGCTTGGCTGCCAGCGCGACCAGCAACGGGTATGCGGTCGCCGCCGTTGGGTTCGAGCGCACGAGCGCGGGTGAGGCGGAACGATCCATCCCAGCTCCGTCGGCGCGGCCGTCCTGCGGGTTCCTCGTCCCCGCCTCGAGAGTACGGGCGTGCTCCGCGTCGCCGTCTATGGCGCTGCTCGTGTCACGGAGTCGCTCGGTCAGGAACTCGGTGAAGACCTCGCGCTCCCCGTCACCTGCGTCGAGCGTCCGCTCGCAAGGGTTGACGAGGAACGACTGGTTCCTGGCAGGGGTGAACGGCCGGAGAATGCGCCTTGCGTAAACCTCGTCCCACCGGAGGGTGACGCCCGAGGTATGCGCCGACGCGAGCACCCAGTTCAGGTCTCCGAACGCCTCGGGGGAGCGCTCCACCGGCAGAGCGACCATCGCGGTCCCGCCGCCGGGCTTCGCGATGAGATTCGAGAGCGCGTTGCCGGGTCCCACCTCGACGATGGCGTCGCACGTGCGGCTGAGCGTCTCGAGAGCGTGGACGAAGTCGACCGGCTCGACGATCTGCTTGGCGAAGTGCTCTCGCATGTTTCGATCCGCGGGGACGGGGCGTCCGTCGCGAGACGAGATCACGGAGCACCGCAGACGGAGCGGGGTCTGCGGGATGGGCGCCAGCTCGCGTAGCTTCTCGGCGGCGCGCGCGACGAGCGGAGAGTGGAAGGCGTTGCTGACGGGGAGCGGAACGGCCTTGATGCCACGCCGTTCGGCGAGCGCCTTCAGCGACTCGAGGGCCGACAGATCGCCGGAGACCACGGTCTGCTGCGGACCGTTGATGTTCGCGACCACGAGCGTGCCCGTCGTCCCAACCGTGGCGACGAGATCTGCCGCCGCCGCCCGGTCGCACGCCAGGCTCGTCATGCCCGCGGTCGGCACTTCGCTCCCGGCGGCCATGAGCTGGCCCCGAACCGTCGCCAGCTGCACGAGCGCCTTCTCGTCGAACGCACCCGCCGCAAAGAACGCCGTGAGCTCCCCCAGGCTGTGCCCCATCACCGCGGTCGGCGAGATCCCGACGCGCTTCAGGTAGTGCAGCCAGAGCAGCGAGCTGAGCACGATGGCCGGCTGGGCCACCTGCGTCGGCTTCAGTCGCGCGGCGGCCTCGTCCACCTCGGTCTTGTCGACCAGCCGGTCGCTGTCGACAAAGAGACTCGCGGCGAGGTTCTTGGTCCCCAGCTGCGCCGCCCAGCCGTCGGCGGCGTCGACCAGCGCGCGAGCCCATTCGAATCGATCGACGAGCACGCGGCCGACGTTCGCCTTCTGCGCCCCCTGACCGGGAAATACGAACGCGAGGGAGCGCGGCTTCGTGACGTGACCGAATGCGGCGCCCGCCTCCGAATCGATGACGACGGCCTCCAGCGACGGCGGACTCTCGAGGCGCAACTCCAGCGCACGCAGACGCTCTCCCATCTGCTCCGGCGAGCTCGCCACGACCGCGGCTCGAAACGGAAGCCCCGGCTCGATGGCCGAATTGAGTGACGCCGCGAGGTCCGCGAGCTCGGCGAGGCTCGCGCCTGCGACGTCTCGCGCGGCCTCGCCGACGACGCGCCGCAGGTCGGCGTGCGTGCGTGCCGAGAAGCAGAGGACCTCGCTGTCCTGGCGCGAGGCCATGGCGGAACGCTCGCCGATGGCCGGGCGAAGGTCGGGCGCCGGCGCGTTCCCGGAGCGCAGCGTCACGTGCACGTTGATGCCGCCGAAGCCCATGGCGGAGACCCCGGCTCGAAGCTCCCCTTCCGCGGGGACCACGCGACCCCGGACGATCGGGTACGTGCTGGCGGCGTCGCCCGAGAACACCTCGTGCGGGATCGCGCATCCAGCGGTCGGCGGAACGACGCGCTGGTTCACGGCCAGGACGGCCTTGATGAACGCGCCCACACCGGCCGCCGCCTTCGTGTGCCCGACGATCGACTTGAAGGACGTGACGCCCGTGCGCCGCTTGGTGGCTCCGCCGCCGTCGGCGATCGCCTTGGCGATCCCGAGCAGCTCCGTCCGGTCGCCAACAGCGGTTCCGGTTCCGTGCCCTTCGATGAAGTCGATCGCCCCGGGATCGACGCCGGCGAGGGCGTAGGCGCGCCCGAGTGCGAGGCTTTGCCCGGCGACGCTCGGCGCGGTGATTCCTCCCTTGCCGTCCGACGACATGCCCCAGCCGTCGAGGACGGCGTAGACCTTGTTGCCGTCGCGCACCGCATCCGCAAGGCGCTTGAGACCCACGAAGCCGCACCCCTCTCCCGGGATGAAGCCGTTTCCCCGCTTGTCGTAGACGGACATCTCCGAGGAGGTCAGGGCACCCGTCTTCGCGAACCCCACGAGCTCGAACGGGTCGAGGCTGATGTCGACTCCCCCGGCGATCGCGAAGTCCGCAGTTCCGGCGGCGAGGCTCGACGCGGCGGAGTACACGGCGATGAGCGAGGAAGAGCAGGCGCCGTCGACCGTGTAGCCCCCTCCGTTGAGATTCAGGAAGTTGCAGATCCGTCCCGCAATGGTGTTCGACAGTCCGCCCGCCAAGCTGTCTTCGTCGACCGGGGCGAAGACGGACTTGAACGACTGCTCCATGCTGCGCGCCAGCTCCACGATGGCTTCGGGTTGCATCCCCATGCGCTGCGCGGTCGCCGCGAGGACCTTGTTCACGAACGGCCAGCGCAACCTCAGCATGTTCGATCGGCTGAACTCACCCGTGAGTGTGTTGCCGACGATGACCTGCGTGGTCTTCTGCGGAAGGCTGGCCGCGGTGTACCCCGCGTCGTCCAGCATCTGAAGCGCGACGTCGAGCGCCAACCAGTGCGCCATGTCCGTGGCCTCGTAGGCGCTCCTCGGTATCCGGCGCCCTGCCCAGTCGAACTGGTACCCGTCGATGACGGCCGCTCTCACTCCGTACGTCTTGTCCGGAGTGCGGCGGTCGTCCGCCTGGTACTCCGAGAGGGGCAGGCGGCAGTCCGGCATGCGACGGAACTGCCGGCGCCGCGCCAGGATGTTCTCCCAGAGCTCCTTCGGGTTACGCGCTCCCGGATACCAGCACCCCAGTCCTACGACCGCTATGGGCACCGTCCGCGTCGGCGTGTTGGGGTTGGAGTCCGTGCGTGTACTCGTCGTCATGATGTGGCCCTTGTCTGAAGGAGTCTGGTTCGAAGTGTCCGGTCCCGGATCGAGTGCGCATGAGGGCGCGCGGAGGCACCGGGCTCGTCGCGAGCCCGTGCACGTCGTGCTTGTCCGTTCGCGCGGCGCCGTGCCGATACGGCGCCGCGAAACCGGTACGAGTCAGTCGGCGACGAAGCGACTCACGGATGGAAGACGGCGCCGTACCAAGCCGTGGTGACGGGAGGCCAGTTCACGATGCTCGCGATCTGCGGCGGCGGGAACTGCTGCGGCGCGTTGATGTCCGCCTCGGTCTGCGGATTCCCCTGGGTCTGGTGGCATTCCTGGCACGTGGTCGTGTTCGAGCCCCACTTGCGGTGCTTCATCTCGAAGTTGATCGGGTCGTTCGACGGATCGCCGTCCTGGTAGAGCGCGTAGATCGCATCGAGATTGTTCAACCGGTGCGTGAGAGCGGGCTGGCCTATCGTCCACTGCCCGTAGGTCTCGGTCTGCGAAGGCTGTAGCCGGAACGAGAGGTAGTCTTCGGCCGCGTCGAGCTGACCGGCCTTCATCAGGAAGTCCGCGTATCCGAGGGTGAAGCCGAGCAGATTGAAGGGGAAGCGGGGCAGGTCGGAGCAGGTTCGCACCGGCACCTCCTCGCAGAACGGGATGCCTGCCGCGTACGCCGCCAGCCCCTGGTCGAAGTTCGTTTCGCCGTCGAAGTACGGGAGACCGTACGTGAACGCGTGGAACGCGGGTTGAATGTGGTCCCAGAGAAGGTGCTCGGCATCGATCAGACCGATGGCCGTCTGATCGCCGTGAACGGTCGCGAGCCACCGTCGTTGAAGGAGCGAGAACCCGCCCTGGATCGCCGAGAGGCGAAAGCGAGGCTGCGTCGGATCGACGTCGTAGGCCGCCTCCAGCTCCTGGGCCATGCCGATGGTGTGAAGGCTCACGTAGGAGCCGACGACGAAGTCGTAGAGCGTCGTGGGATCGGCGTAGTCGGCCTCTCCCCCCATCCACAGGTTGACGGCTTCGAGCGCGAACGAGGTGTAGACGTTGCGCGGCTCACCCGCGAAGTCCGTCAGGAGCTGCGCGAGCGCGCTGTACCGGTTCTGCTCCTGGTTGAGGTGAAACGTCGTGCGGTAGTACACGTGCGCGGGATGGTTCTCGTCCAGCGTGATGGCCGCGCTCGTATTGATCCGTCCATAGAGAGAAGCCGTCGTGCTTGCGAGAGTGGGCGTGAGCCAGGTGGCCGTCGCGCCGAGGTCTCGGGCGCGACTGAGGAAGTAGAGAGCGACGATCGTGTGCTGGAGCCGCTGCCCGTCGTCGCCGGGTGACTGGTTGTTGAGCCATGAGAGATTCAAGTGATAGAGGGCGAGAAAGCGCGCGAGCTGCGCGTCGGCTGGATTGTCGAGGTACGCCGTGAGAAGCACTCGCTCGAGGGGAGGCAGAACCGGCTGCGTGGTGTGAGGGAGTTGCGTTTCGTAGTTGGACAGCGCCAGGCTCGACGCGCCGCCGTCCGTCACTCCGCCGGCGTCGACGCTCGACGGCGCAGCGACGCCGGCGAACATGTGTCCCCGCTGTAGCGACATTTCGTTGGCAATATCGATCCCGAGAGAGCGATAAAACGTCGCGTCTGAGAGGGAGGCAATTTCATGCAGGTCGCTGGTGACCGTCTGTGGCGCCGAACCCACGGAATCGATCCGCGAGGACGATCGCGACGTGGTCTCGGTACCGCTCCCCGTGACTTCGCCGCCTCCGCGCGTGGCACTGCAACCGGCTGCAACGCAGCAGATGCAAGCGGAGAGGAACGACGGGGCTCGCAATAGCTTGGGCATCATGAGTACTAGTTCTCCTCGAGAGGACGATGATTGGGCGACATGCCGCGACGAAACGCGCGTCCAGCGCGCTCGCCGTAGGAGCGTGTGACAGTTTCGAATCGGCAGACTCTCGGGCGGCCTTCGCCCAGGAACGCCCCGGGTCGCCGCTGCGCGCGTCGAACAGCAACGCGCATTTCAATCTAGGTCGACTCACAGCGTCGCGCTTGTCATCCAAATTGGTTAATCTAGCGCGCGCACGAATCGAATACGTAGCAATTCAATGACTCCATATATGGAGGCACTCACAAACATCATTGGGTATATGACCGACGCAGGTCATCGAAGCCGACTCTTGGGTCGGAACAAAGGGAGCGACGAGTGACGTGCGCAAGTCGCGCGCGAACGGTCGACGACGACCGTTACACGTCATGAGCCGATGCGGCTCCTGTCGCTCGGATCAGCCGCCGATGACGTGCGAGCGTGTGGCTCGCGCTCTTCACCGTTGCGTGCGGGGCTGCGTGCGCGGAGCCCACGCGACGTCGCCCGCAGGAGCCACGGGCTCGGCGCTCGCGCGACCCGTCTCGGGAGGATTCTTCATCCGAACGGCGAAGTAGACGAAGCCCGCGGCGAGGCATGCGTGGAGAACGGAGTTCGGGACGATGCCAGACACCTTGGTGATGACGCCGTTGGCGAAGCCCAGGATCTCGATCGGGAACAGGCCCACTTGCAGGACTGCGTTGCCAACGAGGAACGCCCTCAGCGTCGGCGAGTCTGCGTGGCCTCTCATCTGGAAGGCGGCGACACCTATCGAGACGAGCGCGATGCCGAGCTCGCGGCACCAGACGTTCGCGGCCTCACTGGGCACGACGCCCTTGCTGTCCAGAAGGGCGGCAGGGGCGAAGAGGGCGAAGCTGCCGATGGCGACGGCGATGATCGAGACGATGGTCAAAAAAGTCTTACGGCTCATGACTGCGCTCCAATGTGTGCGGTCGGGTTAGTAAGTAGGTCGCCGTGCGACCGGTCCGAGGCAGCGAAGCTGCGCGTCGGCTAGCGTTTAAGGAATTGGAACGTAAACGGGCATGCTGCGCGCGATGCCGGCGTGCTTCACTCGTGATGGGCACGACGCGGCTCGAAGGGTGGCCATTGCGCCCCCCTCGTTCCCCCCACCAGCGAGTCTGCCGAATCACGATGTAGACAGTGTCAACTCGCAGGTTGTACGAACTCGAACGCACCGAGTCAAGGGCAGCTCGTGCGGATTTCAGGAGGTTTCATGTCGCTCAAGGGTTCCAGCGCCACGGTGCGAGGTCATGCGTTGCGGGAGCGCATCCTCGAGGCCAGCATCGCGATGATCGAGACCGATGGTCTCGAAGCGCTGTCCTTGCGTGAGGTCGCCCGGCGCGCGGGCGTGAGCCATCAGGCGCCGTATCGTCACTTCGCCGATCGCGAGGCCATTCTCGCGGCGATCTGCGAGCAAGGTTTCACGATTCTCGGCGAGAAGGTCGCGAAGGCACGCGAGGCCGGTGCCAACCCGACCGATAGCATCGAGCTGGCGACGCGCGCGTACATCGACTTCGCGGTCGAGCATCGCGCACACTTTCGGATCATGTTCCGGCCGGAGCTCGTGCACCTCGACCAGCACGAGCAGGCGATGAGGGCCGCGAACCTCGCCTTTGGTCACGTCCCGGCGATGGTCGCGGTGGCGATGCGTGGCGGTCTCCTTGTGGAGCCCAGCGCAGAGGCCATGACGGCGACGATCTGGAGCTTCGCTCACGGCTACGCCTGTCTTCTGCTCGACGGGCCGCTGACGATGATGATGCCCGGCGCGGCGGCGAACCCCAAGAAGGCCACGCGGGACGCGACCAAAGCGCTTCGTTGCATGCTTGACGCGACGATCAAGCACGGCGAGGGGCAGGCAGCGACGGAGAGCACGCGACGACGCCGTTCGGTGCGGTAGACGCAGCGTGCAGCCGCGGCGGACATGCTTACTTCCCGAGGAAGTAGAAGAGCCCCTTCTTGTTCGAAATGGCGATGTCGGGACGCCCGTCGCCGTCGAGGTCGCCAATCGCGAATTGCGTACCGATGCCGGAGTTGGTGTCGATGTCGAAACGCGCGAACGTCGGCCCGTGGGGACCGGTGTGCAGCGTGTAGTACGAGAGCACCGCGGGGTCGTCCACACCGGGGTCGGTGGAAGGGCCGTGCGCCCAGTAGCGCTTTCCGCTCACGATCTCGGGGACGCCGTCGCCGTCGAGGTCGTCGAGCCGGAGCGCATGCATTTGGGAGGTCGTGGCGTCGATCACGTGGTCGGTGAACGTCGGCTCGCTGCCGTCGGAGCGCTCCTGGTGCCACCAGTGGAGGCCGTAATCGTGGGGACGAGAACAGAGCACGTCGGCGAGCCCGTCACCGTCGACGTCGTAGGCAAACATCCGGCTACAGGCCGATGGGTTGGGGCCGAAGGCGAAGACGTGCGCGATCCACGCCGTCGGATCGGCCGTCTGTTGGAACCAGCCGTAGGCGGTGAGCACGTCGGCCCTGCCGTCGCCGTCGACGTCACCGGCTCCGATTCCGTGGGTGAAGACAGGCGCGCCAGCGAAGCTGGTGGCGATCGGGTGCTCGACCCAGGG
>Ga0302279_10000936_pt1 | contig 42992 bp, 42 predicted proteins | sample III_Bog_N3_3_FD_194541 | JGI IMG/M metagenome (GOLD analysis project Ga0302279, IMG submission 194541) | Peat permafrost microbial communities from Stordalen Mire near Abisko, Sweden - III_Bog_N3_3 | ecosystem: Environmental > Terrestrial > Soil > Wetlands > Peat | place: Sweden: Abisko... | reverse complement strand
CCGCGCCCGCCGGGGGAGGGGGCCATGCCGACGATCGGCTGGTTGAGGCGCATCGCCCCGGTGGAGCCCTCGAAGGCGGCGTCGCCGAAGGAGAAGATCCCGCCGTCGGCGGCCACCAGCCAGTAGCCCCCACCGTCCGGCGTCGACACCATCCCGACGATCGGCCGGTTGAGCGGGCCGGAGAGGGATCCGTAGGAGACCTCTCCACCGAACGAGGTGACGGCACCTCCGGCACTGGCGTCCCAGCCACCACCCTGGGGGCTGAGGGCGACCGCGGCCACGGCCACCCCGGACGCCGCACCGGGGCTGGCGACGGTGGCGCACGCACTCACCGCGGACGTGAGCCGGGCCAGGCCCGTCGGCCGGGCCGGACCCGGCTGTCCGACGATCGACACCACCATCAGGAGGGTGCAGACGACCGCGGCGCCGGCACCGAGCGGTGCTCGGCGGAACGGGAGCCTCCGCTGCCGTCGGAGCGCGCCACGCCGCAGACCCGTCCGGTCGCGGGACTCCCCGAGATCGACTGCGGTCGGGTGGCCCACGGGGGATGCATCGTCCAGGCACGCACCACGCTTGAGCCCAATGTGCCAGGACCGGGGTGCGTATCGGCCACCGGATCAGGAAGCTGCGGACTCAGCGGTCGTCCGCTCCGAGGAGGGAGGCCAGGACCGCCGCCTGCCCGGCGGGATCCGCCAGGTCCTCCACGAAGGCCCGCCCGGCCCGCCCCATCGTCGACCGGGTGCCGGGTGACGCCAGGAGGAGGCGAAGTGCCCCATCCCATTCGTCCGGAGACCGCGCCAGCAGGCCGGCCCCGGAACGCTCCACCAGTTCCGTGTTGACACCCACCGGGCTGGCCACCACCGGGACGCCGGCGGCCATGTATTGCAGGAGCTTGTACCCGGCCTTGGCCCGTGCATACTCGGTGTCCGGGAGCGGCATGATCCCGACCGCGAACGGGGCGAACAGCCGGGCTTCGTCTTCCAGCGACCACCGATGGAAATCGGCCGGACCGGACCACGGTTCGGAGGAGACGACGCGCAATCGACCCACGCCCTCCGACGCCAGTTCCGCCAGCACGGACCGGAGCGGATCGAGATATCGGAGTCCGCCGTTGGTGCCCGCCCACCCGATGAGTCCCGCCGTGCCGCCATCCACTGCCATCTGGTACGACGGCACGTCCGGAACCGTGGGGAGGACCGTCACCCGGGCCGCCGTCCGGGGGAGCTCCGCGGCCAGGACCTCGGTGCTCACGACGATCTCGTCGGCCCGATCCAGCAGGCGGCGGGCCTGGTGGGGCCCGTAGAGCCAGCGTGCGACGACGCCCTTCCCCTGCATCGACGGGGTCTCGGCCAGGAGTGCGTCGTCCAGGTCGAGCACGACCCGACCCCGGAACTGCTCGATCGGCCGCACGACGGACCCGGGACCCATCGCATAGACGCCGCGCTGGACGAGCAAGGCGTCATAGTCATTCACCACGGCGCGCAGTTGCGCATATCTCTTGCAATACCGGACCACATGATTGGCGAAGAACAGGGTCTGACCGATTCGACCGGGACGACGATCGGGTCGGTCATTTGCCGTGAAAACGTCAACAGTCTCAAATTCATCAGCCAGTCGCTCCACATGGCGTAACGCCCGTGCCCGAGTGGAGGCGCTCCAGGTACCGTGCTGCGTGATCACCGCCACCCTGGTGCTCATTTGTCGCCTTTCGCGCGAGGTGCGGCCCGTCCGGAGGTGTGCGCCCGCCGTGCCCGACCTCCGGTACGGACCGGGCATCCGACCGCCCTGACTCTAGCGATCCCCGGACCCGGGTGACCTGCCGGGCCGCGCCACGGAGTGACGGGCGCCGGTCGGACCTCGGAGTCCCCCCTGTATCGGTGCTTCCCGCGCCAATGACGTCGCCCGCAGGTCGCGAGTTGCCGTATGACGCATCCCGCGGCGTCGGCACCCCAAACGCTCGAAGTGATAGTCGAAGACACCAAAAGGGATACACGGAAGATCGTGGCGAACTGAATGATCCTCCGACTCGCGCCAGTTAACGAGCCGTTCATATGCCAGAAACGCGCTGGTGTTGATCGTGGGCTTACGTGGAAGCAAGTGAGGCCGGACAGGTGATTGGTGGGGGCATCTGGAGGACCCGACGGACAGAAGGGACGCACCAGCTCCATGGCGATCGACTCCGGAGTGCCCGCAGTGTCCGTCGGACCCGAGCTGACCTCCGGCCCCGCAGCGGACGGGTTCGCGTCCCGTCGGAACCTGACCCTCGTACCCGGTGCACCGCCGCGGAACGATCCGTCGCGGATCGGGAGGATCACCGCCCCCCAGGTCCTGGTGGTCAGCGACCTGATCTGCATGACGTTGCCGGCGACCTGGAACGTCACCCATGTGCGCGCCATCGCCACGGTGGCGCTCGTCTCCGTGACCCTGTTCTGGTCGGCGGACCTCTACCGGCCCCGGCTCCAACCGCTCTTCCTCGACGAATTCCCGGCCCTGCTCGGGCGCATGCTGGCGGCGACGGGAATCGTGGCCGCCCTCAGCGCACTCCGCCACGCCACACCCGACGTGTCGACGTTCCTGGCCGGTGCGGCGGCCGCCATCGCCCTCACCCTGGCGGCCCGGGCGGTCATCATGTTCGGCATCCGTCTGGCGCGGCGACGGCGGATCGTCGTCCATCGCTCGATGATCGTGGGCAGCGGGCCGATCGCCGACCGGTTGGCGGACACCCTGTCGACGGTGCCCGACTACGGCCTGTCCGTGGTCGGGTACCTGGCCGACAATCCGTCCCCGGGGTCCCCGATCGACGAGGCGTCCTACCTCGGCCCGATCCGTAAGCTCCGGTCCTCCATCTACAGCCACGGGGTCGAGGTGGTGATCATCTGCGACCAGGGGTTCGCCGAGGGCGAGCTCCACTCGATCGTGCGCCAGGCGCTGTGGAACGACTGCGACATCTTCCTGGTGCCGCGGCTGCATGACGTGGTCAAGCAGGCATGGGTGTCCGAGATGATCGGCACGGTCCCGGTGGCGCGGATCGGCTCCGACGGGCGGTGCGGTGTCCCGTGGCGGTGCAAGCGTGCCTTCGACATCGCCGCCAGTTCGCTCGCACTCGTCCTCCTGTCCCCGCTCCTGGCGCTGTGCGCCCTCGCCGTCCGGATCGACGGTGGACCCGGCATCATCTTCCGCCAGGTCCGGGTGGGCCGCGACGGCAAGCCGTTCGAGATCCTCAAGTTCCGGTCGCTCCGGCCCGTCGACACCACCGAGTCGCAGACGAAGTGGTCGATCTCCAACGACGACCGGATGACGCCGATCGGCCGCATCATGCGCCGCACCTCCCTCGACGAACTGCCCCAGCTGTGGACGATCCTGCGTGGCGAGATGACGATCGTCGGTCCCCGGCCGGAGCGTCCCCACTTCGTCAAGAAGTTCTCGGGCGAGGAGCCCAGCTACCTCTACCGCCACCGAGTGCCTGCCGGGCTGACCGGTCTCGCCCAGGTCAACGGGATGCGAGGTGACACGTCGATCGCCGAGCGGTCGCGGTTCGACAACTACTACATCGAGAACTGGTCGCTGTGGCTGGACGTGAAGATCATCCTCCGCACGTTCTCCGAGATCCTGTCCGGCCAGGGTGGCTGATCCGGTGTCCGGGCGCCACGCGGACCGCGGGTCCGAGGGAACCGTCGTCCGCGTCCTCCATGTGTCCCAGCCGGCCGACGGCGGAACCGCCGCGGTGGTCCGCACGCTGGTGTCGGCCGATGCCGCGCAGGGTCGCTCCGTGGCCGTCGCCTCCCCCCGCGGTGCGCTCGGTGACTGGGCGGGAGAGCAGGGCTTCGACTGGACGGAGCTGCCGCTCGGCCGACGGCCCGAGGCCGCCGACCTCCGACATGTGCGGGCCCTGCGTCGCCTGCTCCCCCACGTCGACCTCGTGGTCCTCCACTCCAGCAAGGCGGGGGCGGTCGGCCGCCTGGCGCTCGGATCGCTGCCCCGGGCGTCACGGCCGACCTGTGTCTTCTACCCGCATGCGTGGTCCTGGTACACCGCCGGACCCGCCGGCAACGTCTACCGGAGGTTCGAGCGGCTGGCCGCGCGGTGGGCCGACCGGATCGTCGCCGTGTCGGAGCCCGAACTCCGTGACGGCCGGCGCGGCCTGCCCCGTTCGGCCTCGGCGAAGTTGCGTCTGATCGAGAACGGAGTCGACGTGGAGCGCTTCGTTCCGTCCGGTCTCGTCGCTCCACGCCCGCCCGGCCCCTTCATCGTGTGTGTCGGGAGGCTGTGCGAGCAGAAAGGACAGGACCTGGCCATCGAGGCACTGCAGATGCTCGGGATGGAGGAGGTGACGCTCTGCCTCGTCGGTGACGGTCCGGACCGGAGCCGACTCGAGCACCTCGTCGACGACCTCGAGATGGAGCGGTGGGTCCGTTTCGAGGCCGCCCAGGACCCTCGTCCCTTCTACCGGAGTGCCGACGTGGTCCTCGTGCCCAGCCGATGGGACGGAATGCCACTCGTGCTGCTCGAGGCGATGGCGTGCGGGGCCACCGTGCTGGCCACCCGGGCCGCGGCGGCTGGCCTGCCCGACGGCAGTGCTCTGGCGATCGTCGAGGCACCCGGCGCGACCGGCATCGCCACCGGGCTGCGACCCCTCCTCCGTGATCCCGAGCTGCGCGCCCGCACGGGCCGTGCCGCCGTCGCACTGGTCCACGAGCGCTATCCGGCCAGCCGTGTCGTCGACCAGTACGACGACCTGGTGCGCACGCTCACCACCGACGCCGTACCCGATCCACTGCCGGCCGGCGAGCCGCAGACCGCATGACGACCATGACCACGAAGAGCCCGGTCCGGCGTGCGGACGGCCGGTTCCGCACGACCGCAGACCCGTCACCCAGTACAGGAAGCGAGCACACGACGTGACCGCACACCCCATCGAACAGACCACGCCCGTACGCGCGGCCGCCCCCCACGGTGCCGTGTCGGAGCCGACCACCATGCCCCCGTTCGGGCGGAGCGCCGACCCGTGGCAGGCCGTCGACGGTGGGCCGGACGGGGATGGTCACATCGGGACCGGCGTCGCCGGCGACCGGGCGACCGACGGTGAGGTCAGCCGGCTCGGCGTGCTGTGGAGGGCGAAGTTCGCCATCGCTGGAGCCACCGTCGTCGTGGGCGCGCTCGTCTACGTCGCCAGCAGCCTCATGACGCCGGTCTACAGCTCCTCGACGACCATCGTGGTGACCGCGGCGTCGACCCCGGGCGGGTCGGCGCAGGACGTGGCGCTCGCATCGAACGATCTGGCCGCCCAGGACGCCCAGCTGGTCACCGCCGACGCGGTCATCAGCGCGGCGGCCGCGCAGCTCCACGTGTCCGGGTCGACCCTGTCCAGCCACGTGTCCGCCGGGACCGTCAACGCCCAGAACGTGATCCAGGTGACCGCCCAGTCGTCCGGTAGGGCCGCGGCCCAACAGTGGGCGGATGCCATCGCCCGTGACTTCCAGGCGTACCTGGTGATGCGGGCCCAGGCCAATTCGCAGGCGCTCCGGAACGCGGTGGACCAGCAGGCAGCCCCACTTGACCAGCAGATCGCCCAGCTCCAGAGCGATATCGCCAAAGCGCCGCCGGCCGCACCCGGGACCGAGGCGCTGTCCACGGTCCAGTCCATGGAGGGCCAGCTCACCCAGCTGATGGCCAGCCGGGCGACACTCGAGGAGAACACGGCGCTGGCCATCGCCTCCCAGAACCCGAACATCTCGATCCCGACCGCGGCCGGCACCGCCACGAAGCTCGACCCCCGGCCGTCGCTCTACGCGCTGGTCGCCATGATCCTCACCGTGCTGGTCGGCTCGCAGATCGCCATCGTCCTGGCGAGGCGCCGCCAGGGGCAGGACCAGCCGTGACCTCCGCACCGGCCCGGGACATCCACGGACCAGCACGGCCGGGACGGGCCGCACCGGTCCGGGCACGCGCCCACGCGCGGGTGGAGGGCCGGGAGCGGGGGATCGTCTGGTCGGCGTCGGTCGCCGCCGCCACCACCGTGGCGATCGTCAGCGTCAGCGGATTCGCGGTGACGAGCCTCTTCCATCAGTACTCGTCCCTCAAGTGGGCCCTGACCGTCGCCGCTCCGGTGCTGATCGTGCTGCTGTTGACCGTCCGCCGACCGTCGCAGTGGGCGGTCGGCCTCCTGGTCCTGTCGGTGCCCCTCGCCCCCTACGTGATGACGGTGGGCACCCAGCCCGTGTCGATCCTCGTCGCCACGGCCGGGTTGGCGACGGTGGTCGTCCTGGTCGAGGGCGGACTCCGGCGTGGCCAGGGGGGGCGGTCGGCGATCGCCCGGACGGTGCCGTGGATCCTGGCGCTCCTCGTCGTCCCCACCGTGGTGGGCGGGAGCCTCGGCCACGAGTTCCTCTACCTCGCCCTGATCGTGGACATCGGCTGGGTGTGCACCCGGGTCGCCGACCTCTATCCGGACGGTCGGCTGCTCCTCGTCCTCATCCTCCTGGGGAGCGCCGGGGGACAGGCCGCCCTGGCCCTCGTGCAGCACGCCACCGGACGCCAGTACAGCCTCTACGGCGGTGCGGGAACGGCGACGTTCTCGTCGGCGCACTACTTCTTCAACTACGGGTCGGCGGCCCGGACCACCGGCACGTTCTTCGACCCGATCTCGCTGGGGAACGTCCTCGCACTGGCGCTGCCGCTCGCCCTCCTGGTCGTCATCCGGACCGACGTGCGCCGGTCCCAGCGGTGGTTCGCCGGGTGCACGGGTGCACTCCTTCTCGGGGGGCTCACCGTCTCGCTCTCCCGTGCCAGCTGGATGGGCGCGGCCGCCGGTGTCGCGGTCGTCTGCGTGATGAGCCGGGGGAGCCAACGGCACCGCGCCGTGGTCGTGAGTGCGGCACTCCTGGTCACCGCGCTCTTCGTGGCCTCCACGCTGTACGGGCCCGAGCTCACCGCGCGCTTCGACTCGATCCTGCACCCGACGGCGTCCACGGTGAAGACGGCCGCCGGTGACCGGGCCCGGCAGGAGGCCTGGAGCTTCGCGGTCACGACCTTCGACAGTGCACCGTTCACCGGTGTCGGGATCGGGAAGCTGGCCGGCCAGTACGAGGAGCACGTCGTCGGGTCCGACTCCAGCACCCATGCATCGGACGTCTACCTCCAGTACCTGGCCGAGGCGGGCCTGCTGGGTGGTGCCGTGCTCGTGCTGCTGGCCGGAGGGGTGGCGTCCGACCTGTTCCGGGCCCGGCGGTCCGACCCGCTGGTTCCCGGCCTCACCGGGGCGTTCGTCTCGGTGGCCGTCACGTGGGTGACCGACTACACCGTGCGCTACTACGCCGTGGCCGGGTGCTTCGCCCTGCTCCTCGGGCTCGCCGCCTCGGCCAGGCGGCCACCGGAACCGTCCGGTGGCGCACGGACCCGTCCGCCCGGCGCCACCGTCCCCGCGTGATGCGCGTGGTCCTGGCCGCGTCGATCACCTCGTCCGGAGGCGTGTGGCGGCACGTCGTCGACCTGGCCGGCGGCCTGGAATCGCGGGGCTGCACGGTCTCCCTGGCGCTGCCCGACGAGGCCACGGTGCTGCGTGGCGCGGCGTCCGACCGGGGTATCGCCTGCCGGTCCTTCGGCGACGGCGGCGGTGCCGACGTCTGGCACGTCCACGTGGCCGACACCTTCGACCCGCAGGTGCTCCGTGCCCTGGTCGGCGCCCGGCGGCGGGCGGGAGCGGTCCTGGTCACCGAGCACCTCCCCAGGACCGACGCATCGGACCCGTCGGCATCGCCGCAGGGAGCCTCCCGCAGCTTCGGGGCGTGGTCGGCCAAGACGGCGTTCAAGCGGGTCGAGTACCTCCTGGCCGACCGGATCATCTGCGTGAGCCAGGCCTCGGGCCGGTTCCTCCAGTTGCGGTACGGGGTGGCCGGGACGTCGATCGCGGTGATCCCGAACGGCATCGCACGGCGCGGACGTCCCGTCCGACCACCGTCGGACGACCCCTGCTTCGTGGCGGTGGGATCCGTCATCAACCAGAAGGGCTTCGACCTCCTGATCGACGCGGCGGCCCACGCCAAGGAGCCGTGGCGCGTGGTGGTCCTGGGGGAGGGGCCCCACCGCGAGGCCCTCACCGATCTTGCGGGCACCCTCGGCGCACCTGTCGAGTTCGCCGGCTGGTCCGAGCACGTCCCCGCGGCGCTCGGCCGGTCGCGGGGGCTCGTGCTCCCCTCGCGTTGGGAGTCCTGGCCGTATGTGGCCATGGAGGCGATGGCACTGGGCCGGCCGGTGGTGGCGGCCGCCGTGGACGGGGTCCCCGAACTCGTGGTCCACGGGGAGACCGGGATCCTGGTGCCGCCGGGCGATCCGGAGGCACTGGCACGGGCCCTCGACCTCCTGGCGTCCGACACCGACCTGGCCACGGGTCTGGGTGAGGCGGGCAGGATCCGTGTGGGGATGTTCGACCTCGACGGCATGGTGGACGCACACCTGGCCGCCTACCGCGGGGCGATGGCGGGCCGTCGTCGCGGACGGGCCGGCCCGGTGGCGGCGTGAAGGTCGCGCTGGTGCACAATCTGCGTTTCGGGGGGGCACACCGGCGCGTCGCCGAACAGGTGCGGACCCTGGGCATCCCGGTTCAGGAGGTCGTCCTCGAAGGCGCCGAGTCGGTGACGCCCGATGCCGTCGTGGTCCCGTTCCACTACCGCGACGCGGACGGACCGATGTGGACGCGCCCGGTCACGCGCCACCTCGACCTGGCCGCGCTCCTCGCCGGATACCGGCACATGCACGGCGTGCTTCGGGCTCTCCGCCCGGACGTGGTCTGGCTCAACCCGTGCCGCTACATCCAGACCCCGTGGCTGTCCCGTGACCTCGCCGGCATCAGCGCCTACTACTGCGACGAACCCAGGCGTTCCGACTACGACCTTGACGCCCGGGCGAGCACCCGGCGGCTCACCCGCCTCCCGTATCTCCCCCTCCGGTCGGCCGCCCGGTGGGCCGACCGCTCGACGGCTCGGTCGGCCGCGGCCGTCGCCACCAACTCGTCCTTCACCGTCGACCGGATACGCACGGCCTACGGTCGCGACGCCGTGGTCATCCCCTGCGGGGTGTCGGAGCGGTTCTCGCCCCCACCCGGGCCGTCACCGCGGGACCACCTGCTGTCGGTCGGCTCCCTGATCCCGTCGAAGGGCCACGACCTCGCCGTCCGGGCCGCCTCGGCCAGTGGGCTCGGTCTCCCGGTGACGGTGGTGGCACCCCGTGGCGACCGGGACGAGGAGACGAGGCTCCGCTCGATCGCCCACGACGCCGGCGTTCCCCTGGTGATCCGCACCGGCGTGACCGACGCGGAGCTGGTGTCCCTCTACCGGTCGGCCGCCATCACGCTCTACCTGGCCCGCGGGGAGCCGTTCGGCCTGGCCAGCATCGAGTCCCAGGCCTGTGGCACCCCGGTCATCGTGAGCGACGACGGGGGCCTGCCCGAGACCCTGGTCAACGGCTGCACCGGCTGGGCCGTCCCCCGTCGGCTCGACGTCGTCGCCGACCGCATCTCGCAGCTCGGGCACCGGTCCGCCGCGGACGCCTTCGGAGGCAACGCGGCCGCCGCGGCCGGCCGGTGGTCGTGGTCCGGGTCGTCGGAACGCCTCTGTGACCTCTTCGAGACGGTCGGTAGGTCATGACGAGCATCACCGTCTGCTCGAAGAGCGCGTGGAGTCCGCCGAACCGTCGCGAGCACGCGTTCGCCCGGCAGGCACTGGCGCACGGGATCGAGGTCACGTTCATCGAGCCGCCCGTGGACGCGCGCTCCGTCCTCGAGGTCGGCGCGGTCGCCTTCGCCCGGGGCGCCCGTGGCCGGGTCCTGCCGGGACCGCCTGCGGGACTGACCGCGGTCACGCGGTCGGCTCCCGTGCCCGGCCACCGCAACCGGGTCGCCGAGGTGACCGAGGCGATCCTGGGCCGGTGGGTGCTCCACTCCCATGCGGCCGACGGGGCGCCTTCGGTCACCAACCTCCCGTGGCACTGGGGCGCGACCGCGGGACAGGCACGACGGGTGTTCGACTGCGCCGACGACTGGACCCGCCTCTACCCGGAGGGGCGCCGACAGCGGATGCTCGAACAGTTCCGGCGCGTGGCCGACGAGGCCGACGAGGTCATCGTGGCGTCGCCGGACCTCGCCCACCTCTTCCCCGGCCGGCAGCCGGTGCACGTGCCGAACGGGGCCGAGGTGGGGGACGTGGCCGAGCGGCCGACTCCCCGGCCCGACCGTCGGACCGCCGTCTACGTCGGCACGATGTCGGAGCGGTTCGACGTGCCCACGGTGGCGCAGGTGCTGCGGGAGCTCCCCGACTGGTCGCTCGACATCTACGGCCCGTGCCGGTACGCGGGGCTCGGGGACCAGCCGTCCGGGGAGCTGCAGACCTTCCTCGCCTCCTTCGCCGGCCGGGCACGGTTCCACGGTCCCATCCCCCGGTCCGCGGTGGCCTCCGCCATCGACGCGGCCGATGTCACACTGGTGCCGAACGTGCCCCATCTGTCGGTCGGCCAGTCCTCGATGAAGATGTTCGACAGCGCGGCCCGAGGGCGCCCCGCCGTGGTGGCGCACGGTGTCACGAGCGACGGTGACGGCCTGCCGCCCTCGACCGTGGTCGCCGCCACCACCGACGAATGGGTCACCGGCATCCTCGGGTGCGTCGAGGAGCCCGCCGGCCTGGCCCAGGAGCGGATCGACTGGGCCCGGGCCAACACCTGGGAGCACCGGTGGCCGGCATGGTCCCGGGCCGTGTTCGGGGCCATGCCCGGAAGCGGGCCCCACCGGTGACCGAGGTATCCGAGGTGCTCATGTTGACCAACGCACTGGCGCCGGACAAGCTCGGCGGCCTCGAGCGGTACGTCCGGGAGCTGTCGGCGGCGCTGGTCGCGGCCGGAGTGGCGGTGACGGTGCTGACCAAACGGGTACACCCCGAGGACGCCCGGTGCGAGACCGGTGTCGACGGGGTGCGGATCGTCCGGCATGCGGTGCCGTCCAAGGCGGACCCGACGTTCGCGCTGCAGTACCCCGTCCGTGTCGCCCACGGGGTCCGGAGCGGGGTGCGACAGACGAAGCCGGGGACGGTCGTCCACGGCCACTATGCGATCACCGCACTCCCGGTGGCCCTGTCGAGGACGCCGTACGTGTACACGTTCCACGCGCCGGTGCACAAGGAGATGCTCTCGGAGTGGAGCGGCTCGTACGCCCTGCCCGCCTTCGCCCAGGGCACGGCCGTGCGCAGCCTGCGGGCCGCGGAGCGGCGGGTGGTGCGCACGGCCCGGCGGAACGTCGTGCTGTCGGAGTTCATGCGCGACCAGCTCGGCGAGCTCTTGCGGCCGTCGGGCGCCCCGGGCGCCGTCGTGCCGGGCGGGATCGACACCGACCACTTCTGCCCCGGCGCCGCCGGCCGGGACGACTGGGCCGCCGACGCAGACCCGTTGATCTTCACCGCTCGGCGCCTCACGCTCCGCACCGGTGTGTTCGAGCTGGTCCAGGCCATGCCGCAGATCCTCGAGCGCACACCGTCGGCCCGGCTCGCCATCGCCGGCGAGGGCCACCACCGGCCCGTGATCGAGCGCGAGATCGCACGGAGCGGCCTCGGCGGCTCGGTCCGCCTGTTGGGACGGATCGACGACGCGGATCTCCTGCGTTGGTACCGGGCCGCCGATCTGTCCGTCACGCCCACCCAGCACCTCGAGGGATTCGGGCTCGCCACCGGGGAGTCCCTGGCCGTGGGCACTCCGGCCCTGGTGACCCCGGTCGGGGCGAACGCCGAGCTCGTGCGCGACCTCGACCCCCTGCTCGTCGCCTCCGGCTGCGCGCCCGCGGACCTCGCCGACTCGCTGGTGCGGCTCGTCGAGCACCCGGGGGCGCTCGCCGGGCTGCGGTGCCGCGCCCGTGCCCACGCGCACCCCCGGTGGGCCTGGTCCACCGTGGCCGCGACCTATCTGGACCTCTACCGGGCGCACCTCGACCCGTGACCGACGGCACGCCGGACGACGAGGAGCAGGTGCAACCGCCGGAGTCGGCTCGGATCGCCACGTCGGCCGGCCAGCTGCTCCTCCGTCGGGTCATCGTCCAGGTCCTGTCGGCGCTGTCCACCGCGGTGCTGGCCCGCACGCTCGGGGTGGCCGGGTTCGGCGACTTCGCCGCCGGGCTCGCCATGTACTACCTGGCCCTCTCCGTGTGTGACTTCGGTTTCGGCAGCGTCCTGGCCCGCGAGTTGGGGAGCGGACGGGCGGACGACGGTGGCCTGGTCCGGTCGATGCTGCGGGTCCAGACCGGCTGGTCGGTGGCGGTGGGGCTGGGCACCGTCGCCTTCGCCGTGGCCGCGGGGCTCTCCTCGCCGCGCATCCAGGTGCTGCTGGCCCTCACCCCGGCCGTCGCACTGTTCGGGTTGAGCGGCGTGCGGCAGGTCTTCTACGCCAGCTACCGGACCGGCCGACTCGGTCTGATCGACGTGGCCACCAACGCCGTACAGCTCGGGATCGTCACCGTGGTGGCGGTCAGCGGTGGAGGGCCCCTGGCCGTGGCACTGGCGCTCTGCGCCATGATCCTCGTCAACTGCGTGGTGGTGGCGGTCATCGGCCTCCGCATGGTCGACGCCGACCCGTCCACCGCGGCCGTGCGGCGCCAGATGCTGACGCACTCACTGCCCATCGGGATCTCCTCGCTGCTCGCCAGCGCCTACTTCACCCTGGACCTGAGCATCGTCGGCTTCCTGGTGCCGAGTCGCGAGGTCGGCTACTACGCGGCGGCCACCAAGGCGTTGTCCCTCCTGGTGACCGTTCCGGGACTGGTGGTCGCCGCGTCCCTGGCCGGGCTGTCGTCCCACGCCGCGGACCGTGCCCAGCTCGGCCGGCTCACGGCACAGGTGTGGCACTGGCTCGCGGTGTCCGCCCTGCCGCTGTGCATCGCCGTGGTCCTGTACGCACCCGTCGTGGTGCGCGTCTACTACGGACGCGGCTATGGCCCGGCGGTGCCGTTGGTCCGCATCCTGGCGCTCTCGGGCATCGTCGCCGTGCTCTCCAACGTCTTCGGGGCGACCATGGTGGCCACCCGTCGGAACCGGTGGCTGGTGGTCCAGGGGACCGTCGCACTCTGCGGCAACGTCCTCGGCAACCTGCTCCTGGTCCCCCGGTTCGGGGTGACGGCCTCGGCGTGGCTGACCGTGGCCACAGAGGTCGGGGTGTGCGCCGGATCGGTCATCGGGATGCGGCGGAGCATCGATATGGGCCCCGTGCGGCACGTGTCCCTCGCACCGCTGGCGGCGGGGGCGGCCATGGTCGTCGTCGGTGGTGCGACGGTGTCCTGGCCGATCCCCTCCATGGCGGCCTCGGGCGCCGCCTTCCTCGTCGTACTGGGGGCCCTCCGCGGCTGGCCCGAGGAGGTGCCGTTGCCGGTGCCGTTGCTCCGCCGGTTCGCGGTGGGGAGCCGGTGACCGCCACCGTGGCCGGCCACCGGACCGCGGCACCGCCGACTCCCCGGGTCCTGCACGTGTCGCCGGCCACGTTCGGGGACACCGGGACCTTCGGGGGTGGCGAGCGCTATCCCTACGAGCTGGCGAGGGCCATGTCCGCGCACGGCCCGGTCTCCTTCGTCTCGTTCGGGCCGCGGGACGAGGTGCGCCACGACGGCGCCCTGCGCGTGCGCACGCTCGCCGCCCGTGGCCACTGGCGCGGGTCCGAGGTCAACCCGCTGTCCGAGCGCCTGCTGGGCGAGGTGGCGCGTGCCGATGTGGTCCATGTGCACCAGTGGGAGAGCGTGGTGGCCAACACCTGTGTGGTGGCCGGACGCGCCCTCGGCAAGTCGGTCTTCGCCACCGATCACGGCGGAAGCGGCCGGAACTACTGGCGCCGCCTCCACCTGGACCGCCTGCTCACCGGCTTCCTGCCGGTCAGCGCCTTCGGTGCCGGCTTCTACCCCGAATTGGGCCCGCGGACCCAGGTGATCTTCGGCGGCGTCGACACGGTGCGGTTCTCCCCCGGACCGGACGCGGTGCGCCGACCGCGGGCGCTCTTCGTCGGGCGCCTCCTCCCGCACAAGGGGATCGACCGGCTCATCGATGCGCTCCCCTCCGACCTCGAGCTGCTGGTCGTGGGGCGGGCGTACGACGCCGACTACCGCCGACACCTCGACCGGTGCAGCCGGGGCAGGCGGGTCGAGTTCCGTGAGCGCCTGGACGACGCGGAGCTCATCGACGCCTACCGGAGCTCCCGTGCGGTGGTCCTGCCGTCGGTGATCGACCCGACGTTCGGACCGCGTGCGCCGAAGGCCGAGTTGTTCGGGTTGACCCTGCTGGAGGCGATGGCGTGCGGGACACCCGTCGTGTGCACCGCTGTCGGTGGGATGCCCGAGGTGGTGCACGACGGACGTGACGGATTCGTCGTCGGCCCCGACGATCCGACCGGCCTCGTCGACGCGCTCCGGGTGCTGGTCGAGGACGAGGAGGTGTGGCCGGTGCTGTCGGCCGGGGCGCGGGCCACGGCGCTGGCGTCGACCTGGGACGCCGTGGCCCGGCGCTGCCTGTCGCTCTACGGTGAGAGCGGCGAGGACCGGGAGGTGGTCGCGTGAGCACGCCCCTCGTCGACACCTGGCGCCCCCCCGGGCGCCGGTCGACGGCACCCCGGCGGGTCGTCGTCATCCGTCCGGCCGTCGGGGGCATCGCCTTCGTGGCCGGCGCCGGTGCCGACGTGGTCCGGGCGCGCGGTTCCGATGTGGTCGAGCTCGTCGGGCAGGAGGGAGGGTCACCCGCACTCGACGGGGCCCGGAAGGTGTGGGCGCACCGGCGCCACATCCGGAACGCCGACGTCGTGCACGTCGAGGTCGGCGTCACGGCCGTGTCGACGTTCTGGTTGGCGCTGTGGGCCTGTGTGCTGGGGGCGAGGCCGGTGACCGTGCTCCACGACGGCCCCGTCATCGTCCGGGCTCCGGGGAGCGGTCTGATCCGGACCCGGTCCGGCCGACGTGATGCGGTCGCCCACAAGCTCCTGGCGCCGCTGATCGACCGACCCTTGCGGGCCTGGTTGGTGCGGCGGACGCGCACCTGGGTGACCCTGACCGAGCGGGCGCGCCGAGAGGTGGCTGCCGCCGGACTGGGGCCGGTCGTGGTCGTGCCGCTCGGCGCCGACCCTCCCACCGCCACCGTGCCCCCGTCGGCGTGCACCACCGTCGTCTTCGCCGGATTCATCTCGCCGGCGAAGGGGCTCGATGTGCTGGTCGACGCCTGGGAGGCGGTCGGCGAGGCGACGGGCCTCCGCCTCGTCGTCGTGGGAGATCCCGGCCGCCAGCACGCGGACTACGCCTCCGGCCTGCGCTCCCGACTCTCCGGGATGGCCGCACCATCCGCCTGGGAGGGGTGGGTCACCGAGGAACAGGCCTTCCACGCCGCCATCGCCGACGCGGCCATCGTCGTGCTCCCGTACCGGGCGTCCAACCCGGCCAGCGGCATCCTGATCCGGGCGGTGGTCGAAGGACGGGCCGTGCTCGGGACGGCGGTCCCGGCGGTGGAGGACTTCGTGGACGACGGCGTGTCGGCCTCCGTCGTCCCCTGCGACGACGTGGGTGCGCTGGCCCGGGCCCTCCTCGAACTCGCCCGTGACCCGTCGGCCCGGGACGCCCTGGGCGCCGCCGCCGGCAGCTGGGCGTCCCGGCACTGCACGTGGCCGGCCTACGCCGGGCACCTGCTCGATGCCTGGGCGCGGTAGGCCGTCAGCCGGCCAGGGGCCGGGTCAGGCCCCGGCCTCTCTCACAGGCCCTGTTCCGCCCGGTAGGCGTCGACCCACTCGGCAGGCACCCGGTCGGGGACCACGACGGCGAGCGCAGGACGGCCTTCCCCGCGCTCCACGTACCGCATGTCTGGCGACCGCTTGGAGACCCGCTGGAACAAGAGGCACATGCCGACCGAGTACAGCATCATGCCGACGACCAGGAAGACGCCCATGTCACTACCTCCACTCCTGGACCGCACCCCTGCCGGTAGGTGGCGTGACGGCAGCCGGCGGGCCTGGAGCCATCGTGTGCCCCGCGGGCGTTCGCCGGAAGGGCCGTTGGTCCCCTTGTCCCGTTGAGCAAGGCCGACGGTCCCCGCCCGTTGTCGGTCATGGTCGCCCGTCACGTCCTGGAAGGCGGGAGGGGGTACCACGCCTGGGGCGGAATTTCCCCGTAGGCGGTATCCCGCCTCAGGGAGGTCTTCCGCCCATGCCGCGTCACACATCGATGTGGAGCGTCGGGTCAAGGGATGACGAGATGACGAGCCGCCCGGGGTCCGGTGCCCGCCGGGGCTGGCTCAGGCCGGGATCGCCCGCAGGTGGCCGGCACCCCGGGTGGCGTCGACAGGCCCCGACCGGGTCGGCTCCGACGCCACGGCCGCCAGGAACCGTCCCTGGCCGGCTCGCGACACCCGGAGCCATTCGGTCCGCAGCAGGTGGTGGAACGCGCCGGCGGGAAGGCCCATGAACGAGGAGGCCTCGATGATCTGGCTCGAGTGCGCGGCCACGGCCAGCAGCTTCCGGTCGAGCTGGTCCGAGACGTCGATCGCCACGAGATCGGGTCCGGACTCGACTCCCAGCTGCTCGGCCAGTGATGTCGGCCAGAGCTCGGGGACCAGCCCGCGGGCGACCAGGCACCGGCGGAGTGCCCGCAGGGCGTCGCGGTCGATCGTCGCCTCGTAGAGCTCGCACCCGGTGCCCTGGACGGCGAGAGCGGCGATCTGGTGGACCATCACGTGGTCGACGTGCCCGTAGACGCCGTTGTCGTCGTACCCGGTCAGCGCGGTGGCGCCCTCCTCGACCAGGACCTCCCGGACCCGGTCGGCGACCCCGTCGATGTGCTCGGCCGCCAGGGTCCCCGACACGAGGGCCCGGCCGGAGGCGACCCCGAGCTGCTCCCGGGACGGAGGGACCGTGTAGCCCGAGTCACCGTGCCCGAGGAACACCACCCGCTCGATCCCGAGCACGGCGGCGGCCTCGCGGGTCTCGGTCCGGCGCTGTGCGGCGAGCTCGGCGCGGGAGAACCCGGGGCCGGTGCCCCGGTCACCGTCGGTGGCGACGACCAGGACGACACGCCACCCGGCCCGGACGGCCCGCACGATGGTCCCGCCGGTGTAGATCGACTCGTCGTCGGGGTGCGCGTGCAGCGCGACCAGCACCGGCCTCATCGCCGCACCAGCCGCTGCTCGTTCCACGCCCGCCAGGCCCGGAACCCACCCTCGAGATCCGCCGCGCCGGAGAACCCGAGGTCGAGGAGCGAAGCGGCGGCCAGGCTCGACGCGTATCCCTCCGAGCACGCCACCACCACGGTCTGCCGGTGGTCGCGGACCTGGGGGATGCGGTGTGCGCCCGAAGGATCGAGCCGCCATTCGAGCACGTTCCGCTCGACCACCACCGCCCCGTCCAGTTCGCCCTCCTCCGCCCGCTGGGCCATGGGCCGGATGTCGACCACGAGCCCGCCCCGGGCGATGATCCCGGCCAGCGCCTCGGGCCGCACCCGCCCGATGCGCCGGCGGGCCAGGTCCACCAGGTCGTCCGCCGTGCGGGTCATCCGACCAGCAGCCCGTCGCGGTAGTGCTCGCTGCGGACGGTGGCGAGCTCCCCGTCGGGCGTGCGCTCGAAGAAGTTCATCGTGCGGAGGGCCGGCGTGTAGACGTGCACGCTCAGCGCCGGACCCGGGCCGTCGTTGACCAGGTCGTGCACGTGTCCCGGACCGAAGACCAGGTGGCCGCCCCCGACGACCCGGGTGGTGCGGCTGAGTGGCCCGCCGGCTCCTTCGTTCCGGAGCGAGGTCTCGACGAGGCGCCCCGAGGCGACGACCACGGCACCGCCGGAGTCGCCGTGGTCGTGCAGCTCGACGGCACCTCCGACGGGCCAGGCCACCACCCATGCCTCGAAGCGGTCGGTGACGGCGATGGTGCGCCAGCAACGTTCGACGGGGTCGGCCAGCCCGGGCCAGGTGCCGGCCGAGCGGGCCAGGCCCTCGGCGACCTCGAGGAGCTCACCCGCCGTCAGGGGCCGACGACGGGTGAAGCGTCCGGTGGTCTCGGTGGGCCGCCACGGTGCGATGGTCACGTGTGCTCCTCGGGGATGGGGCGGGGGCTGGTTCTACGGGCTGCCGGCCGCCGGGGGGTGACCGGCGTCCGGATCTAATCTATAGAAAGCCGAGTGACTTAGTCAAGAATAGAATTCGCACCGCGGTCCGCCGACAGCACATGCACCTCCCGGAGCGGACAGGACAGGACCGGCGGTGCATCCGACCTCGGGGCGGACCGGTCCGTGTCGCCCACCACCCGGTGCGCACGGCGTGCCCGTTACCCGGGGTGCCACACCGGCCGGCCGGCGTGCGCCATGCTGGTGGGGCGATGGCAGCGCGCACCCCACTCCAGAAGGTCCTTGGCGCCGTGCCGCCCACGAACGCGGTCGTGGTGCTGGCGGTCGCCGTCCTGGCCGTCGTCGGTGCCCTCACCGCGGTCATGTGGCCCGGGTCCGGGGCCACGTCGGCCGCGTCGCAGATCCCCGGGAGCCCGCCGGCCCCGACCGCCGCCGAGATGACCCCGGTGTGCCGGACCACCACGCCGGCCGCCTCGCTCGGCCCGTCGACGAGCCTGCCGGCCAACCCGACCTCCGCCGTGGTCACGCCTCCCGGCGGGGTGGTGGAGTTCGCGACCACGGCCTCCGCCCTCTACGTGGACACCGGGACCAACGTCGTCACCTACTCGCTGTCGGGCACCCAGCAGGGGTCGTTCGCGCTCCCGGCGGTCTTCACCGGCAGCAACGTCACCGCCCTGGTGGTGGACCCGTCCGGCGACATCTACCTCGGGGCGTACAACGGCGCGCTGGTGGACAAGTTCTCGCCGTCGGGTGCGGTGCTGTGGTCGGTGGACCCCCAGTCCGGGAATCCGGGCGCGCTGTTCTCGGTGGGCACCGGAGCGGCCTTCCAGGTCGTGGTGGGGATCGCCCAGGACACCAAGGAAAGCCTGGTGCTCAACCAGTCGAACGGGTCGGTGTCGGGATCGTTCCCCCTGATCGACAACGGCTACGTCACCCAGGAAGCCGGGGGCAACCTGCTCTACTCGGCCAACGGGTACGTGGAGACCCTGTCACCGACCGGCAAGGTGCTGGCCACGTTCGGGTCGGGCCACATCGAGGGTGCGGGCACCCACACCGGGTCGGGCACCCAGTTCTACTACCCGGGTCAGTCGGTCCAGGGGCCCGACGGCACCATCTACTCCGCCAATCCCCTGGGCACCATGATGGCGACCTCGGCCGCCGGATTCCTGGACGGCGCGACCACGATGGGCGACGCCCTCTCCTTCGGTGGGTGGGGCCTCCAGCTGGTGGGATCGACCTTCTACTACCAGAGCGGCCCGGCCTTCAACAACGGGGCCGACGGGATCTCGTCGTTCTCGCTGGCCACGCTGCAGACCTTCCTGTCGGCGGTCCAGGCCCCGGACAACTCGCTCGGATGGGGCGCAGGGCTGACCACGGCGGCAACCGGCAACTACTTCGCCCCCGGGGCCACCCCTGCGGTGGACGCCGTATTCGACCCCTGGTGGACGACGGTCGCCTCGCACGTGACGCTGTCCTACTCGGTCGAGGACACGACCTCGCTGGACGCCGGGACCGTCCCACCGGCCACCACTGTGGCGCTGCCGACCACGGCGAACGGACTGGCGTCGATCCCACTGGTCCTGCCCGCCGCCGACATGGTGGCCGGCCCCTACCAGGTCCAGGCCACGCTGCTCGACAACTCGACCAGCCCGCCCACGACGCTGGGCACGACGTGTATGCCCTACACGGTCGGCGCGTCGGGTGACGGCCTGAACTTCGCCACCCTGCCCACGGGCATCGGCTACGGCGGCCCGGCGGACCCCCGGGGCGTCGCCCTCAACGCCCAGCTGGGACTGTCCGGACTGCGCAGCCTCACCGTCCTGGGCTGGGCGACCCTCCTCCCGAAGTGCAACGCCGCGGCGCCGACGACCCAGACGTGCGGCCCCGGTGCGCTCACCTTCACCTCGGCGAGCACCGATCCGTACAAGGCCGCCTACCTGGCCGGCAAGGACCACGTGGCCTACTGGATCCAGGCCAGCGGTGGTGAGCCTGTCCCCACCGCACTGGTCAACGCCGGGCTGTGGCAGGCCGATGTCGCCTCGGTCGTGTCCCACTACGCCACGGTGCCCTCGGGGTGCGGCAATTGCGCCCCGGTGACGGACTGGGAGGCTTGGAACGAGTCGAACAACACCGGGTGGCCGAACGGGGGGACCTACACCACCAAGGTGCTCGCCCCCTTCTACGCCGCGGTGAAGTCGGTACTGCCGGGTTCGGCGTCCACGGTGATCGGCGGCTCGTCGCTGGAGCCGTCCTTCGGCTGGTGGCAGCAGCTGGTCGCCGCCGGCGGCCTGGCCGACATGGACGTGGCCGCCATCCATCCCTACACGGGGTCGAACGACGCGTACGAAGAGGACGGGATGGTCGCCCAGGTGCAGCAGGTCCAGGCGCTCCTCGGGTCGAAGCCCCTGTGGTTCACCGAGGTCGGCTGGTGGAACGACGGCGACTACAACTTCTTGGCGCAGGCCGACAACATGGCGCGCTCGCTGATCTGGCAGAAGGTACTGGGCGTCCCGGTGGAGAACTACTTCTTCGACGAAGGGGGGTGGGGCAACTGGGGAGTGAGCTTCTCGTTGATCCAGGCCACCTCGTCCGTCGACTACGTGAAGCCGGCGGCGCTCGCCACCATGACCACGTCGGGCATCCTGGCCGGCCGGCCGTACCTGGGCATGCCCTCCACGGGGATCCCCCAGTCGTACCGTGCCGACTTCGGCACCGCTCCCGGTGGAGGCACCGATGTCTCGGCGCTGTGGTCCGACGGGCTCCCGGTGACGTCCTCGGTCACCGTCACCGGTGCCCCGGGTTCGACGGTGCCGGTCACGGTCACCTCCGAGTACGGCAACCAGACGACCACGGAGGTGGCGTCGGGGACGGCGTACAGCCTTCCCCTCTCCGGTCAGGTCGCCTACCTGTCGTACCCTGCCGGTGACAGCCTCTCGGTCGGCCCGACCGAGGCCTACGGCACCGATGTCGCCTCTGCCGCCGCCGGAGCCACCGCCACGGCGTCGAGCGGGAACGCCGCTGCCGCCATCAACGGCTTCCCCCCCGGCTACGGGCAGGGGTGGGGCTCCGCATCCGGCGACGCGTCACCGTGGTTCACGGTGACGCTGGCCGCCCCGAAGACGATCGACCGGGTGGTGGTGGACACGCAGTCGGTCGGCTCGACCGCACCGGGGCTCCGGAATTACACGATCTCGGCCGACGAGCCGGGCACCGGATGGGTCACCCTGGCCACCGAACAGGGCCAGTTCCGCTACCACGAGCTGCAGTTCGCCGTCGATCCCGTACAGGTCACGGCCCTGCGGGTGACGGTGGCCGAGGTCAACTACGGGGGCTACTTCGGCGGTGCGATCCCGCCGTTCTGGCCGTCCACCCAGTTGGCCGGCGCGTTCCTGCACGCGCTCCAGGCCTACACCGGATCCGGGGGGCCGTCGGTGGTGGACGGCAGCGGCCTGCCCGCCCTCCTGGCCCAGCCGCAGGGCGGTGGGGGCGGTGGCTCCACGACCACGACGACCGCCGGCGGCGGTGGGTCCCCCGCGTCCGGTTCGCCACCGGCGGGTGGCGTGGGCGGCGGCTACCGACTGGTGACCTCGGCCGCCCAGGTGTCGGGGTTCGGTGCCGATCCCTCCCTCGGGCCCGACGGGGCGCACGCACTCAACCGTCCCATCAGGGGCATGGCCACCACGCCGGACGGTCGCGGGTACTGGCTGGTCGGCTCGGACGGAGGGATCTTCAACTTCGGTGACGCCGGCTTCTACGGGTCGACCGGCTCGCTCGGGCTCAACGCCCCGATCGTCGGCATGGCGGCGTCGACCGACGGGGCCGGCTACTGGCTGGTAGGCGCCGACGGCGGGATCTTCGCCGCCGGTGACGCCCCGTACCTTGGTTCGACCGGTGCGCTCCGGCTCAACAAGCCGGTGGTGGGCATGGCGGCCACCCACGACGGCCAGGGCTACTGGCTGGTCGCCTCCGACGGCGGCGTCTTCGCCTTCGGGGACGCCGGCTTCTACGGGTCGACCGGTGCGCTCCGGCTCAACAAGCCGATCGTCGGCATGGCGGCCACCCCGGACGGGCGCGGCTACTGGCTGGTCGCCTCCGACGGCGGAATCTTCGCCTTCGGGGACGCCGGCTTCCACGGCTCCACCGGCGGCCTCGCCCTCAACGCCCCCATCGTGGGCATGGCGTCGACGCCGGGTGGCGGCGGCTACTGGCTGGCCGCCTCCGACGGCGGGGTCTTCGCCTTCGGGGACGCGTCCTTCCTCGGGTCGGGGGCGACCGCCCCCGAACAGCCCGTGGTCGGCATCAGCGCCCACTGACGACGGCCGGAACCCCGTCGGACGCGCCTGGACCAGGCCCGACCGGGCCGGAGCCGGACCTGACGGCGCACGACCCTGTGTAGGGTGGCCCCATGGCCGACCAGGAGCAGTTCTCCGATCTCGCCATGGAGTACATGTCGGCGCTCTACACGGCGGCCCTGCGGATGACCCGGAATCCATCGGATGCCGAAGACCTCGTCCAGGAGACATACCTGAAGGCCTACCGGGCCTTCGGGTCCTTCGAGACCGGCACCAACCTCAAGGCCTGGCTGTACCGGATCCTGACCAACACGTACATCAACACCTACCGGGCCAAGAAGCGGCGGCCGGAGATCGCCGACGTCGAGGACGTCGAGGACCTCTACCTGTACCACCACCTCGCCGGTGACCCCTCGGCCGGGCTCGGCCGCAGTGCCGAGGACGAGGCGCTCGACCGGTTCACCGACACCGACGTCAAGGCCGCCATCGAGTCCCTGCCGGACTCGTTCCGGATCGCCGTCCTCCTGGCCGACGTCGAGGGATTCTCGTACAAGGAGATCGCCGAGATCACCGACGTGCCGATCGGCACCGTGATGAGCAGGATCCACCGCGGAAGAAAATCCCTGCAGAAGGCGTTGGTCGATGTCGGAAGAGCACGCGGCCTCGTCGGGGCCTCCGACAAGGCGAGGTAGGGGAGACACGGCATGGCACCAGACGGAGACGGCGTAGTCGGCGCCGCAGATGGGCCGCCCGAGCCGCCTGCCGGTTTCGTCGGCTGTGACGAGACCATCGAGAAGCTGTACTTCTACCTCGACGGCGAGCTGACCGAGCAGCGCCGCATCGAGATCTCCCGACATCTGGACCTGTGCGGCCCGTGCGTCGGCGCCTACGGGTTCGAGGCGGAGCTGCGGAAGCTGGTGGCCAGCCGCTGCCACGACCGGGTGCCGGACGCCCTGCGGGCGCGCGTGGCCGAGGCGCTCCGCGAGGAGCACACGGCGTCCGCCGACTGACCCGGGGACCTGTCGGCCCCCTGTCGGGTCGCGCCTCCTTACACTGGACACCGTGACCCTGCACGAATCCGGATCGCCCGCCGCGGACGACTTCGGCGAGGCCGCCACCGGCCCGGTCGGTGCCGTCAGCTGGGAGACCGCCGAACGGGTGGCCGGCTGGGTGTCCGGGCGGGCCCGGATGCCTGCCCCCTACCGACCCGACCTCCTCCAGGCCGAGCTCGCCGAACTGACGGCGCAGGCTGAGGAGCTGGTGGCGGAGTCGACCGGGCTGCGCTCGGCCGCCGGACCGGCCCGGGCCCGCGTGACCGACCGTGCGGGCTGGGTTGCCGCCAACGTGGCCAGCTTCCAGCGGCTCCTCGGGCCCCACCTGGAACGGCTCGACCCGAGCCAGCTCGTGGGGTCCAACGCCGCGCTGGCCCGGCTGACCGGACCGCTGGCGACGGCCGGCCGGGCCGCCACCGGCGCCCAGATGGGCGTGGTCCTCGGCTGGCTCTCGACCCGGGTGCTCGGTCAGTACGACCTGCTGCTGACCGAGGAGGCCGCCGACGAGCAGGACCTCGTGTACTTCGTCGGACCGAACGTGGTGACCCTCGAACGCCAGCACGGGTTCGAGCCCCGGGAGTTCCGGCTGTGGCTGGCACTGCACGAGGTGACCCATCGCTGCCAGTTCACGGCGATCCCGTGGATGCGGGACTACTTCGTGTCCCTGGTGGAGGAGGGGCTCGGCTCGCTCGAGCCCGACCCGACCCGGCTGGCGGAGGCGCTCCGACGCATGACCGATCAGATCCGGGCCGGTCGGAACCCGCTCGAGGACAACGGTGCGCTGGGGCTGGTGGCGTCGCCCGAGCAGCTCGAGGGCCTCCACCGGATCCAGGCGCTGATGAGCCTCCTCGAGGGGCACGGGGACGTGACCATGGACCGTGCCGGCGCGGCGGACATCCCGAGCGCGGCCCAGTTCTCCGCCGTGCTGCGTCAGCGCCGCAAGCAGGCCCACGGGCTCTCCCGGGTCCTGCAGCAGCTCATCGGGATCGAGGCGAAGCTGCGCCAGTACGAGGAGGGGGAGCGGTTCATCGCCGCGGTCGAGCGGGTGGGCGGTCCCGAACTGCTGGACAACGCCTGGCGGGGTCCCGAGTGGCTCCCCTCACTGGAGGAGATCCGGGACCCGTCGGGCTGGATCTCCCGCATCGGCGCCGCCGCCACGCTCGTCCCCTGACCCGGTGACCGGCGCGCCCGTCCCCCTGCAGTGGTCCGTCGCCGAACTGGCGGGTGACCCGGTCGTGGCCGACCTCGTCGCCCGGTGCGCCTTCCCCCCCGCCGGCACCGACCTGGTGTGCGGTGTCTCGGGGGGCCCCGACTCGTCGGCGCTCCTGGTCCTGGCCGTGGCCGCCGGCTGTCGGGCCACCGCCGTGCACGTGGACCACGGGCTGCGGGCCGGCTCCGCCGACGAGTCCGCCGTCGTGGCGTCGACGGCCGCCCGCCTGGGCGCGGCTTTCCGGGGCGTACGGGTCGACGTCCCCGACGGCCCGAATCTCGAGGCCCGGGCCCGCGCCGCGCGCCACCGTGCCCTCGGGCCGGGGGCGGCCACCGGCCACACGATGGACGACCAGGCCGAGACCGTCCTGGGCAACCTGCTGCGCGGAAGCGGCGTCCACGGACTGGCCGGCATGCGGGCCGGTCCCGCCCACCCGCTGCTGGGACTGCGCCGCCGGGAGACGGTGGCGCTCTGCGGCCACCTGGGGCTCGACACGGTGCGTGACCCGTCGAACGACGACCCCCGGTTCGTCCGCAACCGGGTCCGGGCCGAGCTGCTGCCGCTGTGCGCCGACATCGCCGGGCGCGACGTCGTGCCGGTCCTGGCCCGGCAGGCGGCGCTGCTCGCCGGGGACGCCGACCTGCTCGATTCCGTGGGTGACCAGCTCGACCCCACCGACGCCCGTGCGCTGGCCGCGGCCCCGCCGGCGCAGGCCCGACGGGCCGTGCGGCGCTGGCTGGCCGCCGGCGGGCCCTATCCGCCCCCGGCCGACGCCGTCGACCGGGTGCTGCAGGTGGCCCGGATGGAGCGCCGCGCCGCCGAGGTCCCGGGTGGGCTGCGGGTGTCCCGCTCGGCCGGACGGCTCCGGACGGCTCCGGTGACCGGCCCCGGCCCCGGAGCGGCCTCCGGCGCTCCGGTACAGTCGTGACGTGACCACGCCCGGCAACGCCCGCCCGACCGACGGCCCGCGCCTCGAGGACGGTGACGAGGTCGGTGACGTCATCGTCACCGAGGCGGCACTGCAGCACCGGATCGCCGAGCTCGGGGCGGCCATCACCGCGGACTACGCCGGGCGCCCCCCGCTCCTGGTGGGCGTGCTGAAGGGCGCGTTCATGTTCATGAGCGACCTGTCCCGGGCCATCGCCCTCCCCTCCGAGGTCGACTTCATGGCCGTCTCCTCCTACGGGAGCGCCACCCGGACGTCCGGCGTGGTGCGGATCGTCAAGGATCTCGACGTGGACCTCGTCGACCGCCACGTCCTGGTGGTGGAGGACATCGTCGACAGCGGCCTCACCCTCAGCTATCTCCAGCGTTACCTGCTCGCACGACAGCCGGCGAGCCTCGAGGTCTGCGCCCTCCTGGTGAAGGAGGGCCAGCAGCGGACTGCGCTCGACCTGCGCTACGTGGGCTTCACCATTCCCGCCGATTTCGTGATCGGCTACGGGCTGGACGTGGCGGAGCGCTACCGCAACCTGCCCGCCATCCACGACTACCGGGGCCCGAAGCCGTAGGCCCGTGCCCCGGGGGCAGCGGGTCCGGTCCCCTCGGGGAACGGGGGCGCCCGACGTCGGGGAGCGGGGGCGCCCGACGTTGCGGAACGGGTGCACACGACACGGATCCCTCCGCCGCCGGGTAGAACGGGGCACCGGTCCCCGCAGCGGGCCGACCGACGACTGGAGAGGTGACCGGACCATGAGCGTGGACACGAAGCGGATCGAGGCGGCGGTACTCGAGATCCTCGCCGCCGTGGGCGAGGACCCCGGACGCGACGGCCTCCTGAAGACCCCCGAGCGGGTGGCCCGGATGTACGAGGAGCTCTTCGTCGGCTTCGCCGAGAATCCGGCCGACCATCTCGAGGTCACCTTCGCCGCCGACCACGACGAGATGGTGATGGTCCGGGACATCCCGTTCGCCTCACTGTGCGAGCACCACATGGTCCCGTTCATGGGCCGCGCCCACGTGGCCTACATCCCCGGCTCCGACGGCCGCATCACCGGGCTCTCCAAGCTGGCCCGGCTGGTGGACGGGTTCGCCCGGCGCCTCCAGGTCCAGGAGCGGATGACCTCACAGATCGCCGACGCCATCGAGGAGGCCCTGGACCCCAAGGGGGTGCTGGTGGTCGTCGATGCCGAGCACCTGTGCATGTCCATGCGGGGCGTGAAGAAGTCGGGCACCTCGACGGTGACCTCGGCCGTCCGGGGCCTGTTCCGCACCGACACCTCGACCCGGTTCGAAGCCATGCAGTTCGTCCGCGGGCGCTGATCCCCGCCCCCGTGGGCCCCCGCCGGCCCACGGCGGCCGGTCACGGCCCGCTCCGGCCTGGTTTACGCTGGGGGCGATGACCGAAGCCGCCACAGAGGGACGCGCCCTGGTCATGGGCATCCTCAACGTCACCCCGGACTCCTTCTCCGACGGCGGCAGCTGGCTGGAGCCGGAGCAGGCGATCCGTCGGGGGCACGAGATGATCGCCGAAGGTGCGGACATCATCGACGTGGGCGGTGAGTCGTCCCGGCCGGGCGCCGTCGAGGTGCCGGTCGACGAGGAGCTCCGCCGGGTCCTCCCGGTCATCGGGGCCCTCAGCCCCCACGTCCGGGTGTCGGTCGACACGGTGAAGGAACCGGTGGCCGAGGCCGCCGTCTCCGTCGGGGCGACCCTCCTGAACGACGTGTCCGCCTCGCTGTGGCCGGTGGCGGCCCGCCACGGCGTCGGCTGGGTGGCGATGCACCGGAAGGGGACCCCGGCGACCATGCAGGACGACCCCCGCTACGAGGACGTGGTGGGTGAGGTGTGCGCCATGCTGGCCGAGCGGGCGGCCAACGCCCTCGACGCCGGCGTACGGGAGATCTGGGTCGACCCGGGGATCGGGTTCGGGAAGACGGTCGACCACAATGTCGAGCTGCTGGCCCGGCTGGACGAGCTGGTGGCCACCGGCCACCCCGTGCTGGTCGGCACCAGCCGCAAGGCCTTTCTGGGTGTGCTGGCCGCCGGGGCCGACGGCGTGCCCCTCCCGGCGGCCGACCGGCTCCCGGGTTCGCTGGCCACCGCCACGTACGCCCTCCAGCAGGGTGCGGGTATGGTCCGGGTCCACGACGTGGCCGCCACGGTTCAGGCCGCGCTCCTGGTGGGACGGCCGGTGCGGGACGGCCGGGACGCCGGGACGACGACGGAGACGGAGGACGCATGGTGAAGGGCAAGTGGGCGGCGGGCATTCCGCCGCGGAACTTCACCTGGGTGATCAAGGACCGGCTCGCCATGAGCGAGCGTCCCGGCGGCTTCGCCCCGAACCACCGGAAGGTCCGCCGCCAGGAGGAGATCATCTGGCTCCAGGTCCAGGGGTTCAACCGGGTCGTCTCCCTCCTCCCGTCTTCCCACAACCTGCAGGCCTACGAGGAGAAGTCCCTGGCCAGCGTGCACTACCCGCTGCCGGCGTCGGGGGACGTGCGCGGCGTGCTGGGCGAGGTCTACCGGGACGTCCACGGCCGCATGGCGGCCGGCGAGCGGATCCTCGTGCACCAGGAGGAGCTGGGCGACCGGGTGGCGGGTGTCATCGCCGGCTACCTGCTGTGGTCGGACCGGCTGCCCACGGGCCCCCAGTCGATCACCGTCCTGGAGCACCTGACCGGCCACCCGATGGGCCCCGCCGGCCGTGAGCTCGTCGCCTACGCCGGCCAGCTCACCCCGGCCACGGCCCCGAACGACTCCGGCACCAGCGGGGCGTGATGGCCTCCGGAGCTCCGGACGACCGGATCGAGCTCCGCGGGCTCCGCTCCGTCGGCACCCACGGGGTCCTGGCCGAGGAGCAGGAGCGGGCCCAGCCCTTCGAGGTCGACCTCGACCTGGCCGTCGACCTGCGCCCGGCCGGGGTGTCCGACACCCTGGACGACACGGTGGACTACGGGGCGGTGGCGGACACGGTGGCGGCCACCGTGTCGGGACCGCGCTCGTTCAAGCTCCTCGAGGCCCTGGCCTGGCACGTGGCCGACGCCGTGCTCGACGTGGACCACCGGATCACGGCGGTCACCGTCGTCCTCCGCAAGCTGCGTCCGCCCCTGGCGGTCGACATCGACACCGTGGGCGTCCGGGTGGTCCGCCACCGGTGACCGCACCGTCGGCGGCGGTCCCCGGCGTCCGGGCGTTCCTCTCCCTCGGCTCGAACCTCGGGGACCGGTCAGCCCACCTGCGCCGGGCGGTGGACGAGCTACGCGCCGGCAGCGACCCATCGGTCACCGCCGTGTCCCCCGTCTACGAGACCGAGCCGGTCGGCGGCCCCGACGACCAGGGCGCCTTCCTCAACCTGGTGGTGGAGCTGGCCGTCGCCCCGCCGGTCGACCCCTACCGGCTCCTCCGACAGTGCCAGCACCTCGAGGCCGCGGCCGGGCGGGTGCGCACGGTGCACTGGGGCCCACGCACCCTCGACGCCGACGTCATCTGGATCGACGGGGTGACCGTCGACGACCCCGAACTGACCGTTCCCCACCCGCGGTGGCGCGAGCGGCGGTTCGTCCTCGCCCCGCTGGCCGACCTGGCCCCGGACCTGGTCGGGGCCGACGACCTCGCCACCGCTGGCGGGGCGGTGCGCCTGGTGGGTATGGTGTAGAGGCAAGTTCCTGGATTTCCTGATGCGACCGGCACCCCTCGGGGGCTGGAACGTCGAAAGGGGTCTCGTGACCACATTCCGTGTACTCGGACCGGGCCGTGCCGGCCGGTCGTTGATGGCAGCGCTGGACGCTGTCGGGGGCTATCGATCACTGGGCCCCTGGGGGCGCGACCGTTCGCCGGTCGATGCCGCCCACGGGGTCGACGTGCTGGTGATCGCCACGCCGGACGACGTGGTCGCCGAGGTCGCCGCCGCCGTGCGTCCGGTCGACTCGACGGTGGTCCTCCACCTGTCGGGCTCCCTCGGCCTGGACGTCCTGGCCGGGCACGCGCGGCGGGGCTCGCTCCATCCCTTGGTCCCGCTGCCCACGCCGGACATCGGCGCGGCGCGCCTGCGTTCCGGCATCACCTTCGCGGTGGCCGGTGACCCTGCGGCGCGGGCAATGGCCGGGTCGCTCGGCGGTGACGTGGTCGAGGTCGGCGACGGCGACCGGGCCGCCTATCACGCGGCCGCCGTGATCGCCGCCAACCACCTGGTGGCGCTCCTGGGCCAGGTCGAACGGGTGGCGGCGTCGGCCGGGCTGCCCCTCACCGCCTTCGCCGGGCTCCTGCGGTCGGCCACCGACGACGCCCTGGCGCTCGGGCCGCGGGCGGCGCTGACCGGACCGGCCGCACGCGGCGACTGGGAGACGGTGCAACGGCACCGCACCGCCATCGCCTCGATGCCCGCCCACCGGACCGAGCTCGCCGGGTACGACGCCATGGTGGCACTGGCCCGCCGCCTCTCCCTCGGTACCGCCGAGGAACTCGACCCGACCCTCGTGGCCGCGTCGGTCGGGTCCGGCGGGCCGGTCAGCGCCGTCGGGGCTGCCGCCGAGCAGGTGGCGTGACCCTCGCCTCGACGGACGCACGGACCACGACCACCCCGCTCCCGCTGGTCCACACCCTGGCCGGGTTCGCCGCCCACCTCGACGACGAGCGCCGCTCGGGCCGGTCGGTCGGCGTGGTGCTCACCATGGGGGCGCTGCACCCGGGGCACGCGTCGCTGGTGCGGCGGGCCGCCGCCGAGTGCGACGTGGTGGCGGTCACGGTCTTCGTGAACCCGACGCAGTTCGCCGAGTCCGCCGATCTCGCCAACTACCCCCGCACCCTGGACGCCGACGTGGCGGCGGCGGCCGATGCCGGGGCGTCCGTGGTGTTCGCCCCGACGGTCGACGAGATGTACCCGGAGTGGCCGGCGCCGCCGGCCACGACGGTGTCGGTCCGGGGGCTGGCCGACCGGTGGGAGGGCGTGTCGCGTCCCGGCCATTTCGACGGCGTGGCCACCGTGGTGGTCAAGCTCCTGTCCGCGGCGGGCCGCTGCCGGGCCTACTTCGGGGAGAAGGACTTCCAGCAGCTGGCCATCGTCCGCCGGGCGGCGGCCGACCTGTCCCTGGCCGTCGACGTCGTCGGCTGCGCCACGGTGCGCGAGGCCGACGGCCTGGCGCTGTCGAGCCGGAACGTGCGGCTGGCCGCCGACGAGCGTGCCGCCGCCCCCGTCCTGCACCGTGCCCTGTCCGCCGGGACGGCGGCCCTGGCCGCCGGGGCCGGACGGAGCGAGGTCGAACGGATGATGGCGGCCACCGTGGCCGACGAGCCGCTCGTGGCGCTGGACTACGCCACCCTGGTGGACGCCCGGGACCTGGAGCCGACCGGGGAGACACCCTCCGACGGGCCGCTGCGGCTGCTGATCGCCGCCACCGTCGGGCCGGTGCGGCTCATCGACAACCTCGACCCGCGGGAGGCACCGTGACCGTTCCGGCGCCGGGCCCGCTCGACGTCCTGGTGCTGGGCAGCGGTGTCGCCGGGCTGTCGGCCGCGGTCCGGCTGGCCGCTCCCCTGGCGCCGGCCGGCGGGAGCGCCCACGGTGGCGGCGGGCTGCGGGTCGGGGTCCTCACCAAGGCCGAGCTGTCCCAGTCGGCCACCCGTTGGGCGCAGGGCGGTGTGGCCGCCGTGCTCGGCGGCGACGAGGATTCGACCGACCTCCACCTGGCCGACACCCTGGCCGCCGGTGCCGGGCTGTGCGACGCGGACGCCGTGCGGGTGCTGGTCGACGAGGGGCCGACCCGGGTCAACGAACTCATCGCCATGGGGGCCGTCTTCGACCGCCAGCCGGGCGGTGCGCTGGCCCTGGCCCGCGAGGGCGGCCACTCCACGGCCCGGGTGGTCCACGCCGGCGGTGCGGCCACGGGTGCCGAGGTGGAGCGGGCCCTGGTCGACGCCACCCGGGCATCGGCCGCGGCTGTGCTCGAGGAGTGGTTCGCCCTGGACCTCCTGGTCGAGGGCGGGCGCTGCCGCGGGGTGGTCGCCCTGAGCACCGAGGGCCGGCGGGTCGAGGTGCGGGCCACCCACACCGTGCTGGCCACCGGCGGCGCCGGACAGGTGTTCGCGGTGACGACCAACCCGGCCGAGGCCACCGGCGACGGACTGGCCATGGCGCTGCGGGCGGGGGTGGCCGTGGCCGACGTCGAGTTCATGCAGTTCCACCCCACCGCGCTCCACCATCCGGCCATGCCGCGGCCGCTCCTGTCCGAGGCGCTGCGGGGACACGGCGCGCTCCTGCGCGACGCACGGGGCGACCGGTTCGTCGACGAGCTCGCCCCGCGGGACGTCGTCAGCCGGGCCATGGCCCAGCGCATGCACGACCAGGGCGTCGACAGCCTCTGGCTGGACGCCACCGCCCTCGACTCGTTCGGCTCCCGGTTCCCGACCATCAGCGCCTCGCTGGCCGCCATCGGCCTCGACCCGTCGACCGACTGGCTCCCGATCGCCCCGGCGGCCCACTACCTGTCCGGTGGCGTGCTCACCGATCTGTGGGGGGCCACCGCCCTGCCCGGACTGTGGGCGGCGGGCGAGGTGGCCTGCACCGGGGTCCACGGCGCCAACCGGCTGGCGTCCAACTCCCTCCTCGAGGGCATGGTCTTCGGCGCCCGACTGGCCGAGACGATCCTGGACGGGGGGGACGGCCCCACCCCGACCGGGGTGCTGGCCCCGCTCCTCGAGGGGAGGACCGAAGCGGTGGACCCGGGAGCGACCCATCGGACCGATGCCGCCGCCGCCCCACCGGACGACGGGGCGGCCTCGTGGCCGGACGTGGCCAAGACCCGCGACCGGCTGCAGCGGGCGATGACCGACGGCGCCGGGGTGGTGCGGAGTGCCGACTCGCTGGCCCGGGCCGGCCGCACGGTGGCGACGGTGGCCGCCGCGGTCGGGTCGGAGGACCCCACCGACCGCGCCCACGGCGAACTGGCCAACCTGGTCACCGCGGCGCGCCGGATCCTCGATTCCGCCACGTTGCGGACCGAGACCCGGGGCGCCCACGCCCGCAGCGACCACCCCCAGATGTCCGACGCCTGGCGGTGCCGTGTCGTCCACGAGTCCGGTGCCGCCACCGTGCTGGTCCGGACCGCGCCCCAGCCGGGCTCCGAAGGCACCCACGGGGCGCAGGCGTGACCGCACGGGCCGACGACGGCTGGGCACCGGTCCTCGACCCGCCCCGGGCGGCCGTGGTGGACGCGGTGACCCGGGCGATCGCCGAGGACGTCCTGCCGCTCGGGGACCTGACCGCCGGCCTCGTCGCCCCCGGGCGTCGGGCCACCGTCGACGTGGTGAGCCGGGCCCGCGGCGTGCTGGCCGGCCGGGCCTGCGCGGCCGAGGCCTTCGCCCAGGTGGATCCCGACCTGTCGGTGACGTGGGCACTGGCCGACGGCGCCGAGGTGGCCCCGGGCAAGGTGGTGGCCACCGTGGAGGGCTCGTTGCGCTCGATCCTGACGGCTGAGCGCACGGTGCTCAACTTCCTCGGCCACCTCTCGGGTGTGGCCACCCTGACCCGCGCCTACGTGGAGGCCGTGCGGGCCGCCAACCCGACCACCCGGGTGCTCGACACCCGCAAGACGACCCCCGGGCTCCGGGCGCTCGAGAAGGCGGCCGTGCGGGCCGGCGGCGGTGTCAACCACCGCGGCAGCCTGTCCGAGGCGGTCCTGGTGAAGGACAACCACCTCGACGGGGTGTCCATTGCCGACGCCGTGGCCCGGGCCCGCAGCCAGTGGCCGGGCCGGATGGTCGAGGTCGAGTGCGACCGGCTGGACCAGGTGCGCGAGGCGGTCGTGGCCGGTGCCACCGTGATCATGCTCGACAACATGGGGCCGGACGGGGTGTCCGAGGCGGTGACGGTGGTGCGGGGCGCCGGTTCGGACGCGCTCATCGAGGTGTCCGGCGGGGTGAGCCTCGACTCGGCCCCCGGCCTGGCCGCCGCCGGCGCCGACCTCCTGTCGGCGGGCGCCCTCACCCACTCGGCGCCGGTGCTCGACCTCGGGCTCGACCTCCGGGCCTGACCCGCCCATCGCCGGTGCCGGACCCCTGCACCGCACCTGCCAGGAAAGGAACGACATGCTGCTTGCCATCGACGTGGGGAACACCGAGACCGTCGTCGGGCTGTTCGCCGACGATCCGGGCGCGCCCGTCGACGAGTCGGTCCCCCGCGACGGGACCGAGCCCGTGGGTCTCGCCCACCACTGGCGCCTGTCCACCGTCGACGTGCGCACGGCCGACGAGCACGCGCTCCTCCTCACCCAGCTGCTCGACCTCAACGGGCTGGACATCGACGACACGGTCACCGGCATCGCCGTCACCTCTTCGGTCCCGCTGGTGACGGCCAACCTCCGCCTGATGGCCTCCCGGTGGTTCGACGTGCCCGCCGTGGTGCTCGAGCCGGGGGTGAAGAGCGGCATGCCCATCCTCTACGACAACCCGAAGGAGGTGGGTGCCGACCGGATCGCCAACGCGGTGGGGGCCTACGACCTGTTCGGCGGGCCCTGCGTGGTCGTCGACCTCGGGACGGCCACCACCTTCGACGCCATCTCCGGTGCCGGCGAGTACCTGGGTGGCGCCATCACCCCTGGTGTGGCCATCAGCCTGGAGGCCCTGTTCGCCCATGCCGCGGCCCTGCGCCGGGTGGAACTGGTGGAACCCCGCAGCGTCATCGGCAAGTCGACGGTGGAGTCGATCCAGTCCGGCGCCCTCTACGGGTTCGCCGGCCAGGTGGACGGTCTGTGCCGGCGGTTCGCGGCCGTGCTCGGGGAGTGCACGGTGGTGGCCACCGGCGGTCTGTCCGAGCTGATCTCGCCCTACGCCGACGAGATCGAGTACGTCGAGCCGTGGCTCACCCTCCACGGGCTGCGCATCATCTTCGAGCGCAACGTGGCCGCCACCTGAGCCACCGGATGCGTCAGCCGAAGCGGAGGCGGCTGACCGTCGACAGCGAGCACCAGTAGACGGTGGCGTCCCAGCCGAGGGCGGGGAAGACGGCGGACTGGAGCGGGCCCTCGGTGTCGGCCCGGGCCAGCTCGGTGCCGGTCGAGATGTCGACCACCACGACCTGCTCGACCATGCGCCCGGCGTCGTGGTCGCCCGTCACCAGGGCACCGTCGCCCGGCAGCAGGAGCAGGTGGGAGGCATGGTCGTGGTCCCGGCGCCAGCGCGGGGCGAGCGAACCGTCGTCGGCGATGTCGAAGGCGGCCATGACCCCGTTGCCGCTGTCGTAGCCCACCACGATGCGGCGCCGCTCGTCGACGACGGGTGGATTGGTGATGAGTCCGCCTGCCGCCCCACACACCGCGGCGGTGGACACCGAACCGTCGGCCAGGTCGACCCGGATCAGCTGGAGCGGTGTCGTGGACACACCTTTTCCCCGGAACGAGCCGTCGAAGTTGATCGAGCCGTCGCCGTTGTCGAGGAACCAGGCCGCCCCGAGCGCGAGCACGCAGTCCCACCCGTAGGTCTGCCCCTCCTCGGTCCGGTAGGTGGCGCGGAACCCCGGGTCGGCCACGAACCCGCCGTCCCAGCCGACGCGGAGCAGGCTGGTGTCGCCGACCACGTAGACGTGAGTGCCGTCCGAGGAGATGCGGGCGATGGAGGGCTCCTCCAGGTCGAACCGGTCGACCACGGCGAGGCCGTCGGGCTCGAGGGCGACCAGCTGCCCCGGGACCCGTTCGTGCGGCGCCACCGGCGCCCCGGGCAGCGAGCCGGCGAAGTCCTTGGTCACCAGCGTCCCGTCCGGGAGGATGACGAAGCTGTTGTAGGGCCGGGGACGGGGGAGCTCGGCGGTGGCCAGCACCTCGAGGTCGGCCGACAGGCGGTGGGCGTGGGTCCCGAACACGGCGTACAGCGAGCCGTTGGCATGGGCGGCGATGCCGCCCGGCCACATCGGTCCACCGGCCAGGGGCCCCGAGTCGGCCAGCGTGGCCAGGGTCTGCGGGTCGACCCGCTCGACCGAGCAGGTGACGTCGGGACCCATGCCGTTGCGCAGCAGGAACACCTCGCCCGGGTCACGGGTGACCACCATGGTGACCAGTGGGTCGGTGCGGGACAGCACGTCGACCGGAGCGCCGGGGCGGATCGTCGGCACCGGGCTGTCGTCGGCGGGCACGCCGAGGCGGCGGGGGCCGCCGTCCTCGCCCGGCCAGGGCCCGGACCAGTAGCCGGCGCCGGGGTCGGCGGTCACACCGGTGCCTCGAGTGCCAGCCGCTCGGACCGGACCTCCGGCTGCGAGTCCCACAGGTCGGCCACCAGGTCGTCGCGCAGGGGGCGTGCGGCCGGGTCCTCCCACCGGTTGACCTGCTGCAGCGGGTCCTCCACCAGGTCGTAGAGCTCGCCCTCGGTGCCGTCGTGGCTGGTGCCGGGCCGGTAGACGGTCACCACCCACTGATCCCGCATCATCGTCCGGAGGTGGACGTCGGTGCCGAACAGCTCGCTGTCCCACTCCGTGAGGACCTTGTCGAAGCCCCGGGCGACGGCATCGGTGTCGTCGACCGGGAGCGGCTTGCCCTGCATCCACTCCGGGGGCTCGATGCCGGCGATGGCGCAGAAGGTGGGCGCCAGGTCGACGAGTCCGACCGGACGGTGCACGACGGCCGGATCGGCAGCGGCGCCGGCCCGGGACGAGGGCGCCGGCCGCCAGACGAGGGGGAGCCGCATGAGGGCGTCCACGTGGTACGGGCCCTTGAACAGCAGGCCGAAGTCGCCCTGGAGCTCGCCGTGGTCGGTGGTGAAGACCACGTCGACGTCGTCGGCCCAGCCGCGCTCGGCCACCCGGCCCAGCACCCGGCCCAGGGCCTCGTCGATGAGCTCGACCTCGACGGCGTTGCGGGCGTTCACCTCGCGGACCTGGTCGGCGGTCAGCGTGGCCGGGACCCAGTCGGCCGGGGCCTCGTAGTTCGACACCAGCGTCCCGTCGTACCACGCCCGCCAGTGCCGCGGCTTGCCGTCGATGATGGCCTCGCGCTGCTCCCGGTCCTCGGGGTACCCGACGGGGAGGGGCACCTCGCGCCAGTCGACCCGCCCGACCTCCGACTCCGGCGGGTCCCACGGGTGGTGCGGGTCGGGGAAGCTCATCCAGCAGAACCAGTCCTCGTCGGCGTCCACCGAGTCGAGCCAGGCGATCGTCCGGTCGGCCACCCAGTCGGTGTGGTAGATCCCGCGCTCGATCGGATTGACCTTCACCTGGGGGGCGCCGGTGTCGCCGCCGGCGGCCGCGCTCACCTGGAGCGAGTCGTCGATGGCCCGGCAGTACATCCCGAGCGCCTCGGGGTGCTCCCTCAGGAGCCACTGGCAGTAGTGGAGCGGTCCCATGGCCCCGTGGGCCGCCGTCTCCAGGTGTTCGAACCCCCGTCGGTGCCCGCCGTGGGGCGTGGTGCCGTTGGTCGACAGGAGGTTCTCCTCGAAGCGGAGGAACGGATCGAAGTAAGGCTCGAAGTGGGCCTTGCCCACCAGCGCGGTCCGGTACCCGGCCAGGCGCAGGACCTCGGCCACGGAAGGGGCGTCACCGGGAAGGGGCACGCCGTTCATGAACACGCCGTGGGTGCTGGGGTGCTGCCCCGTCACGATGGTCGAGCGCGACGGCATGCACACCACGGACTGCGGGTGGGCCCGGTCGTAGCGGACACCCTCGGCGGCCAGCGAGTCGATGACCGGCGTGCGGGACAGGGTCCCGCCGTTGCAGGCCAGGGTGTCGTAGCGCTGCTGGTCGGTGGTGACGAACAGGATCTTGCGGCCCATCAGCGGGCTCCCTTCGGGAGGTTCGGAGTCGTGTGTCCAGGGGTCTTGCGGTTCGGGGTCGCGCAGTTGGGGGTCGGGCGGTTGGGGGTCGGGCGGTTGGACACCAGGTCGGTCACGGGACCTGGTCCACGCCAAGGAACTCGGGCAGGTGGCGCAGGGCGGCCCGGGCGGAGCCACTGATCACCAGGGCGAGCACCGCGGGCTCGGCGTCGACGCTGTAGACGGTGAGACAGGTCCCGTCGTGGAGGTCATGCACGTCGATGGTGCTCAGGTGCTCGACGAAGAGCGGCGCGGTGATCCGGTACTGGAACCGCCGCAGCCCGTGGTCGATGGTGAGCAGCCGTTCGGGCATGGGCAGCCCCGACCGGGTGAGGATGGTGCGTTCGTCGCCCACTACCGTGCAGGACTCGATGCCCTCCCACCACTCGGCCAGCCGTTCGGGGGCGCCGACCACGTCCCAGACGGTGTCCGGTGGGCAGGCCAGGCGGATGGCCTGGCGCATGCTGCCGCGACGGGCGGTCATCGGGTACCTCCGGAGGAGAGCAGGACGGAGAGCGACTCGACCATGACCTGCTTCGCCTCGCCGGCGGAGCACCCCTGGTCCGCGGTGAGCAGCTGGTAGGACTCGAAGGTGGCCAGCACGTCGGCGGCGGCCATCGACCATTCGGCCCGCTGGGCGCCCATGGCCGACAGCTCCGCGGCGAACAGCGTGCGGAGCTGGCCGCGCAGGAAGCGGCGGGACTCGGCCAGGATCTCGGCCAGCCGCGGCTGGAACGGGGCCCGCAGGCGGGTGGCGTAGGCAGCCTGGCCCACGGCGTCGAACAGCCGGAAGCGCTGGTCCACGAGGGCCCGGACCCGGTCGGCGAACGGGTCGTCCGCGTGGGCGTCGACCTGCACGATCGGCAGCGCCCGGGCCAGCTGCCGGGTGATGGCCTCGCCGACCAGGTCGTCGGTGTCCTCGAAGTACCGGAACAGGGACCGCGGGGAGATCCCCGCCCGCTCGGCGATCTCGTCGGTACCCGGCCGCAGGCTCCCCTCGCGGTAGAGGTCGAGGAGGGCGTCCACGACGGCCTCCCGGTTCATGGCCCGACGCAGCCGGCGGCCGTCGGTCTCGACCTCGGCGACCTCGGTGTCGTCCGGCGCCGGGCGGCCCGCGGTGCCCGTCATCGCCCGGACCCGGCGTCGCCCAGCGTGCAGATGTCGCCGACCCGCGGGTCCACCCGACCGTCCAGCAGGTCGCGGTAGGCGGCCTCGACCTCGGTGGGCCCGGACCGGTGCCGCAGCTCCAGCCAGCGATCGGTGAAGGGCACGAACCGTTCCCAGGCGGCGGCGACGGCGGTCTCGAATCCGTCCCGTCCCCACTCGTTGCGCCGCTTGGCGATCTGGTCGGGGGCGAACAGGAATTGGGGCCGGGGGCCGGGGAGCGAGCCCTCCCCGGCGGCGGTGTCGTCCCAGTGGGTGTCGCCCACGACCATCGAGTGCCGGAGGCGGTCCCCGAGCCGGGTGTGCACCGCGTGGGTCACGTCCCGGCGCCCGGCCACGTCGATGTAACAGGAGTCGGCGTTGGGCAGTCCGTCGAGGTCCCCGTAGGTGAGGACGTCCCGGTAGCAGCCGAGTGACCGCACGAAGTCGACGTTCGGCGCGGAGGTGAGCCCGACCACGTCGACCCCGTCCCGCTCGGCCAGCAGGAAGGCGGCGCCGATGGCGGTCTTGGCCGAGGCGCTCGACACCACCGCGGTGTCCGCCCCGAAGAGCCCGTGGTCCCCCAGGAAGTCGTCCACCACGAAGGACGTGACGAACAGCGGCCAGAGGAGCATCTGCTGGGGTTCGCGGTCGACCCGGTACACCCGGTCGGTGTCGACGTACCCGTAGCGTGCGTAGACCGACGGCACCGCCTCCCGGGTCGGGGCTAGATCGGAGAACCCCTGGTCGTCGGCGCGTCCGGGTGTCACCACCAACTCGTCGCCCATGGGGAAGTAGCCGTAGACGCGCCGACCCTCGGCCACGGCCGGCGTGGCCGATTCGACGACGTCCGCGAACCCCCACACCGGCACACGCCCCCAGGCGATCCCCTCCTCGACCGGAGCGGGGAAGCACGCCCAGTACGACATGAGCTCGCCGTAGACGGCATAGGTGATGTTGTTGGCGCTCAGGCCGAAGGTGTCGACCCGCAGGCGGGCCTCGCCCGATGCGAGGGTCGGGGGCGGACGGTCTACCGCCCGGATCCGGTGGAGATCGGCCTTGTCGACTTCGAGCTGCACGGGACCTCGCTTCACTTGGCCGACGTCCCGGGTGGCGTCCGTACCGCCGGGCCCCGGGTGGGGGGCGGTGCGGGACGGACGGTGGGGGGGCGGTCGGGGGTCGGACGGTGGGGGGTCGAAAGCAGCCGCTGACCACGTCCGTACCGGTGGGAGACGATAACAGTTGACAGTAATTGTGACAAGTGTTTACATGACCGGACGGGGCCCGGGGGTCGGGTGCCCGGAAGGGAGTCGTCGTGGCAGAGGTGCACGGTCCGGACGGGAGCACCCCTCTGGTGCTCGACTCGCTGCAGCGTCGGATGCGCGCCCTCTTCTCGCTCTACGAGGATGCCGTGGCGACCATGGACCTCGACCAGGTCAACCACTTCGAACGCGAGGGCGTCCTGCCCATCGCCTTCAGCCTGTTCCACATCGTCAACATGATCGATGCGTCCTTCCTGCTGATGACCGGGACCACTCCGGTGTGGGACGAGTCCTGGGAGGCACGGGTGCACCCCGCCATCGCCGATCACGGCAAACACCGGACAGTGGCGGAGATGGTCCACCAGCGCATCGGCGACTACGACGAATTCCAGACCTACATGCGCACAGTGTTCGCCCGGGTCGAGGAATGGCTGGCCGACCTCGACCCGGGGGAATTGACGCGGGTGGTGATCGCCCGCCCGTTCCCCGAGCAGATCGCCAACACCTACAGCGCCCGGGTGGCGGGACCCGAGGGGGTGACCCTGCTCGATGCCACCGAGTGCTGGATCTACCAGCACGGGCTGCGGCACATGGGGGAGATCGAGCTCGCCCGGGGCCTGGTCGGCCTCGGGGGCATGACCTCCTGATCCCGCGCTCCGGTCGCCCGACCCGGGGCCGGCCCGTGCTTCACACTTCCCTCACATCCTCCTCATCGAACGCGCACCGGTGGCGCCGATCATGGGTCGGACGCCGGATGAGCCGGCGCTCCGAGGAGGTGGCAGGGCGATGGGTCGCACGAGGCACACGATCATGATGGCGGTGGCCGGGACGATGGCCGTCGGGACGCTCGCACTGGGTGGCGTCGCCGCCGCCGCGCCTGGGGTGGGCGCGACTGGCACCGCGGCCACGACGGGCACGGCGCCCGTCGCACCGCTGCTGACTCCGGGCACGGGCAGGCTGGCCCACTTCGACTGCACACGGGCGCCCCACGTGCTGGCCCGTATCCAGAGGGGTGAGGCCCGGATCGCTTCCGGCCTGCCCAAGCTGACCGCCGCCGAGGCCAAGGCCACTGCGGCCGGGGAGACGCGACGCTCTGCCCGGATCCAGAAGCTGATCACGCGGTTGGAGAGCCCGACGCTGAAGACCCGGCTCGACAAGCTGGCCACGGCGATCGAGGCCAAGTGCGACGTCGCCGCACCCGCTGCGACCAATCCCCCCACCACCGTCCCCGGCGCCTGACCGGGTTCGTCGGCACCCGGTCGGGCGTGGTCCCACCACTCCCCGGCCAGGGGGGGTCGCGCCCCGGATCCTCCCTGGTCAGGACAGCCAGAAGACAGGAGCCGGGTAGTCCGCTAATTTGCGCTGAAGCAGCGGTGTCCGTGTGCCGATGGTTTCGGGCACGGGTCCCGTGGGGGACCGGGGGAGACTTCCGACGGGGAGCGATCCCGACATGACGAGGAGCAGATCCGACATGACGAACGTCCGCAGGAATCTGGCCAAGGTCGCCGTCGCCGCGATGCTCGCCGGTTCGCTGGCCACCGCGGGGTCCGGTGTGGCCGGCGCCGCAGAGAATTCCGGGGTGACGAATTCCGGGGTGCACGCCGTCCGGCACGTCCCGGGCCACGGGCGCCTGCGGATCTGTCAGCGTGAGCGGAGCCGGCTGGCGGTCTCGGCGCGCAAGCAGCGCGAGTACGCGTCGAAGACCGCGGCCTTCGTCAGGCTCGAGACGCGGGCCACGAAGGCTGGCGACACCGTGCTGGCCGACTACTGGGCGAAGGTCGTCAGCCGCCGGGACGCCTACTCGGCACGCCAGTCCGCCCGGCTCCTGGTCCGCATCGAGCGGGACGCCAAGGTCCACGGGCTGGTCGGCGGCAGCTGCCGCTGAGCCGTCCCCGCTCGTAGTGGGGCGGGCTCCCGGCCGGTCCCGTCGGGGGCGCCCGGGTCCGGTCGACCGGACGGGAAGGGCGCACCGTAGGACGCCGACGGTGTGGTGCGGCGGCTACGCCGTGGGCAGACCGTCGACCATCGTGTGGGCCAGACGGGCCAGCGCCACCGCCAGCTCCGGTGACGGGCCCGCCGCCGCCGCCGCCGCCGCTTCGTCGGCATAGTCCCGGGCCACCCGCACCGACTCGGCGATGGCTCCGGACCCGGCCACGATGGCCCGGGCCTTCTCCTGCTCGGGAACCCCCAGCGGCTGGCCCAGTAGGTCGCGGAGCTCGGGACCGTGGACCGGATCGGCCAGCGTCAGGAGCACGGGCAGCGTGTAGATGCCCTCCGCCAGGTCCTGGCCGGCGGGCTTGCCCAGCTCGACCTCGGTGCCGACCACGTCGAGGATGTCGTCGCGCACCTGGAAGATCATCCCGAAGCAGCGCCCGAAGTCGGTGAACGCCTCGACATCGGAGCGTGCCAGGCCCCCGGTGAGCGCGCCGATCCGGCACGACGTGGCCATCAGGGAAGCGGTCTTGCCGGCGATGGCCGTCGAGTAGTCGTCCCGGGAGCGGTCCACCCGGAAGGCGGCCCGCACCTCGGCCACCTGCCCCTGGCAGAGCTCGCCGAGGGTGGCGGCCAGGAGTGCGGCGATCTCGACCCCCAGGCCGGCGGCGATCTCGGCCGACCGGGCCAGCAGGAAGTCGCCGGCCACGATGGCCACGAGGTTGCCGAACCGGGAGTTCACGCTCTCCACGTTGCGCCGCATCGTCGCCTCGTCCATGACGTCGTCGTGGTAGAGGGAGGCCAGGTGGACCAGCTCGACGGCCACGGCCCCGAGGAGGTCCTCCCGGGTGGCGTCCCGGGTGCCGGACGTGGCCGTGGCCAGCGCCAGCACCGGTCGGAGGCGCTTGCCGCCGGCGGCCAGGAGGTGGGTGGTGACCTCGTCCAGGAAGGCGTCGCCGGTGACGACGGACTCCACGAGCAGGGGCTCGAGGCGGGTCAGCTGATCTTCGAGGGCGGGGAGTCCGAGGAGGTCGACGACGTTCACTGGCTACAGACGATAGGGCAGACTGCCGATGGGTGGTACATGCCCCCGGGTCGCGGGCGTGCGGGTGCGGTACAACCTGGCACCTGTAGACTTGGGTTCCAGTTACGGACCGCGGATGGAGGCGGTGGAGTGTTCGAACGATTCACAGACCGAGCTCGACGAGTCCTGGTGTTGGCACAGGAGGAGGCGCGGCTGCTCAACCACAGTTTCATCGGCACCGAGCACATCCTCCTG
>Ga0302279_10000935_pt1 | contig 42996 bp, 41 predicted proteins | sample III_Bog_N3_3_FD_194541 | JGI IMG/M metagenome (GOLD analysis project Ga0302279, IMG submission 194541) | Peat permafrost microbial communities from Stordalen Mire near Abisko, Sweden - III_Bog_N3_3 | ecosystem: Environmental > Terrestrial > Soil > Wetlands > Peat | place: Sweden: Abisko... | reverse complement strand
GGCGTGCGCCCGGTGACCGTCACCGCGATCAAGGTGCCCGAGGGCGTCAGCGGCGATGCGATTCGCAAGACGTTACGCGTCGAGCGCGGCTACGTGCTCGGCGGCGGCCAGGGCAAACTCGCGGGCAAGATCATCCGCATCGGCACGATGGGCGACATCGCGCCGGCCGACGTGATCGAGATGCTCGACGCACTCGAAGGCGAACTGCGCGCGGCCGGTCTCCCGATCGCCGAAGGCAGCGCTCGCCGAGCTGCCCAACGCGCCCTCGAAGAAGCCGGCCAACCCGTCCCCGCGTAAAGGCGCGGGAGCGGCGGCCCCTCGACTGCGCGCTGCGGCGCTACGCTCGGGGTGACAATGGAACGGCGTGTTCTCCGGCGTGGGCTCCGACGGTTTGCCAGGGTTCGTCGATGGGGAGCAGGCGTTGTTCGCTCGCGAGGCGGTCGTAGGGGACGGGTTGGTCGCGGCCGATCAGCGGCTGGCCGGCTTGGAAGCGGCGGACGTTTTCGAGGACGCGTTTGCGCATGCGGATGATCGCGATGTCGGACGTGCCGAGGTGTTCGAGTTGGCGTGGGACGATCGGGCCCATCGACTCCTGGGCCATGATGTCCTGATTCTGGAAGCCGGCGACGCCGGTCCAGCTGTCTTTTTTCATCGCAGCGCGGTCCTGGAGCCACTTGTTCTCGCGCGTGGCAATGCGATAGTAGTCGTCGTCGAGATCGACGCCCTTCACCGCGCACAGGCTCTTCCGTAGCGCGTCCTCGTCGACGGGCGTGCCGTTCTGGGCGTGGTAGATGTCGAAGAGCATCGTGTTGTTGTCGTCGACCGGCACGAAGATCTGCGTGTGCGCCGGCAGATCGGGATTGAGCGGCGGCGGGATGAACGCGGCGCACGGCAAGCAGAACAGCGTCACGCGTACGTACTTCTGCGTGTCCGGATCGGCGACGGGCTTGCGGATCGCGGCGTAGCGGAAGCCGTAGGCGGTGTCTTCGGCTTCGAGTCTCGGCGACGTGTCGGTCGAGAGCGCAAAGCGCTTCTCCCAATCGCGCGAAGAGCCACGGTGCAAGAACCACGAGTGCGCCGAGTCGATGCTGCCCTCGACGCCCTGCAAATAATTTGCGCGCATGCCGACCTTGACGACGGCGATCTCGCGGCGTGGCTGCGCGGTGAACGTGAAGTGCGGGAACGGCGGCTGTTCGTCTTTCGGACCCATGTAGGCCCAGATGATACCGTTGGCTTCGTGGGTCGGATACGAAACGATCGCGATGCGATTCTTGAAGCCGTAGCCTTCGGGTTCGGTGGGCATGTCGACGCAGTTGCCGTCGACGTCGAACTTCCAGCCGTGATATATGCAGGTCAGCCCGCAGTCTTCGTTGCGGCCGATGACCATCGAGGCGAGCCGGTGCGGACAGCGCTCGTCGATCAGACCGATCCGGCCCTGCGTGTCGCGGAAGGCGACCAGGTCCTCGCCGAACAGGCGCACGCGGACCGGCGGGCCGTCGTTTTCGGCGATCTCTTCCGAGAGCAGCGCCGGCAGCCAATACCGGCGCATCGTCTGCCCCATCGGCGCGTCACCCTCGACCCGGGTGACCAGCTCGTTCTCTTCACGCGAAAGCATAGGCCGAGTATCGCACAGGCGGGTGCGGTTGAACAGGCTCAGGTATGGTGGCGGGCAAAAAACGGGCCGACGAACGGGCGTACGAACCACGGCATCAGGCCGCGCACCGCGTCGTCGATGCCGGCGTCGGGCTGGGTGACGAGCGCGACGAGGCTCGACCGGTGCAGGTCGGCGCGTACGTCGTTCGGCACCGGGAAGAAGAGGATCACGTAGAGCACGATGCCCGCGCCGACGAGCGCCTTGATGCCGCCGATCAGGGCACCGAGGAGTCCATTGATCAGCCCCAGCATCGGGAGCTTCGCGATCCGGCCGAGCAGCCACGCGATCAGCATCACGATCGCGTAGACGAAAATCGCGAACGCCAGCAACCCGACCGCGTGCGCCGAGCCTTGGGTGAGGCCGGTCCACGCGGTGACGGTGCGATCGAACGCGCCGTTGTAACGGAACGCGGCGACGATCGCAATGAACAGCGCGACCGCGCCCGCAAGTTCCGAGACGAAGCCTTTGCGGTAGCCCTTGAGTGCGAAGAAGACCGTTATCCCGCCGATGATGAGATCGGGCCAGGCTAACGTCACCCTCGGAGCGTCGCTCCGAAACGGGTGCGGAGGTCGGCCACGATCGCGGCGATTGCGGCTTCGGCGATGGCGTCGGTCAACGTCGCGTCGGCGCGCTGCAGGCTGATGCGCACCGCGAGCGACTTCTTCGAGACGTCGATCTGCGCGCCGCGATATTCATCGAACACTGCCGCTTGGCGCACGTCGGCATGCGCGCGCACGGCACGCAGCACGTCGGCGGCGGGCACGTCCGCGGCGACCACGATTGCGAGGTCGCGTTCGACCGCCGGATAGCGCGAGGGCGCGACGAACGGCCGGATCGCGTGCGCGGGCAAGGCTGCGATATCGATGATCGCGGCGACCACGTCGTCGGCGATTTCGTACGCGTGCGTGAGCCGCGGATCGACCACGCCGACCACGCCGACGCGCACGCCGTCGACGACGATCGCCGCCGTCTTGCCCGGATGCAGATGCAGTGCCGTCGTCCGTTCGAGTTCGGCCGGAACGCCGGTCAACGCGCGCACCGCGGCCAGCACGTCGGAGGCCAGCGCACCGAACGGCGTGCTGCGCCAGGCCGGCTCGTCCGCGCGCGCGGTTGCCGCGACGATCGTCGCGACGTTGCGCTCGAGCGGGTCGGGTTGGCCGGCTTCGAAAACGTGCCCGATCTCGAAGGTGCGATACGGGCGCAGACGATCGCGCGCGACGAGTCCCAGATGCGCGTGCACCATCGCGTAGCGCAGGTAGCGCTGATCGTCGGAGAGCGGGTTCGTGATCTCGACGACCGCCGGCACGTCGAGGCCGAGCGCGCGGTCGCGTTCGGCGATCGCGAGCGGCTGCAGGCCGAGCGTGATGCACTCGCGATAGCCGAGGCCCGCGAGCACGTTCGCCAGCGCGTTGTCGCGCTCGAACGCGGCGCTCGAGAGCGGCTGTTCGCCGACGACCGGCATCGCGCTCTCGAGCCGGTCGTAGCCGACGACGCGCGCGATCTCTTCGACGATGTCGGCGGCGATCGCGATATCGCTGCGCCACGGCGGCGCCGTGACCGCAAATGCGGCGCCGTTGTCTTCGACGCTGAAGCCCAGCGACGCCAGCGCGCGCGTGACGGCGTCGTCGGCGAGCGTGAAGCCCAGCAAACGCTGCACGTCGGTCTTGGGGAACGCGATCGATGCGGCCGCGGCGAGCGGTGCGCCGAAGGCCTGGGGCGCGCGCACGGTGCCGCCCTCGGCCGCCAGCAGCACGGCGGCTCGCGCCGCGCCGAGGTCCGTCAGCGCGGGGGGCAGATTCTTCTCGTTGCGGGTCGAGGCTTCGCTGCGCAAGCCGAGCTTCACGCTCATGCGCCGCACGCGCGGGCCGGAAAAGTTCGCGCTCTCGATCACGATCTCGCGCGTGGTCGGGTCGACTTCGCTGATCAGGCCGCCCATCAGCCCGGCGAGGCCGGTCGCCTGCTGTTCGTCGGCGATCAGCAATGCGGTCGGATCGAGCGCGCGGTCGACGCCGTCGAGCGTGGTGAGATGCTCGCCCGGGCGCGCGTCGCGCACGATGATGTGCGCGTTCGCAATTTTGGCGTAATCGAAGAAGTGCAGCGGCTGACCGAGTTCGAGCATCACGAAGTTCGAGATGTCGACCAGGTTGTTGATCGGCCGCTGGCCCGCCAGCGCGAGACGCACGCGAATCCACGCCGTCGCCGGACGCACGGTGAGTCCGCCGACGCGCTGCGCGACGTAGCGGCGGCAATCGAGCGTTTCGAGCGTCACGCGCACGTCGTCGCTCGGACCCGCATGCGGCACGGTCAGCGCCGGCTCGCGCAGCGCGACGCCGAACGAGGCGGCAAGCTCGCGCGCGAGGCCGAGCATCGACATCGCGTCGACGCGGTTGGGCGTCACGTCGACGTCGAGCACCGGATCGGCGAGCCCGAACAGCTCGACGACGTTCGCGCCGAGCGGCAACTCGGCATCGAGCTGCATGATGCCGTCTTCGAACCAGTCCGCTTCGAGCGCCAGCTCGCCGGCCGAACATAACATGCCTTCCGAGGCGATGCCGCGCATCGTGCGCGGCTCGATCGTCAGCTCCGGCAACCGCGCGCCGATCGTCGCGACCGGAATCGTCTGCCCGGCGGCGACGTTGGTCGCGGCGGTCGCGATCGTCAGTGGCTTCTTACCGCCGATATCGATCGTGCAAACTTGCAGGCGGTCGGCGTTCGGATGCTTCGCCAGCGCGGTGATGCGCCCGACGACGACGCCGGTGATCGTGGGCCGGCGTTCCACTCCATCGACGGGAAAACCCAACGTCGCGAGTCGCGAAACGATCTCATCGGCGTCAGCAGGCAGTGCCGCGTAATCGCGCAGCCAGGCGATCGGGACTCTCATGGTTGCGGAGCGAGCTCCGTGTTATCGTGCGTTGCCATAAATATTGTTGCGAGCTCGTGTCGGGGGCCCCATGCAAAGCATGGGGGGCACGCAGCCTGGGGCGGAGTGCCTTTCAACTTGTCTGTTCCAAGAACGACGGCGTGTTTTCCACGAAGTCGCGGATGTCGTTCATCTCGTAGCGCACCATCGCGAGGCGCTCGGGGCCGACGCCGAAGGCCCAGCCGGCGACGACGTCGGGATCGTAGCCGACGGTGCGCAGCACGTTCGGATGCACCATCCCCGAACCGCCGATCTCGATCCAACCCGAACCGCCGCAGGTACGGCATTGCACGTCGTCGCGTTTGCCGCTGCCGGCGCAACCGGGGCACGTCGTATCGATCTCGGCGCTGGGCTCGGTGAACGGAAAGAACGACGGGCGAAACCGCACGTCTTGATGCGGGCCGAACAGCTCGCGCATCATGCCGGTCAACACGCCTTTGAGATGCCCGAAGTGGATGCCGTGGCCGACCATCAGGCCTTCGACTTGATGGAACTGGTAGAGGTGGCGCGCGTCGACGGCGTCGCGACGGTAGGCTTTGCCGGGCACGATCACCGCGATCGGCGGACCGGATTCGCGCATCGCGCGTACCTGCATCGGTGAGGTGTGCGTGCGCAGCACGAGATCCGGCCGCAGATAGAACGAATCGAGGCCTTCGCGCGCCGGATGATCGGGCGGGATGTTCAAGGCATCGAAATTGTTGGCGTCGGTTTCGATCTCGGGGCCCTGCAGCACGGCGAAGCCCAAGCGCGTGAAGTAACCGCCGATGTCACGCATCACGCGCCGGATCGGATGGATCGAGCCGATGCGAGCCGGCGGTCCGGGCAAGGTCACGTCGATCGTTTCGGACAGCTGCGCTTCGAGCGCGGCGCCCGCGAGCCGGCCGGCGGCGGCCGTCAGGGCGCCTTCCATGCGTTCGACGGCGGCGTTGATCACTTTGCCGGCGGTCGGGCGGTCGGCGGGCGGCAGGTTGCCGATCCCGCGGCGGATGGCGGTTACCTCGCCGCTACGGCCGAGGAAGCGGACGCGCAGTTCGTCGAGCCCACCTGCGCCGGCAACGCCGGCCAGCTCGGCGGTGAGGCGATCTTCGAGCGCCGAAAGGGTCGATGCGAGGTCGGTCATTCCGAACGCCGTTGTTGGACAAAACAAAACGCCCGGTCCTTCGACCAGGCGTCCTTCGGGCGGATCATCGTGCCGCCGCGGGTCGTTCGGCGGGCTACCCCGCGCTCAGTGCGACGGGATTCAGCCGCCGGTAGACCAGATAAGCGTTGACCGACCCGGTCGTGGCGAACAGTTTCCAGAAAAGTTCCGAAGTACGCATCGGTCGACGATTCCTCTCTCGGTCGGGGGTGTGTCCGCGGGAAATCTGAGCGGAGTATACCGCCTGTGGATAAGCGCCGCCAAGTCTTGACAAGCACCTATTTTCTGAACATCGCGTAAAGCGCGATGCTGCCCGCCACGGCGGCGTTCAGGCTCTCGGCCGCGCCCGTTTGCTCGATGCGCACGGACCGGTCCCAGCGGGGTAGGAAGCCCGCCACCCCGTGGCGCTCGTTTCCGATTGCCAGCACCGCCCGGGTGGGCAGGTCTGCCCCGGCGAGCGGCTCGCCTTCGAGCGTTGCCGCGATCACCGGCCGGCCCGCCGCGGCCGCCGCCGGGAGCAGCTCCTCGGCGCTGACCGATGCGACCGGCAGCCGGAAGAGCGAGCCCATCGCGGCCCGCACGACCTTGGGGGCGAACGGGTCGGCTCCGCCGCGCCCGAACAGCACGCCGGCCGCTGCGAAGGCCTCAGCCGAGCGAACCAGCGTCCCGGCGTTCCCAGGGTCGTTGATCCCCGCCAGTAGCAGCACGGGCCCCGGCAGGGCCAGGATCGCCTCAAGCGTGTGGGCGGGCATCACGGCGATCGCAAGCAGTCCGGTCGACGTCTCGACGTCCGACATGCGGGCCAGCGTGCGTTCGGGGACAATGAAGGTCTGGGCGCCGGCACGCTCGGCATCCCCGACGAGGTCGACGTGCGCGGTAGCGGCCGCTTCGGTGAGGTAGAGCTCCTCGATCGCGATCCCGCTGCGCCGGGCCTCGGCGAGCAGGGTCGGACCTTCGAGCATGAAGCGCCCGCGCTCGCGCCGCGCGCGGGCCGCACGCAGGTCGCGGACGCGCTCGATGCGCGGGTTCTGCGGGCTCAGCACGGTCGGCACGCAGCGAGGTTCACGGCGGAGTCGCGGCGGCCTTGCCGAACCGATGGGGCCGGATGGAACGGGCGCGAAAAGTGGAGATCGCGGCGATCGCGGTCATCGCCGTCTTGGTGGCTCTCGGCGGACGCTTGGTCATCGAGACGCTCGGCGCACACAAACCGTGGGGCTGGATGATCGCCGCGGGCTTGGTGTATGTCGCCGTCCGCGGGGTGCGCGGCGCCTACGATCCGTCCTCGCCCGACGCGCGCGTGAACGTCACGAAGGCCGGCGCGTACCTGTGCGCCGCGGCGTTGTTCCTGTGGGCGGTGCTGCTGCCCGCGCGCTGGGTATATGGTTCGTGTATCGTCGCGGCCGAAGCGGCGCTCGTGTTCGATTTGATCACCATTGCGGCGCCGCGGCGCGCCGGCGGAGGAACCTGATGCGGATTTTCGTCACCGGCGGCAGCGGCTACATCGGCCGTGCGGTGCTCGCCGAATTGAGCCGGCGCGGACACACCGTCGGGGCGCTTGCGCGCAGCGATGCGGCCGCGAGTTTCGTGCGCGGTCTCGGTGCGCAGCCGGTCGTTGGGTCGCTCGAGACGCTCGATGTCGTCGAGGGTGCGGCCGCGGAGCACGACGCGACGATCCATATCCCGGGCATCGCATCTCCCGACGACGTCGCCCGTGAAGTGCGCGTGCTCGACGTGCTCTTGCGCGCCGCGACGTCCGGCTATCCGTTGATCTATACCAGCGGCGCGTGGGTGTACGGCGATCGCGGCGACGCCGTCATCGACGAAGACGCACCGCTCAAGCCGATCGCACTCGTTGCTTGGCGCCCCGCACATGAAGCGCGCGTGCTGGCGGCCGCCGAGCGCGGTGTCCGCGCCGTCGTGATCCGCCCCGCCGTCGTGTACGGCGATGGCGGCGGGATCGTCGGGCGCTTCGTCGCCGGCGCGCAAGCCGGGCCGCTGAAAGTCGTCGGGAGCGGCGCGAACCGGTGGCCGACCGTGCGCGTCGATGCGCTGGCGGAACTCTACGCGGCGGCGGTCGAACAGCCCGCGGCGCGCGGGATCTACAACGCCGTCGCGGCTGCGTCGGTGCCCTATGTCGAGATCGCGCGCGCGGCCTCGCGCGCGGGCGGCGGCAATGGCGCGATCGAGCACCTCACCTATGAGAACGCTTGCTCGACGATGGGACCGTTTGCCGAAGCGCTGGTGCTCGATCTGCAGTTGAGTGCGGAGAAAGCCAAGCGCGAGTTGGGTTGGAACCCGCATCGTCCGACGGTGCTCGAAGAGCTCGCCAACACGGTCGTGGTGTAGTCGATGAGCGTCCTGCGTTCGAAGCGCATCTATGAGGGACGCGTGGTCAACCTGCGCGTCGATACGGTCGCGACGCGCCGGGGCGAATTCGACGTCGAGATCGTCGAGCACGGCGGCGCCGTGGTCGTGATCGCGCAGCCCTCGCCCGACGAAGTCGTCATGGTGCGCCAGTACCGGTACCCGCTCGAAGCGCAGACGTGGGAGTTGTGCGCGGGCGGCATCGATCCGGGCGAGACGCCCGAAGAAGCGGCGATCCGCGAATTGCGCGAGGAGACCGGCTATCGCGCGCGCTCGATGAAGCGCTTGTGGTCCGCGTATTCGGCGCCCGGCTTTTGCAGCGAGCTGCTGCACTTCTGCTACACCGACGAATTCGAGCCCGGCGAGACCGAACCGGATGCGGAAGAAGAGATCGACACCGCGACGTTTCCGCTCGCGCGTTTGCGTGAGATGATCGAGCGCGACGAACTGCGTGACGCCAAAACGCAGATCGGCGTCTTGTGGGCACTTCAGCGGCGCTCGACGGCCTCGTAGCGTTTCTGCGCGACCGCGACGACGCCGAACCGGGCGTCGGCGCGGCGATGCGCTCGCAGGTGCTGGCCGGCGAACCCGGCGCCGGGGTATTCATGCTGCTGCACGGGCTGACGGCGAGTCCGCCGGCGTGGCGTGCCGTCGCCCAGGCGCTTCACGCGCGCGGCAAGACCGTCGTGGTGCTGCGGCTGTTGCTGCACGGCTACGCCGATCGCATGACGCCGGCGCTGCGGGCGGTGACGGCGCAGGCGCTGATCGACGACGTCGCCACGGTCGTGCGCCGCGTCGCGGAACTCGGCGAGGTGCTGACGCTGGTCGGCCATTCGCTCGGTGGCGCGCTCGCGCTCGATGCCGCCGCGCGCGAAGCGAACGTCGATCGTGCCGTCGCGATCGCGCCGTTCTTGGGCATCGTTAACGTGCCGCACGAGGTGCACCCGCTCATCGCCGGCGCGCTGCGCGTGGCGCGCAATCGGTTCTTGTGGTGGGATCCAGTCTTGCGGGAACGCATGGAGCCCGCGCACGGCTACCCGCGCTATCCGCTCGCGGCGCTGCTCGCGGGTATCACGATCGCCGATCGCGTGCGCGACGACGCCCACCGCGCGCCGCGCGCCCGGGCGATCGACCTCGTGCTTAACCGCGCGGAGTCCTCGGTGAACAACCGCACCGCGCTGCGACTTGCGGACGACTGGCGCGCGGCGGGCGCCTCGATCGCCGTCCACTGGCTGCGCGATCTCGGCTGGTCGCACGACATCATCGAACCGGACCGTCCGCCCGCCCAACGCGCGCTCGCAACCCTGCTCACCATCGTCGAAGGCGAACACGCCCCAACCGACCGCGAACACCGCATCCCCGGAGGCGCTTGACAACCTACCGTAACGACGTTATGTTATTACCATAACAACGTTATGGAGGCTACGATGACCATCAGTCAGGGAATGACCTACGCTCTCGCTGCCGCACTGGTGGCCTTGGCGGCCCGGGCGGCATTCGCACCTCGCGGCGCCGCGCTTGCCTACGGGGTTCCGGCCCCGGAAGGGACCGAACCAACCCCGTACCTCGAGGTGAAAGCGAACCGCGATCTCACCCTCGCCGCCTTGCTCGTCGTGACCGCATCCGCGAGCCAATCCATTCTCGCGGGGGTCCTGTTCTGCGGCGCCTTTGCGCCCGCGGCCGACGCCTGGATCGTCGCGCGTCACGGGAAGATCTCCGGTACTCCCGTGCACATCGCGACGGTCGCCTATATGATCGTCGCGGGCGCCCTTGCCGCCACGGGGCACTGACGTGTTCCTTGCAACCGTGCTCCTCTGCCACGTGCTTGCCGCCATCGGAATCGGTCCGATCTTCACGCTCCCATTTCTCGCGAACACGCCCGGCGCATTACATACCGTGCTCGTCATGCTGCGCTTCGGCGCAGGCGCGGCGCTCGTATCCGGCATAGTCCTCTGGGTTGTGCTCCAACCAGCTCACCCGCTCTGGCTGTATATCTCTTCGGCGTTGTTTCTCGCCGTGATCGCAGCGATTGCATTTGTGCTGGCACCGGCTGCGAACGCGGTTGCCGCGAAACCGGAGCTGCGTAGCCGCATCCGCTGGGCGGGCGTCGCCGCGTCGGCGCTCACCGTCGGTATCGTGATCCTGATGATGCTGCGGCCGAGTTGGGCGTGACGAAGGCCGCAGTTGCGGAACAACGACATCGCGGCACATCGCGCGACGACATCGTCAATGTCAGCCGAACCATCATCGAGGACGAGGGCGTCGAGCAACTCACGATCCGCCGGATCGCCGAGACGATCAATCGGACGCAACCGGCCGTGTACCAGCACTTTGCGAGCAAAGACGCGATACTGGAAGCGGTCGTCACCGATGGTTTTACGGCGCTCGTCGAACGCCTCAAGCACGCTCCGCGCGGCGGAAAGACGCCCTTACAGGCAATCGCCGGCGCCTACGTCCGCTTCGGATTAGAGCGGCCCCGGCTCTACGAGGTGATGTTCGTGGGGCCACCGTCCATCACGTTCGCTGCAGGGGCCGCTACGCCGGCGCCGGCGTCCATGGCCTTTGCAATCGTTGCCGCTGCGGTAGCAGAAGCCGGAGTGACGCCGGCCCGGATCGATACGGTCACGGAGGTCGTATGGGCGAGTCTGCACGGCCTGGTCACGCTATCGATCACGCGCCGCCTCCGGCCCGGTCGAGCTCTGCAACAGGCGCGACTCGAGCAACTTCTCGCTGCGATCGTCGCGATGACGACGGGGGCTTAGAGTTCGGCGAGCCGTTCGCGCAGGAAGGTTCGTTCGCGGGCGTTGTTTGCGTGCTCGAGGGCGCGTTCGTAGGCGCTCCGCGCGGCCGGTGTGTCGCCGAGGCGGCGTAGGGCGTCGGCGCGTGCGACGTGGTAGAGGTGATAGTCGTCGAGTTCGGCGGCGGGGAGCGCTGCGAGTGCGTCGTAGCCGGCGCGCGGACCGTCGGCGTAGGCTACCGCGACCGCGCGGTTGAGCGCGGCGATCGGTGACGGGTCGAGCGCGCACAGGCGGTCGTAGAGTGCGACGATCGCGTGCCAATCGATCTCGTCCGCGTTCGCGGCTTGCGCGTGGACGCTTGCGATTGCCGCTTGCAACTGATAGGGGCCCGCGCGGCGGTGGCGCGCGGCGGCGCGCAACAGCGTGTCGGCCTCGAGGATCGCGGCGCTGTCCCACCGCGTCCGGTCTTGCTTAGCGAGCGTGACGATTCGGCCGTCCGCATCGACGCGCGCGTCGCGCCGTGAATCCTGGTAGAGCAGGAGCGCCAGCAGACCCATCACCTCCGGTTCTTGCGGCATCAAGGTCGCGAGCACGCGCGTCAAGCGAATCGCTTCGCCGCATAATTCGGTGCGAATCAGGTGCTCGCCCGACGTTGCGGCGTAGCCTTCGTTGAAGATCAGGTAGATCACGGTGCAGACGTCGTCGAGCCGCTCGGCCAGCCGTTCGGGCGGCGGTACCGCGAACGGGATCGCCGCGTCGCGGATCTTGCGCTTCACGCGTACCAGGCGCTGCGCCATCGTCGCGAGCGGCACGAGAAACGCATCGGCCACCTCGGCCGTCGTCAGGCCGCCGAGTGCGGTGAGCGTGAGCGCGACCCGCGCGTCGACGCCGAGCGCCGGATGGCAGCAGGCGAAGATCAACTCCAGGCGGTCGTCGGTCACGCTCATCGCGGACTCGTCGTCCGGCGGCGGCGCGACCGCTTCGAGCGCGGCGAGCCGGGCGGCTTTCTCCCGGCCCGCCCGCTCGCGCCGCAGGCGGTCGATCGCGCGGCGACGCGCGGTCGTGAGGATCCAGGCCGACGGCTGCGCGGGGAAGCCGTCGTAGGGCCAGCGCTCGAGCGCGATGACGTACGCGTCGGCGACCGCGTCCTCGGCCAGCGTAAGGTCGCCGACGGCGCGCGCCAGCTTCGCGACGGCCCGTCCGGCATCGTCGCGAAAGCAGCGCGCGATCCGCTCTTCGACGTTAGCCGGCATCCTGAGACGGCGGTGTCAGCAACGGCCGGACCTCGACCGAACCATCGAGCGCTCCGGGGCACGCCGCCGCGAGTTCGATGGCGGCGTCGAGCGTCGCGCACTCGACGACGAAGTACCCGCCGAGATACTCCTTGGTCTCCGCGAACGGACCGTCGGTGATCGCGCGTTTGCCGTCGCGCACGCGCACCGTCGTCGCGCTGATCGTCTCGGCCAGCCCCGAGCCGTCGACGAACGCGCCGGATGAACGCAGGGCGGCAGAATAGGCCATATAGGCCGGCATCATCTCGGCCCACTCTTCGTCGGTCCGAGCGCGCCCGTTCTCGGGAGTATAGATCAAGAGCATATATTGCACGGGAATCCTCCGGGTAGAAGCGGTGATGCCCCAGAGACGAACGGCCGCCCCGCAAATCGACACACCCCGGGCGCTCCCGCGCACGTTTCGCGGCGCTGTTCCCCATCCCGCGCAGCGTCCCTCGTCTTTGCTCGGGACAGGCTCCGGCGCGGAGTCGAGGGACCGCCGCAGTCATCGAGCTTGGTGGCGCGCTGCGATCGCCCGCATTGGTCGCTGTTCCTCGACTACGCGCCTCCGCGCTCCGCTCGGAATGACAGGGGGGCGTGGCACGAGCTTAACGAGGGGCGCTTAAAACAAAAAGAGCGGCTCTCCGGAGGAGAGTCGCTCTTACCTTTGCGGCTTGGCCGAAGGCCAGACGCAAGGGATTCGGCGTATCCGAATCCCGCTAGGCCGCGATCGCGTTCTTCGCGGTTTCCAGCAGCTTGGCGAAGGCGGCTTGGTCGTGGACGGCGAGGTCCGCGAGCGCCTTGCGGTTGACGACGACGCCGCTCTTTTTGAGGCCGGCGATCAGGCGCGAGTAGGTCAGGCCTTCGGCGCGGGCCGCGGCGTTGATGCGCGCGATCCAGAGCGAGCGGAAGTCGCGCTTGCGCACGCGACGGTCGCGGTACGAATAGGCCAGCGAATGCAGCAGCGCTTCGTTCGCGACGCGGTAGTTACGGCGGCGAGCCGCCCGGAAGCCCTTGACGAGCTTCATCACTTTGCGGCGGTGCTTGATTCCGTGTACGCCGCGCTTAATACGTGCCATCGATCGTTACTCCAAAATCACAGCAGGTAGGGGATCTGCGGCGCAAAGCGCTTCAGGTCGCCTGAGAAAACGGATTGGTCCTTGCGGAAATTCCGCTTGCGCTTGCGCGACTTCTTGCTGAGGATGTGGCCGCAGCCGCTGAACTGGTGACGGTGCGTAACGATGCCGTTCGCGCTGACCTTCACGCGTTTCGCGGTGCCGCGGTGTGTCTTGATCTTAGGCATGGGCTCCCTCGGGTGCTGGTGTTTCGTGCTCGTGGTGGTCCGCGTCGTCGTCCTCGTGATGCTCGCCGACGTGCTCGGCCTGCTCGACGGTCGGCGCGGCTTCGTCCTTATGATGGACGAATCGCGGCGGGCCGAGCGGCGTCTGCCGCGGGGCGAGGATGAGGAACATATTCTTGCCTTCGAGTTTCGCGTCGCGCTCGACGATCGCGGTGTTCGCGAGATCGACCGAGATGCGGTCGAGCAGCCGTTTGCCGTAGGACGTGTAGGTGATCTCGCGACCGCGGAACATGATCGTCACTTTGACTTTGCCGCCGTCGAGAAGCAGCCGTTCGGCCATCTTCGCTTTGACTTCGTAGTCGTGGGTGTCGATCTTCGGCCGGAGCTTGACCTCGCGCAGCTCGAAGTTTTTCTGCTTCTTGCGCGCGTCTTTGTCTTTCTTCGACTGCTCGTACTTGAGCCGCCCGTAATCGCCGACGCGACAGACCGGCGGCACCGCCGTCGGCGAGACTTCGATGAGGTCGAGCCCTTTCGAGCGCGCGAGATTCATCGCTTCCTCGGTCGGCATGACGCCGAGCTGGGTCCCTTCATCGTCGATCACTCGAACGGTGCGGATCCGGATCTGGTCGTTGACGCGTAACGGTCGTGCTATGGGCTTTTACTCCTGACAAAAATAAAAAAAACGGACATGCCGAAGCATTTCCGCTCGTCACGAACCCGTGCCGACGGGTTCCTGAGGTTGCGACCGGATCGCCGTGAGGCATCCGGTGAGGGCGGTGAGGCCCTGCTTCGGCCCGTGGATCATACCACGGCCCCCCGCCGGGGTCAAATCCGGCGGGGGTGCCCTGGGCGCCTTACTGCGAGCGGAAGCTGCGGTCCGGGTAGGGCGGGAAGGCCGGCGGACCGCTGGCCCCGGCGAGGGCCGAACTCATCAGTTCGAGCGCCTTTTCCATCTGCGGGTCGATGCCGGCCGCACTGTCCTGCGGGGCGATATCGACGACGATGTCGGGATCGGTGCCGTAGTTCTCCACCTGCCAGCCCGCGTCGAGGAACCAGAACGAGTACTCGGGCTGGGTCGTCAGCGTGCCGTCGACGAGCTCGTGGTAGGGGTTGATCCCGATCACGCCGCCCCAGGTGCGCATGCCGACCAGCGGCCCCAGGCCGTAGAGCTTGAAGCAGTGCGAGAAAATGTCGCCGTCGGAGCCCGCGAATTGGTTGGTGATCGCGACCAGCGGCCCGCCGACCGATTCGGGCGGATAGGGCTGCGGCGGTCCGTAGCGCGAGACATCATAGCCGACGCGTTTGCGTGCGAGCTTCTCGAGCAGCAGCGGCGAGACGTGGCCGCCGCGGTTGTAGCGCACGTCGACGATCAAGCCGTCGCGCTCGAACTCGGTGAGGTAGCCGCGGTGAAACTCGGCGAAGCCCCAGGGGCCCATGTCGGGGATGTGGACGTAGCCGACACGGCCGCCGGTCCGCGCGTGCACGAGCCGCCGGTTGGCATCGACCCAGGCGCGGTACCGCAGCAGCCGCTCGTCGCGGAGCGCGCGCACGAGCACGCGGCGCGTCGTGCCGTCGCGTTCCACGTCGAGCGCGACATCGCGCCCGGCGAGGTTCACGAGCAGTTCGTCGGGCGTACGCGCCGCGTTGACGCGCACGCCGCCGACCGCGACTATCGCATCGCCCGCGCGCACGTCGACGCCGGGTTCGGCGAGCGGTGAATCGTCGGAGCGGTTCCACGAGTCGCCGCGCAGGATCGCATGGATGCGGTAGCCGGCGCGCTGCTCGTCCCAAGTGTAGTCGGCGCCCAGAAAGCCGCGTTTGTATTGCGGCGGGACGCGCAGGTCGCCGCCCATCTCGTAGGCGTGCGAGGTGCCGAGTTCGCCCTGCATCTCCCAGATGAGATCGGAGAGTTCGGCCCGCGTACGGATGCGCGGCAGCAGCGAAGCGTAGCGATCGAGCACGGAGTGCCAGTCGATGCCCGACATCTGCGGGTCCCAGAATTGTTCGCGCTGCAGGCGCCAGGCCTCGCGCAACATCTGCGCCCACTCGTCGCGCGGCTCGACCAGCACGCCGATGCGGCTCAGATCGAGCCAGCCGGTGCGGCGGTTGGTCTCGGTCGCCGCCTTGTCGTCGGCATCGTCTTCGGGGAGCGCGCCGCCGGCGTCGATCGCGCGTAGCTTGCCGTGCGATTCGTAAACCAGCGTGCGCGCGTCCATGCCGATGCCGAAACTGTCGATGTCGCCGGCGAGCGTCGCGCTGCGTTGCGTCGCGAAGTCGTAGGCGACCAGCGTTCCGCCGGGTTCGTCGTGGTCCGGCCGGCCGGGCTTGATCCCCTGCACCGGAAAGCGCGAGAACAGCGCGCGGCCTTTGACGCCGGCGACGCGCTGGTAGTGGCCTTCTTCGACCGGAAACGCAAGGATGCGCTGCGGCAGTCCCTCGGCGTCGATCGTCACGGGCTTGGGTGCCTTCTTGGGCTTCTCGGCGCCGGCGGCGGCCTTTTCATCGCCATCGTCGTCGTCATCGAGGTCATCGTCGTCGTCTTTGGCCGAGTGCAACGGCGCGGGGACGGGGACGAACGGGTTCGGCACGTCGGCGCGCAACGTCGCGACGTACGGCCGCAGCGCGTGCGGGAAACTGAGATCGAACTGCAGCGCGTCGTAGATCGGATTGAAGTCGCGCGCCGAGATGAAGTAGAGGTACTTGCCCTCGGGATCCCACGCCGGCGAGCGGTCTTCGCGCAGCGGTGCGGTGACGTCGATCAACGTCCCGTCGTTGCAATCGGCGACGCGCACGATCGACGTGCTCGCTTTCGGTGCCCAGACGTAGGCGAGCCAGCGGCCGTCGGGCGAGAACGCCAGATCGATGCAGCGCCAGGCTTTGCTCGTGTCGAGCTTGCGCGGTTCGGCGCCGAGGTCGAGCACGAAGAGCTCGTGCTGGTGATTGGCGAAGGCCAGCCGGTCGCCGCACGGTGAGGCGATGAGTTCGGTGATGCGGCCGAGTTCGGCGGAGGTGATGTAGGCCGGCGGCGCGCTCTGATCGACCGGTTCGACGGCGATGCGCTCGTAGCCCGAGGCGTCGTCGACGTAGGCAATGCGTTTGCCGTCGTGCAGCCACACGATCGCGCGGCGGCGGCCGCCCAGCCCCGTGCCGTGCTCGCTGACGGCGGCTTCCCACAGCGGCATCGTGTACGCGTGTCCGCGCGAGACGAGCGCGAGCGCGGAACCGTCGGGCGAGGGCTCGTAGGTTTCGAGCAGATCGGCGGCATCGACGAACCGGCGCGCGGTTTGCGGCGCGGCCGAGGGCGCGTCGATCGCGACGCGCGCGCTCACGCCGGTGCGCGCGTCGTAAAGCGCGATCTCGCCGCCGCAAGCGTAGACGACGCGCGTGCCGTCGGTGGCCGGAAAGCGCGCGAAGTACGTGGTCTCGTTCGTGAGCTTCTGCAAATCGGTGCCGTCGGGGCGCACGGAATACAGGTTGCCGATGCCTTCGTGATCGGAGAGGAACGCAACGCGTTCGCCCAGCCACATCGGCCAGACGAGATTGCCGTCGAGCTCGGCGCACAGGCGCGCAAAGCGGCCCGAGCCGTCGGCATCGACCCACAGATGGCCGGCCGTGCCGCCGCGGTAGCGCTTCCAGCGCGCCGGATCGAGGTTGTTGCGGCCGAGCACGGTCGCACCGTTTGCCGCGACGTCGATCGCCATCGCGTGACCGGCCGGAATGCGCCGCGGCTCGCCGCCCTCGCTGCTCACGGCGAAGGCCAGCGTTTCCTTGACGAACGGCACGCCGGCATCGGAGGTGAAGTAGATCTCGCGTCCGTCGCGCGACCAGCCGCTGACGTAGAGCGCGTCGCTGCCTAAAAAGGTGAGCCGGCGTGGACGGCCGCCTTGCGCCGGGATCGTGTAGACTTCCGGCGAGCCCTCGTCGCGTCCGACGTAGGCGACGGTCGTGCCGTCGGGCGAGAGGCGCGGCAGCGTGATGGCGGCGGGACCGGCGGTGAGGCGGCGGGCCAGGCCGCCGCCGGCCGGTACGCTCCAGAGGTCGTCCTCGCAAACGAAGACGATCGTGTCGCCCGCGATCGTCGGGGTGCGGTAGTAGCCGTGGGAGTCCATCGGCCCGGGATTGGACCTCGACCGGCCGCGTCCCCGGCAAAGCTTCCGGGAACCGGCCGGACCCCTCCGAAGAAGCGCAGGGATGGAGGATCTGTTGGCCGCCTTCGGCCGGGCCGAGCAGCGAGCGCTGGCACGGGCGATCACGCGCTGCGAGTCGGGCCGGGGCGAAGACTTGATCCGGGCGCTGTTCGAGCGCGCGGGGCGGGCGCTCACGATCGGCCTGACCGGTCCGCCGGGCGTCGGGAAATCGACCCTGACGGCCGCGCTCGTCGCCCACGCGCGACGGCTGGAGAAAACGGTCGGCGTCATCTCGGTCGATCCGAGTTCGCCGTTCTCGCACGGGGCGTTGCTGGGCGACCGCATTCGGCTGGCCGAGCACTTCACCGATCCGGGCGTCTTCATTCGCTCGATGGCCAGCCGCGGTCACTTGGGCGGGGTCGCCGGCGCGACGGCCGACGCCGTGACCCTGATGGACGCCTTCGGCTACGACGTCGTGCTGGTCGAAACGGTCGGCGTCGGGCAATCGGAGATCGAGATCGCGGAGATCGCCGATACGATTCTCGTCGCGCTGCAGCCGGGGTCGGGTGACACCGTGCAGATGCTCAAGGCGGGCATCCTCGAGATCGCCGACGTGTTCGTGGTCAACAAGCGCGACCACCCGATGGCAATCCAACTGCAGCGCGAGATTCGTTCGATGCTCGAGATGCTCGACTATCCCGGCTGGGTGCCGCAGCTGGTCGCGACGCAGGCGCTCGAAGCGCAGGGCATCGACGAGCTGTGGGCCGCGATCGTCGAGCACGACGCCTACCTGCACGCTTCGGGCGAGATCGCGCACAAGCGGCGCAGCGCGTTCGAGCATCGCGTGCGCGCGCTGGCGCTCGGCGCGCTCGAAGGCCGGGTCGATGCGGCGGTTGCGAGCGTGCCCGACGGCCGCGATCCGTACGGTGCCGCGCGCGATGTCGTGGCCGGGTTCGGCGCGGACGCGGCCGCCGAGGCGCCCGCGCGCCGTGCCGCGGCGCGGGCGACCGTGAAGGGCCTCTAACCCGGCGTGACGCGTCAGGCCCTGTTCTTCGGCGCGTTCTTCGGCTTGATCGGCGCGGTCGCGATCTATCACTTGCTGATGTACGTCGTACTCGGCTCGATCGAGTTGCTCTCGTACAGCGCGTATCTCGCGGCGCTGATCCTGTTCCAACTCGCGCGCGAGCCGCAGATCTTCGGCACGACCCTCATCCGCATCGACGTGCACGTGCTGTTCTGGTGGAGCTTCGCGCTGCTCGCGCTCTTCGGCTATTGGCTGTTTCGTTCGTTTCTCGCGCTGCCGGCACTGCAACCGCGGCTCGATCGCGCGTTCCTCGCGTTGACCGTGGTGACCGCGGCTGCGGCCGTGGCGGCACCCTGGGTCGCGCCGCTCGATAAGCCGGTCGAACTTGCGGCGCTCGTGGTGCTGCTCCTGGCCGCGTCGTCCCTCGTCGGCGCGCTGCGTCAGGGGGTGCGCGTGGCGCGCTTTTTCAGCATCGCCTATGCCGGGTTTTTCGCGCTGGCGCTGTTGCGTTTTCTGTGGAATGCCGGTGTGACGCATGTCGGTGCCGCGGCGCCGCTGTTCGAGCACGGGATCGAATTCGGTGTCGGGTTTCAGGCGCTGACGCTCGCGCTGGGCCTCGCCGACCGCATCGCCGCCGCGAACGAGGAGCGCGATCACGCGCAGCGCCGCACGATCGAAGAGATCAGCACGCTCAACGTCGCGTACGCGCGCTTCGTACCGCGAGCGTTTCTCGATCTTCTCGGGAAGAGCGACGTGCGCGACGTGCGGCTGGGCGAAGGCGTCGAACGCGAGATGACGGTGCTCTTCAGCGACGTGCGCTCGTTCACGTCGATCTCCGAGGCGCTCTCGCCGAGCGATACGTTCGGCTTCATCAACGGCTTGCTCTCGCGCACGGGTCCGGTCGTGCGCGAGAACGGCGGGATCGTCGACAAATACGTCGGCGATGCGATCATGGCGCTCTTTCCGGGCCCGACGGATGACGCGCTGCGCGCCGCGATCGCGCTGCAAGGCGCCGTGCGCGAGCATAACGTCGAGCGGGCGGCCGAGGGCAAGCCGGCGATCGCCGTCGGCGTCGGGCTGCACCGCGGATCGTTGATGCTCGGGACGATCGGCGAACACGAACGCATGGACGGCACCGTCATCGCGGATGCCGTCAACGTCGCCTCGCGCGTCGAGGGGCTGACGAAATACTTCGGCGCGCGCGTGATCGTGAGCGGCGACGTGCGCGCGGCGCTGGCCGACCCGGCCGCGTACACGTTCCGCTTTCTCGGACGCGTCGCCGTAATGGGGAAGCGGCTGGGCGTGGAACTCTACGAAGTGCTCGACGGCGAACCGCCCGAGCGAGCGGCGACGAAGCGCGCCGCGTTGCCCGCCTTCGAGGGTGCGGTGGCGGCGTTCACGGCCGGGGCGTTCGCCGATGCGGCCGCGCGTTTCGCCGCGGTGGCTGCCGCCGACCCGGAGGACGGCGCGGCGCGCTATCTGCACGAGCGCGCGCTGGCGCTCGAGGCGGCGGACGGTCCCTGGGAAGGCGTCGATCAGGCCGCCAAGTAGGACGGCGATGAACGCAACGGTTGGTTTCGCCGGCGTCGGCCGCATGGGCGCCAACATGGCGCGGCGCCTTCACGACTGCGGCTTTCGGATCGCGGCGGTGTACGACGCCGATCCGGTGCGCGCGCGCGAACTCGCCGTGGAACTCGGCGCGATGGCGCCGGCCACCTTGGCCGCGGTGACGGCTGCCGCTGAAGTCATCGTGACGGTCGTGACCGACGACGCGGCGATGCGCGCGATCTTCGCATTACAGGGCGACTCGCTGCTGATCGGCGCGCGCGGCCGCGTGTTCGTCAACGCGGCGACGGTCTCGCCGGCCGTGCATGTCGAGGTGGACGAACGGATCGCTGCCGCGGGCGGCGCCGCGATCGAGGCCTGCATGGCGAGCTCGATCCCGCAGGCCCGCAACGGCGAACTCTATCTGATGTGCGCGGGCGATCCGACGGCGTACGATTGCGCGATGCCCGTCCTCAAGGCGCTGTCGTCGTCGATGCGCTGGATCGGCGGACCGGGCACCGCGGCGCAGGTCAAAGCGCTCGTGAACATGCTGATGAACATCAACACGGCCGGTCTCGCGGAAGCGCTCGGCCTGGGCGCCGCGCTCGGCCTCGATCTGACGATGCTGCGCGAGGTCTTCGGCCAAACCGGCGCGGCCTCGCGCGTGCTCGTCACCGACGGCGAGGACATGCAAAACCGCGAGCACGAGGTGTACTTCTCCGCCGCGCACGCCGCCAAAGACTCAGGCATCGCGCTCGATCTCGGCCACGCCGCCGGCACCATCATGCCGCTCGCCGAAGCAACGAAAGCCCAATACGACCGCATGGTCGCCGCCGGCCTCGGCGAACTCGACAAATCCGGCATCGCCGAACTCACGTTTCCGGACCGCCACCTACGCTCGGGATGACAGGGGCGTTCTGTCGAAGCTGCTGGGATTGTGGCGAATATGAATGGGTCGAGCGGCCGGACCGGTCCCGGCTCGGGCGCGCTCGACCGCACGATCTCGGACCTGCCGCTCAAGCCGGTCTACGATGCGGCGGACGTCGCGGGTCTCGATCTCGCGCGCGATCTGGCGGCGCCGGGCGAGTTCCCGTACACGCGCGGCATCCATCCGCAGATGTATCGCGACCGGCTCTGGACGATGCGCCAGTTCGCCGGCTTCGGGAACGCGCGTCAGACCAACGAGCGCTATCATTTTCTGCTGGCGCAGGGGCAGATGGGTCTGTCGGTCGCCTTCGATATGCCGACGTTGATGGGCTACGATTCCGACGCGCCGCAGTCGCGTGGCGAGGTCGGCAAGTGCGGCGTCGCGATCGATTCCGTGCGCGATATGGAGACGCTCTTCCGCGGGATCGACATGGGCGCGATCACGACCTCGATGACGATCAACGGGCCGGCCGCGATCGCGCTCGCGCAGTACATCGTCGCGGCGGAGAACAGCGGCGTGCCGCGCGCGGCACTGGGCGGCACCTTGCAGGCCGACATTCTCAAAGAATACATCGCGCAGAAAGAGTGGATCTTTCCGCCGCGGCCGCACGTGCGCATCATCGTCGACATGATGAAGTTCTGCACGGCGGAGATGCCCAAGTGGAACACGATCTCGATCTCGGGCTATCACATCCGCGAGGCCGGATCGACCGCGGTGCAAGAGCTCGCGTTCACGCTCGCCGACGGCTTCGCATATGTCGAAGCGGCGCTGGCCGCCGGGCTCGACATCGACGCGTTCGCGCCGCGGCTGTCGTTCTTTTTCAACGCGCACATCGATTTTTTCGAAGAGATCTGCAAGTTCCGGGCGGCGCGGCGCATCTACGCGCGGCGCATGCGCGACGTCTACGGCGCCAAGGACCCGCGCTCGTGGACGTTGCGCTTCCACACCCAGACCGCGGGCTGCAGCGCGACCGCGCAGCAACCCGAGAACAACATCGTGCGCGTGGCTTACGAGGCGCTCGCGGCGGTGCTCGGCGGGACGCAGTCGCTGCACACCAACTCGATGGACGAAGTGCTGGCGCTGCCGACCGAAAAGTCGGTCGAGATCGCGCTGCGCACGCAACAGGTGCTGGCCTACGAAACGAACGTGACGAACGTTGCCGATCCGCTCGGCGGCTCGTACTACGTCGAGTCGCTGACGAACGAGATGGAACGCCAAGCGCTGGACTACTTCCGCCAGATCGATGAGTTCGGCGGCGTGATCGAAGCGATCGAGGCCGGTTTTTTGCAGCGCGAGATCGCCGACGCCTCGTACCGCTACCAGCGCTCGCTCGAGACCAAGGACCGCGTCGTGGTCGGCGTCAACGCGTTCGAGCGCGACGAGGCGCCGGGCGACATGGAGTTGCTCAAGATCGGGCGCGAGATCGAACGCGGCCAGGCGCTCGACGTGGCGGCGGTGCGCGCCGAGCGCGACGGGACGGCGGTCGAAGCCGCGCTCGCCTCGCTCCAGCGGGCCTGCCGCTCGGACGCCAACGTGATGCCGGAGCTCATCTCGGCCTGCCGCGCGCTCGCCACCGAGGGCGAGATCGTCGCAGCGATGGTCGAGGTGTTCGGTCGCTACACCGAACGGGCGGTTTTCTAGGCGCGGGCTTGACACCAACTACGGACGTCCGTAGTTAATAGGGATATGGCGAAGACGTCCAACCGGGAGCGCATCCTCACTGAGGGGCTCCGTGTGGTCCACGAGCGCGGGTTCGCGAATGCGAGCGTACGGGACATCGTACAGGCCGCTGGCGTCCCCCAAGGATCGTTCACGAATCACTTCGCCTCGAAGGAAGCCTTCGGCCTTGAGATCCTCGACCTGTATTACGCGAACGCCCGGCAAACGATCGCGGAGACGCTGCGCAACGACGAGCGCCGGCCGTTGGAGCGGTTGACCGGCTACATCGACCGGACCAAGGAGCGCATGAACCGGAACAGCATGCGCAACGGCTGTCTGTTCGGCAATTTCACGGCCGAATCGAGCGAGAACAGCGAGCCGATCCGCCAACGGATCGTCGAGATATTCGCCGAGACCCGGGCGGCGCTCGCCTACTGCTTGCGCGCGGCGGTCGCGGCGGGCGAGGTCCGGGCCACGGTCGACTGCGATGAGGTGGCGGGGTTCATCCTGTCGTCGCTCCAGGGGGCGATCCTGCTCGCGAAGGCCCACCGCAGCCCGGAACCGATCGAGCGCTTCAAGCGGATTCTCTTCTCGACCGTGCTCGCGTAGGGCGGGGTTGGGGGTTGCCCCTCGACTCCGCGCCCTGCGGCGCTCCGCTCGGGATGACGGCGAGTGGTTGACAATATGTACGTCCGTATTATATAAACGATCCATGTCCGCATCTGCCTTGCGCGCGCCGGCCGCCGCGCTCACCCTCATCCTTATGACCGCCGGGTCCACGGCGAGTAGTTCGCTCTTCGTGGCCTATCGCGCGCAGTGGGGGATCTCGAGCGCCGATATTGCGATCGTGTTTTCCGCCTACGTCGGCACGCTGTTGCCCGTGTTGCTGCTGTTCGGCAACTTTGCCGAGCGCTTCGGGCGCCGCCGCATGGCCGTCGCGGGGATCCTGGCGATGGCGATCGGTCTCACGGTGCTGACGCTCGCTCACGGTCTTGCCTGGCTGATCGTCGCGCGGCTGTTCCAAGGCGCCGGCGTCGGTCTCTCGATCGGCGCGGTGACGGCGGCGCTGGCGGAGTCGTACCACGGCAAACTGCCGACCGGGAACGCGCTCCAGTCGGTCGCGGCGATCGGGCTCTTCACCGGCCCCGTGATCAGCGCGATCGCGTTCAACCTCGGCGGCGGCGTGAACTGGTCGTACCTTCCGACCTTGGCGCTCGTGATCGCGTTGCTCGCGCTGGCCCCGCTCTTAGCGGAGCGCACGGGCGATGCCGGTACCGCTGCGACGGTGGAGGTGCCGTACCCGCCGGCTACCGTCGCAGCGGCGCTGCGCTACGCGCTGCCGCTCGTGTTCGTTAGCTGGGCCGGGCTCGCACTCTACCTCTCCCTCGTGCCGGCATATTTGGCCGCGACGCTTCACGCCCTTAATCCGGCCGTCGGCGCGGCGGCGATCGTCGCCGCGCAACTCACCTCGCTGCTGACGACGTTGCGCCTCGGAAACATCGCACCGGAGCGCAGCGGCGTCGTCGGCGCAGCGGGAGTGGTCGGCGGACTCGCGCTGCTCGTCATCGGAACGAGTACCAATGTCTGGGCGCTCGTCGTCCTTGCAACCTTGCTCGTCGGTGCGGGCGGCGGCGTTGCGTCCGCCGCGGGTTTCGGCCTGGCCGGCCGGATCGGGCGCGGCCAACGCGCCCGGATTTTCGGGCGGCTCTACGTTGCGGCATATGCGGGTTACAGCATCCCGGCGCTCGCGATCGGCATCATCGCCGCGCACACGTCGTTCGGCGTGGCCTTCGTGGCCGTCATCGCCGTTCTCGCGGCCGTTGCCGCGGCGCTGCCGTGGCTACGCGAGCGCCCGGCCGCTCCGGCCCGCGCCGCCGCCTGCACCGCGGCGGCCTAGGGAGCGTCCGCGACGCCGATGAACGCCGCACCATGGCTGCCGAACGACGCTTCGATCGCTCCGCCGAGGACCTCGGAAACATCATCAATTTCGGGCACCTGAACCTCGCGGTGCCCGACCAGGTCGCCGCCACCGCGTTCTACATCTCGGGCCTGGGCCTAACGCGCGATCCCTACATGAATACCGGCACCGCGAACATGTGGGTGAACGTCGGGCGCAGCCAGTTCCATCTGCCGACGTCGGACACGGCGCAAGTCTTGCGCGGGACGATCGGCCTCGTGGTGCCCGACCTCGACTTTGTGGAGCGGCGCCTTGAGGTGGCCGCGAAAGAACTCGCCGGCACGAAGTTCGACTTCCAGCGGCGCGACGACGGCATCGCCGCGACCTGTCCGTGGGGGAACCGCTTCGCCTTGCATGCGCCGGACGCCGAGCGTTTCGGGCCGTTCCTCTCCGCGTTTGCGTATCTGGACTTCGACGTGCCGAGCGGCACCGCGGCGGGCATCGCGCGGTTCTACGGCGAGATCGTCGGCGCGGCCGTTAGCGTGGTTGCCGGCGACCGGCCGGTGGCGTGCGTGCAGGTCGGCGAGAAGCAGTATTTCCGCTTCCGCGAAGCGGCGCACGTGCCCGGGTTCGACGGCCATCACGTGCAGATCTACATCACGAATTTTTCCGGGCCGTACGAACGGCTCGCGGCGCGCGGCCTGATCTCACAGGAGAGCAACCGGCACCAGTACCGCTTCCTGAACGTCGTCGACCCGCAATCGGGCGACGTGCTCTACGTCCTCGACCACGAGGTGCGCAGTGCGACCCATCCGATGTTTGCCCGGCCGCTCGTGAATCGTAACGCCGGCTTGGCAAGCAACTACGCGCAGGGCTACGAGGAGCAGGCCTGGGCAGCCCGCGACCGATAAGAAGAAGGCCATGAGCCTCACACACGAGGCGCGGCGGCCGTTCCGCGTCATCGTCGCAAAGGCGGGACTGGACGGTCACGATCGCGGCGCAAAGGTCATCGCGCGTGCACTGCGCGATGCGGGCATGGAAGTGATCTATACCGGGCTCTTCCAGACGCCCGAGCAGATCGTTCGCACGGCGATCCAGGAAGACGCCGACGGAATCGGGCTGTCGATCCTCTCGGGCGCGCATATGACGCTCTTCCCGCTGGTCGTCGAACAGCTCAAAGAACAGGACGCCGGCGACATCGTCTTTTTCGGCGGCGGGACGATCCCGGCCGACGATGCCGCCGAACTGAAGCGGCTCGGCGTGCGCGAGATCTTCACGCCGGGCGCGCCGCTCGCGCAGATCGTCGCGTTCGTCGAACGGGAATGCGGACAGAGGCGGGAACGCGTTGGCTGAACGGCGTCCGGTTCGTACCCGCATCGCGCCCTCACCGACGGGCGATCCCCACGTCGGCACGGCCTACGTCGCGCTGATCAACTACTGCTTCGCCAAGCGCCATGGCGGCGCGTTTCTGCTGCGCATCGAAGATACCGATCAAGCGCGCAGCACGGCCGAATCGGAGGTGGCGATCCTCGATTCGCTGCGCTGGCTCGGCTTGACGTGGGACGAAGGTCCGGACGTCGGCGGTCCGTATGGTCCCTACCGCCAGAGCGAACGCAGCGCGATCTATCGCGAGCACGTCAACCGCCTGCTCGCCGAGGGTCACGCCTTCCGCTGCTTCTGTAGCGCCGAGCGGCTCGAGGAGATGCGCGAAGCGCAGCGCTTGGCCAAAGTTCCGCCGCGCTACGACGGCCGGTGTCTGGCGATCCCGGCCGAAGAGTCGGCGCGCCGCTCGCTCGACGAGCCGTACGTGGTGCGGATGCGCGTGCCCGATCACGGCACGGCGATGATCCACGACGCGCGGCGCGGCCTGATCGAGATCGACTGGAGCACCGTCGACATGCAGGTGCTGATGAAGTCGGACGGCCTGCCGACGTATCATCTCGCGAACGTCGTCGACGATCATCTCATGCAGATCACGCACGTGATCCGCGGCGAAGAGTGGGTCTCGTCGGCGCCGAAGCATCTGTTGCTCTACCAGTACTTCGGCTGGGAGCCGCCGGTGTTGCTGCACGTGCCGCTACTGCGCAATCCCGATAAGAGCAAACTCAGCAAACGCAAGAATCCGACCAGCATCTTGTTCTACAAAGCGATGGGCTATCTGCCCGAGGCGTTGCTGAACTTTCTCGGTCTGCTGATGGTCTCGTCGGCCGAAGGCGAAGAGGTCATGACGCTCGAGCAGTTGATCGGGCGCTTCGAGATCGACCACCTCTCGCTCGGCGGGCCGGTGTTCGACGTGCCGAAGCTCGATTGGCTCAACGGCAAGTATCTGCGCGAACTCTCGGCGGAATCGTTCCTCGAACGCGCGCTGGACTGGAGCGGCGGGCGCGAGCGCTTCGCGCAAGCGGCGGCGCTCGCGCAATCGCGCATCGAGCGGCTCAGCGACCTCGGCGGGCTGCTGTGGTTCCTCTATGCGGGGCGGCTGCATCCCACCCAAGCTCAGCTGCTTGAGGGGCAGAAACTCGCGCCCGACGACGTGCGCCGCGCGCTCGCACTCGCGATGTGGGAACTCGACGCGATGCAGGCGTTCGACCGCGCAAGCGTCGAGACGGCGCTCAAGGGCGTTGCCGATCGCCTCGGCCGCAAGTTCCGCGACCTCGCGCGGCTGTTCTACGTCGCGTTGACCGGCAGCCCGACGTCGGTGCCGCTGTTCGAAGCGATGGATCTGCTCGGCCGCGACGTCTGCCGCGAACGCCTGCGCAACGCGCTCGACGCTCTGGGCGGCTTCAGCGCCGCCGAACAACGCACGTGGCAGAGCGCAAACGGTGCCGGAGCGCCGGCTGCGCCATGAGCCGCGCGATCGTTCTCGCGGCGGGCAAGGGGACGCGGATGAAATCTGCGTTGCCGAAAGTGCTGCACGATTTGTGCGGGCGGCCGATGCTGTGGTACGTGCTCGAAGCGCTGCGCGCGACGGGCATCGATGAGATCGTCGTCGTCGCGAGTCCGGAACTCGATCCGCTGCTCGAACCGTTTGGGGTGCGGCGCGTGGTGCAGGAGCCGCAACGCGGTACCGGCCACGCCGTTCAGGTTGCGCTGGCGGCGCTCGAGCCGCTTGAGGGTACGCTCGTGGTGGCGAACGGCGATATGCCGCTCGTCGACCGCACGATCTTCGAGGACGTTCAGGCGGCGGTCGATGCCGATGCCGGCACCGCGCTGGGCCTGGTGACGGCGCGCATGCCGCTGCCCTCGAGTTTCGGACGGGTCGTGCGCAACGGCACGACGATCGAGCGCATCGTCGAGTTTCGCGACGCCGATACCGCCGAGCGGGCGATCGACGAGATGAACGCCGGCATCTACGCTTTCGACGAAGGCGCGCTGCGGGCGGTCATCGGCCGCTTGAGCGACGGCAACGCGCAGAACGAATTCTACTTGACCGACACGGTCGGGTTGCTGGTAGCGGATTCGCACCGCGTCGTGCCGGTTGCCGCGGTCGATTACCGCTTGGTGCTCGGCGTCAACGACCGCGCGGAACTCGCCGCGGCGCGCACGACGATGAACGAGCGCCTCTGCCGCGCGCACATGGCGGCCGGCGTCACGATCGTCGATCCGGCGACGACGTATCTCGAGCCCGGCTTGACGATCGGCGCCGATTCGGTGATCGCGCCCAATAGCTCGATCGGCGGCGGTTCGGTGCTCGGCTTGCGTACGCGCGTCGGTCCGAACGCGCGGCTCTACAACGCGCGCTTGGACGACGACGTCTGCGTCACCGAGAGCGTCGTGCTCGACACGGCGATCGGCGCGCGCACGACGATCGGTCCGTTCGCGCATCTGCGCGGCGGCAACGAGGTCGGTCCGGGCGCGCACATCGGCAACTTCGTCGAACTGAAGAACACGCGCTTCGGCGCCGGCGCAAAATCCGGACACCTGACGTATCTGGGCGATGCGAACATCGGCGCGAACGCGAACATCGGCGCGGGCACGATCACCTGCAACTACGACGGCGCGCGCAAGCACGAGACGACGATCGGCCGCGATGCGTTTATCGGCTCGAACAGTTCGCTCGTCGCGCCGGTCACGATCGGCGACGGAGCGATGACCGGCGCGGGCGCGGTCGTGATCCGCGACGTTCCCGCCGGCGACCGCGTCGTCGGCAATCCGGCCCGGTCGATCGGCGCGAAGAAGGCGGCGTCCACCTGAGCGAACCGGCCGAACCGACCGAACCCCTCCGCTACCCATCCTTCGTCGGCTACATGTGCGTGCGTGCGACCACCTCGCTCGCAATGCAGATGATCGGCGTCGCGGTCGGCTGGCAGATGTACGACCTCACGCACAGCGCGCTGGCGCTGGGCTTCGTGGGGCTGGCCCAATTCGCGCCGCAGCTGTTGCTGGTGTTCGTGGTCGGGCACGTCGCCGACCGCTACGACCGCCGCACGGTGGCGCGGGCGTGCCAAGTGCTCGAGGCGCTCGCGATGATCTCGCTCTGCGTCACGGCGGCGAGCGGCTTCACGAATCCGGCGCTGCTCTACGTGACGGTCTCCCTGATCGGCCTGGGGCGCGCGTTTGAGGCGCCGGCCGTCGGCGCGCTCTTGCCCAACATCGTTCCGGCCGCATTGATCCCGGCCGCCGCCGCGCGCGCCTCAGCCGCGCAGCAAACGGCGATCATCACCGGTCCCGCCGTCGGCGGGCTCTTGTATGCGTGGCACCCGTCGATCCCGTACGGCGTCGCCGGGGCGATGTTCGCGCTCTCGGCCGTCGTGATGAGCTTCATGCGCACGCGCGGCAGCGGCTCGGGCGGAGCCGGCCGGGCGACGCGCGATTCGATCTTCGCCGGTCTGTCGTTCATCCGCGCGACGCCGCTGGTGTTGGGCGCGATCTCGCTCGACTTGTTCGCCGTGCTGCTCGGTGGAGCGACGGCGCTGCTGCCGATCTTCGCGCGCGACATCCTCGTCATCGGCCCGTTGGGGCTGGGCCTGCTGCGCACGGCGCCGGCGGTCGGCGCGCTCACGCTCTCGCTGTGGTTCGCCCGGCACCCGATTCGCCGGCGCGCCGGCCGGCTGATGTTCTTCGCGGTCGGCACGTTTGGTCTGGCGACGATCGTCTTCGGGCTCTCGCGCTCGTTCGCGCTGTCGTTCGTGGCCCTGATCGTGCTCGGCGCCTCCGACGTGGTGAGCGTCGTGATCCGGCAGTCGCTGGTCGCGACCGCGACCCCGGACGGCATGCGCGGCCGCGTCAACGCGGTCAACCAACTCTTCATCGGCACGTCCAACCAGGTCGGGGAGTTCGAATCCGGGCTCACGGCGGCGTGGCTGGGCCCGGTCGGGGCGGTCGTGCTCGGCGGGATCGGCTCGATCGTCGTGATGGCGGTGTGGCTGCGGCTGTTCCCGGCCTTGGCGGCGACGGAGACCCTCGACGCCACCCCCACGTAAGCGCGCTTGCATCCAATCCCGGCTGCCGGACGTAGTATGAGTACACCATGACGCATCTCCGCAACCGTTTCGGCCTCGCTCTCGCCCTCGTGCTCGCTCTGGCCGGCGGCACGGTCCGCCCCGCCGCCGCGGAACCGCTCCAGACGATCGTGCTCGCCGGCGGTTGCTTCTGGGGCATGGAAGCGGTGTTCGGCGACCTCAAGGGCGTGACCGAGGCGATGCCCGGCTACTCCGGGGGCGCGGCCGCGACCGCGCATTACGAGATCGTGAGCACCGGTACGACCGGTCATGCGGAATCGGTGCGCGTCACTTACGATCCGGCGAAGATCACGCTGCGCCAGATTCTCGATGTGTATTTCCTGGTCGCGCACGATCCGACCGAGCTCAACCGTCAGGGACCGGACGACGGGACGCAATACCGCTCCGCGATCTTCGTCGCCGGCGACGAGCAGCGCCGTGCCGCGCAGGCCGAGATCGACCGCCTCACGGCCGAGCACCACTTCGGCGCGCCGATCGTGACCAAGCTCGAAGCCTACCACGGGTTCTACCCGGCCGAAGCCTACCACCGCCACTACGTGGCGCTGCACCCCGATAATCCGTACGTCGCGTTCAACGATCTGCCGAAGCTCGCGGCGCTGCAGCAGACCTACCCGCGCCTCGTCGCGCAGAAGTAGGGCCGTTCCGCCGCGCCGAAAGGTTCCCGGCGATGGCGTTCTCGGCTCGGGTCCTGTTGGATAGCCGCTCGGCTGCGGGTGCGCGGCTCACGACGTTCGAGGTGCGCTACCCGCGCTTCATTCACAGCGAACTGATGACGCACCGCGTGTTCTCGCGCAACGCCGCGAGCTCGCGGGCGATCCCGATCAAGAAGATGATCGCGGCGGTGCGCGAGGATCCCGCGCTGCCGGTGTACTGGGGCCGCAATCAGACCGGGATGAGCGCGCGCGAAGAGATCGCGCCCGACGTCGCGGAGCGCGCGCGTGAGGAGTGGCAAGCCGCGCTCGAGGACGCGCTGCGTCACGCCGAACGTCTGGCGTCGAAGGACATCGACCTGCACAAACAACTCGTCAACCGGCTGCTCGAGCCGTTCGCGTGGATCACGGTGATCATCACGGCGACCGAGTGGGCGAACTTCTTCACCCAGCGCTGCCATCCCGACGCGCAGCCCGAGATCAAGCACATCGCCGAGATGATGCTGAGCGCGTATCGCGCGAGCGCGCCGGCGCCCGTCGCCGCCGGAAGCTGGCATCTGCCGCTGATTCAAGACGACGAGCGCGACTTGCCTGACGACCTGTTGTGTAAGCTCAGCGTGGCGCGTTGCGCGCGCGTGTCGTATCTCACGCACGACGGCACGCGCGATCACGACCGCGATCTCGAACTCTACGAGCGCCTGCTCGGCGGCGGCGCCAACGGGCATTGGAGCCCGTTCGAACACGTTGCGACGCCCGCGCCGTCGGCCGATCAATGGTCGGCGAATTTCGCCGGCTGGGAACAGTACCGCAAACGTTTCCCGCAGGAGCACGCCGCAACGTTTCCCGACGCGTACGCCGCTGCGGGCTAGAGCGGCGGCGTGGGCGGCGCTGGCCGCCCTGCTGCTGGTGTTCCTCGCGCCGGTCGCCGCCGGCGCGCAGTCGACCGAAGACGCTCACGTAAGCGCGATTTCGACGCAGGCGTTGCTGCACGCGGCGGCGCCCGCGCTCGTCGATCCGGTACGGCAGCGGCGCGCTCGCGCGATCGCCGACTACCAGAACCTGCTCTTCGCGGCCTGGGCGCTGGCGCCGGTCGTGGCGTTCCTGTGGTTGTGGCGCTCGGGCAACGCGGCGCGCTTGCGCGACGCGCTGCGGCGCAGCATGCGCGCGGCCGCGCTGCACCGCGCCGTCTTCGGCGCGGCGCTCGGGACGCTCGCGACCTTGGCGCAACTGCCGTTCGCCTTCGCGTCGTATCGCGTCGCGCACAACGTCGGCTTGACGACGCAGACGATCCCGGGCTGGTTTCTCGACGAGCTGCTGCGGGTGGGGACGATCGCGGCCGGCGCCGCGCTGCTCGTGATCGTCGTGTTGGCCCTCGTCGACGCGACGCGGCTGTGGTATCTCGCCTTCATCGCCCTGCTGTACGCGAGCGTGCTCGCGCTCGTCGCCGTCGAACCGGTGTTGTTTTCGCCGCTCGCCTCGCACGACGTTCCGGCGCCGGCGGCGATCGTCGCGCAGGGCGACGACGTCGCGCGGGCCTTGGGTGCGGCGCCCGTGCCGCTGGTGATCAGCGGGTCGTCGCGAACGTCGTCGCTGCTCTCGCGCACGTCGGGCCTGGGGCCGTTCGCGCGCATCATCGTCGGCGAGCGCGCGCTCTCGGTGCTGACGCCGGGCGAGCGCGCGTTTCTGCTGGCGCGCCAATACGCGCACGTGCGCGAGCACGACGTGTTGCTGCTGACGCTGGTGGCGACGACGCTGTTCGTGCTGGCCGCGGCGATGGCGGTGCTGGTGAGCGATCGTATCGGCTTCCGGCGCGACGACGACGCGCTGGCGCGGCTCGCGCTCGTCGGCGCGTTCCTCGGCCTCGCCGTGGCGGCGTTCTATCCCGCGTACAACGCGTTCGAGCGCGGCATCGAATGGCGCACCGACGCCCTCGCGCGCAGCGTTGCCGCGCCCGCGGACGGCGTGCGGCTGCTCGTGCGCCGCGCCGACGACGGCCTGGAAGCGATCTGCGGCCGCCGCACCGTGCGCTGGTACTTCGCCGGCCTGCCCCCGCTCGGCTCGCGCATCGCCGCCATAGCCGGCACCCCCGACCCCTGCCCGAAGTAGCGGGTTACGTCAGGAAGACGGTGCCCATGACGCGGGTGCCGACGTGGCGGGCGGTGAGCAGTTCGACGATTGAGGCGTGCGCGATGCGGCCGTCGAGGATGTCGGCTGCGCCGACGCCGCCGCGTACGCCCAGGGCCGCTGCGCGGATCGCCGTGCGCAAGTCGTGCGGCAACGTCGCGTCGTCGGCCAGCGTGAGTGCCTCGGCCGGCGTTAACGTGCCGATGCACTCGTTGGTGAGTGCGTCGAGGACGCCGCCGTTTTCGTGGAAGAACAACGCGCGCTTGGCGGCCATCGAACGCGCGACCGCGCACGCGACGTCGTCGGCGTGCACCGCGACATCGCCGCCGAACATGCCGAATGCAAGCGGCTCGACGACCGGGATGTAGCCCGCCGAAAGTAACGTGTGCAACAACCGCGTTTGCACCGAGCCCAACTGCTCGCCGCTGGCGGGCAGCATGCCGGCGTCGGCACCGGAGACGCCGACCGCGGTATCGCTCGTACGGTTGATCGTTTTCACGATCGTGCGCGCGGCGTCGGCGGAAGGCGCGACGACGATCGGCCGTTGTCCGCGCTCGACTAAAAACGCGAGGTCGGCAAAGAGCGTGGTGCCGTCGGCCGCGAGCGTCGGTTCATCGATTCGAACGACGATCATCTACCCGTCTTGTCGGTCGTCGGCCGCAGTCCTCTTCGGATCCCGGACGTTGACGCGGTTCATCGCCGCCGCGATGCCCGCGTCGAGCCACGTGTCGATGCCCGCGATGCAACGCTCGACGAGTTCCGGCAGCGCGGCGCTTTCTTCCGCCGAGAACGCGCCGAGAACGTGCCGGATTGCCGCGGCATCTTCGCGGTCGCGGCCGATCCCAACGCGCAGACGCGGAAAGTCCTGACCGAAAACCTCGATCAGCGACTTCAGCCCGTTGTGTCCGCCGGAACTGCCGCTCGCCCGCATGCGCAGCCGGCCGAACGGCAGATCGAGATCGTCGACGATCACCAGCACGCGCGCCGGCGGCACCTTGTAGAACGTCGCGACACCGAGTGTGGGCGGGCCGCTGAGGTTCATGTAGGCCAACGGCTCGACGATCGCAATGCGCCCCGCGCGGTCGAGCGCGACCCGCGCGTCGCGCCGCTTCGTCCAGCTCTCGAGACGCCGCCGGCGCGCCAGCTCCTCGACCACGATGAAGCCGATGTTGTGGCGCGTCCGGGCGTATTCCGGCCCGGGATTCCCGAGCCCGACGATCAGGCGAAGGTCGTCGATGGGGGCGAGCTACCCGGCGGCGGGCGCTGCCGGTTCGGCGGCCGGGGCCGCTGCCGCGGTCAGCGTGGCGTCATCCGAGCCGGTCCGCGGACCTTCGACGGCGACGACGATCGTTTCGGGTGCCGTGATCAGCGTGAATCCGGCCGGCAACTTGACGTCGCCCGCGGTGATGTGGTCGCCGACGCCGAGCCCGTTGACGTCGATCTCGAAGTGCTCCGGCAGCTTGCCGGCCGGCCCTTTGATTTCGAGTGCGTGGGTGACGACGTCCATCACGCCGCCATCATCTTTGACGCCGCGCGACGTTCCGACGGTGATCACGCCGACCGAGGCGTTGATCGCCTCCGTCTGCGAGACGCGCTGGAAGTCGGCCGAGATCGGCCGGTGGGTGATCGGGTCGCGCTGCACTTCGCGCAGCAGCACCGATTCGTGCTTGCCGGCGATCGTCGCGTCGACGATGTGGCTCTGCCCGCCCGTCGAGAGCAGGTCGGCGAGCGTGCGCGCGTCGACGGAAATCGCTTCCGAACCGCCGTGGCCGTAGAGCGCGCCGGGCACCTTGCCTTCGCGCCGGGCGCGCTTCGCGCCGGTCGTGCCGATGTCGGTGCGGGGGTGGATCGTCAACGTCGTGACGCGTTCGAGTTTGGCCATGATGGGGTGCGTGAGTCCTTAAACCGCAGCCGCGATCGCCGCTTCGGCGGTCGCTTCGAGGTGCGGAGCGTCTTCGAGGGGGTGATGCGGTTCGGGATGCTCGACGAAATCGTCGCCGGCAAAGAGTTCCGAGACCGAGCGGTTGGCGGTGATGCGCTTGATGGCATCGGCGAGTATCTGGGCGATCGAGAGTTGCTCGATGCGCGAGCCGATCCCGTCGGGGTGCGCCGAGTGCGGGATCGTGTTGGTGACGATGACTTTGCGGATCGCCGAGTTCTCGAACTGCTTGACCGCGTCGCCCGCGAAGATGCCGTGGGTGGCCAGGCAGTAAACGTCGGTCGCACCGCGTTTGATCAGCGCTTCGGAGGCTTTCACCAAGGTGCCGCCGGTCGAGATCATGTCGTCGACGACGACCGCGATCTTACCCTCGACGTCGCCGACGATGTGCGTGACTTCCGAAACGTCGGGCTCGGGGCGGCGCTTGATGATTACGGCCAGCGACGACTTCAGGCGCTTGGCAAAGAACTCGGCGCGCGGCACGCCGCCCGCGTCCGGCGAGACGACGACGATCTTGTCGCCGTAGAGCTTTTCGTTGCGCAGGTGGTTGCACATGTGCGGCGCGGCCATCAGGTTGTCGACGGGGACGTCGAAGAAGCCCTGGATCTGCGCGGCGTGCAGGTCGAGCGTCACGATGCGCTCGGCACCGGCCGTCTGCAGCATGTTGGCGACCAGCTTGGCCGAGATCGGTTCGCGGCCTTTGGTTTTCTTGTCTTGCTTGGCGTAGCCGTAGTAGGGGATCACGGCCGTGATGCGGTTGGCCGACGCGCGGCGCAGCGCGTCGATCATCAGCAAGAGTTCCATCAGCGCGTCGTTGACCGAACCGCCCCAGGGCGTACGGCACAACGATTGCAGCACGAAGACCTCGGCGCCGCGCACGTTCTCGCGGATTTCAACCCGGCATTCGTCGTTCTTGAAGCGATCGACCAGCGCGTTTCCGATGCGCGTTTGCATCTTTTTCGCGATCTCATCGGCCAACTCACGATTTGAGGTGCCCGAGAATAGCAGCGGCGGCTGGATCATGGGCGGACTCGCAAGCGGCGGAGGGGGGAGGTCACGGAAATGAACATTCCCCGTGGGCGGAGGTAAAAACTCCCCCGGCGTGCGGAAAAGGCCAACCCTTTGGTCCGCGGGGGTGTTAGGGAAGATTCCATGCCCAAATTCGAGTTAGTCTCCCCGTACGCGCTGGCCGGCGACCAGCCGGTCGCGACCGAGGCGCTGGCGGCGGGCGTCCGGCGCGGCGATCCGGCCCAGACGCTCCTGGGCGTGACCGGCAGCGGGAAGACGATGGCGATGGCGCGCGTCGTCGAGTTGGTCCAGAAGCCGACCCTGGTTCTCTGCCATAACAAGACGCTGGCGGCGCAGCTGTGCGCGGAGTTCCGCGAGTTTCTCCCGCACAACGCGGTCGAGTACTTCGTGTCCTACTTCGACTACTACCAGCCCGAAGCGTACATCGCCCACACCGACACCTACATCGCCAAGGACTCGTCGGTCAACGACGAGATCGAGCGGCTGCGCCATTCGGCGACGCAATCGCTGCTGACGCGCCCCGACACGCTGATCGTGGCCTCGGTCTCGTGCATCTACGGCTTGGGCTCGCCGTCGGACTACATGGAGCTGGCGGCCGATATTAAGATCGGCGATACGATCGACCGCGACGACTTCTTGCGCAAGCTGATCGCGATGCAGTACCGGCGCAACGACCTCAACCTGGTGCGCGGTACCTTTCGGGTGCGCGGCGACACGCTCGAATTCGTCGGCGTCGACGAGGAGCTGGTGCATCGCATCGAGTTCTTCGGCGATGAGATCGAGGCCATCAACGTCGTCAACATCCTCACCGGCGAGTACGTCGAGTCGAAGGACGAGCTGAAGATCTTCCCGGCCAAGCACTACATCACGCCCGAAGAGAAGCTGCGCGGCGCGGTCGATGCGATCGAGGCCGAGTTGACCGAACGGCTGGCGTTCTTCCGGCGCGAGGGCAAATTGCTCGAAGCGCAGCGGCTCGAACAGCGCACGCGCTACGATCTCGACATGCTGCGTGAGGTCGGCTACTGCAACGGCGTCGAGAACTACTCGCGCCACCTCTCCGGGCGCGAAGCCGGCTCGACGCCGTTCTGTCTGCTGGACTTCTTTCCCAAAGACTGGCTGCTGTTCGTCGACGAGTCGCACGTCTCGATCCCGCAGGTCGGCGGGATGTACGGCGGCGATCGCTCGCGCAAGGAGTCGCTGGTCGAGCACGGCTTCCGGCTGCCGTCCGCGCTCGACAACCGCCCGCTCACGGCGGCGGAATTCCAGCAGCACATCAACCAGGTGATCTACGTCTCGGCCACACCTGCGAACTTCGAACTCACGCGCTCGGCGCAGGTCGTCGAGATGGTGATCCGGCCGACCGGCCTCGTCGATCCCGAAGTCGAGGTGCGTCCGACGCGCCACCAGGTCGACGATTTGATGGACGAGATTCGCAAGCGGACCGAAAAAGACGAGCGCGTGCTCGTCACGACGCTGACGAAAAAGATGGCCGAGGACCTGACCGACTATCTGCTCGAGAACGGCATCCGCGTGCGCTACTTGCACAGCGAGATCGAGACGCTCGAACGCATCGCGATCCTGCGCGATCTGCGCAAGGGCGAGTTCGACGTGCTGGTCGGCATCAATCTGCTGCGCGAGGGGCTCGACTTGCCCGAGGTCTCGCTGGTCGGCATTCTCGACGCCGATAAAGAAGGCTATCTGCGCAGCGGGACCGCCCTGATCCAGACGATCGGCCGCGCGGCGCGCAACGTCGAGGGCAAGGTCATCATGTACGCCGACGTCGTCACCGAATCGATGGCGCGCGCGCTCGGCGAGACCAAGCGCCGCCGCGAGCGCCAGGTTGCCTATAACCTCGAGCACGGCATCGAGCCGAAGTCGATCCGCAAAGAAGTCCGCGATATTCTCGCGCTGGTCGGCTCGCACGACGGCGCGACGCTCGCGGCGGGACTGCGCGGCGAGAAGCTCCCGCGCGAGGTCGCAAGCGCGATGGCGGCCGATATCGAGCGCAAGATGCGCGAAGCGGCAAGCAACCTCGAATTCGAGAAAGCGGCCGCGTTGCGCGATGAGTTGATCGAACTGCGCAAGCAGATCGGCGGCAACGAATCGGTGCTTTTCCAAGGCAAAGCGCCGAAAATCTTCGCGCACGCGCTGCGCGAATTGGTCGGGAGTTGATTCCACGCGTGCGAAGAGATGGTGGAAACTTTCAGCAGCAGCGTTGCGTGTCAGTTGTTAATTGCAGTTACGGTTTGATGGAACGTTAACGTAAGTTGAGACTAATGCCGGTGGCAAATAACGTAACATCAGGTATACTTACATCATGGAACGCAAGCCGATCATACCTGGCGAATTCTCGTACGACGAGGTCGACGCGTTCGTGGCCGGAGTCTTCCGGTGGTGCGAAAGTCTCTTCGATCGTTCCGAGAAGTCCCGCCCCGAACCCGCCTTCTCCGACGAATGGGAACGCAAGCAAATGGCCCACGAGTTGGGTTGGAACTAGCCGCCTAAGCGCGGAAAATCCGCCGGCGTGAGCTGGCGCGTCGGCGTCGACGTCGGCGGAACGTTCACCGATCTCGTCGCGTGCGACGATGACGGTGCGATCGTGCGCGTCAAGGTCGCGACGACCCCGCGTGCGCCCGAAGCCGGCCTGCTGGCGGCGCTGCGCGACCTTCTGCGCGATGTCGATGCACGCGCCGTCTCCCATCTCGCGCATGCGAGCACGATCGCGACCAACGCGCTCTTGGGGCAAGTGCATCTGGAGTTGCCGCGCGTCGCCTTCGTGACGACGGAAGGGTTCCGCGACGTGTTGGAGATCGGCCGCCAAGCGCGCAGTTCGGTCTACGAACTGGGCGTGCGCCGTCCGGTGCCGCTGGCGCGCCGCGAAGACCGCTTGACCGTGCGCGAGCGCATCGACTTCGACGGCAGCGTGCACTGCGCGCTCGACGGCGCGAGCGTGGCCGCGGCGGTCGAGACGATCCGCGCACGCGAGATCACCAGCGTCGCCGTCGGACTGCTCAACAGCCACGTCAACGACGCGCACGAACGCGCGGTCGTCGCCGCGCTGGCGGTCGCGCTGCCGGAGGTTGCCGTTACCGCATCGGCGGCGCTGGTGCGCGAGGAGCGTGAGTACGAGCGCTTCTCGACCGCCGTCGTGAACGCGGCATTGCTGCCGGTCGTGCGCGGCTACCTCGAGCGCCTCGCGGCCGGCATGCGAGACCTGGGCGTCGACGCGCCGGTTTACGTCATGCAATCGAGCGGCGGCACCGCCGCGCTCGCGTTCGTCGCGGAGCGGCCCGCGCTGCTGATCGAGAGCGGGCCGGCGAGCGGCGTGATCGCCGCCGCAGCGACCGGTGCGAGCATGGGGCTCGCCAACGTGCTCTCGTTCGACATGGGCGGTACGACCGCGAAGGCCGGCACGATTACGGGTGGCGCGCCGGAAATCGCCTACGAGTTCGAAGCCGCGGGTGCCACGCACAGCGGCCGCGCCCGCACGGGAAGCGGCTACCCGGTGCGCTTTCCGTTCGTCGATCTGGCCGAGGTAAGCGCGGGCGGCGGGACGATCGCGCGCATCGATGCGGCGGGCGTGCTGCGCGTCGGACCGCTCTCGGCGGGCGCCGATCCGGGCCCGGCCTGTTACGGGATCGGCGCCGAACCGACGGTGACCGACGCCAACGTCGTGCTCGGCCGGCTCAATCCGGCGGCGTTGCTCGGCGGCACGTTCCCGATCGATGCCGCGCGCGCGCACGCCGCGGTCGCGAGCGTCGCCGCGCCGCTCGCCGGCGACGTCGCGCGCACGGCGGCCGGGATCGTTGCGCTGGTCGACGCGCAGATGGCGAAGGTGCTGCGCATCGTCTCGGTCGAGCGCGGGCTCGATCCGCGCGACTTCACCTTGATGGCGTTCGGCGGCGGCGGGCCGCTGCACGCCTGCGCGCTGGCGGTGGACTTGGGCCTCGAGCGCGTGGTCGTGCCGCGCGATCCGGGGCTCTTCAGCGCGCTCGGTCTGCTGGCAGCGGGCGTACGCGCGACGCGTTCGCGCGCGTTCGTCGCGCCGCTCGATGCGCTCACGTTGGGCACGGCCGCCGCGACCGCGCGCGAGCTGACCGCCGAGGCGCGCGGGAGTTTGGTCGCGCAGGGCGTCGCCGCGGACGAGATCCGCACCGTGGTGGAACTCGACCTGCGCTACGCCGGCCAGTCGTTCGATCTGACCGTGCCCTTCGACGGCGCCGCCGCCGCGATCGCGGAGGCCTTTCATCGTCGCCACGAGCGGCGCTACGGCTACGCCGCGCGCGACGAACGGGTCGAACTCGCCACCGTGCGCGTGACGGCCGCCGGCGCGGCGGGGCGCGCGCCGGTGACGGCTGCGCCGGCCGGCGATGCGGCCGCGGCGCGCACCGGTTCGCGCGAGGTGTGGGATGCGGGGCGGTTCGTCGCGGCGGACGTCTACGCGCGTGGCCGGCTCGGTGCCGGCAGTACGTTCGCGGGGCCCGCGATCGTCGAGCAATACGATACGACGTGCTGGATCCCGGCCGGCTGGCACGCCCTGACCGATGCCGCGGGGAATCTGCTGCTGGAGCGCCCGGCGTGAGCGCGGGGCTCGATCCGATCGCGACCGAGATCGTCGTCTCGGGTCTCGCGTACGCGTGCGAAGAGATGGGCGTCGCGGTGCGCAACGCCGCGTACTCGCCGAACATCAAGGAGCGGCTCGATCTCTCGTGCGCGCTCTTCGACGCCGACCTGCGGCTGCTCGCGCAGGCCGAGCATATCCCCGTCCACCTCGGTTCGTTGCCCTGGGGTCTGCGCGCGACGGTCGCGCACATCGTGGCGAGCGGCGAGGCGCTGCGGCCGGGCGACCAGTGGGTCGTGAACGATCCGTATCTTTCCGGCACGCACCTCAACGACGTCACGGTGATCCGGCCGATTTTCGTCGACGGCGCGCTGTTCGCATACGCCGCGAATAAGGCGCACCATGCGGACGTCGGCGGGATGACGCCGGGTTCGATGCCGCCCGACGCGCGCGATCTCTTCGCCGAAGGCGTCGTGCTGCCGCCGCTGCGTGTGATGCGCGACGACGCGGTGGTAGCCGGCACGGTCGAGCTGCTGCGAAGCAACTCGCGCACGCCGCACACGCGGGCCGGCGACCTGCGCGCGCAACTCGCCGGCAACGTGACCGGCGAGCGCCGGGTGCGCGAACTGATCGAGCGCTACGGTGCCGGCACCGTCGCCGCCGCGTGCTCCGCAGGCATCGGCGCGGGCGAGCGGCGGATGCGCGCCGCGCTGCGCGCGTTTCCCGACGGCGTCGCGGAGGTGAGCGACGTGCTCGAAGACGCGCGCGGCGAACCCTCGATCGTGCTGCGGCTGCGCTTGGAGAAGCGCGGCGACGCTCTGCGGCTGGATTACGCGGGCACGTCGCCGCAACTGGCGATGCCGCTCAACGCCGTCTACGGCGTGACGCTCGCCGGCGCGTACTATGCGGTGCGCGCGGTGCTGGCGCCCGATATCCCGATGAACGACGGCGTCTTCCGGCCGGTCGAGCTGCACGTGCCCGAGGGCTCGCTCCTCAATCCACGCCGGCCGGCGCCGGTGTCGGCGGGCAACGTGGAGACGTCGATGCGCAACGCCGACCTCGTGCTGGCGGCGCTCGCGTGCCTCGCGCCCGAGCGCGTGCCGGCGCAGAGCGGCGGTTCGATGAACAACGTGATGATGGGCGGGATCGACGAGCGCGGCGCGCCCTGGGCGTTCTACGAAACGAACGGCTGCGGGATGGGCGCGCGCCCGGCGGCCGATGGCCTCGACGCGATTCAAGCCCACATGACGAACACGCTGAATACGCCGATCGAAGTGCTCGAACGAACCTTTCCGCTGCGCGTGACGCGCTACGAGTTCGCCGCCGAGAGCGCGGGCGCGGGCCGCTTCCGCGGCGGCGCTGGTCTCGTGCGCGCGCTGCAGGTGCGCGCGGGAAGCGCGACGATTTCGTTGCTGGGCGAACGCCACGTCGTCCGTCCGCGCGGCAGCGCCGGCGGCGGCGACGGCGCGAACGCGCGCCATACCGTGCTCCGCACATCCGACGAGGGAACGACGATGCAAACGCTGCCGGCCAAGACGACGTTCGAGTTGCACGCGGGCGACACGCTGATCGTGCAGACGGCCGGCGGCGGCGGCTACGGCGATCCGGCGTTGCGCGACCCGGCCGCGACCGCGCGGGACGCGGCCGGCGGCATCGGGACGGCGCGCTGATGCAGCCGACGATGCTGCCCGGCGTTTCGCTGTGGTCGCGCTGGCAGCCGGATCGCGCGCTGTTCTTCAACGCCTGGTACGTGCACGGCGAGGACGGCGCGATGCTCGTCGATCCGCTCGACGCCGATGCGAACGTGCTCGCCGCGATCGACGCGCGCGGTCTCGACGCGATCGTCGTGACGAACCGCGATCACGAGCGCGCCGCGGCGTTCTATGCGGAACGCTACCACGCACCGGTTCTTGCGGCGGGACCCGATGCGGACGAGATGGTGGTGCCCGTGGCGCGGCGCGTCGCCGACGGCGACGTGGTCTGCGGCTGGCGTGTCGTGACGTTCGCCGGCCTCAAGACGGCCGGCGAGTTCGCGCTCTTCCAGCCCGCGACGCACGCGGCGATCGTCGGCGATGCGGTGTGGGGCGCACCGGCGGGCGCGCTGCGGCTCATGCCCGATGAGAAACTCGCCGATCCCGCGCAGGCCGCGCTCTCACTGCGGCGCCTGCTCTCGCTCGACGTGCGGCATCTGCTGGTGGGCGACGGGACGCCGGTGTACGAGCGCGCGTCGGACGTGCTGCAGGCGGCGCTCGACGCGCGCGCAGGCGTGGCCGTGCGGCGCGTCAACCTCGACGAACTGGTCTACCGGCGCAGCAACGGTCCCGGACCGTATCAGAGCGAGAACGCTGAGATCGGGTTCTGGATCGGCGCGCGCAGCCTCGGCTACCGCGTCGCGCGCCTCGCTCCCGGCGAAGCCTTCTGCCCGTATCACTCGCACCTCATCGAAGAGGAGTTGTTCATCGTTTGGGACGGCACGCCGACCGTGCGCACGCCGTCGGGGACGTATACGCTGCGACGCGGCGATTTCGTCTCGTTCCCGGTCGGTCCGCTCGGCGCGCACCGGCTGCACAACGACGGTCCGGGCACCGCCGTGGTCGTCATGCTGGCGAATACCGGCACCAACCGCGAGGCGTGCTTCTATCCCGACTCGCGCAAGGTGCTGGTCG
>Ga0302279_10000934_pt1 | contig 43058 bp, 38 predicted proteins | sample III_Bog_N3_3_FD_194541 | JGI IMG/M metagenome (GOLD analysis project Ga0302279, IMG submission 194541) | Peat permafrost microbial communities from Stordalen Mire near Abisko, Sweden - III_Bog_N3_3 | ecosystem: Environmental > Terrestrial > Soil > Wetlands > Peat | place: Sweden: Abisko... | reverse complement strand
GTGATCGACTCGCTGGTGACCGGCGAGGCCCGCCACCTCCCGGCCAACATCCCCAACGTCGGCCAGGTGCCGGACGTCCCCGGCGGCGCGGTGGTGGAGTCGATCTGCACGGTGGACGGCGACGGCGTCCGCGGCCGGGACGTGGCCCCGCTCCCGGCCCCCTTCGCCGAGCTGGTCCGGCGGCACTCGGCGGTGTTCGAGCTGACCCTGGACGCCGCGCTCAGCGGCGACCGGGACACCGCCCTGGCGGCGTTCCTCCTCGACCCGCTGGCCGGTCGCGGCGACCTGGACCGCACGGCCACGATGGTCGACGAGCTCCTGGCGGGGACCGCCGCGTGGTTGCCCCGGTTCGGTCGTTGACGGCGACGTAGCCTCGGGCACGCGCCGCGGCCGGTGCACACAGGCCGGGAGGAGAGCATGCAACTCGGATTCGTCGGACTCGGGGCCATGGGACTGCCCATGACCCGCCACCTGCTCGAGGCGGGCCACCGCGTCGTCGTCGCGTCGCGCAGCCGCGACCCGATCGACCGCGCCGTCGCGCTGGGTGCCGTCGCCGGGGGGACGCCGGCGGGGGTGGCCGCCGACGCCGAGGTCGTGATCCTCTGTGTCCCGAGCTCGCCCCAGGTCGCCGAGGTGGTGGCGGACATGCTGCCCGTGCTCGGCCCGGGCCAGGTGGTCGTCGACTGCTCGACCATCGATCCCGAGGTCACCCGCGCCCAGCACGCCCTGGTCGAGGGCACCGGCGCCGGGTACCTCGACGCCCCCCTGTCGGGGGGGACGGCGGGAGCCGAACAGGGGACCCTGACCCTGATGGTCGGGGGCGACGAGGCGACACTGGCCCGCGCCCGCCCGGCGCTCGAACCCTTCGCCGGCCGCATCGTCCACGTGGGCGGACCCGGCATGGGTCAGGTGGTCAAGCTGTGCAACAACCTGATCTACGCGGCACAGATGCTCGCCACCGCCGAGGCCACCGCCCTGGCCGTGGCCTCGGGCGTGGACATGGCCAAGCTCCTCGAGGTGCTCACCCACGCCACCGGCGACTGCGTCGCCGTGCGCACCCGGCTGCCGGTGCCCGGCGTCGTCCCCGGGAGCCCGGCGTCCAACGGGTGGCGGCCGGGGTTCATGACCGACCTGATGGCCAAGGACCTGGACCTCGCCCTGGCCTACGGCGCCCGGGCCGGGGTGCCGCTGGCGTCCACGGCGATCGCCCGCCAGGCCCTCAGCGCCGCCTCGGCGGCCGGGTACGGCCGGGAGGACTTCTCGGCGGTGGCGAAGGTGGTCCTGGCCCTGTCCGGCCTGGACGGCGCGTCCGGTCCGGACGGTCCGGTGGGCGCGTCCGCCCCGGACGGTCCGGCGAGATGACCACGCCGGCCGGAACCGGTCCCGGCGGGCGCCTACTGGTCCTGGCCGCCGACCACCGCGCCCGCGGCGTGCCCACCATCGAGCGCTACGACGACTACCTCCGCGCCCTGACGGCGGCGGTGGCCCACTGCGACGGCGTCCTGGCCACGGCCCAGCCCCTGGTCGACCTGGCCGGCAGCGGATGCCTCGGTGGACGGCGCACCTACCTGTCCCTCAACCGGACCGGGCTGGCCGGCTCGGCCTTCGAGCTCGACGACCGGCTGGTGGCCACGGTGACCCGGGCCGCCGCGGACGGATGGACCGGGGTGAAGCTGATGACCCGGATCGCCCCCGACGACCCGGGTGGTGCCGCGGCCCTCGAGCTGCTCGGCCGGGTGCTGGAGGAGGCCCACGCGCTGTCCCTCGAGGCGCTGGTCGAGCCGGTGGTGTGGCGGGACGGACGACTCTCCCGGGCCGTGGACGACGTGGTGCTCGGGGCGGTGGTCGCCCACGACCTGGGCGCCCCGCTCCTGAAGGTCCCGGTGCCCGACGAGCCCCCCGGGGACGACCGGTCGGCGGCGGTGGGTCGGGTGGTGGCCTCGGTGGGCGTCCCCGTCCTCTTCCTCGGCGGCCCGCGTCAGGGGCTCGCCGAGCCGATCGAGGATCTGGCGCGGGACGTGATGACCGGCGGTGCGGCCGGACTGGCGGTGGGGCGGGCCGTGATCGAGGACCCCGATCCCGGGGCCGTCGCCCGACGCCTGGCCGGGATCGTCCACGGCCGGTGATCCTGACCCTCGACGTCGGGACGAGCCGGACCAAGGCGGCACTGTGGGCGCCGGGCGGGCTGGTCGACGTGGCCTCCGTCCCGCTGACCACCCGCCACCCGTCGCCGGACCGCGCCGAGCAGGACCCGTCGCACTGGTGGAGATCGGTGGTGGACGCCTGTGCGGCGCTGGAGTCCCGGACCCCGGGGCGGCTGGCGGCGGTGACGGCGGTGGGGTGCACGGGGGCCCGCCAGACGTTCGGGCTCTTCGACGCCGCCGGCACCCCGACCGGCCCCGGCATCGTCTGGTCGGACGGTCGGGCGTCGCCCGCGGCGGGGGGTGACGGACGAGCACCGGGCACCACCTGGGTGCTCTCGACGCTGGACTGGGTGGCCGCCCACCGCGCCGACGAGCTGGCTCGTTGCCGCTGGATCCTGGCGCCGAGGGACGTGGTGGCGTGGCGGCTCACCGGTTCGGTGGCCACCGACCCGACCCTGGCCTCGTTGACCGGGAGCTACGGGCCCGACGGCACCGTGTCGGGCACGGTGGCCGGACCCGTGGCCGACCGCCTCCCCCCGGTCGTCCCCTCCGACCGGGTGACCGGTGGGACCGACCCGCGCGTCGCCGGGGACCTCGGACTCCCGGCCGGTGTCCCGGTGGTCATCGGGGCCGGTGACCGCCAGTGCGAGGTGCTCGGGACCGGCGCCACGCCCCTGCGCCCCATGGTGAGCTGGGGAACCACCGCCAACGTCTCGCGGCCGGTGGAGGGGCGGCCGGACCCGGCGCCCCCCGGGCTGGTGGCGACCCGGTCCGCCCTCGGGGGCTGGCAGCTCGAGGGTGGGCTGTCGGCGGCCGGGTCGCTCCTGTCCTGGCTCGGGCGGCTGTCCGGTCGGTCCGCCACCGAACTCGCCGCACTGGCCGCCGCAAGCCCCCCGGGGGCCCACGGCGTGACCGCCGTGCCGTGGCTGGGGGGCGCCCGCGCCCCGTGGTGGCAGCCCGGGGTGGGGGCGGCGTTCGTCGGACTGTCCGGGTCCCACGGTCCGGCCGATCTGGCCCGGGCCGTGTTCGAGGCGGTCGCCCTCGATGTCCAGCGCTGCCTGGAGGCGATGGCCCCGACCGGCCGGCGGGGATCCGGTGGGACCGGGCCGGGTCCCACCGGGCTGGGCCTGGCCGGCGGCGGGGCGGCGACCCCGGTCTGGGGGGAGGTGCTCACGGGGACCACCGGCCTGTCCGCCCGCATCCGTCGGTCGGGGGAGGCCGCCTCGACCGGAGCGGCCCTGCTGGCCTCCGGTGCCGTGGGCGAGCCGTGGGACCTCGAGGACCTGGATCCGGTGGTGGGGGAGCTCGTGCCCGATCCGACCGTGGTCGGGCGCTACGGCGACCTGCGGGCCGGCGCCGACCGGGTCGCCCGGGCTCTGGTGGGTGCCGTACCGTCCGGGCCCCGGTGACGACCCGGGACGGGACGGGCTCCCGGCGATAGGGTTCCCGGTCAATGGGCGACCAGGTGCGGTTCGACTTCGCGGTTCCCGACGAGTTGCTGGCCGAGGTGGTGGCCCGGTCGGGCACCTCCGACCGCGTCGCCGACCTGGCGGTGATGCCCGGGACGGGGGAGGGCAGGCCGCCTCCGCTCATCGGGATCCTCCGCCAGTACGGCTACGCCCCGCTCGTCCTGCTGACCGCCGCGGCCGTGGTGCCGGACACCTTCGGCAACGGCATCTCGATCATCGGCAGCAATCTCGAGACTTCCTTCCACATCCACGACGCCGCGCTCGGGGCCATGGTCTTCGTCGCCTCGGTGGCCCAGCTGCTCTGGGCCGTGCCGTTGGCGCTCTGGGCCGACCGGGGCAGCCGCAAGGTGGTGGCCGGGGTGGCCCTGCTGGCGTTCTCGGTGGTGGCCCCGCTCATGGCCCTGGCCCCGAACGTCTGGGCGTTCACGTTCCTCTACCTGCTGGCGTCGGTGGGGTTCTACGTCAGCGAGACGGTGCACAACTCCTACCTGTCGGACGCCTACCCCACCGAGGCGCGGGGCCGGATATTCAGCTGGCACAACCTGTCGGACCCGATCTCGCTGACCCTCGGCATCCTGCTCTTCGGACTGGTGGTCACCGTCGGTCACAGCTGGCGGTGGGGCATGCTCATCGCCCTGGCCGGGATCCCCCTCGCCCTGTCCCTGTTCACGCTGCACGAGCCGGACAAGGGGCAGAACGAGTCGAGCCACATCCTGAAGGCGTCGGGGATGGACGTCCACACCCAGCAGGACCAGGCCCCCCGGGTGCTGCTGGGTTCGGCGGTGACCCGGCTGCTGCGGATCCGCTCGATCTACTTCGAGCTGGTGGCGGTGGCCATCCTGGGGTTCGCCGGCACCGGGGGACCGCTCTTCGGGAGCCTCTACTTCGCCCGCCGGTGGGGCCTCGATACGGCCCAGCGCAGCGAGGTGTACTCGATCATCGGACTGGCCGCCTTCGTCGGGCTCCCGGTGGCCTACGTGATCGGCGACCGGATGTTCCGACGGTCGCCGGAGCGGCCGCTGATCGTGGCCGGCATCTGCATCGCCGCCTACGGGGTGCTCTTCGTGACCTCGCTCTACCTGCCCGAGCTCTGGATGGTGGTGGCCGTCCAGCTGCTGGCCACGGCGGCCATCTCCCCGCTGGCCATCTGCATCTTCCTCACCCTGGCGGCGACGGCGCCCCCGGAGATGCGCACCATCTGCTTCGCCCTGTTCGGTGTCTCCGCCCTCATCTTCGGCGGATTCGCCGGCGGCGTGCTGCTCGGGGCGGTCAGCGACGCCGTCGGGTTCCGGAACGGTCCGACCGCGGCGCTGACCGTGATCGGACCGGTCTGCGTGATCGGCGGCGTGATGCTCCTGGTCGGCTCGCGTTACGTGCGCCGCGACATCACCCTCGTCATCGAGGACGTCCTGGAACGTCACGCCGAGGGTCTGCGCCGACACGCCGAGCACCGGGTGCCGGCGCTGCAGGTGCACAACCTCGACGTGTACTACGGCGCCAACCAGGTCCTGTTCGACGTCAACGTCGACGTGGCCGAGGGGGAGGTGGTGGCCCTGCTCGGGACCAACGGAGCGGGCAAGTCGACGCTGCTGCGCACGGTGGCCGGTCTCGAGCACCCGCACCGCGGGGTCGTGCGGGTCTTCGGCGTCACCTGCACGTTCCTCGAACCCGAGCAGATCATCGGCCAGGGGGTCGGGCTGCTGGTGGGCGGGAAGATGTCCTTCCCCGGGCTCACCGTGCGGGACAACCTGCAGATCGGCTCGTACACCCTGCGCGGCCGCGGGCCGCGCGCGCGCGCCGCCTTCGACGAGGCCCTCGACCGGTTCCCCGAACTGGCGGCCCGGCTGCGGCAGCCCGCCGGCGCGCTGTCCGGGGGTGAGCAGCAGATGCTGGCCCTGGCCCGGGTGATGATGATCGAGCCGCGCCTGCTGCTCATCGACGAGCTGGCCCTCGGCCTGGCCCCGATGGCCGTGGACCGGCTGATGGGGATCGTGCGCGAGGTGAACGCCTCCGGGACCACCGTGGTGCTGGTCGAGCAGAGCATCAACCGGGCCATGCGCCTGGCCGACCGGGCGGTGTTCCTCGAGCGCGGGGAGGTCCGCTTCGACGGTCGCACCGTCGACCTGCTCGAGCGTGACGACCTGCTCCGCCCGGTGTTCCTCGGGGCCGCGGCGGACGGACTCGGGTAGGGATCACGATGTCGGTGCCGAGCTTCGTCCTGGTCCAGGGGGTCATCACCGGGCTCGGCTACGGACTGCTGGCCCTGGGCCTGGTCCTCGTGTATAAGACCAATCGGATCCTCAACTTCGCGCAGGGCCAGCTCGGCGTGGTGGCGGCGGTGTTCCTGGTCAAGTGCTTCTACGACTTCGGCTTCGAGTACTGGTTCTCGTTGGCGCTGGCCCTCGGGATGGCGGCGGCCGTCGGCGCGCTGAGCGAGCTCCTGCTGCGCCGCCTGGCCGACCGCCCGCGGGTACTGGTCATGGTGGCCACCATCGGACTCAGCCAGGTCCTGTTCGTGCTCACCGCCCTGCCGTTCATCCGCCCCGCGAACCTGTACAAGCCGTTCCCCGTCCCCTTCGACGTCTCCTTCCGCATCGGCTCGTACGTCTTCACGCCGGGCGAGGTGATGACCCTGGTCGTCGCCCCTCTGGTCGCCATCGGCCTGGCGGCGCTGGTCCGCTGGTCCACGTGGGGCCTGGCCATGCGGGCCATGGCCGAGAACCGTGACTCGGCGCGCCTGTCCGGGGTCTGGACCCGTCGCACCTCCACGGTGGCGTGGACCATCGCCGGGGTGCTCTCCGCCTTCACGGCGGTCCTGGCGTCGCCGGGCCAGACCTCGTCGCTGACCGAGGTGCTCAGTCCGGAGCTCCTCCTCCTGGGCCTCACCGCCGCCATCGTCGGCGCCATGACCAGCCTGACCCTGGCCTTCGTGTCGGCGATCGTGCTGGGGGTGGTCCAGGAGATCCTGGTGTGGAACCTCGCCGACACCACCCAGGTGGACCTGGTGCTCTTCGGCGTGGTCATGGCGGTGCTCCTGGTGCGGGTGGCCGCACTGCGGACCGGCGGCCGGGTCGACGGGCGCTCGACCTGGCTCGAAGGGACCCGTTCCCGCCTGACCGAGGACAACGTCCTGCGTCGCCGGGTGGGCGGTGCGGGATGCTGGGGTGCGGTGGTCGTGGCCGCCCTGCTGCCGCTGGTGCTCAGCACCGGGCGGACGTACCTGCTCTCGCAGATCTGCATCTACGCGGTCATCGCGCTGTCGATGACGGTGCTCACCGGTTGGGCCGGACAGGTGTCACTGGGCCAGTTCGGCCTGGTGGCCGTCGGGGCCCTCCTCGCCGCCCACCTGGGGTCGAGCGTGCCCCTGGTCGTGCTGCTGCCGTTGGCCGGGGCGGTCACCGCCGTGGTCGCCGTCCTCGTCGGCCTGCCGGCGCTGCGGGTGCGGGGCCTCTACCTGGCGGTCAGCACCCTCGCCTTCAACCTCTGGTTCATGGGGGCCGTGCTGGGCACCCCCTGCTGGAACGTCCCGTTGGTGGGTCGCCGGCTGTGCACCGGGCTGCCGGATCCCCGCTCGACGCTGGTGGCCCGTCCGAGCCTCTTCGGCGTCGGGCTCGGTTCGGAACGCGCCTTCGCCTGGTTCTCGCTCGGCGTCCTCGTCCTGTCGGTCCTCATGGTGCGGGTGTGGCGCGACCGCGGGGTGGCGCGACGGCTCATGGCGGTCCGGGACAACGAGACGGTGGCGGCGGCCATGGGGATCCCCCTCGGCCGGAGCAAGCTCCTGGCCTTCGCCCTCTCGGGCTTCATCGCCGGCTACGCCGGAGTGTGCCTCGCCTTCGCCACGGAGCGGATCTCCACGTCGACCTTCGACCCCGCCTACTCGGTCCTGGTGGTGTCGATGGTGGTGATCGGCGGGCTGGGCGCCATCGACGGCGCCGTGCTGGGCGCCATCTACCTGGTCGGCCTGCCCGCCATGTTCGGGACGACGCCGACCATCCAGTTCCTGTCCAGCGGACTGGGCCTGCTGGTCTTCATCCTCTACCTGCCCGGTGGGCTGGCCGACCTCCTGCACCGGCTGGCCGACCTGGTCACCCTGGGCGTGGTCCGCCTGTGGCCCCACCGTACGGGTCCCCCCGACCCGGACCGCTCCGACGCCGTGGCCCCGCAGGTGGTCCGGTGAGCACGGCGGCGACCACCGACGGGCGGGGTCCGGCCCGGTTGGAGATGGACGGGGTGGTGGTGGACTTCGGCGGGGTCCGTGCCCTGGCCGGTGCGTCCCTGACGGCGGCGCCGGGGGCGGTCGTCGGGCTGATCGGGCCCAACGGTTCGGGAAAGACGACGCTCCTCGACGTGGTCACCGGCCTGGTCGAGGCCGACCGGGGGTCGGTGCGGCTCGACGACGAGAGCCTGCTCGAGTACCTGCCCGAGGAGCGCTCCTCTCTGGGCATCGTGCGCTCGTTCCAGGACTGCCGCCTGTTCCCCGAACTGACGGTGGAGGAGGTCCTCCTCCTCACCCTGGACGCCGCCCGTCCGGTGGGCATCGTCTCGACCACCGTGCGCTCCCCGTGGGCCCTGCGGTCGGAGCGGGCCAAACGGACCGCCGTCGACGAGGTGGTCGGCTCGTTCGGCCTCGGCCGGTTCCGGCGCCACCAGATCACCCAGCTGTCGACCGGGACCCGCCGGGTGGTGGACCTGGCCTCGGTGGTGCTGGCCCGGCCCCGACTCCTGCTGCTGGACGAGCCGACGGCCGGGATCGCCCAGCGCGAGGCGGAGGCGTTCGTCCCGCTCCTGCAGCGCCTCCACGCCCTCACCGGCACCACCATCGTCCTGGTCGAGCACGACGTCCCCCTGGTCTTCGCGCTGTGCACGCAGGTGGTGATGCTGGAGTCGGGCGACGTGGTGTCGTCGGGCACCCCGGACGAGGTCGCCCGCGACCCGCGGGCCCTGGCGGCCTACCTGGGGGCCAGCGCCGAAGCCCTGGCCGTGTCCGGGGCCCCGGTACCCGACGGGGAGTCGCGGCCGGTACCCGGACCGGTCGAACCCCGGGCGGCCGGTGGCATGGAGGACCGGGAACCGGACCGGGGACCGCCGGGCCCACCTCAGCGTCGGGGCACCGCCGGTCCGTAGGGGACGTCGCCCCGGAGGGTGACCCGGTGGGCGACCCGCAACGCGTCGCCGTAGTCGTCGAGGGCGTAGTGCAGGGTCGCCCGGTTGTCCCAGAACGCGACCGAGCCGGGCCGCCACCGGAAGCGGCAGGTGAACTCCGGCTTCTGGCAGTGGCGGTAGAGCATCTGGAGGACGGCGTCGCTCTCGTTGTCGGACAGGCCGAGGACGGTCCGGGTGAACTGCGGATTGACGAAGAGGCCGCGCCGCCCGTTCTCGGGGTGGGTGCGCACCACCGGGTGGAGGGCGGGGAGCAGCTTGTCGTGGTGCCCGCCGTCCCAGTCGTAGCCGCCCCGGGCCTCGACGTCGGCGGCGAACCAGGGGTCGAAGTGGACGGCGATCAACCCGTCGCAGAGGGTCCGGACCGGTTCGGCCAGTCGGTCGTAGGCATCCTGCAGGCTGGCCCACTCCGTGTCGCCCCCCGTCTCCGGACAGGTGCGCATCGACAGGATCGACCCGAGCGGCGGGGTCGGCAGGAAGGTCACGTCGGTGTGCCACCAGCTGGCCCGGTCCTCCCGGCTGTCGATGGCCAGCACCTCGGGGTGACCCTCCACGGCGGGGATCACCGGGTGGCCCTCGGTGAGCTCACCGAACTGGCGCCCGAAGGCGGCCTGCTGGTCGTCGGTGAGGTGCTGGTCGCGGAAGAAGACGACATGGAACGTGTTCAGGACCTCGCGGACGGCGGCGATCGCCTCGCCGGCGAGCGGACGGGTCAGGTCGAGGCCGTGGATCTCGGCGCCGATGAGCGGCGACAGAGGTCGGACCTCGATTCCGTCGACGTGCGTCATGGGACCAGTGTGGTGCACCGCGGCGGCCCGTTCCACCGGCGGCGCTCCGTCACGGGTACGGACCGGCGGGGGTGGTGGCGGTCGCGGACCGGCGGGGGTGGTGGCGGTCGCGGACCGGCGGGGGTGGTGGCGGAGACCGACCGGGGGCGCGGGTGGCCCTACCGGTCCGATGGAGCGGTTGGCGGACCCGGTCCCGGGCCCGGCCCGGGTGACCGGGTTGTGGCAACGTGTCTGCGGTGTGCGGGTCCGCCACGGGCGCGGGCACGGGCACCGGCGCCGACGGCGGTGCACCTGCGGAACGGAGGATCGAGCATGGCGACAGCGCGACGTGCCGAACGGAACTTCTCGCCGTGGTTCCAGGTGGTGACCCGGCTGGCCGCCACCGTGGAGGCCGACCCGCTGCCGGACGGCGACCTGGCGGCGTTCGCCGCCTGGCGGGCCCGCTTCGGGGCGCGGCTCGGGGACGAGCTGGCGCCGTGGCCCGAACCGGTCGACCCGGACACGGAGATAGACGACGGGGTCGCCGCCGACGGCTACCGGCGCCACCGGGTGGTGTTCGACAGCGAGGAGTGCATGTCGGTGCCGGCGTACCTGCTGGTGCCCGACGGACGGGTGGGCCCCGGTCCTGCGGTCCTGGCCGTCCACGGGCACGGCCCGGGGAAGTCGCGTGTGTGTGGCCTGGAGCCCGGGGACGAGCCGGGCGGCGACTACGCCGCCGAGCTCGCCCGGCGGGGCCACGTGGTCCTCGCCCCGGACCTGCGGTGCTTCGGCGAGCGCCTCGACTGGAACCCCGAGGACCACTACGCCTGCGACACCAATCTGGTCCACCAGGTCATGGCCGGGTGGAACCCGCTCACCCAGAACCTGTGGGACTGCGCCCGCGCCCTCGACGTCCTCGGGGCCCACCCGCTGGTCGACCCCGCCCGGATGGGTGTCGTCGGTTTCTCCTACGGCGGGACGATCAGCCTGTTCCTCGCCGCCGTGGATACACGGGTGTCCGCCGCCGTGGTCAGCGGCTACTTCTCGTCGTGGGCCGAGGCCCACCGGATGCCGTGGAACATGTGCGGGTCCCAGGTGCTCCCGGGCATGCTCGGGACGATGGAGCATGCCGACCTCGGGGCGCTGGTCGCCCCCCGGCCCCTCTTCGTCGAGACCGGCCGCGAGGACCCCCTCTTCCCGGTGGTGGCCGCCGAACGCTCGGTCGAGCGGCTGGGGCGGGTCTACGCCCACCTCGGCGCCGCCGACCGGCTGGTCCACGAGATCTCCGACGGGGAGCACCAGTGGTACGGCCGGGGTGCGTACGCCTTCCTCGACCGCCACCTCGGGCGCGCCGACCGTCCGGATTGAGCGGCGCAGCCCCCGTCCCGTCCCGGGGGGCCTCAGAGGAGGGCGGCCGAGTCCGGGTCGAGGTAGACGGTGGCCTGGGGCGTCCGTCGCAGGATCGACGCCGGACAGGCCACCGACACCGGGTCGCGCAGGGCCGCCCGCACGGGTGCGGCCTTGCGGGTCTCCGGCACCACCGCCAGCACCCGGGCGGCCCGCATCAGGGCGGGGACGGTGACGGTCATGGCCAGTCGGGGGACGTCGGTCTCCGCGGCGAAGTGTCCCTCGCCCACCTGTTGGCGGCGGCAGGCGTCGTCGATCTCGACGACCTTGACGTCCGAGACGTCGTCGAAGTCGGCCACCCCGGGGTCGTTGAAGGCCAGATGACCGTTCTCGCCGATGCCGAGGCAGCACAGGTCCAGGGGATGGGAGGCCAGGAGCGCGGCGTAGCGCCCGCACTCGGCCCCGGGGTCGGCGAGGCCGTGGAGGTAGTGCGCCGCCCGGGGTCGGACCCGCTCGGTGATCCGCCGGCGGATCCACCGTTCGAAGCTGGCCGGGTGGTCGGGCCCGATCCCCACGTACTCGTCCATGTGGAACACCACCACGTCCCCCCAGGGGACGTCGCGGGACGGGTCGACCAGCTCGTCGACGAAGGCCAGCTGGGAGTTGCCGGTGGCGAACATGGCGTGCGCCGTCCCGGCCCGGTCCACGGTCCGCCGCAGGACGGCGGCGGCCTCGTCCGCCGCCGCCGAGGCGAGGGCCGACGGCCCGTCGGTGACGACGACGTCGGCTCCGCCCCTCTCGGGCGCTCCGGGTCGGTGCATGGGAGGACTGTAGGGGATGCGACGGATTCGCCGCCGCCCTATAGTCACACCGGTTGCAGCGCCCGGACGGACGACGTGCCGGACCGGGCCCGAGGGGGAAGGGGTGGCGTCCTGAGCGGACTCCCCGACACGATGCCCGCCGCCGTCTACCGACGGCCCGGGGTGGTCGAGGTGGAGCAGCGGCCGGTGCCGCGGCCCGGCGCCGGCGAGGTCCTGGTCGAGGTCGACCACTGCGGGATCTGCGGCTCCGACATCCACCTGCTGCTCGAGGGCTGGGCCGGTGAGCCCGGCCTGATCGCCGGCCACGAGTACACCGGCTCGGTGGCCGCCCTGGGCGCGGGCGTGGACGGGTGGACGACGGGCGACCCGGTCGTCGGGGGACCCTCGCCGCGCTGCGGCCGATGCCGGCGCTGCCTCGAGGGGAAGCCGTCCCAGTGCGAGGAGCAGGGTTCCATCGTCGACGGCACGGACGGGGCCTTCGCCCGCTACGTCCTGGTGCGGGCCGCCTCGCTGGTGGCCCTGCCCCCGGGACTCACCTCCCGCCAGGCCGCACTGGCCGAGCCCCTGGCGGTCGCCCTGCACGGGATCACCCGCTCCGGGGCCGGGCCCGGCGACTCGGTGATGGTCATCGGGGCCGGGCCCATCGGGGCACTGTCCATCGCCGCGCTGGTGGCCCGCGGCATCGGGCCGGTGGTCGCCGTGGAGCCGGGGGAGCGCCGCCGGCGCCTGGCCCGCGATCTCGGTGCCACCGAGGTGCTCGACCCCACCGACCTCCAGACGTTCCCCGCCTGGGAACCCGAGCGGATGGCCGACCGGGCGGTGCACGTGGTGCTGGAGTGCTCAGGTCGGAAGTCGGCCATGGAGGCGGGGTTCCACCAGCTCCGTCGGGGCGGCACCCTGGCGCTGGTGGGGGCGGGCGTCGAGCAGCCGAGCTTCGATCCCAACCGGTTCATCCTGAACGAGCTCTCGGTGGTGGGCTCCTTCGTGTACGACGAGGGCGGGTTCGGTGACGCCCTGGCCCTCCTGGCCGAGCCGTCGTTCCCCACCGATCTGCTCATCGAGGCCGGTGACGTTCCGCTCGAGGGCATCTCCGAGGCGCTGGCCGGCCTGGCCGAAGGCCGGTTCGCCGGCAAGGTCATGGTCGCCCCCCGGGGGTCGGGAGGGTCACGGCGATGACGCACCCCTTCTACCCGTCGGGTAACCCACGGCTCAACCACGTGGCCATGAGTCTCGACGCCGGGCTGCTCGACGCCGGGCACCGGGCCGACCTCTGCGACTTCTGGGGCCGGGTGTTCGGGTTCGAGGAGCTCGAGGTCATGACCGAGGACCGCCACCGTCTGGTGTTGTCGTGCGTCCACTGGGACCAGTTCCTCTTCCTGATCTCCGACGACGACCCGATGCGGTGCCCGCGACTCGACCACTTCGGCTTCGCCGTGGGCTCGCTCGACGAGCTGGAGGGCGTCCGGGACCGGGCGGTGGCCTACCGGGAGCACGACGAGCGGGTCGAGCTGGTGGACCACGCCGTCGACGACCAGGAGGTGGTCCGGATCCACTCGATCTACGTCCGGTTCCTCCTGCCGATGATGGCCGAGGTCCAGTGGTGGGAGTTCCCCGGGTGAGCACGGCGACGCCGGGTGGTGCCGGACGCGGCCGCCTGCAGGTCGGAGTGTTCGTGCCCCAGGGCTGGAAGCTCGAGTACACCGGTTGGGCGGGCCGGGCCGCCTTCGAGCGCTCGGTCGAACTGGCCCAGCTGGCCGAGGAACTGGGCTACGACCACCTGTGGGTCTACGACCACGTGGAGACCGTGCCCCGTCGCCGGCCCACCCACGTCTTCGAGGCCTTCACCCTCCTCGCCGCGCTGTCGCAGCGGACGACCAGGGTGGGGTTGGGCCAGCTGGTCACGTGCGCCTCCTATCGCAACGTCGGCCTGCTGGCCAAGGAGGCGGCGTGCGTCGACGTCTACTCGGCGGGACGGCTCATCCTGGGACTGGGTGCCGGATGGTTCCACGAGGAGTACCACTCCTACGGCTACGAGTACCTGTCCGACCGCCGGCGGCTGGCCGTCCTGGACGAGACCCTCGAGGTGGTCCGGCGGCTGTGGTCCGAGGAGACGGTCACCTTCGTCGGGGACCACCTGCAACTCGACGGGGCCTTCTGCGACCCCAAACCCGTCCAGGCGCTACCACCGATCCTGGTGGGCGGCGGGGGCGAGCAGGTCACCCTGCGCATCGCCGCCCGTCGGGCCGACCTCACCAACTGGCAGGTGGGCCTGGACGCCTTCGTCCGCAAGTCCCAGCTGCTCGAGCGCTACTGCGACGAGGCGGGGCGGCCGTTCGCGGGGATCACGCGGACCCACGGACCGGACTGCCGCATCTTCGACACCGACGCCGAGGCGCGCGCCTGGTGCGCCTCGGAGAGCGGTGGGGACCTGTGGGGTCACGACGACCCCGACCGGTACCTGGCCGACAACCTGGTGGGCACCGTCGAGCAGGTGGCCGAGAAGGCCCAGGCCTTCATCGACGCCGGGTGTCGGGGACTGCTGCTGTGGTTGCGCGACTACCCGGGCGACGACACCCTGCGGCGCTTCATGGCCGAGGTGGTGCCGCGGCTCGAGGTGCCGGACTAGGACGTCCCGGCCCCGGGGGCGACCTGTCCCGCTCCGTCGTACTCGGCCCGCAACTGACGGCGGAGTGCCTCCTTGACGACCTTGCCCGACGGCGTCCTCGGCAGCTCGTCGATGGCCCGGACCTGCTCCGGCCACTTCTGGTGGGCCAGGCCGGCCGCGTCGAGGTGGCGTCGCACGCGGGCGACGTCCACCGGGGCGGTCCCCGGGGCCAGCCGCACGAAGGCGCACACCTGCTCGCCGAGCCGGGTGTCCGGGGCGCCCACCACGGCCACCTCGACCACGCCCTCCAGGGTCATCAGCAGCTCCTCCACCTCGACGGCGCTGATGTTCTCGCCCCCACGGATGATGATGTCCTTCTTCCGGTCCGTGATCGTCAGGAACCCGGTGGCGTCGAGCACGCCCACGTCCTCGGTGCGATACCAGCCGTCGTCGTCGAACAGGGCGGCGGTCAGGGTCGGGTCGGTGTAGCCCATGCAGCAGTCGGGGCCGCGCGACCAGATCTCCCCCGGATACCCGTCCGGCACCGGTCGGCCGAGGTCGTCGAGCAGGCGGATCTCGACACCGGCCAACGGACGCCCGTCGGTGGCCAGCCGCTGACGCTCGGGGTCGGTGTGGTAGCTGCCGGTGATCGAGGGGTGCTCGGTGGAGCCGTACATCCGGACCAGCGACAGTCCGAGGGCCGTCGCCCGCTCGGCGACCGGGAGGGGGACGGTCGAGCCCCCGAGGCCGATGAAGTGCATCAGCTCGAGGTGCTCGTCGGTGCGGTCCGGATGGTCGAGCAGGCTGGTGAGGAAGTACGTGGCCCCGGAGCCACAGGCCAGTTGGTGCTCGTGCATGATGGCCAGGAGGCGCGGGGGGTCCCACACGTCGGTGAGGTGCACGGGGTCGCCCTTCAGCACCGGGATCAACAGGGCGCCGAGCATGCCCATGGCGTGGCCCACCGGGGCCCCGGTGAGGGTGTGGCGGCCGCCGGAGGCCCGCATGTCGCCGAGCTGACGCACCTCGGCACCGATGGTCCGGTGGGTGTGGACCACCCCCTTCGGGTCGGCCGTCGTGCCCGAGGTGTAGGCGATGACCGCGGCCGCGGTGGCCGGCACGTCGCGTCGGGCCGGCAGTGGCCGCCCCGAGGTCTCGAGGTCCTCGAAGTCGAGGAGCCCACCGGGCAGCGGGCGCGCCGCCCCCACGACCGCCACCGTCCCGATGCCGTCGAGGGCGTCGCCCATGCGCCCGAGTCCGTCGAGGTAGTCGGTGTGCCCGAAGGCGGCCGCCGTGACGAATGCCCGCACCCCGGTGCGACGCAGGATGTACCCCACCTCCTTCGGACCGTAGAAGTGGACGATGGGCACCACCGTGGCCCCCAGGAGGGCGGTGGCGTAGAAGGTGACGGCGGCCTCCGACCAGTTGGGCAGCTGGAACGCCACCGGGTCGCCCGGTCCCACCCCCCGTTCGGCCAACGCCCCCGCCAGCCGCAGCGCACGCGTCCGCAGCTCGCCGAACGTGCCCGTCCAGGGCCGAGTCCGCGAATGGATCCGGAATTCCTGGTCGGGATGTCCGGCGAGTGCCTCGTCGAGCAGGTGCCCGAGGGTACGGTCGTCCCACAGCCCCTCGGCCAGCCAGCGCCGTTCGAGCTCGGCCGGGACCGTCCGGAGCGACCACCGGGACGGGTCGACGGCATCGGGCGCGGGGCCGGCCGTGGTCATGCCCACGGGGCCCGCACCACCCGGGCGTCGAGGACGTCGACGGCCACCGTGCGCGACGGCACGGGCGGCGCCGTCGCCGGGGGCACCGACCGCAGCGCGGCCACGTGGGCCTCGAGGTCGGCCATGCTCTCCCACCGTTCGACGAGCCGCACCCGCCCGGCGTCGGCGGCATCGGCGGCGAATGCGTAGTCGATGCAGCCGGTCTCCGCCCGGGTGGCGGTGACCTGCGCCGCCTTCTGCTCCAGGAACCGATCGCGGTCCCCGGCCTCGACCTCGAAGACTCCGAGCACGATGATCATGGTGGCTCCTTCCCCCGGCTGTCGGCCCCTGGCCGGTCCGCCCGGCCACGGAACCGAACACTACGATGATCGGGACCGGCGCGGCCGGTGGGGGAGAGGAGCGGTCGTGGAGCACTCGGGATACGTGGCTCGGCCCGACTACCGGGTGGACGTCCTGGCCCGGCGCAACCGGGTGACGGTGTCGTTCGACGGGGAGCTGCTGGCGGACAGCGGGCGGACGCTCCTGGTCGACGAGCAGGACCACGGTCTCGTCTTCTACTTCGCGCCGGACGACGTCCGTCTCGAGCGCTTCGTCGCCGACGGTCGGACGAGCCACTGCCCCTACAAGGGGACGGCGACCTACCGGCGGCTCGACACCGCGGGACCCGAGGTCCTGGCGTGGAGCTACGAGGACCCCTATCCCGAGGTGGCCCGGTTGGCCGGCCACATCGCCTTCTTCCAGGATGCCGTCGACCTCCGGGTGGGCGTGGCCGACCCGGCCGTGTCGGGCCGGTGACCGGCGTGGGCCGCCCGGTGACGGGATCCAGCGTCGAGGGGATGCTCGAGGTGTTCGACGTCCGCGCCGACGGTCCCCACCACTACGTCGGGACGAGCGACGGCGGCGCCCGGCGGGTGGTCGACGGAAGCCAGCTGATGGCCCAGGCCGTGGTGGCCGCGTCGAAGGAACTCCCGGAGTACCGGGTGCGCTCCGCCCACGCCGTCTTCACCCGGGCCGTCGACGACGAACGGAGCCTCTGGTTGGACGTCGACGTCACCCATCGCGGGCGGACGTTCGGTGGGGCGGTGGTCACGGTGGGTCAGGCCGATCGTCGCTGCGCCTCCGTCAATCTGCTGCTCGACACACCGACCGGTGACGTGATCCGCCACGCCGCCGGACCGCCCCCGGTCGATCCGCCCGCCGAGGCGTTCCGCTACGACATGCCCATGGACGGGCGCGAGCTGCGGCTGGTGGGCACGGGCGACCCGAACGACCCCGACGAGGTCGGGCCCCCCGTGCTCGCCGCCTGGCTCCGGTACCGGCCCGTCCCGACCCGGGACGACCTGGCCCGTGCGCTGCTCGCCCACTTCACCGGGCACCTCTCCATCTCCACCACCATGCGTCCCCACCGCGGTGTCGGCACGGCACTCGCCCACGAGGGGATCTCGACCGCGGTGATGAGCCTCACCGTGACCTTCCACGATCCGGTGACGTGGGACGGCTGGCTGCTCTACCACCACGAGAGCACCCAGGTGGGGGGAGGGATGTCGTACGTGCGCGGCCAGGTGTTCTCCGAAGCGGGCGCGCTGCTCGCCTCGTTCGGCCAGGAGGGGATGATCCGGGCCTTCGGGGACGATCCGGCGGTGCGCCTCCCGGCGGAGGCACGGCTCTGATGCGACGGGTCGCCGACGGTCGGTCGGGTGGGGGCGTGTTCCGGGGTCACCACGGCGACGGGGTGACCGCGTGAAGTTCGCCCTGTCTCTCGGCGTCCTCAATCCCTCGGCCTGGGTGGCGGTCACCGTGGAGGCGGACCGGCTGGGCTTCGACTCGGTGTGGATCCCCGAGCACCTGGTGCTCCCGGTCGACATGGGGGGCAGTCCGCACGACGGCCAGGACCATCCACCCATCCCGGCCGACATCCCGGTCTACGACCCGCTGGTCTACCTCGCCTTCCTGGCGGGCCGCACCGAGCGGATCAGGTTCGGCACGCAGGTCTACAACATCGGGCTCCGCCACCCGTTCTCGACGGCCCGGGCCGCCGCCACGCTCGACGTCGTGTCCGGCGGTCGGCTGGACTTCGGGATCGGGGCCAGCTGGCTCCGGGCCGAATGGGAGGCGGTCGGCCTCGACTTCGACTCGCGGGGGGCGAGGGTCGACGAGGCCATCGACGTGTGCCGGCGGCTCTGGTCCGAGGACGTCGTCGAGCACCACGGCCGGTTCTTCGACTTCGACCCGGTGATGTTCGAGCCCAAGCCGGTCCAGCGTCCCGGCCCCCCGCTGCACATCGGTGGGGACGGAGCGGCCGCGCTCCGACGGGCGGCGACCGTCGGCGACGGGTGGATCCCGATGAACCACACCGTGGACGAGATCCCGGCCAAGGTGGCCCGGCTGGCGGAACTCCGGGAGCGTGCCGGGCGGTCCGGGCGCACCGAGGTCACCCTCTCGGCACCCGGGGCCGACGCGGCGGCCATCGAGGCCTGCGCCCGGGCCGGCGTCGACCGGGTGTTCGTCCGACCGTGGCGGAGGACGTCGGACGCACTGGAGTCCATCGGCCGGTTCGCGGACGAGTTCCTGGCCCCGTGAGGCCACGCGTCGACCAGGCCGCCAGGTGCCCGTCGGCCTGACCGTCGGGTGCGGGGCCGCCTGACCGTCGGGTGCGGACCCGCCTGACCGCCGGGTGCGGACCCGCCTGACCGCCGGGTGCGGACCCGCCGGATCCGTGGGTGCACGACCTTCGGAGCCGGTCCCGTAAACTGGGGTAGCCGGGCGTACAGGGGGAAGGGTCGGGACGGTGGTCCCTACTGACGGGGCCTCCGGCGAAGAGCGGCAGCAGGCGAAGAGCGGTAGCAGTAGGGGAGGCGCACGTGGTCTACGTCCTGGCCCTGGCGGCGGCGCTGGCCAACGCGGTGACGAGCATCCTGCAGCGCATGGGAGTCGAGGACGCCCCCGAGGATGCCACGCTGCGCCTGAGTCTGATGACCCACGCCCTCCGTCGCGGGGTCTGGCTGATCGGGTTCGCGGTGATGGTGGGATCATTCCTGTGCCAGGCGGTGGCACTGCACCTCGGTGATCTCAGCCAGGTCCAGCCCATCCTCACCACGGAGCTCCTCCTCCTGGTCCTGATCCTGGCCACGTGGTTCCGCTTCCGCATCACCTCCCGGGAGTGGTTGGGGGCGTTCGCCGCCGCCGGCGGACTCGCCGGTTTCCTGATCGCCGCCCAGCCGACAGCCGGCGCATCGGCGCCCACCAACCTGAGCTGGCTGATCGCCGGCTCGATCTGCGGCGCCGTGGTGGTGGTCACCGTGCTCCTCGCGCTCCGGGGCCCGCGCTGGTGGCGGGCCGCCATGTTCGGCGCCGCCGGAGCCGTCGGCTTCGCCTTCACGGCCGCCCTGATCAAGTCGGTCGGCGACGTGGTGGCCGGCGACTGGACCCAGATGTTCGAGCACTGGCAGACCTATGCCCTCGCCGCCTGTGGTCTGGCCTCGGTGTTCCTGGCCCAGAACGCATTCCACGCCGGTCCGATCGCCGCCTCGCAGACGGCGCTGGTCATGGTCGACCCCCTGGCCAGCCTGGCCATCGGCATCGGGCTCTTCGGCGACAACCTGCGGACCGCCGGCGCCTACGGCCCGCTCGAGGCCATCTCGTTGCTGATCATGTTCGCCGGAGCCGTCTCCCTGGCCCATTCACCACTCATCTCGGGCCTGCGGGGCGAGGACGACCGGTTCGCCGAACTCCTCTCCACCCGGTCGCGCTCCGAGCGCCTGGCCGCGCACGTCCAGGCCGAGGTGCACTAGGTGCACGAGGAGAGGTGGGGGGCCACGTGAACGTCGGACATCTGACCGATCCCGCGCTGTTGGCCGTCCCCGACCGGACGGCCCTCGTCGCCGGGCCGGAGGCCACCACCTACCGGGAGCTGGAGTCGCTCGTCCGGCGCGTCGGGTCGGCGCTGGCTCGTGCGGGGGTGGGTCGCGGGGACACCGTCGCCCTGGTGGACGTGGCGGGCGCGCTGCCGGTGGCCACCATCCTGGCTGCGGCCCGGCTGGGGGCGGCGACGGCCCAGATGAACGCCTACCTGACCGCCGGCGAGCTCCGACAGCTCGTCGGACTCGTCGGGGCGCGGGTGGGGGTGGCGGGCGCACCGTTCGCCGAGCGCCTGGGAGCGGCGGTCGACGGTCCGGTGCTGGGCTGGTCCGACGTGGTCGACGCCGAGGAGTGGGCAACTCCGTCGGTCGGCGAGCGCGAGGACACCGCCCTCGTGCTGTTCACCAGCGGCACGACCGGACTGCCCAAGCCCGTGGCCATCAGCCACGGCGTGGTGGCCGACCGGCTGGCCTACTGGACCAAGCCCATCGATCCGACCGCGGAACAGGCGGTGGACATGATGTCCGCGCCCATCTTCCACATCGGGGGCACTCTCGGCCTGTTCGTCTCCCTGCACCAGGGCAAGGAGCTGGTCCTGCTGCCGAAATTCGACGCCGGGGCCTGGCTCGAGCTGGTGGAGCGGCACCGGGTGCGCCAGACCTTCGTGGTGCCGACGATGCTGCTCCGGATCCTCGACCACCCGAGGTTCGCCGACACCGACCTCAGTTCGCTGCGGTCGTTGAGCTACGGCGCGGCCCCGGCGTCGGCCGACCTCATCCGCCGGGCCATGGCCGAGCTGCCCGGGGTCGACTTCGCCAACACGTTCGGGCAGACCGAGACGCTCGGTGCCTACGCCTCGCTGACGCCCGACGACCACCGGCGGGGTGACCGGTTCGGCTCGGTGGGACGACCCCTCGCCGGCGTCGAGCTGCGCATCGTGGACCCGATCTCCCGTGCCCCTGTCGTTCCCGGCGAACCCGGCGAGTTCTGGGTGCGCGCCGCCCAGAACACGACTGCGGACTGGTTGGCGACCGGGGACACCGGGTGGCAGGACGAGGAGGGCTTCCTGTTCCTGTCCGGCCGACTGTCCGACGTGATCAACCGCGGTGGCGAGAAGCTCGGGCCGACCGAGGTGGAGGACGCGCTACGCGCCCATCCCGCCGTGCGCGACGCCGCGGTCGTCGGGGTGCCCGACGCCGAGCTCGGGGAGCGGGTGGGGGCGGTGGTCGTCGTCACGGGGTCCGTCTCGGCCGACGAGCTCGCCGTCCACTGCGCGACGCGGCTGGCGTCCTTCAAGGTGCCCGAGTACATCGGATTCGCCGACGAGCTGCCGGTCACCGTCCTGGGCAAGCTCGACCGACGGTCGCTGTCCGACCTGCTCCCGGACGTCCGGGTGGGGGCGCGTCCGTCCACCTGACCGTCTGACCGGGGATAGTCGACCCGGCCCGCGTCCGGGCCGGCGCGCTTGTCTCCCGGGCGTCCACCCTCGAGGGTGGCCGACGACATCGGAGGAACTGCAGGTGACCGACGACGACCTGAGCACCATCATCGGCACGCCCACGAGCACCACGGTCGTGACCGTGGAACGCGGCCAGCTGGCGGAGTTCGCCGCCGCGGTCAAGGACTCCAGCCCCGAGTACCGCGACCCACGCGCCGCCGCCGCCGTGGGGCTGGCCGGGATCCCGGCTCCCCCGACCTACCCGTTCGTGATGGGGAACTTCGGTGCCTTCCCCGAGCTCCAGCCCGACGACGCGCCGAAGGGCAACCCGATGGGAGCGGTCCTCGGGCCGCTCATGGCCAAGGGCGGCCTCATCCTCCACGGCGAACAGGAGTTCACCTACCACCGGCCCGTCTACGCCGGCGACGTGCTGGAGGGCCGGGGCACGGTGGTGGACGCGTACCGCAAGGAGTCCAAGGGCAAGGTGATGACCTTCGTCGTGGTCGAGACGGCGTGGAGCGACCAGGCGACGGGCGAACCGGTGTGCACGTCGCGGATGAACATCATCCACCGCATCTGATGGCCGCACCCGAGGTGTCGCCCGCCGACGCCGCCGTGCTGCGGCGGGTGGAGGACGGTGTGGCCTGGATCACCCTGAACCGGCCGGAGGCCGGCAACGCCCTGACCGCCGCCATGCGGGACCAGGTGGTGGCGTGGCTGGAGGAGGCCTCGGCCGACCTCGGCGTCCGGGTCGTCGTGCTGACCGGGAGCGGGGAGAAGGGCTTCTGCACCGGCGCCGACCTGCGGTCGTCGGGCCCCGCGCTCCCCCGTCCGGAGGGCGCTCCCGACCGCGCCGTCGGCGATGCCGCCCGCCTCATCCGTACCGGATGGCAGCGCCTGGTGGCCGCCGTGCTCGACTGCGAGAAGCCGGTGATCGCCGCCGTCAACGCCACCGCCGCCGGAGGTGGGATGCACCTGGCGCTCGCCTGCGACCTGGTGCTGGCCGCCGAGGAGGCCAAGTTCATCGAGGTCTTCGTCCGGCGGGGGATCGCCCCCGACGCCGGGGGTGCCTACCTCCTGGCCCGGCTCATCGGGCCGCAGAAGGCCAAGGAGCTGTTCTTCTTCGGGGACGACGTGCCCGCCCGGGAGGCCGAGCGCCTCGGACTCGTCAACAAGGTGGTCCCACGCGCCGAGCTCGAGACCGAGGTGACGGCGTGGGCGGCGCGCCTGGCGGCCGCCCCGACCAAGGCCATCGGCGTGGCCAAGTACCTGACCAACCGGGCACTCGACACCGACCGGGCCACGGCCCTGTGGGACGAGGCCGTGGGCCAGGAGCTGGTGACGGGCACCGAGGACTGCCGCGAGGGCCTGACCGCCTTCGCCGAGCGGCGGCCGCCGGTGTTCCGGGGCTGGTAGGCCGGCCGCCGGCCGGGCCGTTCCCCGATCCGGACGGCCGGAGGGGTGGCCCGCCCGGGGCCGTCGCGGCGGCCGTCGGCAACTGGAACGGGTTCTGTTTCCCGACGTCGAGATGCTAGAACTGCGAGGTGCACATGATCGGTGAAACCCACCTCCTGCCCGCGTCCACGTACGCCGACTGGATGGCCGTGCTGCGCATCGGCCTCGGCCTCTGGTGGATCAAGAGCTTCGCCCACAAGGACCTCGGGGGATGGCTCAAGCGGGGGTCCGGCATCGAGTGGGGTGGCTCCGTCGCCGAGAAGCACAAGTGGGGCTTCGTCAAGACCGGCTTCGACAAGGTCGTGCGGCCCCACCCGATCCCGATGGCGTACATCGTGGTGTTCTCGGAGCTGGCCCTCGGGCTCGGCCTGGTTCTCGGCTTCCTGACCCCGATCGCCCTGGTCTGCAGCATCCTCCTCAACCTCCTCTACTTCGTGCTGATGATCAGCGACTGGGCCGAGCAGGGTCAGAACCTGATGATGATCCTGGCCGCCGTCGTGGCGCTGTTCACCGAGTCCTGGCTGGTCTTCTCGATCGACCACCTGCTGCACCTCTTCGGGGCCTGAGCCGGTGGCCATCGGGATCCGGGAGGAGCACGAGGAGCTGCGGGCCGCCGTCCAGGGTTGGGCCGACACCCGCGACGTGGCGGGCGCAGTGCGCGTGGCGCTCGACGCCGACGCCGACACCGTCCCGCCCTACTGGGACGACCTCGCCGCGCAGGGACTGCTGGGCATCCACGTGCCGGAGGAGTTCGGTGGACAGGGAGCCGGCATCGTCGAGTTGGCCGTGGTGGCCGAGGAACTGGGCCGGAACGCCGCCGTAGGTCCCTGGGACACCTCCCTGGTGGTGGCCGGCATCGTGGCCGCCGACGGTGGCGGTGTGCTGGCCAAGGCGCTCCTGCCCGGCCTGGCCGATGGGAGCCTGACGGCGTCGCTCGCCTTTCCCGTCGCCGCGCCCGACGGCTCGCCGCTGGCGCCCCCCGGCCTCGTCGGCGAGCCCGGGCCGGACGGCTCGCTCCTGGTGACCGGCACGCTCCGACCCCTCGTGCACGGCGCCGTGGTCACCCACGTGCTGGCCCCGGTGGCGGTCGGCGACGCCACCCGCTGGGTGGTCCTGGAGCGGGCCGACACCACCGGAGTGGTCGAGCTGAAGAGCTTCGACCCGACCCGACCGGTGGCGGCGTGGACACTGACCTCCGCTCCGGTGGGGTCGGACCGGGTCCTCGACGTGCGCACGGGCGCCGTGCGGGACCTGGCCCTCGTCGTCCTGTCGGCCGAGGCCGTCGGCGGTGCCCGGTGGTGCGTCGACACGGCCGCCGAACACGCCCGCACCCGCGAGCAGTTCGGCCGGCCCATCGGCCAGTTCCAGGGGGTCAAGCACCGCGTGGCCAATCTGCTGGTGTCGGTCGAGCAGGGCGTGGCCGCCACCTGGGACGCCGCCCAGGTGCTCGAGTCCGAGGGGGGCACGCCCACCGGTGAGGAGACCGACCAGGCCAGCATGGCCGTCCACCTGGCCGCGGCACTGGTCCTCGACGGCTACGTGGAGGCCGCCAAGGGGGCCATCCAGGTGCTCGGCGGCATGGGCTTCACCTGGGAGCACGATGCCCACGTCCACCTGCGCCGAGCCACCACCCTGCGGCAGCTGGTCGGCGGCACCGCGCCACTGCGGGCCGAGTCGGCGCGCCTGGCCCTGGCCGGCTGGCGCCGCCACCTCACCGTCGACCTACCCCCCGGGGCCGAGGCGCTGCGGGCCGAGATCGGTCAGCTGCTGACCGGCGTGCTGGCCATCGCGGACGACGCCGGACGGCAGCGGGCCCTGGCCGACCTCGGGCTGCTCGCCCCGCACTGGCCGTCGCCCTGGGGAAGAGACGCCGGGGCCGTCGAACAGCTCGTCATCGACCAGGCGTTCGCCGAGGCCGGGCTCAAGCGGCCCACCTTCGCCGTGGCCGCCTGGGCGCTCCCCACGATCATCGCCCACGGCACCGACGGGCAGACCGAGCGGTTCGTGGGGCCGTCGATGCGGGGCGACATCATCTGGTGCCAGCTCTTCAGCGAGCCGGGGGCCGGTTCGGACCTGGCGTCGCTCACGACGCGGGCCACCAGGGTCGACGGCGGGTGGTCGTTGACGGGACAGAAGGTGTGGACGTCCGTGGCGGCCAAGGCCCACTGGGGCATCTGCCTGGCCCGGACGAACCCGGACGTCCCGAAGCACCAGGGGATCACGTACTTCCTCGTCGACATGCGCTCGGCCGGCATCGAGGTCCGCCCCCTGCGCGAGATCACCGGTGCCTCCCTGTTCAACGAGGTCTTCTTCGACGACTGCTTCGTGCCCGACGAGTGTGTCGTCGGCGAGGTCGACGGTGGGTGGAAGCTCGCCCGGACGACCTTGGCCAACGAGCGGGTCTCCCTCTCGACCGACTCGGCATTCGGGGGTGCGCTCGAAGGCGTGCTCGGGCGGATCGCCGCCCGGCCGGACCTGCAGGACCCGGTGACCCTCGACCGGCTGGGCCAGCTCCTCGCCGAGGCCCAGTCCCTCGCCCAACTCGGGATGCGGGCGACCCTGCGGTCCGTCGGCGGCCTCCAGCCGGGGCCCGAGTCGAGCGTCCGCAAGCTGGTCGGCGCCGAGTTCGACCAGCGGGTCCACGAATTCGGTCTCGACATCTGCGGACCGGAAGGTGCGGTCTTCGACGGCGACGCGGCCTTCTCGGCCTACATGGTGCTCCAGTCGAAGTGCATGACCATCGCCGGAGGGACGAGCGAGGTCCAGCGCAACGTGATCGGCGAACGACTGCTCGGTCTGCCGCGGGACCCGGAACCGGCCCGGTGACGGACCGCCGGTCCTCCCGTCCGACCGGGGGCGGGACGCCCCCACCGTTCGACGACCGGTCGGGTGGTCACCCCGTCCCCACGGGACGTCCGGCGGACGGTGCGGGATTCGTGCACCGCGGACCCGGGCGGAGGACCCGCACCGGTGGCTGCCGTGGCACGGCGTGGCGGGGAAATGGGAGACTGATCGACCACGACCGGGGAGCCCGGTGGTGGCCGCGCGAGGCCCGGTGGCGGGTCGAGGAGGAGGGAGTGGGACATGGCTGACGCAGCGCTGTACTTCGAGGACGTGGCCGAGGGTGACGAGGCCCCGGAGCTGACCCACGTGCTCACCCGCACCGATCTGGTGGCCTACGCCGGGGCATCGGGGGACTTCAACCCGATGCACCATGACGAGGTCAAGGCGACGGCGGCCGGCCAGCCGAGCGTGTTCGGTCACGGCATGTTCTCGATGGGACTGCTCGGCACCGCCATCACCAACTGGGTGGGCATCGGCAACGTGAAGCGCTTCACCGTCCGGTTCGCCCGCCAGACATGGCCCGACGAGGAGCTCCACTCGAAGATCGTGGTCACGGGCAAGCGCACCGACGGCGACGCCCACGTGCTCGACCTCGACGTGCGACTGCACAATGCGGCCGGCGAGGAGAAGGTGGTCGGCGAGGCCACCGCCCAGGTGCCCAGCCGCGCCTGACCCGGTCCGGCCGCACCCGGACCGCGCCCGACACCCTCGGGCCCCGTCCGGCCGCTCCCGGCCGCGGCTGACACCCTCGGGCCCCGTCCGGTCCGCCGATGGCCGGTACGCCGGAGTCGGGTTCGCGGGCCGGGTGCGTCACCCGGTCCCGGGACGGCCGGGGGTACAGTCGGGTCCGGGTGGGGACCGGCCGCCGTATGTCGCCCGATAGGGTCGACTGACGACTGGTGGAGTGAACATCCAGGGAGGGCTGTGGAGCGACGGCGTCGACGTGGACACCGGAGCCCCCGCGCCACCACCGGGAGGCGGTCCACCGCTGCGGCCGTCGCCGGCGCCGCGACACTCCTCCTCGCCTCGTCGGTGCTGGCCGGCTGCGGCAACGTGACCGTCCTGACGGTGACCCATGCCGGGGACACGGACGGGGTGACCGCCAAGACGATCCGCGTAGGTGCACTGGGCTCGTTCAGCGGATTCGCGGCATCCGACTTCGCTCCCGTCGAGACCGGGGCCGCGATCTATTTCGACCAGCTCAACGCCTCGGGCGGGGTCTACGGCCGGAAGATCGTGTACTCGCCGATCGTGGACGACGGTACGTCGCCCTCCGGCAATACCGCCGGTGCCCAACGCCTCGTCCAGAGCAAGGTGTTCGCCGTGGTCGGCGTCGGGACACCGTTCTTCACCGGCTCGTCCATCCTGCGCTCCCAGGCCGTCCCGACCTTCGGGATCCAGGAGAACACCAACGTCCAGTGGTCGGGACCGACCATGTTCGGGGCCGGTGGTTCGATCATCTCCGACTCGCTGCCGATGCCCCAGGTGGCCTACGTGGCCCAGCAGACCCACGCCCGGGCCGCCGCCGTCCTGGCCTACAACGTGGCCCAGTCGTCGGGTGGCTGCCAGGCCGTGGTCAAGGGTCTGCAGCGGTACCACGTGCCCACCCCGGTCATCGACTTCTCCATCCCCTACGGTGCGGCCACCCTCGACGCCGACGTGACCCGGATGCAGCAGGCCGGCGTCGACTTCGTGGCCACCTGCATGGACGCCACAGGGAACATCAAGCTCTCCCAGACCCTCCAGCAGCACGGGATGGGGTCAACCACCCAGTACTGGCTCGACGGCTATGACACCCGGATCCTGCACGACAACACGGCGGCCCTCGACGGGGCCTACTTCCTCCTCCAGCAGACGCCGTTCGAGATGACCCGGCTGGAGCCCGGTGTCTATCCCGGCATCGACGACTTCAACGCGGCGCTCCGGCGCTATGCGCCCGGCACCTCACCGTCGGGGACGGCACTGGCCGGCTGGGTCAGCGCCGACCTGTTCACCGAGGGCCTCCGGGCGATCGGCAACGACGTCACCCGCACGGCGCTGGTCCGGGCGATCAACAAGCTCACCGCCTTCACGGCGAACGGCGCCTATCCGCCGGTCAACTGGCGGGTCGCCCACTCCGCCCTCACCGGACTCGACTGCACGGCCTACGTGCGGGCCGAGAAGGACAGGTTCGTACCCGTCTTCACCACGCCGCAGAGCGTCTACTCCTGCTACGACCAGACCGGTGCCGCCCACACGTCGACCCAGACGGTGACGACGCTGCCGCTCCAGCCCGGGGTGCCCGGCCGATGACCCAGTTCCTCAACTACGCCGTCCCGGGTGTCCCCTTCGGGTGCGTGTTCGCCCTCATGGCCGTCGGCCTGGTGCTGACCTACAAGGCGTCGGGCGTGTTCAACCTGGCCTTCGGGGCCCAGGCCTTCGTCTCCGCCCTGGCCTACGTGTCGCTCGACCAGGACGGCTGGCCCCGGTGGGCGTCCACCGTCATCGCGGTCCTCGTCATCGGCCCCCTGGTGGGCGTCCTGCTCGACCGACTGCTGTTCCGGCGCATCCGCACGGCCTCGCCGCTGGTCAAACTGGTGCCGTCGCTCGGCCTGCTGGTCGCGCTGCCCCAACTGGCCCTCATCATCGCCGGCTCGACCCCGTCGATTCCGCCGCCGGCCATCGTCGGTGACGCCCAGCGCGTCTACCTGCACCTCGGCTCAGTGCCCCTCAGCGGCCTCGAGCTGTCGATCAGCGCCGCCACCGTCGTGGTGGTGGGCGGACTCGTCCTGCTGTTCCGGTTCACCCCGGTCGGCCTCGAGATGCGCGCCGTGGTGGAGAGCCCGCGGATGACCGAGCTCGCCGGGGTCAACGCCGGCCGGATCAGCGCCTTCGCCTGGATCCTGTCGAGCGTCATGGCGGCCCTGGCCGGGGTGCTGTTGTCGCCCCTCTACTCGCAGTTGGACCCGCAGAACTTCACCGTCCTGCTGGTGTGGGGCGTCGCCGGTGCGGTGATCGGCCGATTCGCCAGCCTGCCGCTGGCCCTCGTGGGGGGCCTGGCACTGGGCATCGCCCAACAGGTGATCGCCGGGTACCTGCCGGCCGGGGTCATCGCCAACGGGCTGCGACCGTCACTGCCGTTCGTGGTCCTGCTCATCTTCCTGCCGCTGACCCGCCAGCGCCAGATCGACGACCCCCTGTCGACGTGCGATCCGCCGTCTTCGGCGGCCGAGGCGGCCATAGTCGGCTACCGCTCGGCGTCCACGGTGGCGACCTCGGAGGGCGCGGTCCACTCCGTGGGGGTGTGGCACCAGCGGCTCGAGTCGCTGCCCGGCTCGCACATGACCGGGATACTCGTCCGTCGACCGACCGCCACCTTCGCCTGGGCGGTCGGAGGACTGACGATCGTGTCGGCGCTGACGTGGGTGCCACCCGACTGGCTGCTGACGATGAACCAGGGGGTGGCCTTCGCCATCATCTTCCTGTCGCTGACCCTGCTGACGGGGATGACCGGGCAGATCTCCCTGTGCCAGGCCACCTTCGCCGGCCTCGGGGGCTTCATGGCCGGTCAGCTGGCCAACCACTTCGGCCTGCCCATCGTGCTCGGCATGGTGGCCGGCGGGCTCCTGGCCGCCGGACTGGGGGTGCTGGTGGCCCTCCCGACCCTCCGACTGGCCGGCCTGCCGCTGGCCCTGGCCACGCTGGCCTTCGCCCTCCTGGCCGACAACATCCTCTTCCCCAACTCGTGGATCGGCAACGGTGCCGGCGGGATCACCGTCCCCCGTCCGTCGGCCGGGCCGGTCAGCTTCGCCGCGGCCAAACCGTTCTTCCTCCTGTCCCTCGTCATCCTGGCCGTGTGCGCCGGTGTCGTGAAGCTCGTGGGCGACGGGACCATGGGTCGCTACCTCTCCGCCGTGCGCGGCAGTGAGCTGGCGGCCAACGCGGTGGGGATCGACGTCTACCGGCTCCGTGTCCTGGTATTCGCACTGTCGGCGGCCCTGGCCGGGGTGGGCGGCGCCCTGTTCGGTTCGCTCGAGGGATCGCTGTCGGCCAACGACTTCGGCTACCAGATCTCTGCGGTGCTGCTCGTGGTGGTGGCCATCGTCGGCCTCGGCTCCATCGCCGGCGCCGTGGTGGCCGGCGTCGTCTACACGACGCTCCAGGTGGCGGTGACCTCGCTGCCGTCGCGGTACGCCGGCCTGGTGGCGGTGCTGTTCGGCCTGGCCACGCTCAGCTACACCCGCCACCCGGAAGGCTTCCTCGACTTCCTCAGTGGCCGGGTCCAGGCGTCGATCGCCGACCGTCGGGGCCGTCGACTCGGTCGCACCCCGGTCGCCGGTGGCCCGATGGACGGGGGCGTCGGTGGCCGGTCCTCGACGCCCGACCCGGTGGCGGGGGGAGCGGAATGACCACAGTCGACGGTCGGCCACCACCGCTCCTCGTGGCCCACGGGATCACCAAGCAGTTCGGCGGCATCACCGCACTGGACCACGTGGACATGGACGTGGCCGCCGGGGAGTCGGTGGGTGTGGTGGGACCGAATGGCGCGGGCAAGACCACGCTGTTCAACTGCCTGTTCGGGCTCGAGGCACCCGACGAGGGCTCCGTGGTCTTCGATGGCCGGCGCATCGACCGGTTGCCGGTGTGGAAGCGCAGCCGGCTGGGCATCGGCCGGACGTTCCAGCGGATGGAGCTGTTCGAGGGGATGACGGTCGCCGATCACCTGCTGGTCGCCGAGCAGGCCGCGAGCGGGACGGTGCGGATCTGGCGTGACTTCATCCACCGCGGGGGCCCGAGCCCCGCCGAGCTCCGACACGTGGAGCAGGTGCTCGAGCTGTTGGGACTGGCCGCGCTGGCCGGTCGCCCCGTGGACACGCTGGACCTCGGGCACGCCCGGCTGGTGGAGCTCGGCCGGGCCATGATGGGCACGCCCCGGCTCCTCATGCTCGATGAGCCGTCGTCCGGGCTCGACGCGGAGGACACGGACCGGCTGGCGCGGATCCTGGGCGAGACGCGCCGGACCACCGGGGTGGCCGTCGTGCTGGTGGAGCACGACCTCGCCCTCGTCGAGTCCGCGGTCGACCGCCTCTACGTCCTCAATTTCGGCAAGGTGCTGGCCACCGGGGCGGTGGACGAGGTGTTGGCCGACCCCGACGTCCGCCGCGCCTACCTCGGGAGCACGGCGTGAGCGCCGCGGGGCGCGAGCCGACGCCGGCGGACGGTCCGGTGGCGGACGGCCAACCCCTCTTGGAGCTCCGCGACGTGGGCGCCTCCTACGGCCCCTACCAGGCGCTGTTCGAGGTGTCGTTGACGGTGCGGGCCGGACACGCACTGGCCCTGGTCGGGGCCAACGGGGCCGGCAAGTCGACGGTGGCCCGGGTGGTGTCCGGCCTGGTGCCGACCACGCGGGGCACGATCCGGTTCGACGGTCGGGACATCACCGGGAGGCCGGCGTACGAGATCGCCCGCATGGGACTGTCCCAGCTCACCGAGGGGCGCTCGGTCTTCGCGTCCCTGACCGTCGAGGAGAACCTCACGCTGTCCTTCCGGCGCGCCCTCGGTCGCCGGGGTGTGGCCGACGCCCTGGACCGTGCCTACGCCGCCTTCCCCCGGCTGGGAGAGCGGCGCACCCAGTCGGCGGGGACCCTGTCCGGCGGCGAGCAACGCATGCTGGCGCTCGCCCGAGTGCTGGTGCTCGAGCAACGGCTGCTCGTGGTCGACGAGCTGTCCTTCGGGTTGGCCCCGGTGGTGGTCGACGAGGTCTACGCCGCCCTGGAACAGGTGCTGGCCTCGGGGACGTCGCTCCTGCTGATCGAGCAGCACGTGGACCGAGCCCTGGTCCTGGCCGACGACGTGGTCGTGCTGAGCAAGGGCCGGGTCGTCTACGACGGGCCGGTGGCCGGGGTCGAGGGTCGCCTCGGCGACCTGGTGCTCGGCCGGCCCGACCCCGCGGCGGGGTAGGCCGACCGGGCCACCGGACGGAAGAGTCGTGGGGGGGGCGGGGACGGCCCGGTCCGGCCACCCAGACCGACTACGCCAGGCTGAAGGGTGGGACGCCGGACGAGATGCCCTTGAACAGCTCGCCCTTCGCCGCGGCCAGCTCCGCCGGGGTCCACATCGAGTCGCGGTGGAGCTCGCCCACCGGGTGGAAGCCGCCCATGGCCCAGATGTCGCCGCCGTAGACGATGAAGTTCTGACCGCTGATGTCGGCGGCCTCGTCGGTGGCGAGGAACGTCACCAGCTGGGCCACGTTGCGGGGGTCGAACTTGTCGAACCCGTCGTCGGCCTTGGCCATCTCACCGAAGATGTTCTCGGTCATACGCGTGCGGGCCCGTGGGCTGATGGAGTTGCTCGTGATGCCGTACCGTCCGAGCTCGCGGGCGAGGACCCAGGTCATCGAGGCGATGCCGGCCTTGGCGGCCGAGTAGTTGGCCTGGCCGGCATTGCCGAACAATCCGGCCTCGGACGAGGTGTTGATGATGCGACCGCTGACGTCCTCACCGGCCTTGGCCCGGCCCCGCCAGTAGACGGCGGCGTGGTGCGCCGGCGCGAAATGGCCCTTCAGGTGGACCCGGATGACGTCGTCCCAGTCCGACTCCTCCATGTTGAAGCTCATCTTGTCCCGGAGGATGCCGGCGTTGTTCACCAGGATGTCCAGCTGGCCGAACGTGTCCACGGCCTGGTCGACGAGGGCCTTGGCGCCTTCCCACGAGCTGACGTCCGAGGCGTTGACGGCTGCGTCGCTGCCCCCGGCCTTGATGAGGTCGACGACCTCCTCGGCCGGGTGCTTGTCGCCTCCCTCGCCCTGGAGTGAGGCCCCGACGTCGTTGACGATGACCTTCGCGCCCTCGGAGGCCAGCAGGAGGGCCTCCTCACGTCCGATCCCCCGGCCTGCGCCGGTGACGATGGCGACCTTGCCGTCGAGCATTCCCATGGTGTCCTCCTGAGTGGATACGTAGCTGTCGTTGATCAGTGGGCGAAAATCGGGCCGCGCACGCTCACGACGTGGCGGAACCGGGGAAGCATGGCCGAATCCCACCCCCGCCGCAAGAACAGGGTCCACCCGTCCGCCGGCGCCCGTCCCGTCCGACGGGGTCGCACCGGACCGGCCCCGGGTGCCCCGTCGGTGTCCGGAGCCCGCCCCGGCCCGGTCGGTCAGCCCGCGGGCGGCTCCAGCACCAGGACCGGGATGACCCGCTCGGTGGCCTGCTGGTAGTCGGCGTACGGGGGATAGGCCTCGACGGCGCGCTCCCACCAGAGCGTGCGCTCATCTCCGTGGACCTCCCGGGCGGTGCGGTCCTCCTTGTGCGCGCCGTCCTGGAGCTCGACGAGCGGCTCGGCGACGACGTTGGCATACCAGGAGGGATGGGTGGGCGCGCCGCCCTGCGAGGCGACGATGGCGTAGACCCCGTCGTGCTCGACCCGCATGAGTGGGGTCTTGCGGATCCTGCCGGACCGGACACCACGGTTGGTCACGATGACCACGGGCATCCCGGTGTCGAGGAGCGTGGTGGCCTCCGTGCCGCCGGACGCCTCGTAGCGGGCCACCTGGTCCCGGACCCATTCCTGTGCACTCGGCTCGTACTCACCAGTCAGCGGCATGCGTCCAGTGAACACGCTCCTGGCCGGTGTCGCCAGCGTGCCGGCGCGGCGCGGCGCGGGGTCGTGAGGCGAGAGCGTGCGGGCGAGAGGATTCGAACCTCCACCCCCGAAGGGACCGGGACCTAAACCCGGCGCGTCTGCCGATTCCGCCACGCCCGCGTGGTGGCCAGACTACCGACCGCCGGCCGGACCCGGGGAGGGGTCGGGTGCCCACCCGGGAGCCGCCGGGACCCCTGGCTATAGTCAGCCTGTGCCGACCCCGCCCCCCGCCCCCGCCTCGTCGTCGTCCGCCACCGAACCCGGTGTCCCGACCCCGGGCGCGGGACCGGGCGCACCGACGGCCGACGGGACCGGAGCCGAGGTGGCGGACCGCGTCCGGTACCTGGACGAGGTGATGGCCGAGATCGACGCCGAGGTGCGCCGCCGCCGGGCGTCGGGGGACCTGCCCGCCGGCCTCGAGCGTGAGCTCGACGAGCTCTTCCTCGAGTTCTCGCCGGTGGGCCTGCAGGGCCGCGCCCGCCTGCGCGAGACGCTCTCCCTGGTCGACGGCTCGGCCTACGTGGACATCGCCGTGCCGACGGCCTCGAACAAGGCGGTGGGGAGCTACATCAAGCGGGTCATGCGCAAGGGCCTCGGCTGGTACATGAACTTCATCGTCACCCAGATCGTGAAGTTCGCCTGGTCCGTCTCGCGCATGTTCCACGTCGTGGTCGACCACATCGAGGACCTCGAGGCCGCAGTGGAGGCGCACCGGTCGCCCGACCTGCCCGCGTCGGTGGCCCCCTCGGCGAGCGACGGTGGATCCTGGTGGGCCGCGGCCGCCGTCGAGGCCCTGGCCGGTGTGACCGAGCGGGTCGTGGTGGCCGACTGCGGTGACGCGTCGCTCGTCGAGGCGCTGCTCGTCGCCGGTGTGGATGCGTACGGGGTCGATCCGTCGGACCTGGCCCTCGAGCCGGCCCTCGACCGGGGGGTCGACGTGCGGGCCGAGCCGGCCCTCGACCATCTCGAGGTGGTGGCCGACGAGGCACTGGGCGGGATCGTGCTGACGGGCTCCGTCCAGTGGCTCCGGCCCAACGAGCGCGAACGCGTGCTGGACCTCGTGTCGTCCCGACTGGCGGTCGACGGGACCTTCGTGCTGCACTCGGCGTCGCCCGCCGCTTGGGCCGCCTCCGCGCCGCCTGTAGTCCGGGACCTCGCCCCGGGACATCCGCTCCATCCCGAGACGTGGGCGCACCTGCTCGGCGGGCGGGGATTCGTCGTCACCGCCACCGTCACCGGGGGCGACGACCGGCGGCTGGCCCACGTGGGAGGGGACACCGCCGACTCCGCCACCGTCAACGCGGCCATCGACGCCATCAACGACCAGCTGCTCGGTCCGACGGAGTACCTCGTGGTCGCCACGCGCGAGCGGTGACCGCCGTCCACCAGTTCGTGCCCGCGCTCCTTCCCCGGGACGCCACGGGGGACCACACCCGCGCCCTGCGCGATGCGTTGCGGGCGGCCGGATGGGAGTCCGACATCTACGTCGAGGCGGCCCATGACGAACTCCAGGACGAGGCGACGTATTTCGAGAAGTACCCGTCGCGGGCCCGTCCCGGCGACGTCCTCCTGTACCAGCTCGGGACGTCGTCACCCGTGGCCGAGTTCCTGCTCGGCCGGGACGAGCCGTTGGTGCTCGACTACCACAACGTGACCCCGGCATCGTTCTACGAGGGGTGGGAGGCGCACACCGTGGAGAAGGTCGCGCTGGCCCGCCGGCAGGTCGCCGCGCTGGCGCCCCACGCGGTGCTCGGGATCGCCGACTCGGCCTTCAACGCCCGCGAGCTCGAGGACCTGGGTTGTCCGGCGACTGCCGTGGTGCCGATCCTGGTGGACCTCCAGACCGCCCACGGCGCGGCCGACGCCGCCGAACTCGCCCGGCTGACGGCCGACCACGGGGACGCCACGGTGCTCCTGTTCGTCGGCCGGCTGTCGCCCAACAAGTGCCACGAACGCCTCGTGGAGGCGCTGTGGGTCTACCGGCGGCTCTACGACCCCGACGCACGCCTGCACCTCGTGGGACCGACGGTGACCCCGGAGTACGCCGAAGCGGTCTTCGCCTTCGCCGATGAGCTGGGGCTGGCGGACGCGGTCCGTCACGCCGAGGGACTGACGGGAGCCGAGCTGGCCGCCTGGTACGGGGACGCCGACGTGTTCGTCTGCCTGTCCGAGCACGAGGGCTTCTGCATCCCGCTGCTCGAGGCGATGCGGGCCGACACGCCGATCGTGGCGCTCGACGCCGGTGCGGTGGGGGAGACACTGGCCGACGCCGGCCTGCTCCTGGAGGAGGCCCGTCCGGCCACGGTGGCGGCGGCCGTGCATCGGATCCGGCAGGACGACGGCCTGGCGGCGTTCCTCACCGAGGCCGGGCGCCGGCGCCTCGAGGACTTCGCGGCACCGGTCACCCGGCAGCGGTTCGTGGAGGTGCTGGCCGGCGTCGCCGGACGGGAGCCGGTGGTGGCGTGAAGCTCACCTTCGTCACCCCCCGCTACGGCACCGAGGTCATCGGCGGGGCCGAGACCGCGGCCCGGATGCTCGCCGAGCGACTCTGCCTCCGGCCCGGCTGGGAGGTCGAGGTCCTCACCAGCTGCGCGCTCGACCACCTGACGTGGGAGAACACCGAACCCGCCGGCACCACCCACGTGAACGGAGTCACCGTCCGACGGTTCCCGACCGCGTCACCCCGCACCCTCGACTACTTCGCGCTCGACGGGAAGCTGCGGGTGGCCCCCGAGATCGCCACCCTGAGCGAGACCCGGCAGTGGATCGCCCTCAACGGTCCGATGTGCCCGGGTCTGGTCGATGCGGTGGCGGCGACGGATGCCGACGTGATCGCCTGCTACCCGTACCTGTTCGCCACCACGGTGGACGCCATCGCCGTGTCCGAGGTCCCGGTGGTGCTCCATCCCGCCGCCCACGACGAGCCGGCACTCTACTTCTCCGCCTTCCGCCGCAGCTTCCGGGACGTCGACGGGTTCGTGTACCACACCCGTGCCGAACGTGACCTCATGGAGGACGTCTACCGGATCGGGGCCCGACCCCAGGTGGTCCTGGGCCTGGGCGTCAACGACCCGGCCGGCGCCGGTCGGCGCGGGAGCGAGATCCTCGGCCTCGGTGACCGCCCCTACCTGTGCTATCTGGGCCGGGTGGACGAGCACAAGGGCTGCGGCATGCTCGCCGACTACTTCGCCGAGTACAAGGCGCGCAACCCGTCGGACCTCGCACTCGCCTTCGTCGGGCCCGTGTCGGCCAAATCACCCGAGCACCCGGACATCGTGGTGACCGGCACCGTGTCGGAGGCCGACAAGTGGGACGTCCTGGCCGACGCCCGGGTCATGGTGACGCCGTCGGCCTACGAGTCGTTCTCGCTCGTCGTGCTCGAAGCCTGGACGCTCGGCGTCCCGGTGCTGGTCAACGGGTCCTGTGCCGCCACCATGGAGCACTGCAGGCGCTCCGGCGGCGGACTCTGGTTCGACTCCTACCGGAGCTTCGAGGCCACGGTGACCCGGCTGGTCGGGGATGCCGGCCTCCGGGCGGACCTGGGGGAGGCCGGGCGCCGCTACACCGAGCACAACTACCTGTGGCCGTCGATCATCGACCGGTACACGACGTTTCTGGAGGCCGTCGTGGCCCGGGGCCGACGGGCACCGCTGCGGAACCGGCGCCTCGGTCTGCAGTCCGGCGGCACGGCCTACGTGCGGGAGGGGGTCAGCGGTGGCGCCTGACTCCGACACCGGCGGACCCGACGCGGCCGCCCCCGGCGCGGACGCTCCGGAAGGAGCCGCCGTGGGTGCGGCGCCCGCAGCTGCGGCCGCCGGAGGTGGGTCCGCCGAGGATCCGCGTGCCGCACTGCCCGACGACGAGCGAGCCCTGCTCGAGGCCTTCGACCGGCTGCGCCCGCAGGGGACGCTTCGGTGGAACTTCGACGACGCGGTGCGCAGGCTGACCGAGCCGTCGGACGTGCCGGGACGGTCGGCGCCCTGGAGCGGACTCCCCGCCGACCTGTGGGATCGGGGCCGGAGCGCCAAGGCGTCGGAGCGGGTGCTGGGCGATGTGGTCAAGCTCGTGGCCCAGGACGTCACCGAGTACACCGACCGTGCGGTCGACGAGTCACGGGAGCTCACCGACCGGTCGGTGGCCGAGCTCCGACAGACGACGCTCGACGCCGTGCGGTTCCTGTCCTCACGAGTGGACCGGCTCGAGGCCGCTCTCGACCCGCTCGGCATCGAACCGGCCGAGCTCGCACTTCCCGACCCGGACACGTCGGCCTGGACGGACCGGGCGGCGGCGTGGGCGGGGGCCCGGGGCGACCTGCCGGCGATGGTGGGCGACCTCGGCTCCGACGGGCTCGTCGCGTCCGTGGCCGGGGCCGGCATCGCCGTGGACGCCGTCGACCCGCGGGGCGCGGTGGTGTGGGCGGGACCGTTCTCGCTCACGGACGGGACCGGGCCCGGCACCACCGGCGTGACCGTGACGATGGCCGAGGCCGTCGACCACCTGCGGAGCCTGCCTACTGGCAGCCGGGGCTGCATCATCCTCTCGGGGTGCGTCGACCGGGCCGGACTGCCCGGCAAGGTCGAGCTGGTGGACGAAGCCGTGCGGGTGATGGCTACCGGGGGAACCCTGGTGCTGCTGGTTACCGACCAGACAGCTTGGGACGCCGCCCTGGATCCCGTCGTACGGGACCTGCTGCCCGGTCGACCCCTGCACCCCGAGGCCTGGAAGCTCGTCCTGGCACACCGGGGCGTGCCCGGTGCCGAGTGGCTGGCCGCCCCGTCGGGGTCGGTCCACGCCGTGGTCGCCGAGGTCGGCCGATGAGCGGGATCCACCTCTTCGTCCCCATGCTCCACCGACGGGACGCGGTCGGCGAGCACACCCGGTCGCTGCGGGACCGCCTGGTCGAAGAGGGTGTGGAGTGCCGGATCTACATCGACATGCCGGACCCGGACACGGTGGGGGAGACCCGTCCCTACCGCGACTACGAGGCCGACGCCCGGCCCGGGGACGTGCTAGTCTACCAGATGGCGACCCGGTCGGAGATGGCGACCTGGTTGCGCGGCCGGCCGGAGCCGGTCGTGATCAACTACCACAGCATCACCCCGGCACAGTTCTTCGTCCCCTGGAACAACTGGATCGCCCGGCACCAGGTCGCCGCCACCCAGGACATGGCCGCGCTGGCTCCGACGGCCGCACTCGGGATCGGGGTGTCCGAGTTCGACGCCGAGGAACTGCGGCGGGCCGGATGCCCCGACGTCACCGTGATCCCGGTGGCCAACGTCCAGGTCCCCCCGCCGCCGCCCGACCCGGAGGCGCTGGCCGCCCTGGAGCGCGCGCCGGGCGGCCCCCACTGGCTGTCCGTCGGTCGGCTCGCCCCCAACAAGGGACACGAGGACACCCTCGCCGCCCTGTTCGTCGCCCGGGCCACGTCGGCTCCCGACGCCCGGCTGACCATCGTCGGCGCGGCCAGTGAACCCGCCTACGCCCGGGCGCTCCACCGGTACACGGCGGCGCTGGGGCTGTCGGGGGCGGTCACCTTCGCCTCACGGCTCAGCGACGCCGAGCTGTCGGCGCAGTACGCGGCGGCCGACGTACTGGTGATGCTGTCGGCGCACGAGGGCTTCGGGGTGCCGCTGCTCGAGGCCATGTCCCACGGCGTCCCGGTGGTGGCCTTCGCCTCGGGGGCCGTGCCCGAGATCGTGGACGGGGCGGGTGTGCTCCTGTACGAGCGCGGACCGCGTCGTGTGGCCGACGCGGTCGCCACCCTGCTGGACGATCCCGACCGTTGCGCCGCCCTCGTGGCCGCGGGCCGGGCCCGGCCCTCGGCACTCGGACTCGACCGGGCGGCATCGGACCTGGTGGCGGCGCTGCGGGGCGTCGCCGGAAGGGAGGGAGGGTCGCCCGTCGGTGCGCCTGGGGCGCCCGGTGCCGGCGCCCCCCTGCGTCCGTGAGGACCCCTGAGCAACTAGGCTCAGCGCTCATGGATTCCCCTCGCCACACACCCGCGTCCGTGCTCCTGAGCGGCAACGCCGGGACCCCCGAGATGAAGGCCGGCGCGGACGTCGGGCCCGGATCGGAGATCTTCCAGCGGCTGCTGAAGGAGCGCATCGTCTTCATCGGCTCGGCCATCGACCAGAACACGGCCAACCTGGTGTGCTCGCAGCTGATCCTGCTCGAGGCCGAGAGCCAGGAACGTGACATCTCGGTCTACATCAACTCACCCGGCGGATCGGTCACCGACGGACTGGCCATCTACGACACCATGCAGTACGTGCAGTGCGACGTGCGCACCATCTGCATCGGTCTCGCCGCCTCGATGGGCCAGTTCCTGCTCTGTGCCGGCACCCCGGGCAAGCGGTTCGCCCTGCCCCACAGCCGGATCCTGATGCACCAGCCCTCGGGCGGCATGCAGGGCCAGGCGTCGGACATCGCCATCCAGGCCGAGCAGATCATCTACCTCAAGCGCATGCTCGCCGAGCGGATCGCCTTCCACACCGGCCAGCCGGTGGAGCGGATCGAGGCCGACTCCGACCGCGACCGCTGGTTCACGGCGGAGGAGGCCCGCGAGTACGGATTCATCGACGAGGTGATCCAGAAGGACGCCATGCAGGTACCGACGGCCGGCTCGGGGTCCGCCACCTGATGGCACTCGGCGTGGATGAGCCGGCTTCCGCCGGCTCCGAGCCCGAACGACCGTCCGTCATCGGGGGCAGCACCCGATTCGTCCCGGGGCAGAGCAACGACCGGATCACCGTCGTCAACGGCAAGGTGCAGCTGGGTCAGCGCCTCGTCGACCTGTGGCGCAACCGGGACCTCCTCCTCCTCCTCACCCGGACCGAACTGAAGGTCAAGTACAAGGAGTCGGTGCTCGGCTACGCCTGGTCGATGCTCAACCCGGCCCTGGTGCTGGGGATCTACTACATGATCTTCAAGGTCATCTCCAAGACCCCGCAGCCGCACTTCGCCATCTGGTTGTTCTGCGGGCTCCTGGTGTGGAACCTCTTCAACAACTCGGCGATGGGCTCGACCACGGTGGTGGTGGGCAAGGCCGGCATCATCAAGAAGGTCGCCTTCCCGCGCGAGCTCCTCGCCATGTCCACCGTCGGCGTGGCCGTGGTGCTGTTCGCCATCCAGTGTGGCGTCCTCGTGATCTTCCTCGCCGCCTTCCAGCTGACCCCGGACTGGGGCCTGATCTGGCTGCTGCCGCTGGCGTTCATCGCCCTGCTGGTCTTCACCAGCGCGGTGTCCATCTTCCTGTCGGCGGTCAACGTGTACCTGCGGGACACGCAGCACCTGACCGAAGTGGCACTGATGGCCTGGTTCTGGCTCACTCCGATCGTCTACCCCTTCGGTCTGGTCGCGCCCCACCTCGCCCGTCACCACCTCACGTGGCTCTACCTGTCCAATCCGATCGCGCCGATCGCCATGACCTTCCAACGGGTCATCTACGGGCACACCTACTACATCGCGACCGTGGCGCAGGGCAACACGACCCACAAGGTGAGCGAGGTACTGCCGGGGTACGGGGCCAGCTGGTACGCGATGCTGATCGGCATCGTGTTCGTGATCAGTGTCGTCCTCTTCCTCCTCTCCCTGGTGGTCTTCGGCCGGCTCGAGGGCAACTTCGCCGAGGAGCTCTGACCGGTGTCCACCGCCATCGAAGTGAAGGACATCTCCAAGCAATTCCGCCTCTACACCGAGAAGCACACGTCCCTGAAGGAACGGATCGTCAAGGGCGGCAAGAATCCCTACACGCCGTTCTGGGCACTCCGCGACGTGAACGTCGAGATCCAACAGGGGGAGACGTTCGGCATCGTCGGGCGCAACGGGTGCGGCAAGTCGACGCTGCTGAAGTGCATCGCCGGCATCCTCAAGCCGACCTCGGGGGAGATCCGGGTGCGCGGCAGCCTGGCGGCGATGCTCGAGCTCGGTGCCGGGTTCCAGCCCGACCTGTCCGGACGCGACAACATCTACCTCAACGGCTCGCTGCTCGGCCTCTCCCGGGCCGACATCGACAAGCGGTATGAAGCCATCGTCGCCTTCGCCGAACTCGAGGAGTTCATCGACAACCAGGTGAAGTTCTACTCGTCGGGCATGTACGTCCGCCTCGGGTTCGCGGTGGCGGTGAACGTCGAGCCGGACGTCCTCCTGGTCGACGAGGTCCTCGCCGTCGGTGACGCGTCGTTCCAGCGCAAGTGTCTCGACCACGTGAAGCGGTTCCAACGCGAGGGGCGGACCATCCTGGTGGTGAGCCACTCCACCGACGTGATGCGCCAGAACTGCTCGCGGGCCATGGTGATGAACCACGGCCAGGTCATCACCATCGACGAGCCGGGTGAGGCGATCCGGGTCTTCCTGGCCGACCTGCTCGGCGTCGGGACACTCGAGGGATCCGAGTCGGGGGGCATCGCCGGCAACGTCCTGGCCATCGGCGCCGTCCACGCCGACCACGGTGGCAGCGGCGAGCGGATGCACCTCTACCCCGGTGAGTCGCTCACCATCACCGCCGACCTCGACAGCCTCGCCCCCGTGCCCAACGCCATGGCGACGATCGCCATCCACGACGACAACAACGAGCTCGTCTTCGCATCCGACCCCGACGACCGGATGTGCGCCATCGAAGTGCCCGAGGGCGGTGGGATCGTCCGGTTCCACTTTCCCGAGGTCCCCCTGCTCGACGGTACGTACTCGGTGAGCGTCGGCGTGCGCAGCGCCACCGAGACCGCCATCTACGACTGGAAGGACCAGGTCACGAAATTCGAGGTGGCCAACCCGGGTCGGTCGACCGGCCGGGTCCGCCTCCTGCCCGACATCAGCTTCCGCCTGCGCGGCCTCGGCCTCACCGGCGAGGTGCCCGCCATCAGCGGCGAGTACTCCCCGTCGCCGCTGCCGGGCTGGGAGGAGTCCACGGCGTGACCGTCACCCGGATCGACCAGGTGATCCCCACGCTGGCCAGCCGGGACGCCATCGGTGGACATGTGATGCAGCTCCGGGACCTGTTGCGGTCACGCGGCTACGCATCGGACGTGTTCTACGGCAACGCCAGCCCCGACCGCGTCGACGAGGGGTTCGCGATCACCCGCATCGGCGACCCGCCGAGCTCCGGGCGGGTACTGCTCTACCAGCTCTCCATCGGCAGCGGCGTGGCCGACGTCTTCCGCGACCGACCCGAGCGGAAGTTCGTGAACTACCACAACATCACACCGGCGGACCTGGTGGAGGACTGGATCCCCCAGGTCGGCGAAGAGGTGCGGTGGGGGAGGGCCCAGTTGCGGGAGCTGGCCCCGGTGACCGAGTTCGCCATCGCCGACTCCGTCTACAACGAGACCGAGCTCCGTGACGCCGGCTACCGCTCGACGACCACGGTGCCGCTGCTGATCGATCCGGAGGACTTCACCGGCTCACCCGACCCGGCACTGAGTGCCCGGCTCGGGCGGCAGCGTCGGTCCGGAGGGACCGACCTGCTGTTCGTGGGCAAGGTCTCTCCCCACAAGGGCCAGCACGACCTCGTCAAGGCGCTGGCCGCCTACCGGCGGCTGTACGATCCCGAGGCCCGCCTCCACATCGTGGGCGGCGCCATCTCCGAGGAGTACCAGCGGGCCGTCGAGCGGTTCGCCGACGAGCTCGACCTGGCCGACGCCGTGGAATTCGCCGGATCGGTCACCCACGGGGAGCTGATGGCGTACTACGAACACTGCGACGTGTTCCTCTGCCTGTCCAACCACGAGGGGTTCTGTGTCCCGCTCCTCGAGTCGATGTACCACCGACTGCCCATCGTGTCCTACCAGTTCACGGCGGTCCCGGAGACCGTG
>Ga0302279_10000932_pt1 | contig 43104 bp, 36 predicted proteins | sample III_Bog_N3_3_FD_194541 | JGI IMG/M metagenome (GOLD analysis project Ga0302279, IMG submission 194541) | Peat permafrost microbial communities from Stordalen Mire near Abisko, Sweden - III_Bog_N3_3 | ecosystem: Environmental > Terrestrial > Soil > Wetlands > Peat | place: Sweden: Abisko... | reverse complement strand
CGTCACCGGCGGCCCGGAGGCGACCTCGACCCCGAACCGGCGTTTCAGTCGCTCCAGGGTCAGCTTCAGGTGCGCCTCGCTCTGGCCGCTCAGCAGCGTCTGATGGGTGTCGGCCTCCTGGGCCAGGGTGAGGGCCGGATCCTCCTCCAGCAGCTTGGCCAGGGCGGTCGATAGCCGCACGTCGTCGTTGCGGGCCTTGGCCCAGATCGCCAGGCTGTACACCGGCGAGCGTGGCTCCGCCGGCGCGGCGATCGTCTTGGCCCCGCCGTTCAGGCTGAGGAACTGGCCGGCCCGGGCGTGCTCCAGCTTGCCGATCGCCACCACCTCGCCGGCCTGCGCCCGCTCGATCTTCCGCATCGTCGCGCCCTGGACGGCGAACAGGCCGCCGACCCGGCTGCGCTCCCCATCCGGCAAGACAATCTCCGCCCCGTCGACGATCTCGCCGCCGAACACCCGGGCGTAGGCCAGCTTGCCGGCCTGGCCGGCGTGGGCGGTCTTGATCACATAGACCCCCGGCCCCTCGACCCCGAACCGCCTGGCCGCCGACTGCGGCGGGTCGGCCTCGTGCCGCAACGCTTTCAGCAGGCGGATCACCCCGAAGCCCTTCAGCGCCTCGCCGAACAGCACCGGTACAATCAGCCCTTCGTTCAGCTCGCGGACCAGATCGGCGAACACCAGCGCCGGGTCCGGCGTCTCGTCGGAGACCAAGCGCTCCAGCAGCGCGTCGTCATGGTCGGCCAGCTGCTCCAGCATGTGGAAGCGCGCGTCGGTCTCCTCGGCCAGCACCTCGGCGGAGGGCTCGATCGGCTCCGGCTCGCGACCCTCGCGGTAGGCGAAGGCCCGCTCCAGCGCCAGGTCGACGAAGCCGGTCACCTGCTCGCCGGTCCAGATCGGCAACTGCCGGGCGACCACCGGCGCGGCGCTCACCTGGGCGAAGGCGGCGAGCAGCGCAGGCAATGGCACATGCGCCTGGTCGATCTTGTTGACGAAGATCAGTCGGGGCACGCCCAGCCGCTCCAGCGCCTTCAGGGTCGGCTGCAGCAGGATCGCCTTGCCTGGATCGGGGTCGGCCACCACCACCGCCAGATCCACCGCCGGCAGCGCCAGGTCGCCCTCGGCGGCGAAATCCACCGCGCCGGGGCAATCGATCACCGCATAGCGGTCGCCGAGGAACTCGAAGCCTGCCAGGTTCAGCTCCACAGAGTGACCCCGGGCGCGGGCTTCGGGGCTGGCGTCGCCCACGGCGCCGCCGGTTCGCTGGCCGCGCACCCCGCCGGCGGCGAGCAGGCTTTCCATCAGGGTGGTTTTGCCGGCCCCGGTCGGGCCGACCAGGGCCACGGCCCGTACCAGGCCTGGAACATGGGCGCTCATCGGCGGCTCCCGTGCTGACTCGGGCGTTCCGCGTCCGTTGCCGGACGAGGCCGTCCGCAGGCAGCATGCTTTACCCGCCAGCGCCCGGACGCAAGGGGCTGCGCGCGATCGGCGCCGACGTCCTCAGGCCGCGGGTCGGGCCGCCCGCCACATCGGCCACAGGGTCGGGCCGTCCGGCAGCTTGATCTCGCCGGTCACCTCGAAGCCGAAGCTCTTGTAGATCGGGATGTTGATATCCTTGCTGGATTCCAGATAGGCGGGCATCCCGGCCGCGTCGGCGATGGCCAGCTGCCGGCGCATCACCACCCCGCCAAAGCCCTTGCCCTGCTTGGCCGGGTCGGTGCCGATCGCCTGCAGATAATAGTGGGGCTCGTGCGGGTGACGCTTCTCGATCACGTCCATCACGCCGACCACATGCGCCGCGCCGCCGAGACCGAACAGGTCGAGGAACGCCACCCCGTTGGTGATGTACTGCCACCAGGGGATCTCCCACTCGCCCGGCGGCCGCCACAGCGCCACCGCCTCATAGCCGCTGGTCACGTCGCAGGCCCCGTGCGGCAGGCCGAGCTTGAACAGCAGCTTGAACAGCCGCGGCATCTTCGCCTCCCGGGTCGCCGGGTCCTTCAGCAGGAACGAGATCAGCGGATCGTCGAGGAACGCCCGACCCAGCGTCGCCGAGGCCGCGTCCGCGTCCGCCCAGGTCGCCGCCCGCGCGGTGGCGTTCGCCTCCCGGGCCGTCTGTGCGCCATCCATGCTCGCCCGCTCCCCACCGCCGATTTGCGGAGCATGTTCCGGCATTCCGCTGTCCGGCTCAATGGGCCGCGGTTGGCGGCGACGGTCCGACAAGGAGACGCCCGCTCCCTTTAGGGGCACGGGCGTTGTGGTGGAGCTGTCAGTCTACGGTCACTTGTCTCCGGTGGTCGTGGAGAGTGCAGGGGCGCCCTGGCTTTAGGCCATGGCCATTCCCCCGCCTAAGCCTTACCCCTTACCGGTCGGTGCATTTGAGCTGACACTGCCCGTGTGAGGCCTCGGCCCGAACAATCTTCCCATCTTGAGGCCGCCGTCATGCCGGGCGGCCTTTTGCTGTGGTCGACGGTACTCGGTCCCGGTCGGTCTGATTCCCGGTCGGATCCGCATGTCCGCAACTGGCGCATCTCGGAGCTGTCAAAGCCCGGATCAGGACGCCCCAAACAGCGCCGCCTGTCGCATGCCATCGAAGATGAACTGCACGGCGAGCCCCGCGAGCAGGACGCCGGATATCCGGCCGACAACATCGGCGCCCGTCTGTCCCAGACGGCGCACAAGATGCTCTGAGGCGAGCATCGCTGCATAGGTGGCTGCCAAACAAGTTACTACGGTGAGCACGACAGCGACGCTCTCGAACCAGGACGACGTGCGTCCCATGACCAAAACAACGGCCGCAAGGCTGCCAGGGCCCGCGATCAGTGGAAACGCCAGGGGGAATACTGCGATATCGCCAGCTTGTTGCGCATCATGGGTCTCGCGGGCGTTGATCGACGACAGGCCCGGATTTGAGAAAGTCAAAGTCAGGGCCTGCAAGAATAGGAGCACGCCGCCCGCAACCCTGAAGGCCGAGAGCGAAACGTGCAGCAGCGTCAGAACGGCGCCCCCACCCAAAGCGAACAGCAGCAGGACAACGCCTGCGATCATGACCGATCGCGCGGCCAGGCTCTCGCGCTCAGGCCGATGCACGCCGGCGGTCAGGGCGGCGAAGACCACGGCCGTTTCGATCGGACCAATCGTCACGAAAACCGTGACGAGCGCCGAAAGGATGCTCGGCGGCAGAATCATACCAGACCCAAATTCTTATCGTCACGAACCCGCGGCGGTCCGCCGCCGACCGAGGTAGGACGGCTTCGAATATTTTCAAGCTGGGGGTCTTGACGCCGTTTTCGGCCTTCCTAATTTCTCCGTCCGTCGAGCGCCTGAAGGGTTCGACACACTCAGGGGGCGCCTGCGCTTCCGGGCGTCTCTTAGGTCCAACTTGCTCGTTCTGAGGAGATGGAAATGAGAACGGCATATGATTTTTCGCCGCTTTACCGGTCGATGATCGGCGTCGATCGGATGGCGGACCTCGTCCAAAGCGCGATGAGGAGCGAGGGAGACACTGGTTATCCTCCCTATGATGTCGAAAAGACCGGAGAGGACGGCTATCGCATCACGCTGGCCGCGGCCGGCTTCACCGCCGATGAACTCGAAATCACGGCGCTGCCCAACCTTCTGGTCGTGAGCGGCCTCAAGGCCAAGGCGGCCGGGGAGGATGGGCGAACCTACCTGCATCGGGGTATCGCCGGCCGCAACTTCGAGCGGAAGTTCGAGTTGGCTGACTATGTGGTGGTCAAGTCAGCCGCCTACGACAATGGCCTGCTCTCGATCGATCTGGCCCGGGAAGTGCCCGAGGCGCTGAAGCCCAGGCGCATCGAGATCGGCGCCCCGGCGGGTACACCGAACCTGCGCCGGATCAACAAGGACCAAGCGGAGCGCCACGCGGCCTAATCCGCAGTGACGCGCCAAACTGGAGCACGGGGCGGCGACCACCCGCCTGGTCTCTCTCCGTGCTCCGCCTATTTTCGGAGACCGTTATGCGACCCCTTCGTAAAGCCATTCTCGCGGGCGCCGCGGCGTTCGCCCTAGTGGCCGTCGCCGGGTTGGCGGCCGCGGAGATCAAGAACGCTCACCTGCTGGAAGTTCGCCTACCCGATGGATCTCTGGCGCAAATCCAATATGTCGGCGACACCCCGCCGACAGTGAGCATTGCACCGCCGCCGATGGCGCTCTCAGTCCATTCCCCTACGTCCGATCCCTTCGGTCCGGAATCTCCGTTCACGGAGATGGAACGGATCTCGCAGGCAATGAACCGTCAGGCGGAGGAGATGCTGCGTGCGGCCAACGCGCAGACTTGGCAGCCAGGTCCCGGCGACACGCAGATCGACGTAGGAAAGCTGCCGTCGGGCGCACAGGGATTCTCGATGGTTTCGACAATGTCCGAGAATGGCGTTTGCACCCGCAGCGTCCAGTATCGGTTCCTGGGCGACGGAAAGTCGCCACAGGTCGTGACTCGAACATCTGGGGATTGCGTTGCCGACGACGGGAAACGGCCTACGCCTTTGGTGACAACCGGCTCGGCCGCAACTGAGCGTGCGGGCCAACACCAAATCTAACAGGCACAATCAACGCAGAGCACCGGGCTGACCGACATTTTCGCCCGACCGCCCGCGGTCGGGTTTTGGGCGGTAGCTGAAAGGATCAGAATCAGGAGACCTCGAGCCATGCGTTTGGCGACTTCGGAACAGCATTTCGACTTCGACAGAGGCGGCCTCGGCGCCGCCATGGAGCGGTGGCTGAGACCCGCGGTTGGCTTCAACCACCCGTCCGACGTGCTGAAGGACCCCGCGCTGGATTTCTCGGAGAAGCGGGCCGTGCTGTCGTCGTGGGCTTCGGACGCTTCCAGCGTCCGTGAGGAGCCCCACCTCCGGTGGCTCCTCGGCACGCCGGAGCCGGTTCCGCTGGCGGATGTGAGACAGGCCCTGCTGCGGCTCGATCTCTGGGAGGCCGCCGAAGGCGCGACGCCGAAAGACTAGCTGTTTCAGCGGCGAACGCTAAGGGGGCGCGCCCGTTGTCGGGCATCTCGGACCTAGGCAGATAAGTTGCCGGGTTGATTAGCTGACTCTCCGAACGACTGGGGGTGAGTAGCCGTCATCGCTGGGGCGCCGTCAGTCCAACGAGAACTCGTCTCCGGTCGGACGCATTAAGCCCAAACCCACGCGGTCTTCAGGCCGTGACTGCCCGCCACTCCGCCAGGGCGGCGTAGCGTCTTTCCTTCTAGATTTCGCGGCTGCCAGCAGCAACCGAAAGGCGGGGAGCGCACCGGCACGTTAGACGTACGTCAGGTACGCACAGGCCACCCCCAGCCAAGCCCCCAGGTCGCCGCGGTCCTGCGTTGAGGGGGCTGCAGCGTATGGCTGGATGATGACCTATCGAATGGTCTCTGGACGCGCTCGGTTTACCAGCGCTTATCTTCAATGTGGGTCGCCCGCGACCGGCAGCTGAGAAAAGATGTGGCCGAACCTGACCCGCCCGAAGAACCCGTTTCCGCTCGTGTCCGACGACGACTGCTGGATTCCAAGAGGCGCTTCCACGCCAACGACAACATCGCCGCCTTTCTGGAGCCAGGGGACCTGGAGGCGTTGCTCGACGAGGTGGAGCGTAAGTTCAAGGGCGTGCTGGAAAGCCTGGTGATCGACACTGAGAGCGATCACAACACCCAGGAAACCGCGCGCCGGGTGGCGAAGATGTACCTCACCGAGGTGTTCCGCGGCCGTTACACGCCGCCGCCGCCGGTCACCGAGTTCCCCAACGCGGAGTTCCTCAACGAACTGATGATCGTGGGACCGATCACCGTGCGCAGCGCCTGCAGCCATCACTTCTGCCCGATCATGGGGCGGCTCTGGATCGGCTTGATGCCCAACGAGCACTCGAACCTGATCGGTCTGTCGAAGTACTCGCGCCTGGCCGAATGGATCATGTCGCGCCCGCAAATCCAGGAAGAAGCCATCGCCCAGATCGCTAATCTGCTGATGGACAAAGTGCGGCCCGACGGCCTGGCCGTGGTGATGGAGGCCGATCACTTCTGCATGCACTGGCGGGGCGTGAAGGACACCGAAACCAAAATGGTTAACAGCGTCATGCGCGGCTCGTTCCTTAAGGACCACACCCTCCGCGCCGAATTCCTGGCGCTGGTTAATATGAGGCCGTGATGCTCGTTCGTTGTCTCTACGCCAGCCGTTCCGTCGCCGCCGCCGACGCCATCGACCGGATTCTGGAACAGTCGCGCCGGAACAATCCCGCCATCGGCGTCACCGGCCTGCTCTGTGTCGCCGAGAACATCTTCTTGCAGGTGATCGAAGGCGGTCGCGACGAGGTTTGCGAGCTTTTCGGCGCGATCGTGCGCGACGATCGGCACGAACAGGTGCGGTTGCTGCTTTACGAGGAGATCAGCGAGCGGCGCTTCGGCAATTGGACCATGGGGCAGGTCAGCGTTGAGCGATTGAATCCGTCTCTGCTGCTGAAGTATTTCAGGCGCGCCGAACTCAATCCGTTCGAGTGCTCTGGACAGGCAAGCTTGGCCCTCCTGACGGAACTGATCGACACCGCGGCGATCAACATGCGGGGCGAGTGAATGGCCCAGCCCTGGCGAAATCGCCGTCCGCCATCGCGGATCACGCTCAAAGGCAGCGTTCTCGGCGCCATGCTGATCGCCATACTGCTTGGAACCCCAGCCATGGCCGTCGAGGAACCCGCCTTCCGGAGGGTTCTTCAGGACGGCGCCTTCGAGATCCGGGACTATCCCGCGCTCGTGGTCGCCGAGGTAACTGTGAGCGGCGAGCAGGGCGAGGCGGCCAACAAGGGCTTTCGCCTGCTGGCCGGGTATATCTTCGGCGGCAATCGGCGAAAGCAGAGCATTGCCATGACGGCGCCTGTATCGCAGAGGCCGGCCGGCGAGAGAATCGCGATGACTGCGCCGGTGACCCAGACTCGGTCTGCCGGCGAATGGGTGGTGCGGTTCACAATGCCGAGCGCCTATTCCCTGGAGACGCTACCCTTGGCGAACGACCCCCGCGTGCGGCTGCGCGCGACCGCGCCGGCGCGTCTCGCTGTCATCCGGTTTTCCGGCCTGGCTTGGCCCGGCGACGTTGCCGCGAAAACCGCCGCGCTCTCAGCCTGGATGCAGCGCCGGCATCTGCATCAGGCGGGTCCCGCCTCCTTGGCTCAATACAATCCGCCGTGGACCCCCTGGTTCATCCGGCGCAACGAAGTGATGATCCCTATAGGGCCTTGATTGAAGCCAAGCCCGCCATGCTCAACGTCCGCTGGGCGTCGCGCCCAACCGGAAGTTCCAAGAGTCCGCAAGGGTGATGGGGTGGATGCTCCCCGACGGCACGGGGGCGGATGCTTCGGGGGGCGCGGCGGCCCTCTTGCTATGCGGGACGAGCCTCAGCAATACGGTGACGACTCGCGGCTGGCCCTTGGCAATGGGCATCGGGGTCGGCTCGGCGGAGCTCCCGATGCTGATAGTCGCGCCGCTCGGCGCCCTTCTGAGCGGCTAGCCGCCGAGTTGCATCACCAAGCATATGCTTCCGGGGCCCGCCCGCAGGGCGGGAAGATTGCATCGAGCCGGTCGAGTGCGGCCTGCTCGAGCTTGAAATCGCCCGCGCCGAGCGCGCCCTTGAGCTGGGTCACCGTGCGTGGGCCGATGATGACGGAAGTCACCGCGGTCTGATGCAGCAGCCAGGCGAGCGCCACCACGCTCGGTGGCGCTCCAAGCTCCGCGGACAGGGATTGGAATCGGACAAGTTGCTCGGCGCGCGCGGATCTGGCCGCCCGAATGCTCTCTGACTGGCGCCGATCTGCTGGTTCGTCCGTCGCCTCAGCCAGCAGGCCGCCGGCGAGGGGGCTCCAGACCAAGAGGCCGACGCCATAGTGGCGGCAAGCGGGGATGACCTCGAGTTCAACGCGGCGCTCGATCAGATGATAAAGGGTCTGCTCCGATACCAGGCCGAGCCGGCGCCGGGCGATCGCCTGCTCGCTCGCTTGCGCGAGCACCCAACCCGGAAAGTTGCTGGTCCCGACGTAGGTGATCTTGCCCTGGGCGATCAGCCGATCCATCGCCTGCCAAATCTCTTCCAACGGGGCAGACCGGTCGATGTGATGCATCTGATAGAGGTCGATGTGATCCACCCGCAGGCGCTTCAGGCTGGCGTCACACGCCATCTGGATATGTCGCGCCGAGAGGCCGCGATCGTTGACGTCGTCGGACATCGGCTCGTGCACCTTGGTTGCCAGCACGATCCGGTCCCGCCGGGATCGGTCCTCGGCGAGCCACTGGCCGAGCAGGGTTTCTGTAGCGCCAACGCCCAGTCGGCCGCCGTACTGGTTCGCCGTGTCGATGAAGTTGACGCCCGCGGCGACCGCCGCGTCGAGGATCGCGAAGCTTTCCTGCTCGGAGGTTCGCGCCCCGAAGTTCATCGTGCCGAGGCAAAACTCGCTCACCCTCAGCGCCGAGCGACCCAGCTGTCGATAGTTCATGGAAAGCTCCCGAACGATCGGCTCATGGGGCCCTCAGAGTCGGGCCGGTGAGCAAGGTTTCGCTCGAATCGACGACGCAGTGTCTAACCATCCGCTGCGCCCGATCCGAGAGCGTCTTGTAGTCGCCATACGTGATGCCCGGAACGATCGGCTCCCGGAACCAGGGAGCGTAGAACTCGAGATTCGGAATCGCCCGCACCGCGCTGGAAATGTTCGGGGTTCCGCCATGCCAGGCGCGCACGTCTCGCACCATGATCGCGCCGGCGGGAGCAGGGCAAACCGTGCTCAGCCGCATCCATTCCGGTTCTTCCGTCAGACTGGGGATTCGCGTCCGCGAATGCTGGGTGCCGGGGATCTGCCTTGTCGGTCCATTCAGGCGGGTGACGTCCTGCGGCAGAAAGTTCACCGCCACGTAGGGGCACGGCAGGTCGCGGGTGGTGATCTGCCCAAGGGGGTCGTGGAATGCGCTGAACGGCGTCCTCTTGTTGTCCAGCCAGTCGCGCACGTCGGAATGCAGCGGCTGATACTCCACCGCGCCAGGCAGGCAGAAGTCGCCGCTGGCGGCCCTCAGCACGAAGTCCGCGGACTAAAAGATCGCCGTCACCACGTCGAGCACGGCGGGAATATCCAGCAGCATCCGCCATTCCGGGCGATGCAGCTGGCTGCGGGTAAGGCTCGATCCGCCGAACGAATAGCGGTGTGAGCCGCGGTTGCCGGCGCGATCCTGGTCCAGGGCCAGAATCTCCGCGATCACCGCCTCGCAACTCCTGGCGAGGACTTCAATCTGCTCGTCGTTCAGAGCGTTGGCGATGACGACGAACCCGTCGCGGCGAAACAGCTCGACCGCAGCCTTGATGTCGCACGGTTGGAGGATGTCCAAACCCTTGATGCCGTTGTTGGCTTCCAGATTCGCCCGCAGGGCGTCGATTTCGGCGGGTTCCATGGGCCTCGGGCTCCGGTGCGCAAACTGTCGCGGCTCATCGACTTTGTGCCAGACTATTGTACGATCCGTCCAGTAACATCCAATGCGACAAGGAAGGGGCTTATGGCCGACGCCGCCGGGATCATTGAAACGCACCGGCCCGGGCAACCCCCTGAAAACCAACGGCCGCTTCGAACCCGCCTCGCGCCCGAGACGCGGCGCAACCAGATTCTCGACGCCGCCGCCAGAACGGTTCTGCGCGATGGTCCCGGCGCGGTGGGGCTTGAGCAACTGGCCCGAGATGTCGGGGTCAGCAAGGCGCTGGCCTACAGCTATTTCCGCAGCCGCGACGACCTGCTGGCCGCGCTTCTGCAACGCGAACAGCAGGACCTGCGGGAGCGCGGCATGCGCGTCGCCCTGCAGGCCAAATCGTTCACGGGGCTGATCCGCAAGACGACGCGGCTCTGGCTCGAGCAATCGCGCGACCGCGGCGCGCTTGTCGAGGCCCTGCTGGCCGACCCCTCCGTGGCCCGCCTGATGGCGGCGGAAAACCGCGCGGAGCGGGAGAGCACCGTCCGGTTTCTTGTCCGCGCGGTGCGGCGTCGCTACGGACTGCCACTGGAGACCGCCATCGCTGCGGTCCGCCTGCTGATGCCCGTGACCGGCGAGGCCGGAAAGGCAGTCTCCGAAGGCATGCTGACCGTGAATGAGGCTGAAGACCTTTGCGTGCGGCTGATCGCCGGCGCCCTCTCGAGGCTGTCCGCAAACAGAGCGCCACCGCATCGCTGAAGCGCCTTACGAGGGGGGCGCTTTGAACCCGGTCGGCGGACGAGGCGTACGCTGAAACTCTGACGAGACCGAACGGGGATTCTGCGAACGACACCGATTTCCGCCAACTGCCGCTCGATGAACATGCGCGGCCTGCCCTCGGCATAGCGCGCGAGACCGCTGGAAAGGAAGGCGTCGAGACGGGCGCTCGCGCCGGCCTCGCCCGGCGTCCAAAAATCGAATCCGCGCGGCCAGGCGGGCTTCGTCGGCTGCAGGCTTCCAGACGCTCGGTCACCGGCCAGGATAGGGGCGCCGTCAACGCTGTGGGGTCGGATGCAGCGGGGTCACGGCCAGCCTCGCCCGCGCAGCACGCCAGAACAGAGTTTTGATAAAACAAAGAAAAGCTATGAACTGTGGCGACGCTTCGTTTCACCCCGCGTCAACCGGGTCAACGAGCCACGGCAGAATAGCTTCGACTGGGCTACTGGCCATGCCCCGACGCGCCTTGGCGCCGATCTCTTTCAGCGACGCACCGTAGGAGGCCAGGCCATCGGTGACGATCGCCTCCGACCGGTCATGGCGCCAGCACCTCTCCCTCCTGGTCGACGGCGCGCCAGAGGCAGTGCATCTCCCCATTGATCTTCATGTAGACCTCGTCGAGGCGCCACCGCGGCCCGAACCTGTTCCAGCATAGCCGGACCGTCTCGTGGCAGGTGTCGATTCCGCGCTTGGAGAGCAGGTCCTCGACGTTGCGAAGCGACAGCTTCTTCTGACCAGCATTTTCCCCGGCTAGGCCTTACCCCTTACCGACCGGTGCATTTGAGCTGACCATTGGGAGCGCTTTGCCAAAGGCCCTAGAAGAGAGTTGCGCCCTGGCGACGTGATTGGTGCGGCCAACCGCGGCCGCGTACAATCCCTTTTACACATCGCTTTTCCTTCTTGACGCTCAACTTCAGATGATTTTACTCAGGCTTCCGAAGTCAGCTTGAGGTGTCTGAATATGGCCACGGGGCTGATTCAACCTGAAAATCATCGCGTTGTTGGCATTTTTTCATCGCCGAAGGCCCTGTACGGGGTCGTGCATGACCTGGAACTGAAGGGCTTCGATCATGCGCAGTTCGGTGTCCTGTCAACGAAGGCGGACAATGACTCGCGTCCGGCCTCCGAGATGGCCGACGATCCGCTGACCCCAACCGAGGCGCCCGACGATCCGGAAGAAAGCGCCGGCACCATCGCGGCCGCAATCGTCGGCGGTTTGACCTATGTCGGGGCGATGACAGCTTTGGGCGCCTTGATTTTTACGGGTGGCGGGCTGGGTTTGGCGCTCCTGGCGATGGCCGCGGCGGGCGGGGTCGGCGGTGTGAGCGGCCTGCTGATCGCGGCGGGATTCCAGCGTGAGCACGCGGAAAGCATCGAAAGTCAACTCAGCAAGGGCGGTCTTGTCCTTTGGATTCAGCCGCGCGACGCCGGGCAACATTCTCTGGCGCTGGAAGCAATGCGCGCGGCAGGCGCAACCGACGTCAAGGATGTCGCCTAGCGTTGGGCTTCCAGCGAACACGGCGGCGATCTCGACGAGGCCCAAGTGACTTAGAGCTGCCATGAGACGCCTGCTCAAGTTCCTTCATACGATGGGAGCCATCGGGCTGATGGGGGCCGTGGCGTGCCTTTTGGTCGTCCTTTTCGCGCCCGACCCGGACTCCTTGGCCGCTCAGGCCACAATGGCGGCCGAGATGGCGCACATAGCCAGTTGGGTTTTCATGCCGTCTCTGGCCTTAACGCTGATCTCCGGCTTGGCCGCGATCGCCGTGAATCCTGGCTTCCAAGACGCCGGCTGGGTGTGGGCAAAGGCGGTGACCGGGATTTCGCTCTTTGAGGCAGGGTTTTTATACGTGGTGGGCCCGATGCAAGCGGCGGCCAAGACCAGCGCCAGCTTGCTCGGCGGCAAGCTGGACCCGGCGCTGGTGGCGCGTTCGCTTGGCGCCGAGCGAAACACGCTTTGGATTCTGCTCGCGGTCGCCATGGCCAATGTCGCGCTCGGCGTGTGGCGTCCGCGTCTCGACATTCCCGTCTTCTAGTCCATGTCGCGGGCGATCTCACTCGCGCCTGCCGAGCGTCAGCGCGTCTGCGTGTTGGGGGCCACCGGCACGATAGGCCGCGCGAGCGTCCGCGCGCTGCTGCGCCGCGGACACGAGGTGGTCTGTTTCGTTAGGGCCCGAGCAGGCGTCGGCGGTTCGCTCACCCCAGGGGACTGCGCCCGGTTGTTCGAAGGCGCCGCCATCAGGGTCGTGGACCCATCGGACCCGGCATCGCTGGCCAGGGACGGGTTCGCGGGCGAACGGTTTGACGCCGTGGTGTCCTGCATGGCCTCCCGCACCGGCGCGCCAAAGGACGCCTGGCATGTCGACCACCGCGCCAACCTGAACGTACTGAACGCCGCGCGCGACGCCGGCGTCGAACACTACGTGCTCCTCTCCGCCATCTGCGTGCAAAAGCCGCTGCTGGCGTTTCAGCAGGCAAAGCTGGCTTTTGAAGCGGCGCTGATCGGGTCCGGCCTGTGCTATTCCATCGTGCGGCCGACCGCATTCTTCAAATCACTGTCGGGGCAGATCGAGCGGGTGCGGGGCGGCCGGCCCTTCCTGGTGTTCGGCGACGGGACCCTGACCGCCTGCAAGCCGATCAGCGACGACGATCTGGCTGACTATCTTGCCGGCTGCCTGGAGCACGAGGGCCGATGGAACCGCATCCTTCCCATCGGCGGACCGGGCGAGGCGATCACGCCGCGTCGGCAGGGCGAAGCGCTGTTCGCCCTGTTAGGTCGCCCGCCTAGATTTCAGTCCGCGCCGGTGGCCCTGCTCGATCTGGTTGTCGGAGGCCTGGGCGCCCTTGGCCATATCGTCCCAACGCTGGCCGAAAAGGCCGAACTTGCCCGCATCGGTCGCTACTACGCCACCGAATCCATGCTGGTGTACGACGCCCAGGCCGGTCGATACGACGCAGACGCCACGCCCTCCACGGGAACCGACACCCTGTTTGAATTCTACCGCTCGGTCCTGGCTGGCGCCGCCGCGCCGGAGCGGGGTGACCATGCCGTCTTCTGAGGGTTCGCCGGCGTCGCGGTCCGGGGTTCCAGGCCTGGCGCCCCGACACCAAGGTGTCGGGCCGCTACACTGCTGGCTTCCCTAACCAGCGGGCACGACAAGAGGACACGGCCCAGGCTGACACGCGGCTTCAGACCGTCATCGACATCCCTCGATAGATTCGTGCGCGGTAGCGGGAATCCTCGGCGTCCGGCAGCGGCGCGCCCAACAGCAACACCGCGCGGGCGAAGCGTTTCACCTCCTCGAGGTGCTCGTCCAGATCGCGAGGCTCCTCGGAGCGTACGCGCCGGGTGAGATTGATCTGATTGACCGGCACGCTGTGAACCAGGCGCTCGTTTTCGACAGCCAGGGTGGCCGTGAAGGCGTGCAGAGTTGTCTTGACGAAATTCGCCAGGGCGAAAGCCGGGCTCTTGTCGCCCATGGGCACGTCTGGCGAGACCAGAACCAGTTGGCAGTCGTCGTAGAGGGAGGCCCGCCGGGCGACCTGGAAGTGGTTCGTCAGGTTCTTGGCGACCAGCTCCTGGAAGTCTTCTGGCGTGAGTGGTGACATGCTGTCGAACAGGCGCGTCGGCAGGTTGTCGAAGGGCGTCGAGACCACCGTGGTCGGGCGGCCCCAGCGCGAGATCGCGTGATCCATCGCCGCCTCGACGCCGTGATCGCAGACCAGCGACTCGATCCGGTCGGCCGGCAAATCGGCACATTCCTTGCGCAGCGCGTCCGCGCCCCAGCGCGTGCGGGTCAGCAGAACCACGCGCGCCACGTGGCAATCGACGATGAACTGGCGCGCGGCTTCGGCGAGATAGTCCTTCAACTCATCGCCAATCAGCCAGACGGTGCGTCCCCGCATCCGGTCGAGGCGCTCCTGCCGGGCGCCGCCGAACAATTCCCGCTCGGTGGTGGATCGTTCGACGGTGAGACCGCCCGACGGCATGAACGTCTCGCCGCTGACCACCCGGTCGGCCAGGTAGAAGACCGTCGCCTGGGCGACGTCGCTTTCGGTCGGCATCTTTCCCAGATGAAGCTGTGAGAGCACGCCTTCGCGGACCTTTCTCGCCTCGACAGCGATCTTGTCGGCGGGCAGGAAAGGCACGTCGTCGGGCGGCGTGCGAAGCAACCAATCGCTGTTGGCCTCGGGCGTGTCGGGCTTGTCCGACCATCCCGGCGCATCGAGGAGATAGCCGGCCAGGCGCAGTCGCGACACCAGCCGCCCAGCGATATCGGGGGTCAACAGAAATCGATCCCAGGTGCAGACGCCGTCGCCCTCCCGCGCGCAGGCCAGGGCCAACTCCCGGAATTCGCGCGGATTGTGAGTGTCGTGCGACATCGTCACGGTGTCGTTGCGCGCCAGCTTCGCCAGCAGCGCCTCAACCCGCTCGCCTCGCCGAATCGCCTTCACCACCGCGGCGTGAATCGCGTTCAGCCGCTTGTTTTCGAGGATCAGGCGTCCGCGGCGCTCGAACAGGCCTGGGCGTCCGCTGACGCCCGCCAGGCGATCGCCGTCAACCGGTCCTGGCGCGATGGCGTTTAGTTGCACCTCGGGACCAAGATAGCGCGCCAGCGATTCTACCATCGCGCGCTGCCCGGCCTTCGAGACGGCGTAGTCGGCGCGATTGGGGTAGGCGACCGCGAGGTATTTTTCCCCGCCGAAATAAGAGGAGACGTTGAGAATATAGCCCGAGCCCTGCTCCTTCATCAGCGGCACGACCCGGTGCATGAGGACGTAGTTGGAGATCAGGTTCGCGTTCAGTGTGTAGTTCCAGGCGTCGAGAGTCATGTCCACGACCATGTCCTCGGCGCCGGCGACCCCCGCATTGTTGATCAGGTAGTCGATGCGGCCGAAGGCGGCGATCGTCTCGTTGACCGCCGCTTTGAGCGAACCGAAATCGCTCACGTCCACGTCCGGAAGGATCCGGACCCGCCGTTCCACGCCCGCGAAACCGATGTCCTCCAGTTCGCTGATGATGCGCGCCCGCGCCGCAGTCAGTTCACTCTCCCGCCGCGCCACTATCATCACCTTGGCGCCGGCCAGCGCCAGGAGGCGCGCGACCTGGCCGCCGATCCCCGCCGAGCCGCCGGTGATGAGGGCGACCTTCCCCCGGTGCAGGCCGGTGATGTTCTCGGTGAAACCCGGCATGGCCTTGGTGGCGCCGGTCGCCTCGCCGATGCTGGCCGGTAGATAGAGCGTCACGTCGCGGATCTTGTTTTCCCGGAACAGGATGCGCGTGGTGTGGCCGGCGACGAACCTCGTATTTTCCGCCTCATCGTTTCCGAAGCGGATAATCTGATTGCCCCAGATACCCTGGCGACGGCGGCCGTGAGCGACGTCGACCTCGGCTTCGTCGCGCCAGATCCGCACGAGCTGTTCCGTGGCTGCCCTGAGGATGTGGGCCTGGACATCGCCCTGGCCGTCGGTCCGATTGGAGATGAAGACAAACCGGGGTTCCTGCAGCAGCACCTCCTGCCGCCGCCAGTAGCGGCTGAGCGTGCGCGCCAGCGCGATCGCGCCCTGCAGTTCGACGCCCAGGAAGGCGTCGAGGTCGGCGTCCTTGATGTCGACAATCGGCGTGGCGCGTTTCGCGGGGCCGTGGACCGGCATGATGACGGCGCCGGTGATGGCCGGATTGGACTTGGTATATTCGTCGAGCACCGCCTCCATCGCCGCCGGCTCCTTGCGGTTCAGGCGTGCGATGGTCAGGCGATCGCCCAACTTCTCGGCCGTCGCGCGCGCCGAGGCGATGGCGACATCCGCCTGGCGGGTCAGACCCAGAAGCACCTGGGCCCCGGCGGCGATCTGGACCTTGGCGATCTCCAGCCCATCTTCCCAGCCGTCGCCGGCGGCGATGAGGATGCTGAGGCCAGCGCCGTCCATCGACCGCATGGCGGGCCGGGTGAGATAGGTGGAGCGCATCTCCTTGCGCACGGTCATGCCGTGCGTCACTTCGAAGTCGTGTCCGTTATAGGCGGCGGACTCGTCGCTGCCGAGGAAGACGCACGTCGCAGCGACGTCGTCCGGCGTTGGGAAGGTCTTGGCTCTGGATTCACCCCCCAAGCTGCGCTCGAGCGACATCATCCCGAAGAACTGTTCGGCGGTCGCACCGGGCTCGTCGCCGCGCATCTGGTCCATCGCCGCGAAGACCGTGCGGATCCGTTCGCTGGCGATGGGGCCGGGATAGACCAGATTGACCCGCACGCCCCGGGGCCCGAGTTCGAGGGAGAGTTCGCGCGACCAGGCGTTCATCGCCGCCTTCGGCACGACATAGGCCGCGCGGGCGTAGTAGGGCGTCCGGGAGAAAATCGTCGAGATGTTGATGATAGACGCGCCCTCGCCCATGGCCGGCGCCGCAGCCCGCGCGACGTTCCAGGCCACGCCGAAGATGTTGTAGATCGCGTCCCGAACCGTTTCGGTGTCGCTGGAGCCGCCCGCCCGCAGGGCTTCGAGTTCTTCGGCGTCCAGCGGCAGCTGTTCCAGAGGCTGCTTCGGCCCGGCGGACCCCGCGTTGTTGACGAGGATATCGATCCGTCCGTTACGGCCCACCACATCAGCGATCGCGGCGCGGACCGACTCGGCGTCCGCCCCGTCGAAGACCACGGTGGCGACGCGGGCGTCGTCGACGCCGGTTTCCTCCCTCGCCGCGCGGGCGGCGGCCTGCAGCCGCTCCTCCGTTCGTCCGGACATGATCACGGTGGCGCCTTCGCGCAGGAAACGCCGCACGATGTAGCCGCCGATATTTCCGGCGGCGCCGGTGACCAGGGCGATCTTCCCCGCCAGACGGCCGGACGCCTCGGCCTCGACAATAGGCGCAGCCGCGGTGACCTTATCCATGGCCTGGTTCTCCTAGTTGTTGCTGCGAGGCCCAGTGCTCGAGCAGGGCGTCGCGCCCGCGCAGTCCCGGCGCCGGCAGGGCGTGATTGACGACATAGGTCGAGCCGGAGTGGCGGTTCTCCCACATCGACTGGTGCGCTCCCGGCAGGTCTCGCCAATTCACCATCACCGGGTCGGTGACCGACAGCAGGCCGGCGGCGATCATGTCGTTCATCCGCGACACCTCGAAGGCGTTGCAGAGATGCGTCCCGAGAATGCTGGCCGTGGGCATCAGGATGCGGCGCTGACGGGTCCAGACCTGGGGCGCGTAGAAGGTGTAGCGCCGTCCCGCCATTTCCTCGGCGAAGACGACGCGGCCGGTGAAGGGTTTCACCAGCGATGTGGATACGCCGAGCGTGTCCTGGGCGGCGCGTTCAAGGATCAGGTCGGGGTTTCCGCGAGGATTGTCGTCTGAGCGCAGAATCCGGCCGATCGCCGAGCCGAAGGGCTTGAGCGTGCGGTCCTGGTAGTCGCGGACCCCCGCCTTGAACGCCTCGATGTCGTCCCGCGCCATCGGCAGCCGCGGCATGGTGCTCGGCCAGTAGAAGTTGCGCCCCTCACGCCGCGCGAGGTCCTCCAAGCTGACAATGCCGGCGATGCCGTCTAGCAGCCCCAGCGACTGCAGGAATTCGCGCTGGCCGTCGGTGTCGGTGGCGACGACGACCCGGGCGCCGAACTCCCGGAGGGACTCGATCATCTCCAGGCCGACCTCCTCCAGGAGGGCGGGCGAACCAGCGCCATAGTAGACCAATGCGGCCTCACCGGCCCGCAGCTTCGCGCGGCTCAGCATCGCCGCCGGGGTCGCCGAGCCGGGCTTGCCCATAAAGCTGAAGTGATAGCCCGACGAGGCGCCGTAGAAGGCGAGGGAGCCGCCTTCCGCCAGCATCTGGAAGCTGCGCGGGAAGGCCGTCTCACCGGCGTGGCTGACCACATAGTCAGCCCGCCGCCCGCCATTCAGTTGCTCGTAGGCTCGCACCAGCGCCTCGCCGCGCGCTTCCCAGGCGATCGCCTCTTCGGGATCCTCCGGAACCGGGGTGAACAGGCTGGCCAGGTCCTCGGCGGCTCGGTCGATCGCCCCCACCGCTCCCATGCGCCGGACGAACTCGGCGCGCGCGGGGCTTGAGACAAGCCCGGTGACGGCCAGTCCCGCGGCGCGCGCGCTCTTCAGGGCGTCGAGCCCGGTGCCGGTGGCCGCGCCTTCTACAAACAGCGTCCGCCCGGGTGCGATCTGCAGGGTGGTGAACAGCGCCCGGGTGACCGTGCCGAGGTTGAGGACATAAGACCCGGCCTGCTCCAGGGTGAGATCGGTGGGCACGGGGTGAAGCTGAGGCGCCTGAGCGACCAGGAATTGGGCGTGACTTCCCGTCGGCGTCTCGTAGCCCTGGATGGCGAAGTCGGCGAACATGGGGTCGTCGCCCATCTTCGGCGACAGCAGATCGCTGGTCCCCGAATAGACGCAGACCAGATCGCCCACCTTCAGGCGCCCCTCGCGCTTCGCCTCAGCGCCCAACGCCGCCACCAGGGCCACACCGCCCGACCCGGTGGTCTGCACATCCTCCTCGTGGCTATCGAAGGGAGACACGGGGATGCCGGTCAGCGCCCAGATGTCGTTGAAATTGACCTCGGAGGTCAGCATGTAGAGGAGCGCACCGTTGGGGCCGGGGGCTTCCACCGGCACGATGAGTTCGCGCTCGCTCGTCGCCGGTGGTCCGAACCCGGGCGCGCCGGTGCGCGCGTCGCGCGCGACGCCGAACGCGTATTGCCATGCCGGGATCGCAGAGACGCCCGGATAGAACGGCGAGCCCACCGGAATCAGCTCGCCGCGGGCCTCCAGCTCCGCCGCCCTGGGGCCGGGTTCGCCCACCATCGCCGCGCTCGCGCGCCGGATCGGCAGGGGCGGGCTGGTCTTGTCGAGGAACTGTCGGATGCCGGTCTTGCCGCCGTCCGGATCGATCACCGCCCGGGCGAAAAGTTCAGCCTCGCGAGCGAGCCCCGCCGTGAGGCCCCGCGACCAGCCGGTGCGGATCGCATCGATGGCCATCGCGCCGGCGGCCGCCCGGCCGGCCCAGGCGAGCTGTTCCTGGATCGACCGCACGAAGTTATCGGCCAGCGCCGCCTCGAGGCTCTCCCGGCCCGGGGTTTCCCACGCCGAGGTCATGGCGCGTCGCTCGACGAAAACGCGGCCCAGCACGCTGCCGGCTGGGTCCTCAACGAAATCGCGCACCGCCGCGTGGGCCAGCGAAAGGCCGTCCGTGGCGTCGCCTGCCACCCCATCGACGAGGCCGATCTCGAGCGCGGCCTGGGCGTCGATGGTGCGCCCTCCGAGGATCAGATCGAGGGAATCTCGAAGCCCGGCCTCGCCGCGGCGAGCGGCCAGCAGGCGCGGCAGGCGCTGGGTGCCGCCGTAGCCTGGCAGCAGGCGCAGGCGGATTTCCGGTTGCCCGAATCGCGAGAAGGTCTCGGCGATCCGGTATTGGCAGGCCAGGGCGAACTCCATACCGCCGCCCAGGGCGACCCCTTGGATCGCGGCGATGCAGGGCTTGCCCATGGTCTCGATCTTGCGGAATGCCAGCTGGGCGTTGTTCGGCAGGACCTGTGCGTCCTCGAGAGTGTGCAGCTCCTCCAGGAACTGCCGGATATCCGCGCCAGCCACGAACGAAGCGGTCCCCGCGCCCGTGAAAATCACCGCCACTACGTCGTCCCGGTGGGCGAGGTGATCGGCGAGGATGACGAGTTCGTCGATCGATCGCTCGTTGAGCGCGTTCACCGGCGGGTTGTTGACGGTCACGGTGGCGACCCGCCGCCCCGGCGCCACGAGGTTGTATTGAACGACGAAGTAGCGATACCGCTCGAAGAGCTGCTGGTCCTCGCTGAGCTGCTGACGCCTCCGCCACGTGGCCACCACCTCGCGCATGGTCTCAAGGCTCTCGGGATTGCGCAGCGTGGAGGTGTCGCCAAGGTCGCGCCCCTCGACCAGCGCGCGGATCATGCGCCGCATGTATTTGCCGCTGCGGGTCTCGGGGAATTGGGCCACCTCCAGGAAGTCGGAGGGAACCGCCACTGCACCCTTTTCCTGGCGCACCAGCTCCGTCAGCCGACGGCGATCTTCCTGCCCGAGCCTGCGGCCGGGCACTGGGGTGATGAAGGCGATGGGGGTCAGGCCCTTTTCCCGGTGCGGCGCGCCAACCACCAGGACGTTGCCCACCGGCGAGCCCGGATTGAGCGCCTTGTCCCTCAGGATCGCGCCCTCGATCTCCTCGGTGCCCATCCGGTGACCCGACACATTGATGACATCGTCACTTCGACCGTGGAGCGAGAACGATCCGTCGGCGTGACGCACCGCGAAGTCCCCCTGGGTGTAGGCCCAGCGGCCAAGCCATCGTCGCCAGTAGCCCCCCGCCCAACGCTCGCCGTCGCCCTTCCAAGCCGGGTCCACCCGGTTTGCGATCACCCGGAAGCCTTCGCTGTCGCCCCAAACCGTTCGAGCCAGATAGGGGTAAGGCGTCGTGATAACGATCTCGCCGCGTTCGCCATCTTCCGCGCGCCGCCATGTCGCCCCATCGTCGTCAGTCCGGCGGAAAGGGGTGTCGGCGGACGGGGGCGGGGCGTCCAGATCCTCGACCCAGACGTCGCCGCCGATCCAGGGGAGGGGCCAGGTGTGGGCGTCCGGTCGAAGCGGGAAGTCGGCATTGCCGAAGAAGTGGGTCCAGACGATGCCGCCGTGCTCGGTGGCCCAATAGCTGTTGATGTAGTTGGCCGTGATCTCCGCCATGCCAAACGCCTGCACGGACGGGGAAGCGGGCTCGGCGCAGAAGGTCGCCACCCGCAGAGAAGACAGGTCGTAGGTCTTCACGTCCCGCAGGTTCTGCGGGTCCTGCATGATCGTTTTGAGGAAAGTCACGCCCGCCTTGAAGATGGTCACGCGGTAGCGTTCGATGATCGAGGCGAACCGCCCGGAGTGCGGGAAGACCGGCGCGCCCTCGGTCACCACGGAGGTGACACCGGCCGCCAGGGCAGCGCAGATCATATAGCTCTGGCCGGTGATCCAGCCGGGATCGGCGACGACGTAGATGACGTCGCCGGGCCTGGCGTCGAAGGCCGTGGCCATGGTGTCGGCGACGCCGGCGACATAACCGCCGTGAACATGCACGACGCCCTTGGGTTTGCCCGTCGAGCCCGAGGTGTAGATGACGAACAGCGGGAATTCGGCGTCCACCGGCAACGGCGGCGCGCCGGCCCAGATCGCGCGGACGAAATCCTCGTCCGGAAGGGCCAGCAGACCGGCTTCGTTGGCGACGTCGAACCCTTTGGCGCGCGCCGCATCGATCAGGGCGCCGGCGGCGGCGTTGGTGAGATCATGGCTCCAGCGGTCGCGGTCGGCGCGCCAGTTCAGGTCCGGCTGGGCGACGTGTCGGACCACGATCACCGCCTCGACGCGCGGCGGTGTGGCGACGAGCGCCCCGGCCACCGCGATCCGGACCCGCGCCACAGTCGCCGCGTCGATCCGGCCCGACAGGCCGTCCAAGGCGCGGCCGACTTCCCGCATGACATCGCTTCGTTCGACGGTCATCTCGCCGGCAAGGGACGCCGCCAGGGACGCGCCGATCGCGGCGACGTGATCCGCCGATAGGGCGAGCGCGGGTTTTTCCAGTTCGGCCACGACCGTCGCGTGGGCGACGCTGGCGGCGATGTAATTGTCGAGAGCGGGGTCCGTGAACGCTGTCTTGAACGGCGTGACTTGGGCATTGCGGTAGCCGCCGTCGGAAGTCACGACGATGCGCGCGCCCGCGTCATGGATCCGGTCCGACAGGGTCTTATCGCTGAACCCCCCGAACACGGGCGTATAGACGATGCCGAAACGCTTGGCGCCTTCCGTCCAATAGAATTGCTCCGGAATGTTCGGCATGTTCAGGGCGATGCGATCGCCGGGCGCGAGCCCGAGCGACCGCAGGGCGACGGCGCACTTGGCGCTCTCGAGTAGCAATCGCTTCCTAGAGATAGGGTAGGCGTCGACCGGGGCCCCGCGGCCGCCGTCCGCGGCGAGATCCCATCGGTCGCCCTCGAAGATCAGCGCGGCCTCGGCGCCGCGGCCGGCGAGAACGTGACGGTCGACCTCGTTGAACGCGGCGTTGGTCAGTCCGCCCTCGAACCAGCGCCAGTGTGGGGGCTGGTCGGCGTTGAATGCCCGCGCCCAGGGTTCGAAGGCCTCGGGCAGCTCCAGGTCGATCGGATGACCGTCATCGGCGTTCCAACCACGCCAGAGGCCGGACGCATCGTCGTATCGCACCCAGGCCTGTCCGCCGGCGCCATTGTCGGCGAGCCAATGCACTGTGCGCTTGGCGCGATCACCGTGAAAACATCCGGGCGACGCCTCGCTGGCCGCGCGCATCCGCTCCCAGTCCGCGCGCGTGCGAATGCTGTTGGATGTTGCGCTCGTCAGAACTGTCAAGCAGTCCTTCCGATCATCGCCGCTCGCGCCCCCGACCCATCCCGATCTTTCATATTCGGAGGCTCCATTGTCCGCGTCGCCTGCGTTCCAACACGCATCACCGACTTAGCATGGAAAAGCTGCACGCCTGGACGAAAGTGTCAATTGATGTAGACGATCTCGCCGAGATGTGAATGCGCATTGACGGCGGCCATGTGCCGCTGCCGAGCGCAGGGTTCATCGCCGCTCACGCATCACGAAGGAGACGGGCGCGCATCGAGGAAGACGCAATTCGTGCAAAGTGAAGGCCCCGCTGGCGACAGCCGGGGCCTTCGGCCAGGCGCATGAAACCGGGGAGGGTCCAACCTGACAGACTCTATCTAGCGACCGGGGAGGCGTTTGTAAACTTGAGAAGACAGTTGTTGTTAGGCGGTCTCCACAATCCGGTTGCGGGGCGGCCTCTCCGGTGGCGGCGGGTACAGCGCCGGCTCGCGGTCGCGGCGCTCAGGTCATGACGTCGGCGTCTTCTGCTCCCTGCGTTGCGCCGTTCGCAACGATCGGGCGGCATTCCTGACGCTCTTGATCAGCCTGCCGTAGTCGCGATCCGCGAGGTTGTTCAGCGCGGCGATCCCGCCGATTTCGAACCACCGTATCTCGGAATGTTCGTCGGAAGTGTTTTCCGGCGGGCCTCCGTCCCAGGCGGTGACGAGGAAGATATGATGCAGCGCATCGCCGTAGAGATCTGGTCGCTGTTCCGGCACAGCCCCGAGAAGGGAATAGGCCGTCGGCCGTACGCCGATCTCCTCCTGGACCTCGCGAGACAATGCTCCCGCCAACGTCTCTCCGGCTTCGAGGTGTCCGCCGATGCAGTCCCAACACTCCGGCCAGGTATTCTTCCAGTCAGCCCGGAGACCCAGGAGCACGTGATCGCTACTATCCAGCAGCAAAGCCCCGACGGTGCGCACCGTTCCCCCGACCATTGCGCACCGCGGACTGTCTTCCTTCAGGGCCTTGAAGTCCGCGGCCGAACCGCCCGGATTGAGCGGTTTCGCCGCAGATGGTCGCCGGTGGTCAGTCCGAGAAGGCATAGTGGTGCGCCACGGCCCAGGCGTGCCAGTCCGTGACCAGGGTGCCGGTGATCAGGATCCCGATGCCGCCGGTCAAGGGCGTCAGCACGGCGAACCACCAGGCCCAACGGTGGATCGATTCCATGGTCGCGTTGAATCCCATCGTCCAGCGCCAGAAGAGCGCGGCGCGTTCGGAAGCCGTGCCGCGATCGGTAATCTGCTCGAGCTCCCGCTCGCCGCCATAACGGCTGACGGCGAGGATCGTCGCGCCGTGCATGGCGAACAGCAGCGTCGATCCGTAGAGGAAGGCGATCGAGAGACAGTGGAAGGGGTCATAGAACAGGTTGCCGTAGCGAATTGAGAAGGACCCGACCCAATCCAGGTGGGGAAAAATGCCGAACGGCACGGCTTCGCTCCAGCTTCCCATGAAGATCGGCCGGATGAACCCGAGCACGAGGTAAAGCCAGATCGCCGACGCGAACGCCCAGGCCACGTGAGTGCCAAGACCCAAGGCGCGGGCGCGCAGGTAGGTCCTGACGCACCACAGGATGAGAGAGGTCGTCAAGAAAAAGCCGGTAATCAGCCACCAGCCGCCTTCCTCGAGCGGCGGGAAGATCTGCAGTCCGTATTCCGGGCCCGGGGGCTGCAGGGACAGCCAGGGGAGTTGGCGGACGAACTGCACCGGGTTCCAGTCGACGGACGCCCACATGTTGAGCCCGATGATCTCAAAGGCGATGAAGCCGCAGAACAGCGACGCGACCCCGGTGAATCCCAGATAGATCGGACCGATCTGGGCGTTGCCGATGATGCCCAGGAGACGCGAAAACCAGACGTACTTACCTCTGAAGACCTGGTCATTCCCGAGGGGAACCCCAAGCTCGACGGGGCCTCGCACCTGAACCTGATTGAAGATGTTTTGATAGCCGGCCACGGTCGACTCCCTCGCTAGCCCCAAATCGGAAGGTTGCGCCACCAGTTCCACCACTCCGGCCAACCTTGGGTCCAGACGGGGCCGCTGATGACGATGCAGATGGCGCTCCACAGTCCCGCGGAAAGAGCCAGGAACAGCCCGAGACGGTGAATGCCGAGGGTCCCGACGGAGTATCCCAGGACGTCCCGGAAGAAGGTATCCTCGTGTTCCGGGGTCTTTACGGCCTCACCCTTGCCGGGGTTCGTCGCCGACAGGATCAGCGATCCATGCAGCGAGAGGGCGAACGTCGTCGCGAAGAAGAACGACACCGCGATCATGTGGGCCGGATTATAGTGAAAATTCAGATACTTGTACCCGGTGTTGGACACCCATTCGAGGTGGCTGAAGATCCCGTATGGGAAGCCGTAGCCCCAGGCCCCGAGCAGCACGGGCCGGATCACCTCCAGCGTGAAATAGGCGAAGATGGCGACACTGAAGGCGAACGGCACATGGAGGCCGATGCCCAGCTTCCTGGCGATCTCCACCTCGCGCAGGGCCCATGAGGTGAAGGCGCCGAGAGCGCAGACAGTGATGGCCTGCCAGAGGCCGCCTTCATTGAGCGGCGCCAGCGACAGTCCATAGCTCACGTCTGGCGGAGCGATGCTGATGCGCCAGATGTTCCAGGTTGGCCCCATGGACGCCCCGTAAACGATGAGCGCGGTCCCAAGAATCGCGAAGAAGATCGATGTCACCCCGAAGAACCCGACATAGAACGGGCCAACCCAGAAATCGAAGAGATCGCCGCCGAGCAGCGTTCCTCCGCGGACGCGATATTTACGTTCGAAGCTCAGCAGGGCCATTAGGGTCCTCCGCGATCATGGTCTCGTTACAGCAAGCAGCGCGCTTGCGGTCCGAAAGTCCGGCGACGGGCGCCATCGAGTGTTCAATAGACGCCCGCCTCCGTCTTAGGCTTGGCCAAGGCTTCGACGCCCCTAGGCGGGGCTGATCGTCGCCTTGTTTGGATCAATCGTCAGCGTTTGAGCCGCGGTCGGGCCCGAATGCTTGGGTCCTTCGATCCAGTTGAAGCGTGACGTGCTGAGAAGAATAAAGTGGATCAGCAACGCCAGCGTGAACAGGAATACGAACAACGCGACAAGCACCCGTCGCGGGTCAAATAGCAGCCAAATTCTCCACATAGCTTTCTCCTCTAACCGAAGTGGCTCAGGAACATTTGACCGGCCATTTTCCCGTTTGTTATCAGCTCGGCGTAGCCATGTTCACCAGGCAACCAGGGCCGCCAGTTCCAAACGAGAACGTGGGCGATGATGGCCACAATGGTGAACAGGGCAAAGCTTCCCATAAATATTCTATGGAACTCTTTTGCCTCTGCCTCAGTCAAACCTGAAAGACTGCCAGTACTAACGTCTCTTTCTGACATAACTAGTCCTCCATTCTCGCTGCTTGCTCAGCCGCCTGGCGGATTTGCGACCACAGCGATGCTGGCCGCGACAATGAGCGTCGCAACCTCCTGTTGGGGCTCATCGAAAGGAAGCCCACTGTGACGCGGAGCGGAGCAGATACTCTGCCGCGGCCCGCCGTTAGGTGGCGCGAAGGCCGTCCCAACCGTCATACCGCTTGACCTTCCATCAGGCCCTTGTGCGCGATCGTGACCCGATCGTTCGAGATGCGGGTCTCGCCGGAGATCCTGGCGCCCCGTTCGGCGGCGTCGCGCAGGCGCTTGGCCGCGGAAATCCGCACCAGCACCGGCTGCGCCTCGACAATCGCGTCTAGGGCCCGCTTCGCGTCCGCGTCCCAGGTCAACTCGACGTGACGTCTGGCCTGGGTCGGTTCGACCTTGTCCATCTGGACACCGAGCGGGAGGATGTTGAACAGGGCGTCGAACAGCGCGTTGCAGACTTCCTGAACGAGGTAGACCGCTCCCGCGTAGCCCATGAAGGGCGTGCCGGTGTGGCGCCGTATGACCGCGCCGGGGAACGATGCGGGAATATAGGCCGTACGCGCGCCCGCTTCGGCCATGTACATGCGCTCGTTGACGCTGCCGAACATCACAAGCGGCGGGGTCTCGCGAATGGCGCGCCGCACCGCATCGTTGTCCGACTTGGTCCCGGCCGTTCGGGATATCGCGAACATGCAGGGCAGGCCCATGTCGGATTCCAGGAAGTGGCGGACCCCGCGGGTGTAGGTGTCGTTGGCGACGATGGCGAAGCTAGCGGTGCCGAAGAAATCCTGGGTGACCGAGCGCCACAGGTCCCAGATCGGCTTGATCGTCGTGTGCTTCTCTTTAGTGATGAAGGGTTCCGGATCGAGCCCGGTCAGTTCGCCGAGCGAGCGCAGAAACCGGGTGGTGGAGTCGAGCCCGATGGGCGCCTGCAGATAGGGTCGCTCAAGGGTCTCGCACAGCTGGCGGCCGAACTCGCGGTACATGCAGATATTGACGTCCGCATCGGCGAGCCCGCGGATGTCGGCCAGGTGGGCGCCGAGGGGAAACACCATGTTCACCCGCGCGCCTATGCCCTCGACAAGGCGGCGTATCTCGGCGAGGTCGGACGGCATGTTGAACGTGCCGTACATCGGCCCGATGATGTTCACGCGGGGGGCGTCGCCGTCCTGGCGGGCGCGAGGTTTGGGAACCTTCTTCGGTCCGAACTGAGTCCAAAGCCATTTCAGCGCGCGATTGGCGCTCTGCCACTGGTCCTCGTCGATGGTCCGCGGCAGGAAGCGCTGGATGTTCGTGCCTTCCGGCGTCACGCCCCCGCCGATCATCTCGGCGATGGAGCCGGTCACGACGACGGCGGGCAGGTCGCGATCGAGTGTCCGCCAGGCGCGCTTCATCGCGCCTTCCGTGCCCAGTTGCCCGAGTTCCTCTTCGCCCAGCCCCGTCACGACGATCGGCAACTCGTGCGGCGGCAGCCCGTCGGTGTAATGCAGCACCGACGTCACCGGCAGGTTCTCGCAGCCGACCGGGCCGTCGATGATCACCTGCAACCCTTTGATCGCCGTGAAGGCGTAGACGCCCCCCCAGTAACCCCCCGCCCGATCGTGATCGAGGATGAGCGTCATGAGCCGACAGCGTCCTCGGCTGCGCGGGACGCGGCCATGGACTTCGCGTAGCGGGTCTTGAATTCCGGGCGATCCTTAGGCGTCTCTTCCCAGACGCCGCTGGCGTGGCCAACGCCCACACCATCGAAGAAGGCGGTCATCCTGTCGAACCGGTCCTTGTTGGCGACAGCGGCGTTGATCACCTGCGCCAACGACCCGGCGCCGGCCGGCCCCATCAGCGGCCGGGCCGAGATCAGGTTCGTGAAATACAGGGCCGGGATCGAGCGCTCCTTGGCCTTCTGCACGACCGGCGTCGTTCCGATGGCGAGATCCGGCCCGAATTCCTCCAGCGCCTCGAGGTCCTGCTCCAGGGACGCGCGGAACTGGACGCGGACACCTTTGGCCTCAAGCCACTCGCGGTCCGGATCGGACCAAGCCGTCCGCGGGCATGCCGTGCCCACGTAGCGTACGTCGGCCCCACTCTCGATCAGCAGCCGCGCCACGAGAAGTTCGGACCCCTCGTAGCCGCTCAGGGTCACCCGTCCGGCAATCGACGCCGACGCGATGGCGCGATCGATCGCCGGGAGGATCAGCCTTTTCGAGGCGTCCACCTTCTTGCGCGCGATGCCGCATGCCTGACCAATCGCCTCGAGCCAGGCGGCCGTTCCGTCGCGCCCAACCGGCGCCGATCCGACGATTGGGCGCCCCGCCGCCGCGAACTCGCGGATCGACGCTGTGTAGAACGGGTGAATGGCGGCGACCGCGGCGCAATCGAGGGCCGCGTAGAGTTCGCGCCACTCTCGCGTCGGCACGACCGGGCCGGCCGCCAAGCCCATGGGCTCCAGCATCATCCCGATCCCGACCGGATCGGCCGGGAACATCTCGCCAAGCAGAGTCACGGTCGGCCGGTCGGAACGTTCCCGCGGCGCCGCGACCGGGCCCTGCTCGATCTCGGTCCGGGCGTATTTCAGCATCGCGCCGGCCAGGACATCCTTGGCCTCCGCGTGGGTCGGCACGCCGAACCCGGGCACATCGATCCCGATGATGCGCACGCCGTTGATCTCGCTGGGCAGCAGCTGAAGCGGTACGCCGGACGCCGTCGGCACACAGAGATTGGTGACGATGACGGTGTCGTAGAGTTCCGGGTCGGCCAGCTTGAAGACGGCCTCGCGTATGTCTTCGAAAAGCTTGCCCGTGACCAAGGTCTCGGAGTTGAACGGCACGTAGCCGACAGTGCGGCGCGCGCCATAGAAGTGGGACGTGAACGTCAATCCGTAGACGCAGCACGCCGAGCCGGACAAAACCGTCGCGGTGCGGCGCATCCGCAGTCCGACCCGCAGCGAGCCGAACGCCGGACACATGCTCTGGGGCTGATCGTGGGGACCCTTCGGGTAATCCCTGGCGTAGCGGTCCAGCACCTCTGACTTGCCGGCCTTTTCCGCCGCGCTCTTCAGCGCCTCCGCGCCAGCGTGGCACCCCCCGCCATCCGCGCCGACGGCCGCCGGTTCCGACGGCGCGACTTCGCGGGTGCGGTCTGATGGACCCGCGGAGTCGTAGGCCACTTCGACACTGGCGGAGCTGTAGGCCTCATCCATCGCCTACACCGTGTCGTAGACGACTTCGAGGGAGCGCGTTTCGGCGAAGACGCCGCCGCGCATGTCGGCCTGAGTCGCGGGCTTCAGGACATAGGACGCGCCCGTCTGGTCGGCCGAAAAGAGACCAAGCAACCCATCCTGGGTCAGCGGCGTGGGGCGCACCGGCGGTGCGAGCGCCACGTTCTCGGCCAGGCTCTCGAAGAGCGGCGCCCACCGATCGCCCGGGGCGCCGATGATCTGGTAGTTGGCGGACTTTCGACGAATGTCTTCATCGGCCGGAATCGCGGCGAGGACCGGAATGCCGACCGCGTCGGCGAAGGCCTGGGCCTCGCCCGTGCCGTCGTCCTTGTTTACCAGCATGCCGGCCACACCGACGTTTCCGCCGAGTTTGCGGAAGTATTCGACGGCCGAGCAGACGTTGTTGGCGACATAGAGGGATTGCAGGTCGTTCGAGCCGACCACGATCACCTTCTGGCACATGTCCCTGGCGATCGGCAGACCGAAGCCGCCGCAGACCACGTCGCCCAGGAAGTCGAGCAGGACATAGTCGAAGCCCCAATCGTGGAAGCCGAGTTTCTCGAGGAGTTCGAACCCGTGAATGATGCCGCGCCCGCCGCAGCCGCGGCCGACCTCGGGGCCGCCCAGTTCCATCGCGAAGACGCCGTCGCGGGTGAAGCAGACGTCTTCGATCGAGACTTCCTCGCCCGCGAGCTTTTTCTTCGCAGATGTTTCGATGATGGTTGGGCAGGACTTACCGCCGAACAGCAAGGACGTTGTGTCCGACTTGGGGTCGCAGCCGATCAGCAGAACACGCTTGCCCTGCTGGGCCATCATGTAGCTCAGGTTTGACAGGGCGAAGCTCTTGCCGCTGCCGCCCTTGCCGTAGATGGCGATGACCTGCGTCGCCTTCGTCGCCTCTCCGGTATGCACCGGGTCCGGCTCGACAGCGGCCTCTGCTCTAAGGCGACGGTTGTCGATCAGCGTTACGCTCATAAACCCAGTCCCCGGCCGATCGGGGGCGAAGACTCCCAATCGAGACTGTCAGCCTATCTTGACGCTCTGGTATGTCAAACAAATTATACGGCAGGATCGCGGGCTTCTAAGGCCGAGCTTGTCGGCCGATCAACCAGCTGATTTTATTCGCATATCCACGACCAACCTAGTCGATCGCGGGTTCGCGAAAGGCGCTTCCAAGCGGGTTTCGAGAAGGGAAACGGTCGCACCCACGGGACCCCCGGCTGGGTCCCGGCAGGACCCGCCAGGCGCGCGTCAGCGCCAGTCTAGAACCATCTTCAGACAGGTCGCGTCCGAGAAGGCCGTCAGATAGGCATCGGGCGCCTGCGTCGCGTTCCTCCGATGAGTGATCAAGCCTTCGAGGGACAAGGCGCCAGTCGCGATCAGAGTTGTCACCGCGCTTAAGTCGTCGGGCGCCCATTCGGCCGCGACCCGCAGTCGGGCCTCACGCATGAAAGCGGGGGGGAACTGGAACGACAAGGGCGCATCGTAGAAGCCGGCCAGGACCACTTCACCGCCCCGCGCCAGGCGCGAAATCAGGCTGTCGAGCAGGGTCGAGTCGCCGCTGACGTCATAGATCGAATGATAGTCACGCCGCTCGTCGGAGCGCGGATCTATGACCCGATATCCGCTGGCGCCCTCCCGCCGCGCCTCGTTGGTCTCCCAGACGGTCGGCGCCGGATCGCCCCGGGCTACCGACAGTCGCGCGAGCAGGCGTCCCAGGACCCCGTGACCCACGATCAGGTCCGGGGCGACGCCGGCTCCGCCGGCGATGGCGTGGCGCGCCGTCGCCGCGAGCGCAATCAAAACTCCGCGTTCGCCCAGCGATTCGGCGATCGTTACGACACGGGCGCTGGGCGCGACGAGCCGGCGGGCCGCCCCGCCGAACAGGCCGCGGACGTCATTGAAACCGGCTGAACCGGGTACGAACACCGCCTCGCCGATCCGATGTCGCACGCTGTCGCCCGCATCGATGACCCGGCCCACCGACTCGTAGCCGGGAACCAAAGGGTACCCCATGCCCGGAAACGGCGGCATCCGTCCGGTCCACAGCAGGCGCTCGGTGCCGGTGCTGATGCCGCTCCAATCGACCTCCACGATCACGTCGTCGGGGCTCAGGTCCTTCAGGTCGACCAGCCGCACCGACACGCGCTCGGGCTCTTCTATGACGACAGCGAGCGTTTCCATTGCGGTCTCCGACGATTGAACCAGCGGCCAGCCGGTCTCCGGCGAACAGGCGCATTGGTCATGGTTGGGCGACGATGACGCTGAGGAGGAACGGTGTCCGCGTCGCCAGGAGGCGTGTCCGACGAAAACCCGCCGCCGTCAGCAGGGCGACGATCTCGTCCGACGTGCGGGCGCGACCCCGGCCCATGGCCAGCAAATAGAAGGCGAAATAGACGTCGGCGACCCGGTTGCTCTTCCGCGCGCCCGCCATCGGCTCGGCGATCAGCAGGGCGCCGTCGCGGTCAAGCGCCGCGCGAATGGACGTCAGCAGGGTCACCACGCCCTGATCGTCATGGTCGTGCAGGATTCGAACCAGCGTGATCAGATCCGCCCCGGCCGGAATGGGGTCTGTGAGGAAGTCTCCGGCGATAAATTGCGTTCGGTCCACGAGGCAGGCGCGCCGCAATTTGGCGCGCGCCCGTTCGACAACGGCCGGAAGATCGAAAAGCATCAACTCAAGCCCCGGCGCGTGCTTCCCGACTGCGACGAGGAAAGCCCCTTCACCGCCACCGACGTCCATCAGGCGGCGATGTCGGCCAATCGGGTAGGCCCGCAGGATGTCCGACGCGAGCGACGGCAGGGAGGCCGCCATCAGTTCTGAGTAGGCCGAGACCGCTTCTGGGGACGTGGTATCCGGGGCCTTTGACGTCGCATAGGGCCAGTAGGCGGCGAGATGGCTGTCGCGCCCGCCGCGGCGGAGCAGGCCAACACTGTCCTGCAGGTCGGCGTAGAACAGCCGATGGTGTTCGATCATTTGCGTCAGTCCGGCGTTGCCGAGCAGGGCCGCGCCTTGGGGGCCGAGGGCGTAGCGCCCCTTGCCGACCTGCTCCACAAGGTCGAGCGCCGCGGCCGCGCCCAACAATCGCAAGGTGGCCTCGGTGGGGAGCTTAAGTGTGTGCGCGAGCGACTCGACCGTCCGCGGTCCTGACCTCAGGATTTCGAACAACTCGAGTTCGACGCATGTCGCGAGGGTCTGCGAATAGACGAAGCCGGCGACTAGATCGAACAAGGCCGCGGCCCGGCGATGGGCTATGCCTCGGGTCAGCGGAAATTCCGCGGCCCAACGTTGAAATCTGGGATCCGCAAGCTGTGCGTTGCGCCAGGCGGTCCATCGATCACGCCAACCCGTCTCGCCCATGGCGATATCAGGCGGCGTTGCGGGCGAGTTGCCTGGGCGCCAGGCGCGTGGCCTGCATCCGGACAAGGGCCCTCAATCTCTCCGAGCTGTTGCAGGGAGGGATGGCGGCGGCGGCGGCCGACACCAGTTCCTCCATATGGGCGAAGGCCCGCTTGTGACCCAGTCGGGTGGCCTGACTCGGCCGCTTCAGGGCGACATCGCGCCCCGTTGGCTTGCCGGCCTGGGCTTCATCGCAAACCGCGTCGATCAGGTCGTCGGCGACCTGATAAGCCAATCCCAGTTTCTCCCCCAGAGGCCGCCAGGGGAGAGGGTCGGCGCCGGCCGCCGCGGCGCCTGACATGACCGCGGCAACGAAAAGCGCGCCGGTCTTGGCGCGTTGATAGGCCTCGAGCGGCGGGCTGGGTTCGCTCTCCCAGGCCTGCCCCGCCACGATGCCGTTCGGCAGACCCACGCCCCGACTGATGATGGTGATAAGTGGGGCGAGCCGGTCTGGCGCCTCGGCGCAGGCCCGCGCGAGCGTGTCGAACGCCATCACGATCAGCGCGTCGCCGGCTAGCACCGCCAGGGGTTCCCCGAAGGCCGCGTGCACCGAAGGCCGCCCACGGCGCGTCGCGGCGTCGTCGAAACACGGTAGGTCGTCATGCGCCAGCGAAGCGCAGTGCAGCAGTTCGATCGCCACGGCGGCCGCGTCGACCACCGGAACGTTTCTGCCGCCGCACGCTTCGGCCACGGCCAGGCAGAGCAGCGGTCGCACCCTCGCGCCGCCTGGAAACACCGCATGCCTGACGGCGGCGGCCAGCATGGGCGGCGCGGAATCTGCCTCCACGCCGGCGATCGCGGCTTCCAACGCCGATTCAATTCTCGATCGCCCCGTCGTCATAGCCTCAACTCCCGCCGCCGAAACCGACGGCCTTTCGAACGTAAGTTAAATTAGACACAATCGATGTCGCGTTAGCGAGACACATGCTAGGTTCAAAATCAATGAGGCCCCGAGGTTTTTCGTGGATCGGCAGGAACAGGTTGTCGTTGTCGGGGCTGGGATCGGCGGTCTGGCCTGCGCGATCGAACTGGCCCGATCCGGATTCCCGGTGACGGTTGTCGAGCGCGCCGACCAGGCCGGGGGCAAGCTGCGTCAGCTCGACATCGGCGGGTGCAAGGTGGACGCGGGACCCACCGTGTTCACGATGCGCTGGGTTTTCGAGGCGCTATTCGAGGCTGCGGGCGCGTCGCTTGACCGATACCTCCGGCTGCGGCCGGCCGAATTGCTCGCCCGGCATGCCTGGGGGCCAGACGAGACCTTGGACCTTCACGCGGAGGTCTCACGTTCGGCGGACGCCATCGCCGCCTTCGCCGGTCCGGCGGAAGCGGACGGCTATCGTGCGTTCTGCGCCGAGGCGCGACGGATCTACGACACCCTGCGCGACACCTTCCTTACTGTGCAGAAGCCGGGGCCGCTCGCATTGACCCGCAACGTCGGGCTTGGCCGGCTGAACGCCCTCCTGGGTATCCGGCCGTTCGAGACGATGTGGCAGGCCCTGAGCGGACACTTTCGCGATACGCGGCTGCGCCAGTTGTTCGGCCGCTACGCAACCTATTGCGGATCTTCGCCGTTCGACGCTCCGGCCACGCTGATGCTGGTGGCTCATGTGGAACAGAGCGGGGTCTGGCTCGTCGAGGGCGGGATGCAGCAACTGGCTCGGGCGCTGGAGAGCCTGGCTTCGGCGCTCGGCGTTGAATTTCGATATCGGACCCACGTCGAAACCATCTGCGTGAACCGTGGTCGGGTCTGTGGCGTCACGATCGCTGACGGCGAGCGGTTGGCGGCTCGTTCCGTGGTGGTCAACGGCGGCGCGGCGGCCATCGCCAGCGGCGCGTTCGGCGCCTCGGTCGCCGGCGCGACTTCGGCCAGCCCGCGCCGGCGTCGATCGCTCTCGGCGGTGACCTGGGCGTTGAAGGCCAGGACGACCGGTTTCCCGCTGACGCGCCACAACGTTTTCTTCTCAAGCGATTACGCGGCTGAATTCAAAGACATTTTCGGGCACGGCCAGTTGCCGCGGGAGCCCACGATCTACGTCTGCGCCCAGGATCGCGTCGATGAGACCGCCTGCGCGGCTGACGCCGAGAGGCTGCTGATCTTAGTAAACGCGCCCCCTTGCGGCGATGAACACGTCTTCGATCCAGAGGAGCTGGCGGAATGCGAGACGAAAGTATTCGACCATCTCGGGCGGTGTGGCCTACGCATCAGTCCGTCCGCATACCCGCCGGTGAGGACGACTCCGGATCAGTTCAACACCTTGTTTCCGGCAACGGGGGGAGCGCTCTACGGGTCGGCGACCCAAGGTTGGTCCGCGGCCTTCAATCGCCCGGGCGCCGGGACCCGGATACCGGGCCTTTACCTGGCGGGCGGTGGCGCCCACCCAGGAGCTGGCGTCCCGATGGCGGCGTTATCGGGTCGGTTGGCGGCCCAACGTCTGATGGCGTCCCGCGCTTCGACGCGCCGGTTCCATGCGGCGGCTACGCCTGGTGGTACATCGACGCCGTAAGCGACGACGGCCGCTACGGCCTCAACGTGATTGCCTTCATCGGCAGCGTTTTCTCGCCATACTACGCGTGGTCAGGTTGGCGCGACCCTCTCGACCATTGTGCGATGAATGTCGCGATCTATGGCGATGGCGTCGGACGATGGGCGATGACCGAGCGCCGGCGCACGGCATTGCACCAGGAGAAGGCGGCGCTTTCGATCGGCCCAAGCAGTCTGACCTGGCAAGGGGACACGTTGACGGCCCGTTTCGACGAGGTTGGTGCGCCCATCCCGTCCCGGATCAGGGGAACGGTGCGTCTTCGCCCCGAAACGCTCCTCGGACAGTCCTTCGCCCTCGAGGCGAGCGGCCGCCATGCCTGGCGGCCCATCGCGCCTCGCGCCCAAGTAGAAGTTTCGCTGGACCATCCAGACTGTCACTGGCGTGGGCAGGCCTATTTCGACACCAACGTGGGCTCCGAACCCCTCGAGCATGAATTCTCGTCCTGGGACTGGTCGCGCGCGCATCGGCGCAGCGACACGCTGATCTGCTACGATGTGCAGCGCCGCGGAGGCGATACGGCGAGCCTCGCCCTGAGCATCAACAGCCGGGGAGATGTAAGTTCGATCCAGCCCCCGCCTCGAACAGGGCTGCCATCGACCTTCTGGCGCATGCCGCGTTCGCCGCGCAGCCAGCTTTCGGAAGCTCCAAGACTGCGCCGGACCCTGGAGGATACCCCATTCTATGCGCGCTCGCTGATTGACGGGCGCCACGAAGGCCGATCCGCGCAGATCGTTCATGAGACCCTTTCCCTCGACCGACTTCGCTCGCCGGTCGTGCGCGCAATGCTACCGTTCAGGATGCCGAGGCTCTTCTGGTGACGGCCCCGATAGGCCGGGTGTCTCCTGGTCCTTGATCTTCCGCCGGGGTCTGACGGACCAGATTTCCCAAAGCGCCCAGGCAAGGGCCGCGCCGTCGAAGAGGACCACGGCGAGAACAAAGCCGGCGTGGCTTTTCACCGCGCCCTCTCCCGGCCGGCTTGGGCGGGCCGCCGTAAGGCCTGCCGGATGATCTCGGCCACCTGTTGGGGCCGCTCCTCGTGCGCGAGGTGCCCGAGCCTCGGCAAGGTGATCAGCTTGCTGTCCGGCGTCAGCGAGGCGATCCGCTCGCCGACCCAATGGGGCACCGCGCGATCATTCTCCGCCGCCACCAGCGTGAGCGGCGTGGTCAAGGCAGGCAGGTCGGCGATAAGCGGATTGAGGTCCCAGTGCGCCATCATGCCGAGCGCTCCGGCGACATGGCCGGTGGTGCGGAAAAGCCGCTCGTAGAACTCCAGCCCGGCCGGGTCGATGGTCGAGCCGGTGCTCTCGATCAGTTTGGAGACCGCGCCCGGCAGGCCGGCGCGCCAGGCGAACATCTGGTTGGCGAGCGGGTTGAGAAACAGCGCTTTGGCCACGACCGGAAGGACAACTCCCGCCGCGCCGGGGAAGGGCAGCAGCGCGCCGTTGAGGCTGACGACGCCGCCAGAGCCGATCCGCTCGTGGAGAAGCAGCCGCAGCGCCACCGCGGCGCCCGCCGAATGACCCACGGCGAGGTCCGGTCGCACATTCAAGGTCGCCATCAGCTCGGTCAGGGAGCGCACCATGCCTCCCAACGACAACTGCTCTCGCCTCGGCGTGTCGGTGAAGCCGTGCCCGGGCAGATCGGGGGCGATTACGCGGAAGTCGCGCGCCAACATCGGCCCGAGGTCGCGCCAGGAGTGAGTGGCGGCGCCGGTCCCGTGCAACAGCAGAAGCGGCGGTCCTTCCCCCATCATCTGGACGTGCCACCGCAGGCCACCCGCATGGACAAAGCGGCTCGTGGCCCTGTTCGGCCAGTTGCGCCCCTCCCGTTCCCAGTCCGGCTTCACCGTCAGCGGCGCCATGGCGCCCGGCGCGGCAGGCCGCTCATCGCCCTAGGGCGCGCTGTTCGCCGACGACCTCCAGGACGGCGGCGGCGTCGAGATAGGGCAGAGGCGCGTAGGTCGCCCCCATCGCCCGGGCGAACCGATCTGCGTCCGGCGCCGGTCGCGGCGAGGTGTCGACGAACACCGCGGCGATGCCGGCTTCCTGGATCTGGCGGGCGGAAGCGACCGCGTCGCTCTCGGCGGAGGCGCGACTGGGCGCGCCGTCCCGGCCGATGTTCGCGCGGCCGTCCGTGAGCAGGACCATCAGGGGCGATCGGCCCCGGGCCCTTTCGGCGAGCGCCAGAGTCAGCGCCGAGTCCATCCCGGCGGCCATCGGGGTGCCGCCGCCGCCTGGCAGATCGGCCAATCGCGCTTTCGCTCGCGCCAAGGACCGCGTGGGCGGCAGGAGCGTCTCCGCGCAAGCGCCCCGGAACGAGATCAGAGCGACGTGCGAGCGCGTGACATAAGCCTTCGCCAGCAGCAGCTCGACCGCGCCCTTGGCCTCGGCCAGCCGTTGGAAGGCCGTGGATCCGGAAGCGTCGACGACGAAGATCGTCGTGGAGTTCCGCCGCTGAACATATCGCCGGATGCGAAAGTCCGACGCGCGCACTTCGATGCGCCGTTCCGCTGACCCGCGGTCTCTCAGGGCCTGCCATGGCAACGCCGCGCGCAAGGTGTCGATCAGGTTCAATCGCGCGCCGGCTCGTAAGGGGCCGCTGCGCGAACCGACCGGTCGGCCGCGGGAGGCCGATGTCGATCGATCGCCGGCGCCCACGGCCCGCGCGGCCGGAGCTCGAACCTGGCGGTCCATTGCCATGCGCGAGATGAGATCGTCGGGAAGGGCCGCCTGGATCGCAGCGATTACCATCTCAGTCCCGTCCTGCGCCTTGGCCTCCTCCGGCTGCTCCGACCTGGACTCCAATTCGGTGTCCGCTGGGGGAACAGCTTCGTCCACTGCGCGCGGCTCCGCCGACTCCTGCGTCTCATCGGGGCAGGTCGAGGCTCGAGGACCCAGCACCAGACGCGCCGCCGCCGCCGCGTCCTCGGCGATGATCTCTCGTCGCCCCTGAAGCGCCGCGTGCGCGCGCGCCGCGCGCAGGGCCAGGAGCGCGGGCCGGGCGGACTCGACGCCCAGCCTTTGCGATATCGCGCAGAGCGCCTCGATGATGGGCGTCTCGGCCGGCGCCACCTGATCGACGCAACACCTCGCCTGCTCGACTTCCCGCGGGCCCGGCCCCTGGCTGAGCGGTTCGCGACAGCCGAACGCGGCAAGGTCGAGATGAAAGGCCACACGATCAAGCAACGCGGCGGGGGGCTGCTCGTCCGCGCCCAATCCCTCATCAAAAGCAATCACCCCAAAGCGGGCCGATTGCCGCGATGCCAGGCCATCGCGTTCCAGCGCGACCTCACCTTGGTCGAGCGCCGCGCAGATCTTCGCCGCCGTCGCGGCGTCAATGCGCTCGGCCATCGGCAGGATGACCACGCCGCCGTCGCTTTCCGCGAGCACGCCACGCTGTACGATCGGCTTTCGGGCGGCGAGGCTCGCGGCGAGATCAAGCCCGCCCAACAGCCGATCGTCTCCGATATTCGCCGGAATCCGCCGTACAGGCGCGTCGGGCGCCAAGAGCGAGCGCGCCATGCTCGTCCATCCGTCCCGCGCCGGTCCTGGGGGGCCACGCACTACAACGCCGCCCAGTCCCGTCGGATCGATGGCGAAGAGCGCGGCGACAAGGTAGGCGTCGGTCCAGGCGGGCGAGCCGGGTTCCGCGGACGTCATGCGTCGAACAGCTCGACGATCGCGCGATCGATCCTTGCGCCGGAGCCGGATTGATCCAGCGGGTTGCGCCGGAGACGATGGCGCAGCGCCATCGGGGCAATCTCCCGAATGTGGCTTTCCGATACGGAGCCATCCCCGTTCAGGGCGGCGAACGCCCTTGATGCGCGCAGTATAGTCAGTTCGCCCCGCAGACCATCGGCGCCAATCGTCATGCACAGCCGCGAGATCGCTTCCATCGCGCCGTCGGTGACTTGGACCGTCGCCAGGCTCGCGCGAGCCGCCACGATCTGATCCCGGATCTCCGTGTCGGCGGCCGCCCAATCCGCGACGAAAGCGGCCGGGTTCCGGTCGAAAGCGTCGCGCCGCCGCATGACATCCACCCGATCGGCCAGCAGCGACGGCGTCGCTACCTCTACGGAAAGACCGAAACGATCGAGCAACTGCGGGCGCAGCTCGCCCTCCTCGGGGTTGCCGCTGCCGACAAGCACGAACCTCGCCGGGTGGCGCACACTGAGCCCCTCGCGCTCGACGACATTTTCACCCGACGCGGCCACGTCGAGCAGCAAATCGACGAGGTGGTCCTCGAGGAGGTTCACCTCGTCGATGTAGAGGAACCCTCGGTGCGCGCGCGCCAGCAGCCCCGGTTCGAAGCGCTTCTCCCCCCGCGTCAGGGCGAGCTCGAGGTCCAGGGCGCCCACGACGCGATCCTCCGTCGCGCCCAGAGGCAGATCGACCACCGGCGTCGATATCCACGCTGCGCCGGCGTTCGCGCATCGGACGGCCCCGCAGTTTCCGGTGCAGCCCCCGGCTTCACTAACCGGGTCGCAATGATAAGCGCAGCCCTTGGCCACCGAAATCGGAGGCAGGAGGGCCGCCAGCGCGCGGACCGCGGTGGATTTTCCGGTGCCCCGGTCGCCAAAGATCATGACGCCACCGATGGCCGGATCGGTCGCGGCGAGCAGCAGCGCAAGCTTCATTTCCGCTTGACCGACGATCGCCGAAAACGGGTAGGTGACAGGCATATGTCGCGCTCGACCTCATTGACCAACTTGCTTGACGTCAAGCTAGTCCAACACATTAATGCGAGATAGTCCAAGGCTTCGCGCTGAGACGCGGCGCCGTTCTGCCCGTGGGAGACGGAGAATCGTATGCGAAGCGCTTCTCCCCGATCCAGGCCTTCAAGGCGCGGCGTCGCCGGACCGGGATCCGTCGGGGGAGCCGGCGGCGAAGGCCCTGTTGAGTGGAGCTTCCACGCTCAGAGGGACCGGCTCTTGGCGGAAGCCCACGCGCGCCCGTCCACCCCTGCGAGGGCGCCCTTGCTCGTTGCGCGCATCGCGACGATCTCTGGAGAGGAGGGCGCAGAGGGCGACAGGGCGCACATGGCGGCGCTGTGCCGCGAACTCGGCGGCGCGGCGGCGCCCGGGCCGGGCGCGCGCTGGTTCATCCTGGACGCTGGCGCATGGCGTCTGCGCTGGGAGCGGCACACGGAGATCTCCACCTGGACCGCGATGCGCCCGATGCCCGAGGGGGAGGCCGCGAGCTTTTCGCGCACGGCGCTCGATCTCGCGCCGCGGGAATGGCTGGCGGCCCTGCCTGGCCAGGTTCTGGTGGCGACCCACGTGGAGCTGGTTCGCGCACTTCCGGATATGACGGTGTTCGCGGAGGAGGACCTGATCGGCTCGGAGGTCGCCGGTGGCGCCCTGCAAGCGTTCACCGATTTCAGACCAGGTCCGGACGGGTTCACCCGGTTCGACCTCGTCCAGCATCACGGAGGCGAAGTGCTCGCCGGCCGCGTCCTCCAGCAACTCCTCGAGATCGAGACCTATCGATTGCTGGCGCTGCTGGCCTTTCCGTTGGCCTCGGCGAGCGCTGGCTCGATCGCACGACTGGAAGTGGACGCGGCGGCCGCCGTCGCCCAAGTCGAAGAGGACAGTGGCGTAGATGGCGATCGCCGCCTGCTGGCGCGACTGGCGGCGCTCGCGGGCCAGGCCGAGGCGCTCGCCGGCTCCACGAGCTTTCGGTTCTCGGCCGCGCGCGCCTATCACGGCATCGTCCAGGAGCGGATCGGCGAACTGAGCGAGCGGGCGATCGCGGACCTGCCGACGATCGGCGAATTCATGCAGCGACGTCTCGCGCCGGCGATGCGGACCTGCGTCGCGACGGCGGAGCGGCAGCGCGACGTGATCGCGCGCATCGCCCGTACCACCCAGATGCTCAGCACACGCGTCGAGGTGGCGGCGGAGGCCATCAACCTGGAACTTCTGGAGTCCATGGACCGCCGCGCCCAGTTGCAGCTTCGTGTCGAGGAAACCGTCGAAGGCCTGTCCGTGGCGGCGATCTCCTACTACGCCCTAGCGCTCCTGAAGCTGTTCGTGGAGGGTGTCGCTCGGATCCGAAGCGATCTCGACCCGACGCTCGCCACCGCGCTCGCCGCTCCGGTCATTGTCCTTCTGGTGTGGCGTTTCATCCGAAGAATCCGCAGCGAAATCATCGGCGAACCAGCTGTCGGGCTTCGGCGTTCGGGGGAGCGAGCTCGATGAACCTTGAGGTATCCGTCGGGGGCAACGCCGGGCAATTACGCCGCAGACCCCGCCGGAACACGTCGGGACGCTTCTCAACACTATTCGGAGTCGAGGAGACTTGAGCGCAATGGGTTCGTCTCGCCCGATCAGGATTGGCGCCCGTGGTTCGCCACTGTCGTTGGCGCAAACGCGGCTGTTCGCCGAACACTTGGCGGCCGCCAATCAAGGGCTCTCATACGAAATCGTCCCGGTAACGACCACGGGCGACAGGATCCTGGACCGGTCGCTCGTGGACTCTGGCGGCAAGGGCCTGTTCACGAAGGAACTAGATGAGGCGTTGCTCGACAAGCGGATCGATCTGGCCGTCCATTCGATGAAGGATTTGCCCACGCAACTTCCGAACGGTGTGGAACTGGCCTGCACGCCGAAGCGGGAGGACCCGCGCGACGCCCTGATATGCTCTACCGCGAATTCGCTCTTGGAGTTGCCCGAGGACGCGAAGATCGGCACGGCGAGCCTTCGGCGACAGGCCCAGCTTCTCGCCCTGCGGCCGACGTTCAACATCGTCATGTTGCGGGGCAATGTCGGCACGCGATTGCGCAAGGTTGCCGACGGCGAGGTCGACGCGACCCTGTTGGCCTACGCGGGGCTAAAGAGATTGGGTCTTACCGATCACGTAAAGGCGCTGATCGACCCGATCCAGGCGCCGCCGGCCGCCGGCCAGGGTGCGCTGGCCGTCACCGCTTTCAGCGAGGGCGGAGAACTCCATGACGCACTCGCAAGGGTCGAAGATCGAGCCACGCGGCTGGAAGTCAGCGCCGAGCGCGCCTTTTTGGCCGCGCTCGACGGATCATGCAGGACGCCGATCGCCGCCCTGGGGCGATGGTCGAACGGGATCCTGATGTTTGTCGGCGAAACCCTGACCCCGGATGGTGTTCGCACCTGGAGGCGCACAGCGAAGGAGCCTTGTCAGACAGAGGCGGCCGCCGCAGCGCTAGGCGCGCGCCTTGGCGACGACATTCTGTCGGAGGTTCGGCATGCCAGCTTTACTGATCGTATCGACTATCCGGTCGGTGTCGATGAATCTTGACGCCTAGGTGTCAATGCCTCTCGACGAATCCACGTTCATCCGTCAGACTTACCTTGATTGGGCTGTGCGCATCGTACGGGAGGACCTATGCCAAGATATTCAGTCGCGTTGGCAGTAGCCATTGCATCGACGGCGTTCATGGGGTTGGCGGGCTGTAACAAGCCGGCGAGCGAGGCGCCGCCAGCGGCCGCGAATTCAACTGACCAGACGGCTGAGGCCAACAACGCGCCGGCTAGTAATGAGGCGGACAGCAACGCGACCGCTGCCGCGTCGAACGCGACTGCCCCAGCGGCGTCGATGATTGCCTTGGCGATCAAGGACGATTCCGGCGCCCCGGTTTCCGGCGATCCTGTTGATGGTCAACAGGTGTTTCAGCAATGCGCGGTCTGCCACTCCATCGATGCCGGTGTGAACAAGGTTGGGCCGTCCTTGCACGGCATTATCGGCCGCCACTCCGGGATCGCGCCGAACTTCAACTATTCGGACGCCAACAAGGGGTCCGGCATCGTCTGGACCGAGCAGAATATCTACAAATACCTCAACAATCCGCAGAAGATGGTGCCGGGCACCTACATGACGTTCACCGGGATTCAGGATCCCCAGAAGCGCGCGAACGTCATCGCCTATCTTCAAGAAAACACGAAATAGTCGGCCTCATTGGGGTCGCGGGCGGCGACGCCCGCG